>Ga0315910_10004639_pt1 | contig 11458 bp, 11 predicted proteins | sample EdamamesoilMG_FD_204470 | JGI IMG/M metagenome (GOLD analysis project Ga0315910, IMG submission 204470) | Garden soil microbial communities collected in Santa Monica, California, United States - Edamame soil | ecosystem: Environmental > Terrestrial > Soil > Garden | place: USA: California...
TGGTGGGTTTCTCGACAACCTCGACGCATGGCTCGAACGCGAACTCCCCGAGGCACCGGAACTGCCAGCAGGTCTGCCGTTCGCAGGCGGCTGGTTCGTGTACCTGGCCTACGAGATGGCCGGCGAAATCGAGCCTCGCCTGCGGCTTCCTGCCGCTCATGACGGCAACACGGCCTTCGCGCTTCGAGTCGACACGATGGTCATCCAGGATCACGTCGCCAATACGGCGTACGTGATTTCCGCTGATGGCGACGTCGCGGCTCACGAGAAGCTCCTGTCGGCCGTGACGCAGGCCTCGCAGTCACCCGTGGCCGAATCCACCGACGTGCCGCTGCTCGAATCGCTCGCGGAGGAAGACCCGGAGCGATTCCTGGCTCGCGTGGAGGCGGCGAAGGAATACATCGCCGCCGGTGACATCTACCAGGCAAACCTCTCGCGACCCTGGCATCTCAAGGTCGCGGGCGCGCGTGATGCGCAGCTGGTCTATCCGGCGCTGCGCCGTGCGAATCCGGCGCCGTTCGCGGCGCGCGTCACGTGGCAGGGTCAGTCCATCTTCTCGTCGTCGCCGGAGCGGCTGCTGCAGATCTCGGGACGCGACATCTCGACGCGCCCGATTGCCGGCACACGCCCGCGTCGCGGCAACGAAGAGCAGGATCGCGCCGATATCGCCGAACTGGTGCAGCACCCGAAAGAGCGGGCCGAGCATGTGATGCTCATCGATCTCGAGCGAAGCGATCTCGGCCGCGTCTGTGAAGCCGGCACCGTGAACGTGGACGAGTACATGGTCACCGAGAGTTATGCGCACGTGCATCACATCGTTTCCAACGTGCGTGGCCGCCTTCGCGCCGACGCCACGGCCGTCGACGCGCTGCGCGCGCTGTTTCCCGGAGGCACGATCACGGGATGCCCGAAGTTCCGCTGCATGCAGATCATCGCGGAGCTCGAGGGGGAGGGACGGGGACCGTACACCGGCTCGCTCGGCTGGCTGGGGTGCAATGGCGACGCGGACTTCAACATCCTGATCCGCACGCTGGCCGTGAAGGGCACGCACATCGTACTGCGGGCGGGCGCAGGCATCGTGGCCGACTCGGACCCCGAGCGGGAGCTGGAGGAAACTCACGCCAAGGCGCGCGGCATGTTGCGCGCGTTCGGTGTGGCATGAACCCGATTCAAGGCGAGAACCTCGGCACGTGGGTGGACGGCACGAGAACGGACCACGTGCCCGCCGATGATCGCGGGCTTGCCTATGGCGATGGCGTGTTCGAAACCTTGTTGGTGCGCAAAGGTCGGCCGCGATTCCTGGACGCGCACCTGGCGCGCCTTTCCAAAGGCTGCGCGCGGCTGCGGATTCCTTTTGCAGCGCTGCGCGAACTGCGCGCCGACATCGAAGCCGCCGTGGCGCTCGCGCCGCCGCTGGCGGTGCTAAAGATCGTGGTCACGCGCGGCAGCGCCGTGCGTCGCGGTTACGCGGCCGATGGCGCGGAGACTCCGCGGCGCATCGTTTCGCTGTGGACGACAGTCCCGTTGGAATCCGGGGCCGGCGTGATGTTGGCACGGACGTCCGTCCGCGCTGCCGACCAACCGACATTGGCAGGCATCAAACATCTGAACCGCCTCGAGAACGTACTCGCAGCGGGTGAAGCCCGCGCAGCCGGTGCATTCGACGCGCTGATGCTCGGAGGGGATGACCGCCTGGTATCGGGCGCGATGAGCAATGTGTTCCTGGTGCGAGCGGGCGTCTTGAGCACGCCGCTGATAGACCGCGCGGGCGTCGCCGGCGTGATGCGGGGCATCGTGCTTCGCGAATGCGCCGTTCTCGGCCTGACCGTGACGCAAAAGAACCTGATGCTCGAGGATCTGTTTGGCGCCGGCGAGGTCTTCGTGACCAATGCGCGCGTCGGGGTTGTGCCGGTGCTGAGTGTAGGAGAGCATTCCTTCGACATGAACGACATCGGACGGCGCCTCGCGGCGCACATCGAGGCGCTCGATGCGTAAGCTGCTCTGGATCCTGGGCGCCGTCGTCCTGGTTGCGGGTGCGGCGGCGGCTATCTACTGGCAGCGCGCCAACGCCGTCATGAGCGCGGCCGGCCCTCACACGCAATCCTTCTCGCTGGTGGTGAAGCCCGGCGCAACGGTGCGCGCGGTGCTCGCGGAGCTGGACACGCGCGGCGCGTTGGCCGATCGGCGTGCGGTCGAACTGTTCCTCCGCGCGCGCGGATCGCCGCAGATCAGGACCGGACACTACGAGATTCCGGCCGGCGCCAGCCCCCAGGAGATCCTTCGCCAGCTGGCTGAAGGGCGCGTGGTGCTCGAGGCGCTCACGGTCATCGAAGGCTGGACGTTTGCCGACATGCGCCGTGCGATCGAAGCCCATTCCGAAATCAAGGTCACATTGCGTGACCAGGATGTCGCGGGGCTCATGAACGCCATCGGTCACCCGGGTGAACATCCGGAAGGGCGTTTCTTCCCGGATACCTATCGCTTCGCGGGCGGCACCACCGATCGCGATCTGTACGCGCTGGCCTATCGCAAGATGGCGGAAACGCTCGATGCCGCGTGGAATGCACGTGCCGCGGCGCTGCCTCTCGCGAGTCCGTATGAAGCGCTCACGCTCGCGTCGATCGTCGAGAAGGAAACCGGCCTCGCGAGTGAACGTCCGCGCATCGCGGGCGTCTTCACGACTCGCTTGCGGCGGAATATGCGGCTGCAGACCGATCCCACCGTGATCTACGGGCTCGGGTCCGCCTACGACGGCAACATCCGCGAGCGCGACCTGCGCACCGATACGCCGTACAACACCTACACCCGCGGCGGACTGCCGCCGACACCGATTGCGTTGCCGTCGAAGGAAGCCATCGAAGCAGTGACGCGTCCGCTCGAGACGGGCGACATCTTCTTCGTCGCCACTGGAAACGGCGACGGGTCCCACGAGTTTTCCGCTACGCTCGAGGCTCACAATGCCGCGGTCGCGCGATATCTCGCAAAATTGAGAGGAGCCAGGTCAAACCGATGATGCCGGCGAAGTTCATCACGCTCGAAGGAATCGAAGGCGCCGGGAAGACGACGGTGGCCGATCGACTCACCCAGTCGCTGCGCGCCCGCGGCATCACCGTGCATGCCACGCGAGAGCCGGGCGGAACCAAGCTTGCGGAGCGCGTGCGCTCGCTGGTGCTGGAACGCGGCGAAGAACACATCAGCGCGACCGCGGAGACGCTGCTCATGTTCGGCGCGCGCCAGGTGCACGTCGACAACCTGATCCGTCCGGCTCTCACGCGCGGCGAGTGGGTGCTCTGCGATCGCTTCACCGATGCCACGCACGCCTACCAGGGTGGTGGCCGTGGCGTCGATCGCAAACTCATCGATCAGATTGCCCAGGCAGTTCACGGCGATCTGAATCCGGATTGCACGATTCTGCTGGACGTCCCGGTGCGCGTCGGACTCGAACGCATGCAGGCGCGTCGCGGCGCGGTCGATCGTTTCGAGATCGAGTCCTCGCAGTTCTTCGACCGTGTGCGCAACCGTTATCTCGAGCTTGCCCGCTCTTACCCGGCGCGATTCCGTGTCGTCGATGCCACCGCGAAACTCGACCAGGTCTGCGATGCGGCCATCGCGGCGCTCGACCAGTGCCTGGGATTGCCGCCGCTGACAACCTCGTGAGCACGACGCCGCTGCCACCGTGGTTCGACGCCCCCTGCGCGGAAGTGAACGCGGCCGTTGCCGCGGGTCGCCTCGCGCATGGCCTGTTGCTTCATGAAGACCCGGGTGCGGGCGGCCTCGAACTTGCGCGCTGGATTGCGCAACGGGTGAATTGCCGCGAAGCGTCGCGCGCACCTTGTGGCGAATGCCAGGACTGCCGGTGGATAGCCGCCGGCCAGCATCCCGACGTAACGCTGCTGACGCGCGAGGAAGAGTCGCAGTACATCAGGATCGAACAGGTACGCGATCTCATCGACGACCTTTCGCTCACCGCACACGGACGAGGTTTCAAGATCGCCATCTTCGACGGAGCCGAGACGCTGTATTCAAATGCGGCGCAGTCGCTGCTCAAGACTCTCGAAGAGCCGCCGGCCCGTACGCTGCTGATGCTGGTCACCAGCCAGCCCTCGCGCCTGCTCCCGACCGTGCGCAGCCGTTGCTCGAAGCTGAGGCTGGTCGGACCCACGCGCGAGGCCGCCGCGAACTACCTCGAGGACGCGCGGGGGGCGGGGCCCTGGGCCGAGGCATTGGCCGCCACCGGAGCGGGTCCTTTTGCCCTCATGGACGCGGACCCGGCCGTGCTGGCGCAGGTGCGCAAGGACACCATCAGCACGCTGCAGGAACTCGCGAGTGGCCATGTCCAGCCGCCGGCGGTCGCCGAACGATGGATAAAAGACGACCTTTCGATACGCCTCTCATGCCTTGAGAGCTGGGTCACAGATCGCATCCTCGAATCCGCGCCAATCCGCGACGCAACTCACTTGTCACCGCCGGGAATGGCACCCAAGATATGTCGCCTATTCGAGTTCTCGGACGCCATTCGCGACATGCGCAAGCTTGCCCATACCTCTGTAAACAAAACCATGGCGGTTGAATCGCTGCTTTGGCGTTGGGCGCGTTCATGAGCGAGGGCCGCACCGGGCGCACGGGCGCCAACAAACCTGGCCTTCTGACGCTCACCATCAAGGACAAGAGCGCGCTGTACCTCGCCTACATGCCGTTCGTGAAGAACGGTGGCCTCTTCATTCCCACGAACAGCAATTACCGCCTCGGCGACGAGGTATTCATGCTGCTGAACCTCATGGGTGAAGACGAGAAGCTGCCCGTCGCCGGCCGTGTCATCTGGCTCACGCCGAAAGGCGCGCAGGGCAAACGCACCGCTGGCATCGGCGTGCAGTTCTCCGACCAGGATCGCGGCCAGACGCAGAAGAAGATCGAAACCTATCTGGCCGGCGCTTTGGCTGGCGACAAAGCTACGCACACCATGTAGCTTGAGCCTGCGGGCTCTTCTTAAGGACGATTAATATGGCGCGAATCTCGAGCGTGTTCGCGGCGCCAGCCATGCTTGCGTCGCATTCGTTGGTGTTGTTAGCCCTCTTGTCGGGAGTCGCGGAACCAGTCAGCGCCGCTGCCACGGACGCGATCCTGCGTTGCGACCCGGCCACCGTGATCCGGAAGATCGATGGGGATTCGAAGCGCGCCTTCAGTGCCGGCTTCGGCCAGACCTTCCACGAGTGCGCCATACCCCTGTCGGAAGGTAGCCACAAGATCGAGGTGTGCTTCGACTCGGAAGGCAGCGCCGGATACATCTATGCAGAGACGATCTGCACCCCGAACCGCGAAGTGACCATCGACGCGAAGCCTGGGCGCACGTATCGGCTCAAGCTCGATTTGCACGCGCCCTGGAAAGCGTGGGTCGATGACGTGACCGAATCCGAAGCGGATCTATCGTACGAAGAGCCGCCCAAGAAACCCAAGCCGACCGGCTCGAAGAAGGATCTCGAGACCTATCTCATCCTGCGCGCCACGCCCGAGAACGCAATGCTGGCGCTGCAAAAAGGCGTGATCCGAGGCAAGTGGTTCGACACTTTCATGACTGGCATGCCGAAACTGCTCAACTTCTCGCGCAAGGGTGTGCCGGACGGCTACCACGTGTTCAGAGCTTATGGTGGTGACACCGTTGCATTCGTTGCGGGTCAGATGATGACTGGCAAGATACTCGAGATCAAACAGGTGAATTCCTGCGGAGACTTTCCCGTGCATGTGTACGAGAACATCCCGGCGGGAAAGGTGTTGTACCTCGGGCATTACACCATTGAGGACGCGCGGGGAGGTTACGTCGGCTCGTATCGCGACGACGATCTCGACGAAGCGCGTGCGTACATCGACGCCCATCGTCCCGAGCTGGCTGGCCGACTCGAAGCCGTGCCGTTTCAAACTGCGCTGACCCCGAACCTTTGTCGTTTCACGGGGTTCGATCTCAGAACGGCAGAGCAGAAACGGCAGACACCCTGAAAAGTTGGCCGGCGATCCTCGAGTTTGTCAGCGCCTCCGGGATTCCCCGATCCCGCGCGAACTGCGTCGCACTTTTCGTCTGACTCGAATCGCTTTTGCGAAGTAGCGCTCTAACCGTGACCCGCGGAATGCGGCGGCTTTCACGTCTGGTCCGGCGCTTCGGGTGTGTGATGGCCCCATGCGCGCGTACCTCAGATTCTCGCTCGCGTTCCTGCTCCTCCCGTCGCTTGCTGCGGCGGCCAACACCTGCGGCCCCGCGCCACGAGCGCCCGGCACTCCCATCTATGCACCGCACGCGGCTTTCGAGGCGTACGTGGTTGAAGTGCGTTCGGTAAAGGATTCCAGTTCTCCGTTCGGAGCCCAGCTGGCGCGCCACGCGCTGGTCGAGGTTGTGAGGTCATTTCACGGCCCGTACAGCGCAGGCCAACAGGTGGAGACCATCACGATCGTGGGCGCCCACAGCTGCGGCGGCTTCGTCGAAGAGGGCGGCCATGTGATGGTGGTGTCGGAGACGGGCGGGCCGTTCGAAATCGTGGAGGCGCTGCCCAAGGCACGCGTCATTCCGCAAAGCCCGTTCGCCGCACTGAGCTATGTCGAAGGTGAGTCACGCGTCAGCAAGCGTCCCGCGCTGAAGAACGCATCGCTACGCAACGTCGACAACGGACTTGCGGCGAAGCTGCGCACCCGCGCAAGAGCCGGCAAGGACGAACGTTGTGACATCGTCAGCGATGGCAACTTCGCGCAGGTGAGCTGGGGCAAAGCGTTTGGCGGAAACGACGCGCGGTCGAAGGTGATCTTCGAGCGCGCCGAGAACCAGTGGGTAGAGATCCTTCGTTACCAGGCGCCGACGCCGACACCGGCTCGCAACCGGAAGAAGGGCGGCAAACAACGTGCGTTGTGGGCCGAAGTGAGGGGGCTTACGAGCCCGGCCGCCGCATCGGCAGCGACGAAGTCGTAATACCGCCCTTCAACACGTACGCGTCGAATCCGCGTTCCGAGAGGATGAACGCCGCGGCCGAACTGCGCCGCCCGGTGTCGCACACCACCACGTAAGGCGTTTTGCGATCGAGGGCGTTGAGCTTCAGTCGCACGAAATAGAGCGGAATGTTGATGGACCCGTCGATGGCCAGGTTCTGGTACTCCGACGGCAGACGCACGTCGAGCCACTGGCCGCGGTTCTGGATGATCTTGAGCGCCTGCGTTTCATCGACCCAGCGAAGCAATGGCTCGTGCATGAGGTCGCGGAAGTCCGCCTTGTTGAGCCGCATGAGCACGCCCTCGGTCAACATGGTGACCGTGGCATTACGCTTGGCTTCGGCGATCAACGCCTCTTCGCCAAACGTTTCTCCGACACCGAGCTCGGCGAGCTTGATGCCTTTCTGGTTGAGCGGTGACTCGCGCGTGACCAGGCACTTGCCCTGCACGATGGCGTAGAAGTAGTCACCTTCGTCCCCCTGCTTGATGACCACTTCGCCGGCGCGATAGGGCGTGCGCTGCATGCGCATGAAGATGGCCTGCAGGTTCGCGGGCGGAATGCGATGAAACGCCTTCGTCTGCAACAGCGTGGTCATCCAGTCGCTGTCATCGTTGCCGCCACCGAACTGCGCCTGGAGTTCGCCGACTTCGTAATTGCCGGTCTGGTCCCAGGTGATCATGACGTCTAGCAGGTCGGCGTCGATCGCGAGGTAGTCCACGTCTTCCACGGCGCGGGCCGTGACCTTGCGCGGCACGCTCTGGTTGAGCGGCGCACGCGCGTCGGCGGTTCCACCTTCGACCATGCCGGTGGTGCGGCCGCCTTCGGAGATTTCGACCAAGCCCTTGATGATCCAGAGGGTGCGCTTGTCGGCATCACCTTCCTTGAAGAGCGTGCGGCCGGCCATCATCTGCTTGACGGTGACCTTCTTGGCCAGCGCATGGAGATTCTCCCGCTTCATCCCTTCGAGCGGGGTCAGGGTTCGCAGCAGTTCTACGCTGACTTCACGGGCATCGGACATGCGGAAAGGTTAGCACGCCAGGGAGGCGGCTCAAGAAACCGTCCGCAACGAATCCCAACCTTTGTCGGGCGTGAAGCGAGATCCGTATGTCTTCGTCAGTTCCTGAAGTCGTGTCACCACGGTATCGACGCCGCGCTTGCGTGCGTAGGTGAGCGGGCCTCCGCGAAACGGCGCAAATCCCGAGCCGAAAATTACGCCGGCGTCGATGAGGTCCGCGTCGGCAACGATGCCTTCGCGCAGGACCGCCGCGCATTCGTTGACGAACGCGAGCACCAGGCGGTCTTCGAGATCGGCCGGCGGTTCCGCATGCGGTCCCTTCGACTTCACCACTTTTCCTTCTTTCCAGACGTAGAATCCTTCGCCCGTCTTGCGCCCGAGTTTCTTGGCGGCGATCAGCGCATCGATGCGCGATGTATCGGGCTGCTGCCGGTTCAGCGCCTTCGAGACGATGATGCCGACGTGTTTGCAGACGTCGAGACCCACGACGTCGGCAAGCTCGACGGGCCCCATGGGCATACCGAAACGGAGGGCGGCTTCGTCGATGACCTCGATGGGGATTCCGTCCTGCAGCGCGAACATCGCTTCATACAGATAGGGCACGAGCACGCGATTCACGAGGAACCCGGGCGCGCTCCTGCACGGCAGCGGAAGCTTGTCGATCTTGCGTGTGAAGGCGATGGCCTTCTGCACCGACTCTTCGCTGCTGTTTTCGCCGCGCACGATCTCGACGAGCGGCATCTGCGCGACCGGATTGAAGAAGTGCAGGCCGACGAGCCGCGTGGGATCGGGCAATTTGTCGTCGAGTTGCTCGAGCATGATCGACGAGGTGTTCGACGCGAGGATGGCGCTGGCCTTCATGCGCGGTTCGACGCGGCCGAACAGCTCGTGCTTCGCCTCGGCATTCTCGAAGATGGCTTCGATGATGACGTCCGCGCCGGGCACGCCGTCGCCGGCAACGTCGGGTGTCATGCGGGTCATGAGCACCGCGGCCTTTTCCTTGTCCCTGAGCCGCTTCGCGAAGCCTTCGCGCGCTCGCGTGAGCGCCGGTTCGATGAACTTGAGCTCGCGATCCTGCAGCGTCACGTTGAGCCCGCGCTGGGCGCACCACGCGGCGATGTCACCGCCCATGACGCCGGCGCCCACGACATGGACTCGGGACAGGGGCACCTTCGACTTTCCGCCGAGGTTCTTGAGGCGGTCCTGGAGCAGGAAAACCCGTACCAGATTGCGAGACGTGTCAGTCAGCATCAGCCGGGCGATGGAGCGCGCTTCGGCTTCGTACGCAGCCTCTCCCTGGGCGCCGTACGTCGACCAGAGATCGATGATGGCGTAGGGGGCAGGGTAGTGCTCGGGGCGCGCCTTGGCGCGCACCTGGGCGAGCAGCTGCTTCTTTACGAGTCCGCGGAGCGGCGGCCACGAGAGCGCACGGTCGAGCAGTCCAGGACGGCGCTGCGCGGGCTGTCGATTGATCAATTCGCGCGCGGTGGCCTCGGCATCGGCGGGATACACCAGCCGATCGAGGAAGCCTGCGGATCTGGCCTTGTCGGCCCGCAGCGTCTTGCCGGTAAGCATCATCTCCATGGCCGTGCGCACTCCCGCGCGTCGAACCGCGCGGACAGTGCCGCCGAAACCCGGGTGGATACCGAGCATCACTTCAGGCAGCCCGATGGTCAGGTTGTCGCTCTTCACACCGACGCGATAGCGGCACGCGAGGGCGAGTTCGAGTCCGCCACCGAGCGCAAAGCCATGAACGATGGCGACGGTCGGACATGGCAGCGATTCGAGGTGATCCAGGATCGTCTGCGCCGCGCGGACGAGTTCGACCGCCTGCTCTTCGTTCGTGAGTTGCGTGAACTCGCGGACATCGGCGCCGGCGATGAAGCCGGACTTCTTCGCCGACTTGATCACCACGCCTTTGGGCGGTGACGCATCGAAGCCCTTGAGGTGCGAGTCGAGCTCGATGAGCACCTCTCGCGAAAGGACGTTCGTGGAAGTGCCGGGCTTGTCGAAGCTGAGCCAGGCGATGCCGTCGGCGTCACGCTCGAGCGCCCAGGCGCCTGTCGCTGGAGTGGTCATGGATCTGTTTCTTGTCTGCTAGGCGACGGCGGGTTGTGAGGCCACTGCGCCGCGAACGTTGAAGTCACACAGCACGGGGCGGTGGTCCGAGAAACGCACGTCCGGCACTTCGAAATGCGTGACTTCGATGTCCTTGCTCACCAGCACGAAGTCGAGCTCGATGCGGGGAATGCGCGCAGGGAACGACGGCACGTTCTTCTCGTTGGCGCTGCGCAGACCCGCGGCACGCATGAAGAGGTAGATCTCGTGCGTGCCCCAGAAGGTGTTGAAGTCGCCGGTGACAATGACCGGCTTGTGGGACTTGATGATGAGGTCGTGCAGGTACCGCAGCTGGTACTGGCGCTGGCGATATTTGAGCGCCAGGTGTACGAGGAAGATGCAGACGTTATCCAGCTCGAGCTCGATGATGAGCCGCTTGATGCCGGTGTCGAAGTAGTGGAAGCGTTCGCCCTCGACGCGCGGCGCCGCGAGGAACGCGTTGCCCTGCTTGCGCACGATCGGCATGAAATTGTTGATGGAGCTCTTGCCGTACTTGCACTCGTAGGTCGTGTAGTGACCGAGTGCGTCGGCAATGTGTTCGGCCTGGTTGACCATGCCGCTGCGGACCGAACCGATGTCGACTTCGATGAGCCCGACGATGTCCGGGTCCTTTTCCTTCACGAACCCCGTGATCCCGTCGAGCACCTTCTTGCTGGAACGCAGGTAGCCGGCTCCCGGGAACGGCAAATGGAACGCAGGTCCGATGCCCGTGGCGTAGCGAATGTTGTAGACAAGCAGGCGCAAGCGGATTGATGCTAGCGTTGCGACGCACAAATGTGGAGTAGGCGCACACCTAGCGCGCCTAAACTACACTCCTGCACAAGCTTTGGCGGTCGACATGTCACAAAACAATCCAATTCGAGTGTTCGTGACCCACGCGTGGGAGGCCTCCGACGACTATCTCCGGATATTCGAGTACCTGGAGAGCGCCCGGAACTTCTTCTACAAGAACCTCGCGGCACCGGACAAGGCGCCCCAGGGTGGCGGCAAGGAAGCGGATCGCGAAGAGTTGCGGCGCCAGATGGCGCAGGCAGAGTGCATCATCGCGTTGCCCCAGCTGTACCGGCAGAACAGCGAACTCATGCTGTTCCAGCTCACGTTCGCGAAAGCCTCAGACAAACCCGTAATTCTCATGCGGCCTTTCGGCGCGAATCAGGTGCTGTCGAAGGAGATAACGCAGCTGTCGGATCAGATCGTCGACTGGGACGGCCGCGCGCTCGTCGACGCGGTCAAGGCGCAGGCGCGCCACGAAGAATCCAATCGCTGGGACACGATCGAGTTCAAGCTCGATTAGCGGTGCCGGGCGGGGGGTTGTGTGGTTTGGTGGCGCCCCAAACAAAATAAAAGAGAAGTTTGGG
>Ga0315910_10004640_pt1 | contig 11458 bp, 4 predicted proteins | sample EdamamesoilMG_FD_204470 | JGI IMG/M metagenome (GOLD analysis project Ga0315910, IMG submission 204470) | Garden soil microbial communities collected in Santa Monica, California, United States - Edamame soil | ecosystem: Environmental > Terrestrial > Soil > Garden | place: USA: California...
CGCGGCCTTTCTTGAAGCTCTCCAAACCAGTCAATATCAAGGCGAGATCCGCACTGACTACGCCACGCGGCTCGTGACTGCCACAGACAACAGTGTCTACCAAGTGGTGCCCTTGGCTGTGCTCTACCCGCGTTCCGAAGCGGACGTTCAGGTGATCTTGGCGTTGGCTCATGAAGAGCGCTTCCTGTCGATCAAGGTCAGTCCGCGCGGGGGGGGCACCGGCACCAATGGCCAATCGCTCTGCGACGGCATCATCGTGGACGTCTCCAAATACTTTGGTCAGATCCTTGAGTTGAATGTCGAGCAGGGCTGGGTCCGGGTGCAACCGGGGGTGATCCTCGATCAGCTCAATGCCTACCTTAAGCCGCACAGCGTATTTTTTGCGCCCAATCTGTCACCCAGCAGTCGCGCAACCTTGGGTGGCATGATCAACACTGACGCCAGCGGCAAAGGTTCACGCATTTACGGCAAGACCAGTGAACACGTGTTGTCGCTGCGGGCGGTGCTCATCGATGGTTCAACGATCGTTACCCAGGCGATGCCCGAGGCGGCGCTGGACGCGGCGTGCGCGCGGCCAGGCATGGAAGGCAACATCTACAAAGAGGTGCGCACCATCGTTGCGCGCAGTGGGCCACGCCTGGCCACCGACCTCCCCAAGCTCAAGCGCTTCATGACCGGCTACGACTTGGTCAACGTGCACCACAATGGCACGTTCGACCTGGGGCGCATCATTTGCGGTTCGGAAGGGACGCTGGCTGTCATCACCGAAGCCACCTTGCGCCTGTGCCCCATCCCCAAACACAAGACTCTGTTTGCCATCCGTTACTCTGAATTTGACGCAGCGCTGCGCGCTGCCAACCGACTGGTGAGCACCAACCCGGGGGCCATTGAGACGGTGGACGACACCATCGTCGGACTGGCCAAGGAGGATGTGATCTGGCACCAAGTAGCGCACTTGCTTGACGCCGCCGATGAACCGCCGGTGGCCGCGGTCAACTTGGTGGAATTCGAGTCGGACGACCCGCGCGTGGTCGAGGAAAAGGTGCTTGCGCTGCGGCAGTTGCTCGATGCAGAACGGGGGGCGCAGGGGTGCAGCTCCGGATACACCATCGCCACGGCGGGGCCCGACATCGCCGCGCTGTGGAACTTGCGGAAAAAAGGCGTGGGGCTGCTCGGTAACGCCAAGGGTGAGCGCCGGCCAGTTCCGTTCGTCGAGGACACCGCAGTGCCGCCGGAACACCTGGCGGACTACATCGCAGAGTTTCGCGCGTTGCTCGATCGTCGGGGACTGCGCTACGGCATGTTTGGTCATGTGGACGTGGGATGTCTGCACGTGCGGCCCGCGCTCGACATGAAGGAAGCGAGCGATGAGCAACTCTTGCGGGGGATCAGCGATGAGGTGGTCGCGCTCACCAAGAAGTACGGAGGCGTGCTGTGGGGAGAACACGGCCGCGGTTACCGCAGCGAATACACCCCTACGTTTTTTGGCCCTGAACTCTATGAGGAACTCCGGGCGGTCAAATCGGTCTTTGACCCTCACAATCAGCTCAACCCAGGCAAGCTGGCCACTCCGTCCAAGAGCACGGACCGCCTGGTGAGCTTGGATGCGACCAAACGTGGCAGTTTTGACCGGCAAATTCATAGCCAAGTGCGCGAGAAGTTTGCTGAATCAGTCCATTGCAACGGCAATGGCGCGTGTTTCGATTACAACCCCGATGCAGTGATGTGCCCGTCATCGAAGGTGACCAAAGAGCGCATTCATTCGCCCAAAGGGCGCGCGGGCATCTTGCGTGAGTGGCTGCGTTTGATGAGCCAAGAGGGCCACATGGCCGGCGCCGACAACATCCCAGCCGAGCAAGCGCTGGTGCGGGGCCGCAGCAGCGATCCAGGTGATTTTTCGCACCAAGTGTACGACGCGATGAACGGTTGCTTGGCGTGCAAGGCCTGCGCTACCCAGTGCCCCATCAAAGTGGACATCCCCCACATGCGCTCGGCGTTCTATGAGCAGTATCACAGTCGCTATCGCCGACCCATCAAGGACTACTTCGTTGCCGGGATAGAAGGGATGATCCGCTGGTTTGCACTCGGCCCACGGCTGTTCAACTTTTTGATGCAATTGGTCGTGGTCAAATGGATGGTGGCGCGCGTCGTGGGTATCGTGGATAGCCCGGACCTGGCGGTGCACACGTTGCGCCGTGGACTGAAAGAGCGCGGCGCTGAGCGGTTTGAATATCAACGGCTGGCCGCCTTGGATGACCAGGAGAAGGCTCGCACCGTGCTCCTCGTGCAAGACATGTTCACGAGCTACTACGAGCCCAACGTGGTCTTGGCCGCCTATGATTTGCTCACGCGCCTGGGGCGGCGGGTCATCCTGTTGCCGTATCGGGAGAACGGCAAGGCCCTCCACATCAAGGGGTTTTTGCGCAGATTTGCCCGGGTAGTCGAGCGCAACACGGGTTACTTGGAAGGTCTGGCCCAATTGGGGATCCCGCTCGTGGGCGTGGAGCCCGCCACAACGCTGACGTATCGTGACGAGTACCGCCACCAACTCGATCGAGCCTTGGGCTTCAAGGTCCAGCTGCTGCAGGAGTACCTGAGTGAGCAGCTCGCTGCCCGGACAGGGCCCGTCATTGAGCGTCGCAAAACCTACCGCTTGTTTGGACACTGCACGGAACGAACGTTTGAGCCCAAGAGCCAACAATTGTGGCAAACTGTGTTTTCACAGCTGGGGGCTGAGCTCAAATTGGAGACCACGGGGTGCTGCGGAATGTGCGGAGTGTTCGGCCACGAAGCAGAACACCTGGCTGAATCTCGCGGCATTTTCGAGATGAGTTGGAAGCCCAAGCTCCCCCAGGGCAAACAGGAGCGAGACCAGGTTGTGGTCACCGGACACTCCTGTCGCAGCCAGATCAAACGTTTCTCGGGCTTCGTGCCGCGTCATCCCGCTGAAGTGCTCATGCAGCACGTCAGCGGGTAAGCGGAGCGCTGGGGCGTAGCTGGCTGCGCCCCGCTTGAGCTCACTTCGCGCAGTTCATCAAGCACATCAGGTCGTCTGAGCGGCATCCGCACTTGCCACCACCGGAAGACTTGGGCTTGGGAGCGGGCGCTGGTGAAGGCGAGGGACCCGCCGCCGACGGAGACGGACCAGAGGTCGGCCTGGGCTTGGTGGAGGTCGCCGTCTTCTTCTTGGAACCAGGCGCGGTTTCCGACTCGGCTGCGCCGGTTGCCGGTGGTTTGGCGTCGGACTCCGCCGCAGTTGCTGCTGGCGTAGGCTCCGGTGCTGGAGCCGGCGCAGGCGCAGCGATGGGCGCTGACGTCAGTGCTGGTGCCGGCGGAGCGATGGGCTGCTCTTCGCTCCCGCCAAAGGTCACGATGGCGGCCACGGCCACCGCGGCGATGATGATGCTGATACCAATGATCAGGCCCGTATTGTTGCGCTTGGGTGCGGGGATGGAGCCCTTGGCGCCGCCGTAGCTGGGCGCGTGCGAGGGGAGTCCTCCGAGGGGTGCCGCCCCGAACGGGCTGACAGCCGCCACGGGCGCGGGCGCCATGGGGATAGCTGGGGCAGCCTGGGCCATAGCCGTGAGGGCCTTGAGATCGATGAGGCCGGAGTCATCGCTGCTGGTGTTGGCCGCCGAGGGCGGTGGCGCGCTGGAGCGCGAACTCCCGGTACCGGACGTCAACGCGCTCAGTGAGAACAACACCGAGGACTCATTGCGTGCTCCGGTGGTTGCACCAGAAAACGGGTTGGCCGCGGTCCCCACGGACACACCATCCGACTCGTTTCCGGCGTCAGAAACGCCACCAAACAAGTCCGCACCGCCCGGGCCGGGTGCAGCTGCGGCCCCGCGAAACGGGCCAGAGTTCCACGGTTTTTCGTCCACGTGTGTGGACGCTCCCGTTGCGGATGCTTCATCGACCACCGGGGCCGAAGGGCCCGTGGCCGCGGCTGCCGCGTGCAGAGCTGCCACGATGCTGTCCACCTGCCCGAGTGGAGTCCAGTCGGCAAAACCGTCTGTCCACACGTAGGTGTCCGCCGTCACGGCGCCCGTGTTGTAGGCGTCGACCAACTGCTGCACGGTCATTTGCCGTTGATCGTTCTCTCCCAGGTCTACAGTGTAGGTGGGGCTAGCCGCGGGGGCTGAAGCGGCCGGAGCGTAACCAATGCTGACCGCGGCTGGCGCCGCTGCGGCACTGGAGCCGCCCAGATCTGCGTCGGCTGCGCTGCCGCCGCCTTCTGCGGCGTAGACGTGAGCAGGAGAGACATTTCCGTCAATGACGATGGCGGTTCCGCACTTGCGGCAACGGATCTTGGCGAGACGATTTTGAACTTTTTCGTCCGCGATCGAGTATTTGGCTGAACAGGTGGGGCAAGAGATCTTCACGTTTGTGCTCTCAAAGTCTGAGGTTTTCGCCGGGCTCTTTTAACATCGATTGATTGTTTTTCCAGGGGGGACGGATCCGAGGGTGCGATTTTTGCTTTTGGCCCGTCGAGCCACCCAAACCAGCGCATAAGTGAGGGATTTCTGGAACTGCGGGGAGGCTGGGTCATCCCCCAGCTGCGGCGAGCCCGCAGTCGCAGTGCCCAAAACGGGTCAGTGCGGAAGAAGCTGACCCTGCTCCACCAAGGCCAACAGATCGCGTCCGCGTTGCTCCAGGGCGGGGTTGCCCCCGTCGGAAAGCAGCGCCTTGCGCAACAAGTCCAGCGCCTCCTCCATTGAGCCGGCAGCCAGGGCTCGTTCGAGCTGCCGTGCGTGCAGTTGGCCCGCCTTGGTCACCGCCAACGACACCAAGTCCGTCCCGGAGCCTTCGCTTTGGGTTTGACCCGGGTTGAAGCGCAGGGCCCCCTGGGTGAGGGCTAGGTCATATTGCGCCCGGGTCCGCGGATTGCGAAGGACCCCATAGGCCTCCGCGCCACGTTGGTAGATCTTTGTGATAGCTGCGACCAACTCAGCGGGCTGTGAGCGGTGGCGATCCGGATGAAAATTTTCCGAGAACTCATAGAACGCGGTCTTGATCGCGGTGTCGTCGGCGATTTCTAAGATACCCAACAGCTCATAGTAGCTGGCGTGGTCCAGGATATCGAGCCACGCTTCCACCTGGTCCAAAAGTTGTAGAGTGCCCAAGACTTCTATCCTCTCCTGCGGCTGCGTGCAGAGGAGTGTAGCACCTTCAATCAAGATTGAACGCCCACGAGCATCAGCTGGGCGTTGGCTGCTGCGCCCGTGGTGGGGTCGCGAGCCGAAACTTGGAGCATCCCGCTTTCGTCCAAGGAGAAACTGACGTCGATCTTCACGCTGCCGCGGGGACCCCGACGGATCCCCGAAAGCAGCACCTCGCCGAGGACCGTATTTTCCTCAAACCTTCCTTGCTCGCCCTGGCTCACTCGGACGACCACCTGCGACTGGTTGTCGGAGGCCGTGGCAAAGGTGCGCGTCCGAGCACAAGGTACGGGACTGTTGCGTTCGATGAGGCGATCTACATAGCCGCCGACCACTTCTACGCCGAGGGAAAGCGGGGTGACGTCCAAGAGAAGGGGGCTTGCCGGCAGCGCGGCGCGCCCGTAGGGCGCAGTAGGCCCTGTGGTTGCAATGGGGTACGCAGCGGTTGCAAAGGGACCAGTGGTGCGCGCCGGCGAGTTGGGGCCGTCCTCCGCGAGTTCGTCGTCCACCTCCAGCATCGGCGCCTGTGAACGAAGGCGATGAGTTGGTTCCTCATCAGTGGGCTGAACGTGCTGTGCACCAGTGGGAGGCTGAGGGGAGACCGCCGCGCCAGGGCGCGGAGCGGGTGGGGCAACCCCGAGCGCCGTGCGCCCCGGGTCGGTTACGCCGGGCAGGCCGCGTGGGGCCGGCAGGCCCGGTTGGGTGACCGCTTGAGGCAAGTGGGCGGCCGTGCTGCGCACGGGCGGGGCCGCAGCTGGACCGAGTCCAGGCAGGCCGACTGCGCGCCCCACCACGGGTAGACCGGGGATAGTGCCAACGGCAGGGAGGTCTACATCGTGAGCTTGGGCTCGACGTTCGACCCCGTGAGAGGTTCTATAGCTGGGCAAGTCGGCCTCATCCGCTCGCACGACGGGGAGAGGCAAGTCGCTGTCGCGCTGGCCTTCGACGTCCGCCTCAGCTGACGTGGCCGTTTGTGACCACGCGGGCGAGGGGAGATCGAGCTCGTCGTCGTTTTCTTCGGCCAACATTTGCATGGCCAAGAGATCACTGTCGGCAGACGTCCGAGCGGCAGCAGGCGGCGCTGGTAGGTCCTCATCCTCATCCTGCAAGCTGAACAAGGCGCTGTTGCTCAGTTCTTCGACTGGAGCGTGCAGGGGGCCGGGCGCGAGCGCGGCAGGCAGGGCTGGGTCCACCACCATCCCTCCGGGCGAGGTGCGCGTGCGCTGGGGAGGTTTCTGTGGGGGCGGCTTGACGGCCACGTCGGCCGTGGGGGGCCGAAGCACTCGATCGAACACCTGGGTTGGCTCTTCGCCAAATTCATCCACCTCTAGGTCGGATCTGGCTTCAGCCAGGCGTGGGAGTGCTGCTGTGGAGGCGGCCTGGGCTTCGAGATCGTCGAGATCGAAACGCACCGATCCGTCCCCATCCTCCAACTGGTCGTCGCTGGCCGCGCTGAGCGCGTCCATCTGTTCTTGGAAGGACAGCTCCTGAGCAGGTGCGGGGGGTGAGGCAGGTGCTGCGGCCCGAAGACCAGGAACCGTCCGTTTCGCGGTGGGTGCGGTCGCGGTGGGCGCAGTCGCGGTGGGCGCGGTCGCGGTGGGCGCAGTCGCGGCAGGCGCGGTCGCGGTGGGCGCAGTCGCGGCAGGTGGCGCCGGAGTCACGGCGCGTGGGGGGGCCGCCCCCAATTCTGCAGGTGGAGCGTCAGGCGCTTGCCCCAAGCCCAGATTGGTATTGCCGCGCGTGCGTTGAGACGCCTCGTAGTCGTCTTCGAAGGGTTTGTCCTCTGGCGCTGTGGCGGGCAACGGGGCGGCAGACAACGGTGCGGTTGGTAATGGTGCGTTCGATAGGGAACTGCGCAGCGCAGGCAGTGAAGGGCGCGCCTGGCCGACGCCAGTGATGGTGGGTTGGGCCGACGCTTGGGGATTGACGGAAGACAGGCCGGGCTTGAGCGCCGAGAGAACGGAGCCGGGCCGCGCTGCGTCGCCGGCAGCAGGAGATAGAGAATTGCGCAAGCCAGCCAAACCAGAGCGGGTGGCGGTGAGGGTGCGTTCCGCAGGGCTAGGTGTGCTGGTGGCGGTAGAACGTGGTCGGGGAGCGGCAGGCAGCAGCGACGGGCCTAGTTTGGCCTCGAGCGAAGCCGCCTGAATGGCGGCGCCAATCGCCACCACTTCGTCCGGGTTGATGCGACTTTGCGGCATCTTGGCGAAAAAGCTGGATACTCGACGTCGCACCAAGGGAATGCGGGTGGACCCACCTACCAAGAGCACCTGGTCGAGGTCCTTGACGAACAGACCGGCAATGTCGAGCGCCTCCTGACATACCGCTAACGTTTTGGCCATGAGCGGCTCGGCCATGGCCTCAAATTCGGAGCGGCGCATGGGAAATTCGAACTCGAGGTCCTCGATGCGGGTCTTGGCCATGCTGCGCGTCGAGAGTTCGACCTTGAGGTGCTCGGCGGCCACGCGGAGTTGCTCACGCACGAGGATGTCCCGCTCGGCGTCCACCTTTTGTTCGCGGAGCAGGACCTCGGCCATGCGGTCCATGATGGCTCGATCGATGTCGTCCCCGCCCAAAAATGTGTCACCAGCCGTGGCCAGCACTTCAAAAACGTTGTCGTGTAGGTCGAGCAGGGTCACGTCAAACGTGCCACCGCCGAAGTCATACACCACAATCCGCTCACGCCCCGTCTTACCGAAGCCGTAAGCGAGTGCCGCTGCGGTGGGCTCATTGATGATGCGGAGCACCTCAAGCCCTGCAGTGCGCCCGGCGATTTTCGTGGCGGCGCGCTGTAGGTCATTGAAGTTGGCCGGAACGGTGATGACCGCATCCGACACGCGCTCACCCAAGCGGTGCTCGGCAATGGCCACGGCTTCTTGCAGCACCAGCGCGCTGATCTCGGGCAGGGTGTGATCCTGCTCATAACAGCTCACCATCGTGGACTTGCCCGGTCCCTCCTTGAGCCGAAATGGATAGCGAGGGATGGATTTCTGTACCGGCTCCGAATCAAACGTGCGCCCGATCAAGCGCTTGATCGAAAAGACAGTGTTTTCTGGATCGATAGTGCGGCGGTCCTTGGCTGGATATCCCACCTTGGCCGGTGGCTTGGGGCCAAATGAGACGACGCTGGGCAACAGCGCGCGCCCTGTCTTGTCTTTGAGTGACGTAGCGCGTCCGTCGCGAACTGCTGCAATGACGGTGTTCGTGGTACCAAGGTCGATGCCGACAACTGCCATGAGCGCCCTTCTACGTCCCGAGTCCCGACCATATCAGCGCTTGGCTGCTGGTGGAACGATTACTCGCCACGCCTAGCGCGGACTCTGTCCCTTCTCCACTCATTGTACCGTCTACATGCCAGCTTGGCCTCAATTACATCAGCGCTTACCGAACAATTGTTGGCCAGGCGACACGGCACGACCACGCAGCAGCTCCGCGCCGGTCTGCGGTTTTTTCCCTTCGACCTGTCCTTCATGCACCACGATGCCGCCGTCGGCCGTGCCCAGGACCAATTGGTCGCCAACTTTGCCGGAGGTGTCCGGCAGTGCGGCGACGACGCCAGGCCCAAGACCGGAAGCGGACAGCTGAGCACGGGGTACCGGGGTGGCGCGCGTGATTTTCAAACGCTTGGTTTGGGCTGCATCATAGAAACACACTGCCCCGGGCCGCGGGCTGAGGCCGCGGATGTGCGCCACGAGTTGTGCGCTGCTCCGCCCGAAATCGAGTGAGGCGTCCTCTTTGGTGAGGGGTGGTGCGTAAGTAGCGCGACTGTGATCTTGCTGCTCGGGATGCAGTTGTCCTGCCACAAAGCGCGGAACCTCTTCACGCGTGATCGCGGCGGCCAACTGCCCCAGCTTCTCGGCGAGCGACCCTGCGTCGTCCTCGCTTGCGATGGGGAGCTCGCGCCGCGCTAGCACAGGGCCCGTGTCCATGCCGACATCCATCTGCATCAGACACACGCCCGTGACGTCTACACCGTCCATCAGAGCACGCTGGATGGGTGCGGCCCCGCGGTAGAGCGGCAACAGGGAGGCGTGGAGGTTGACGCAGCCGAGGCGGGGTGCAGAGAGCACCTCTTGGGTGAGAATGCGGCCATACGCAATCACCAGCGCGAGGTCAGCGTGCTGGTCGAGCATCCAACGCTCAAGCGCGCCGTCGCGCACCTTGTGGGGCTGATAGACCTGCCACCCCGCCGCCTGCGCGGCCACCTTCACGGCCGGTGGTGTAAGTTTCATGCCCCGCCCCGCGGGGCGGTCTGGTTGGCATACAACCCCCGCAATTTCCGCGATTTCGCTCAGGGCGCGGAGGGACGGGACGGCGATTTCGGGGGTACCACAAAAGATTGCGCGCACAGTTTTCTCTTATCACGGTTCGATTCGTCCTTGTCACGGTTGTGCATGGCAAAAGAGTGGCTAGCTTGAGGCAAAGGCCTACTGGGCTGAGAAACGAAGAGACCAATGAGCGATCAAGATCCAGCAGTTCCCCCGCCGCCACCCGCTGACGACGAAATCGATTTTGGTGAAGAGCTTGCAGTTCTTCCCATTCGCAACGCCGTCTTGTTCCCTGGAGCTGTCGCTCCATTCGATGTGGGTCGCGACAAATCTGTAGCCCTGGTTGAGGACGTGCATAGCCAAGATGGCCCCGTCATTGCCATCTTCGCCCAGAAGGATCCGTCCACGGATGATCCTGGGCACGGTGACCTGCACAACATGGGCTGTGCAGCCCGCGTGCTCAAAGCGCTCAAGCATAGCTCGGGCAACTACTCCCTCATCTTGCAGGGCCTCACCCGCATCAAGTTGGTGGAGGTGACGCAGACCGAGCCGTTCCTCAAGGCCAAGGTGCAGCGCGTCGTGCCCACCGGCAAAGACGACGTGGAAGCGGAGGCTTTGGCCATGAGCTTGCGTGACGTGGCCAAACAGGTGATTCAACTGATGCCTGAGCTCCCGCGCGAAGCCGGTAGCCTCATTGACTCCATTCAGGCGCCTGGCGCGCTCGCTGATCTCGTGGCGGCCAACTTGGATGCGCCGGTGGAAGAGAAGGCGCAGCTGATCGAGACCGTGGAGGTCAAGGACCGCATCCGTAAGGTGCTGCGCTTGCTCACGCGGCAACTTGAGATCCTCAAAATGCGCGAGCGCATCAACTCACAAATCAAAGAGGAGATGGGCAAGAACCAGCGCGAGTACGTGCTGCGCCAACAACTCAAAGCCATCAAAGAAGAGTTGGGGGAGGACGACGGCGACCAAGGCGACCTGGACGGCCTCGAAGAGCGCATTGCCAAGGCCGAGCTGCCCAAAGAGGCGGACGACGTGGCCAAGAAGCAACTCAAGCGTTTGCGGTCCATGCAGGTGGGCAGCGCTGAGTACACCGTGGTGCGCACCTATCTCGATTGGATTTTGGACGTACCGTGGAGTGAATCGACCGAGGACAACTTGGAGATCCTCGAGGTGCGCAAGGTGCTGGATGAGGACCACTATGGCCTCGACAAGGTCAAAAAGCGCATCGTGGAGTACCTGGCCGTCCGCAAGTTGAAGAAGGACAAGAAGGGCCCGATTTTGTGCCTGGTTGGTCCGCCCGGTGTCGGCAAGACGTCGCTGGGTCGCAGCATTGCCAAGTCCTTGGCGCGCAAGTTCGTGCGCGTATCGCTGGGTGGTGTGCACGATGAAGCGGCCATTCGCGGACACCGGCGTACGTACGTCGGCGCTTTGCCGGGCCAGATCATTCAGGGCATGAAGAAGGCGGCCACGGTCAATCCAGTGTTCATGATGGACGAGATCGACAAGATCGGTCACGACTTCCGCGGTGACCCCAGCGCCGCGTTGCTCGAGGTGCTCGACCCCGAGCAAAACAACACGTTTGCCGATCACTACTTGGAAATCCCCTACGACCTGTCCAATGTGATGTTCGTTGCGACGGCCAACGTGGCGGACCCCATTCCACCTCCTTTGCGCGATCGTATGGAGATCTTGGAGATCCCTGGCTACACGCGCCGGGAAAAGCTGGCGATTGCTCGTCAGCACTTGATCCCCAAGCAGCTCGAAGAGCACGGCCTGACTGAGCAGCTGCTCAAGATCACCGATGAAGCGGTGGAGGAAATCATCGAGCACTACACCCGCGAAGCCGGCGTACGTTCTCTGGAACGTACCATCGCCAGCGTGATCCGTGGCGTGGCGGTGAAGGTCGCGGAGGGCGACAAATCAGCTCATGAGGTCAAGACTGAGGAAGATCTGCATGAGTTCTTGGGCCCGGTGAAATTCACCAGTGAGGTCGCGGAGCGCACGGAAGAGACAGGTGTGGCCACGGGC
>Ga0315910_10004641_pt1 | contig 11457 bp, 9 predicted proteins | sample EdamamesoilMG_FD_204470 | JGI IMG/M metagenome (GOLD analysis project Ga0315910, IMG submission 204470) | Garden soil microbial communities collected in Santa Monica, California, United States - Edamame soil | ecosystem: Environmental > Terrestrial > Soil > Garden | place: USA: California...
GGAACTGGAGCACCAGGTCGGTCGGCCGATACGGTTACAGGTGGAAGCGCTTTATGGCTTCGACCAATACGACGTGGTGCTGGCCTGATGAGGTGACATGACCGAAGCAGCCCTTGATCCAAGGGGGAACGAAGGCGACTCGCACTGGGCGAGACGCGCGCTGCTGGTCACCTTTTGCGTGTTGCTGTTCGGCACGCTGGCTGTCGTGTTCACTAGGGTCGTCGCTGCCCGGGTCCCGGTGCAGCGCGCCAATCTCGAGAAACTCATCACCGAGCGCACTGGTCTAGACGTGCGATTCGACAATGTTCATTTCGCGTGGACGCTCGATGGCATGAGCGCCGTGTTCGAACGCGTCGAACTCACCGATCCGAAGCAGGGACGCGTGCGCGTGGTCGCGCCGTCGCTGAGCGTCGAGTTCGACACCTGGGACTACCTGCGTCACCACCAGTTCTCGTTGGGGCACGTCACGCTTGCGTCGCCCGACATCGAAATCATCGGAGACGCGCTCGACACACCGGAGGTCGATTCGCGCGCGACGAGGGCCGACGCTGCAAAGGCGGCCACGGAAGACGAAGCCGCGCTGGTGCAGCGTTTCGCCGCCTGGGCCGCGCTCATGCCCAACGGCAAGGTGGAGGTGGAAGGCGCGCGCGTACACCTCAAGCGTCGCGGCGATCGCAGCGCGCGTAATACATTCACGCTGAGCCAGGCGGTGCTCACTCGCGGTCCCACCACATTCAGCGCCTTCGGCACCATGCTGCTCTCGCAGGACGTCGGGCAGTCCCTGTTCCTGTCGGCCAAGCTCGAAGGGTTGGGGCCGGATGCGAAGGTCTCGGGTGACCTGCGAGTCATCGCGCGGCGCGTCTTCCTCGACAAGGTTTCCTTCCTCGATGCGAAAGGTCGCGGCACGCTCGACGCCACGGTGCATCTTCAGAATGGCCTCGTGAAGTCCGCAAACTGGCAGGCGAGTGCCCGCGAGTTCGAGTTCGCCGACGACGCGCGCACGCAGTTCGATCACCTGACCGTCAACGGCAAGCTCGAAAGAGACGCCGGTGATTTCCTGCTGCGTTTCGCTGACTTCCAGATCACGCGCGGCCCGCGTCTCGAGCGGGCGCCGACGATTTCGGCGCGAATCAGTCTCGAGCACGGCACCACGCACATCGCGCGCACCACGTTCACTGCCGAGCGGCTCCCGTTCATGGTCGCGGAATTCATGGGCCGACTGTTCGCGCCGCATTTCGAACGGGGACGCGTCGTGGCTCCCGGGGGCTGGACGCCGACTGGCGGCGAGCTTCGTGCCGTCCGCTTCGATTCTCATCACGAGGGCTGGAGTTTCGATGCGCAACTTTCAGACGTCGAGGTCGAGCGTGACGATCACGCGCGCATTGACCAGGTCGCCGCGGAGTTGCAGGTGAACGCCGGGCGGGTCGCGCTCACTTTCGATCCGGCGAATACGATCCGCCTCCGGGTCCCCGGCGCGAATGCGCCACGCGAGGTGACATTGGGGGGTCGTCTCGTGGCGCTGGATTCGTCGGGTACCACCGTGCAATTCGAAGATTTCACGGTGCGCAGCGCTGAAGGCACGCTCGCAGCGCAGGGCCAATGGAATGGCGATTCAGGGGATCGGACCAACCCTGCGCTCGTGCTGACGGTTTCGAATATCGATCGCGCGATGCTGCTCGACGGATGGGCGTTGCTCTCTCGTGATGTCGCTGCGCCCGAGATGCTCGCGGATGTCGAGCAGGGCGTGATCGTGGAGGGAAAGATCACGTTGGTGCCCGCACGCGGTGCCGGCGATCCAGCCATCCACTGGCAGCGATCGAGCGGAACGCTGAAGCTGGCCGAATTGGCGAGCTCCGGGCAGGCCCCGCCGCGCCTCTCCGGAGGGCGGGGTACGCTCGAGTTCTCGCGCGGACACACGAAGCTGCTGCTCGATGGCGGTGTCGTCGATGACCTCGCGGTCACGTCCGCGCGCTTCGACTGGCCGCGCACCGGCGCACCGCGGCTGCACGCGGCGCTGCAGGGCGATCTTTCGTCACCGGCCCTGAGGCGCGCGCTCGAATCGAATGGCCTCGATCGACTGACGGGCGCCGTGGCGCTCGAAGCCGATGCGCGCGGCGAGAAGGAAATACGGCAGCCCGACCTGTGGCGCGTCAGCGCGCGACTCTCGGATGCGTCGTTGCGTCTCGGCGGCGAACTGCCGCCGCTCGAGAAACTGTCCGGAACCGTGCGTTATTCGGGCAGCCAGGTGCGCGGTCTCGCGCTCAACGGCCACTGGCTGGGCGGGCCGGTGGAAATCGAATCACGTCGCGTGCAGGGTAAGCCCGGCTTCGCCATCAACGGTGTTGCGGATGCGGCGCCGCTGTTGCGTTTGTTAGGCAAGGCGGCTGCGGCCGGCCGCATCGACGGCGAGATCTCCTGGACGGGCACCGCCCAGCGACTCGATGACGACGCGGAAAACGCCTGGACGATTTCGCTCGCCAGCAATCTCACCGGTGTCGAGAGCCGGCTGCCCGCGCCTTTCGCCAAGCCTGCGACGCGTGCGCTTCCCGTGACCGCGCAGCTGCGCGTCGATGGCACCGGCATTCGCGAGTTCGAATTCGGCGCGCGGGATGCGTCGCTGCGCGGTGCCATCGAGGACGGCGTCACCACGGCGCGCTTCGAAGTGCAGGGCGTCGCTGGCGAACTGCGCCGCGCGGGAAATTCTTCCGAGCCGCATCTGCAGATCGAACGGCTCGACCTGCGGCGTTCGCCGACGCTGCTCGCCGCGGCCGCCGCGATGCTGCCCGAGAATGGCGAACTGGCGCTGGGTATGGACGACCTGCGGTACGGAACTCGCAGCCTCGGCGCCGTGCAGGCGACGCTGACGCGCGGTGAACAGGGTGTCGGCTTCTCGCTCGAGTCCGCACAGAGCGCTCCGCATCAGCTGGTGGCGCAGGGTCGGTGCGTCAGCGGCGAAGCGCGCTGCCGGCTCGAGTTCACAGCGGATACCGAAAACCTCGCGAGGCTGTTGCGCGGCGTCCAGTTGCCGTCCGAGTGGCCTGTCGAGACGCTGCATGCGTCCGGCGAGCTCTCCTGGCCCGTCGAGCCGCAGGGCGAGCTTGCGCGCGAGCTGCTGGGTCAATTCGATCTCGAAACCCAGGGGCATGACAGCACTCACCAGCTCGTTGCCAGTGCGACGCTCGCCGATGGGCAGATCTCGCTGGCGAATGTGCAGGGCACCGGCCCCGAGTCCGACCAGGTGTTCCGGGGTTCGGGCCACGTGGCGCTGCTGGCGCGTGAATACGACCTGACCGTGGACTACGAGCGGGTCTCGATGGCGGCGAGCGCCGTGCCTTCGCCAGCACGCGCGCGCGTGGCGCGGGCCTGGACGGCGCTGCGCGGTTCTGCGGCACGCCGCGGCTGGACCGAGGCGCCCGAGGCGCGTCGCGTTCAATGGCACGGCACGTGGGATGCAGAGCACTAGGCGACCTGTTGGCCATCCCGTTGGTATAAATTGCCGCCATGCGCGTTGCGGCAATCCAGATGACCTCCGGGCACGAGATCGAAGCCAACCTCGAGGTTGCGAACCGTCTTCTCGAAGAAGCCGCGAAACAGGGAGCGGTGCTTGCCGCATTGCCCGAGAACTTTGCGTTCATGGGACTGAACAGCGGCGACAAGCGTGCGATCGCAGAGCCGGATGGCGCGGGGCGCATCCAGAACTTCCTGTCCGATACCGCGCGACGTCTGAAGTTGTGGCTGGTCGGCGGCACAGTGCCCCTGCGTCAGGGCGCCGATGGTCGCGTGGCCGCCGCCTGCCTGCTCTACAAGGCTGACGGCCAGCGCGCAGCGCGGTACGACAAGATCCACCTGTTCGACGTCGACGTGCCCGGCAGCACCGAGTCGCATCGTGAATCGGCGCACACCGTCCCGGGCCACGAGCCGCGCGTCGTGGAGACCCCGCTCGGCAAGCTCGGACTCGCCGTGTGCTACGACATGCGGTTTCCCGAGCTCTTCCGCGTGATGTCGCGGCAGGGCGCGGACCTGTTCGTCGTGCCTGCGGCCTTCACGGTCCCGACGGGCAAGGCTCACTGGGAGTCGCTGCTGCGAAGCCGGGCCATCGAAAACCTCGGCGCGGTGATCGCGCCCGCGCAGTGGGGCGTGCATCCCAATGGGCGCGAAACCTATGGCGACTCGATGATCATCGACCACTGGGGCAAGGTGCTGGCACGTTTGCCGGAAGGCGTGGGTTGCGTGGTCGCGGACATCGACGCCGCGGGCCGAATGGACGCCCGCGCGCGGTTCCCGTCGCTCGAACACCGGGTGATCTACAACACCTGATTGCGTGGGCGAATCGCGCCCCAATGTCAGGCCCTTGCTGGCGGTGCTGTACATTACGCTCTGGCGAAAACGCCACATTGCCCTCGAAACGGTGAAATCTTGGACCTGACGACAACCGCCGAACCGCTTGCCATTGCCCGCGAACTCATCCTGCGCCCGGGCGGACTCGATGACGGGCGGCTGGATGCCGCGCTGTCGCAGGTGATGTCGAGCTCCATCGACGCGGCGGATCTGTACTTCCAGGTTTCGCGCGAAGAGAGCTGGGCCCTCGAGGACGGCATCGTCAAGGAAGGCAGCGCGAGCATCGAGCAGGGCGTGGGCGTGCGCGCCGTGGCCGGCGAGAAAACCGGTTTCGCCTACTCCGACGAAATCGTGCTGCCTGCGCTCGAAGAAGCGTCGCGTGCCGCGCGCGCCATCGCCCATCGCGGCGCCGATCACCCCGGTCATGGTGTGATGCCCACCCGCGGGCACAACCTCTATCTACCCATCGACCCGGTGTCGTCGTTCACGTCCAGCGAGAAGGTGGCCTGGCTCGAGCGCGTGGACCGCGAGACCCGCAAGATGGATCCGCGCGTGAAGCAGGTCATGGCCAGCGTCGTCGCGGTTCACGAAGTGGTGCTCGTCGCCAACAGCGAAGGCCACCTGGCCGCGGATGTGCGGCCGCTGGTGCGTATCAACGTGTCGGTCATCGTCGAACAGGACGGACGGCGCGAGCAGGGCTACTCGGGGGCGGGTGGCCGCATCACGTTGCCGGAACTCGTGGCGGGCGACAAGCCGCTCGCGCTGGCGCGCGAAGCCGTGCGCCAGGCGCTCGTGAATCTCGACGCAGTGCCTGCGCCGGCCGGTCCCATGACCGTCGTGCTCGGGTCCGGTTGGCCGGGAATCCTGTTGCACGAGGCCATCGGGCACGGACTCGAGGGCGACTTCAATCGAAAGGGCACGTCCGCGTTCGCGGGCCGCATCGGTGAACGCGTTGCGTCGGAGCTCTGCACCATTGTCGACGATGGAACCCTCTCGCGCAGGCGCGGCTCACTCAACATCGACGACGAAGGCACGCCGACCCAGTGCACCACGCTCATCGAGAACGGCGTGCTCAAGGGGTACCTGCAGGACAAGATGAACGCGCGCCTCACGGGCACGGCGTCCACGGGCAACGGGCGGCGCGAGTCGTTCGCGCACATCACGCTGCCGCGCATGACGAACACCTACATGCGCGCGGGCAAGTCGGACCCGGGCGAGATCATTGCGTCGGTGGAGAAAGGCATCTACGCCGTGAATTTCGGCGGCGGCCAGGTGGACATCACCTCGGGCAAGTTCGTGTTCTCGGCCAGCGAGGCGTATCTCATCGAGAACGGCAAGCTGGGCGCGCCCATCAAGGGCGCCACGTTGATCGGCAACGGTCCTGATGTGCTCACGCGGGTCTCGATGGTGGGCAATGACCTCAAGCTCGACGACGGCGTCGGCACCTGCGGCAAGGAAGGGCAGAGCGTGCCGGTCGGCGTGGGTCAGCCCACGCTGCGCATCGACGGTTTGACGGTGGGCGGCACGGGCTAACTGTCAGCGGGCGTCCACGCGCGAATAATTCGACGATCCCGCAGGACTTCGCAGTACCGTGAAGCGTGTGCACGGCAGCACTATCACAGGGCGCGGTCGACAGGGATGTCGTCAAAGTGCGTCAGCATTTTGTAGCGAAGGAATCGCTCCGCGCCTACACACGAATCAGACGCGTACATAATGAAGTGCGCAATTTGCGACATTGGAAACAATGTGATCCGGGGCACATCATCGATCCCGCATGCGCCAGCACACTGCCATCGCGGTCTCAACTGAATCCCAACGGAGCACTTCGACAATGCGTAACGACACCTCTGCCAGCGGCGAATTCCGTATCAATCTGCCGCCGGACGTGCTCGCGGAAATGCGCCGCCAGACGGGCAGCGCGCGCAACACGATGCAGGTCGACGGTTTCCGTCCCGGCCTCTTCGGTCGTCTGATCGGCCTGTTCACCGGCCGCCGCCGTTAATTAGGAACAAAGAAAAAGGCGCGTGAGCTTGAAGGCTCACGCGCCTTTTCTTTTGCGTGCGATTTCCTGCTTCAGCGCGCGCCGGCCGCGTCTCCGGGTGACGCATCGTCGTCCGAGTCTTCGTTCGCCGCGTTCACGTCGACCCGCGGGAGATCGTCGTGCGTGTCGGCGAGATGCCCCGCGCTGTGTTCGTCGACGTACAGGATCTCGTGCTGCCCGATGGTGACGACGTCACCGTCGCGCAGGGAGTGACGGCGGACGCGCTTGCCACGGACCATGATGCCGTTGGTGCTGTTCAGATCCTCGATGACCGTGAGGCCATCACTGCCGGTGACGAGCTGGCAGTGATGCCGGCTGATGAACTTGCTGTCGATCTGCAGATCGTTGTCCGGAGTACGGCCGATGACTTTGCGCCCCGGCACCAGGTGCAGCTCGGCCACGGCCTTGCCGTCGGTGGACAACACCAGCTTGGACATGGCGCGCGTCAGGCGGTCACCGGAGGTGTGGCTGCCATTGGCGGCCCTGGCCGCAATGGCGTTGGCGCGTGTGGCGTATTCAGTCCACTGCAGTTCGTTGACCGACGACGCGATGTCCCCGGGCGTGACGAAGTCACGGTCTTCGTTGAATGCCGCCATCATCGCGGTATCGCACAACGTGTTGACCAGGCGCGGTACGCCGCCCGTGTACTTGTAGAGCTCGGAGAACGTGTCTTCTGCAAAAATTTCACGGCCTTCGGCGCCGGCCACGTCCAGGCGGTGCCGGACATAGGAGCGCAGGTCTTCGCGGGACAACGTGCCGAGATGGAAGCGGAGGCGGATACGCTGCGTGAGCTGCACCAGCTCCGGCGAATCCAGCTTCTCGTTGAGCTCGGGCTGGCCGGCGAGAATGATGCGCAGCACCTTCTCCTTGGTGGACTCGATGCCGGACAACATCCGGATTTCCTCGAGCACCTTGAGCGAGAGGTTCTGCGCCTCGTCGATGATCAGCAGCACCTTGCGGCCGGCGGCGTATTGCTCGATGAGAAAACTGTTGAGAGTGGCGATCAGCTCCGCTTTCTTCATCTTGAAGGGCGAGAAGCCGAACTGGACCAGCACCGACTGCAGGAATTCGACCGCGTTGACCTGGGTCTGGTTGATCTGCGCGATCACGACATCCGAATCGAGCTGGCGCAGGAAACTTTCGATGAGAGTGGTCTTGCCCGAGCCGATCTCTCCGGTCACCACGACGAATCCGTCGGTGAACCAGATCGTGGACTCCATGTACGCCTTCGCACGCGCGTGCGCGCGGGACAGGTACAGGAACTGCGGATCCGGGCTCAGCCGGAACGGCAGCTCACGCAGTTTGAACGTCTCGATGTACATCCAGCGGCCGATAGTACGGTGAAAGCTGGGCTCAGGGCAGGGAGGCCCCTACTCGGGGTTACCGAAGTGCGAGCCAGGTCGCGCGATCGATGCGGGAAAGTAGCTTGTGGGCCCGCTGGTTACGTGATTTTGCTGAGTTTTCACAGATAGTGAGGTGCCCCAGCTTCCGGCCCGGCCGTGCGGTCTTGCCGTAGTCGTGCCAGTGCAGGCCGGGCTCGCCTAGCAGGGGGCCCCGCGTAGGCATTTCGCCTACAAGGTTGATCATCGCGGAATGGCCCCGCGCCTTCGTCGAGCCGAGCGGCAGGCCCGCGATGGCTCGCACGTGGTTTTCGAACTGGCTGGTCTCGGCGCCCTCGATGGTCCAGTGGCCCGAGTTGTGTACGCGCGGCGCCATCTCGTTGGCGATGAGTCTGCCGCGCTTCACGAAGAATTCGATGGTGAGCACGCCGACGTACTGGAAGTGCGTGAGCAGCTTGCGCGCGGCGCGTTGCGCCTGGCGCGTGAGGGCGGCATTGCCGTAGGGCGCGCACGTGAGGCGGAGGATGCCGTCGCGATGCACGTTGAGATTGAGTGGATAGAACGCGAGTTCGCCATCAGCGCCGCGCACGGCGATGACCGAGACCTCCGCATCGAAGGGCACGAGATTCTCGTAGAGCAGGGGACTCTTCCCGAGTTCTTCCCAGGCGCGATCGAGATCGGCGGGCTTGCGCAACACGGACTGGCCCTTGCCGTCGTATCCCATGCGCCGGGTCTTGAGAACGCCGGGCAGCCCGATGGACGCCACCGCGAGTTCCAGGCTCGCGCGCGAATCGACCGCCGCGTACTTCGTGGTGGGAATGCCGAGCAGTTCGAAAGTGCGCTTTTCGCTGAGCCGGTCCTGGGCCGCCGCGAGTGCCCGCAACGGCGGCGCGATGCGCGCCTTTCCCGGCAGGTTCTCGAGCGCCTCGACCGGAATGTTTTCCCAGTCGAACGTGAGCACTTCACTGCGCTCCGAGAGCTGGCCTAACAAGTTGCGATCGGTGAGGGCGCCCGCGAGCAAGGGCGCCACCTGTCCACCGGGCGTCTGCGCGTCCTTGTCGAGGAACAGGAAATCGAGTCCGAGGGGATAACCCGCGAGGGCCATCATGCGCCCGAGCTGGCCGGCGCCCACGATGCCTATGGTCATGGAACGAGGGTCACGGCAGCTTCGAAGGGTCTGCCATTCTTGGATCGGAATGGGCGAGAACCTTCGCCGTCTGTTCCGCGCGGAATTTCTTGAGCGCCGCGTCGATCTCCGGGCGCTTGTTCGCGAGGATGGCGGCCGCCGCGAGGCCTGCATTGGTGGCGCCCGCGACACCGATGGCGAACGTGGCCACGGGAATTCCCGCGGGCATCTGCACGATCGACAGCAGCGAGTCGAGACCGTTCAACGCCTTGGACTGCACGGGAACACCCAGCACGGGCAGCGTGGTCTTGGAGGCGGCCATGCCGGGTAGATGGGCCGCGCCCCCGGCGCCGGCAACGATCACTTCGATGCCACGGCCCTGCGCCGAAGCGGCGTATTCGAACAGGAGATCCGGTGTGCGATGGGCGGAGACCACCCTGGTCTCGTACGGCACCCCGAGCTTGTCGAGTGCTTCAGCCGCGGCGCGCATCGTCTCCCAGTCGGAAGTCGAGCCCATGATGATGCCAACCAGTGGTTTCATCGCGAAATACTATCAAACAAAGCGCGAATCGATCGGAACAGCTCGCGCGATGCGCCTTCCCTGCTTCCCGAATCGACACGCTCGCTGGTCGCCTTGGTGATGAGCGCCTGCAGCGCCTTGCGATCGGCGCCGGGACGCCACTCGAGCAGGTCATCGAGCGCTTTCGGTCCCTCGGTGAGGAGCCGGGCACGCCAGGCTTCGATGCGCTTATGTCGCTCCGCGTCCTGTGCGTTTGCGCGCGCTTCGATGCTCAGCGCCGCCTCGATGGGCACCGGGTCGACTTCGCGCATGAGCTTGCCGATGTACTGACGCTGGCGAGCGAGGCCGCCGCGGCTGGTGATGCGCTTGGCGAGCAGGATGGCGTCGTGCAGGGTTTCGGGAAGGTTGAGCGCGACGAGGTCGGCCTCCTTGAGCTCGATCAGTCGCTTTCCCAGGTCCTGGGCGGCATCAGCATCACGCTTGCGCGTGCTCTTGCTGGGGCCCCGATATTCGTCGTTTTCGTCTTTGCCGCGCATCGTACAATTCTGCCATGCAGGAAGTAGACGGTACCCGAATCCCCGAGCTCAAGAGCATCGTTTCCGAATCGCTGCAGCTTGCCCGCAAGCTGGGCGCCAGCCAGGCCGAAGCCGACGTCAGTCTCCAGAAAGGACTGACCACCACGGTTCGACTGGGCGAAGTCGAAACCGTCGAATACCAGCGCGATCGCGGCATGGGCATCACCGTGTATTTCGGCAATCGCAAGGGTTCGGCGAGCACCGCAGACCTCTCGTCCCGTGCCGTCGCCGAGATCGTGGAGAAGGCCTGCGACATCGCCCGCTACACGGCCGAGGATGAATGCTCGGGCCTGGCGGATCCCGAAGAGCTGGCCCGCGACATCCCCGACCTCGATCTCGATCATCCCTGGGACCTTCCGCCCGAGCAGGCCGTGGAAACCGCGCGTGCCTGCGAGGCCGCCGGGCGCGTCGTCGATTCCCGCATCACGAATTCGGAAGGCGCGAGTGTCAGCAGCCATCGCGGCGTGCGCGTGTACGGCAACTCGCATGGCTTTCTCGAGGGGTTTCCTTCCACCAGCCACAGCGTGAGCTGCGTACTCCTCGCCCAGACTGGCGACGACATGCAGCGCGACTACTGGTATGCATCGGCGCGCGATGCACGCGAGCTCGAAAGTTGCGAGAGCATCGGTCGCAAGGCCGGCGAACGCGCCGTCGCGAGGCTCGGTGCGCGCAAGATAGGAACCCAGAAGGCGCGTGTCTTGTATGCGCCGGAAGTGGCGCGCGGCCTCATCGGGCATTTCCTCGGCGCGGTGCGCGGCAGCAGCCAGTACCGCAAGAGTTCGTTCCTGTTAGGCGCGTCGGGCCAGGCAATCTTTCCGTCGTTCGTGGAGCTGCGAGAGCGGCCTCACATCCTCAAGGCGCTCGGCAGCAGCCCGTTCGATGGCGAAGGCGTCGCCACGCGCAATCGCGAACTCGTGAGCGATGGTGTACTCCAGGGCTACATCCTCGGTAGCTACTCGGCGCGCAAGCTGGGACTCAAGACCACCGGCAACGCCGGGGGCACGCACAACCTGCTCGTGGAGTCGAAGAATGGCGGCATGGAGATCGGCGCGCTCATGCGCGAGCTCGGCACCGGACTGCTCGTCACCGAACTCATGGGGCAGGGTGTGAATGGCGTCACCGGCGATTATTCGCGCGGTGCGTCGGGCTACTGGGTGGAGAACGGGGTGCAGGCATATCCCGTGCACGAGATAACCATCGCGGGCAACCTCAAGGACATGTACAGGAACATTGCCGCCATCGGCAATGATGTCGACGTGCGCGGCGGCGTTCGTGTCGGATCCATCCTCCTCAGCGAGATGACCATCGCCGGCGATTGACCGGATTCCGATGCCACCATGGCCGGGATTCGTTTATAAATCCTGAGTGAGCCCCGGCGATCCCGCACTCCTGCACATCGTCAACGGCGACATGGCCGCCGGTACGTTCCTGCACGCGTTCGGCGCGAGTGATCGCTTGCTGATCAACCGCGATGTGCTTTCCTGCGGACCTCTGCCGCGAAGCATCAAGGTTGCGGC
>Ga0315910_10004642_pt1 | contig 11457 bp, 8 predicted proteins | sample EdamamesoilMG_FD_204470 | JGI IMG/M metagenome (GOLD analysis project Ga0315910, IMG submission 204470) | Garden soil microbial communities collected in Santa Monica, California, United States - Edamame soil | ecosystem: Environmental > Terrestrial > Soil > Garden | place: USA: California...
GCTCGGCCCCCGCGGCCGCAACGTGATCATCGAGAAGTCCTTCGGCAGCCCGACCGTCACCAAGGACGGCGTCACGGTCTCCAAGGAAGTCGAGCTCGAGGACCCCTACGAGAACATGGGGGCCCAGCTCGTCAAGGAAGTGGCCGCGCGCACCAACGAGGGCGCCGGCGACGGCACCACCACCGCGACCGTGCTGGCCGAGGCGATCTTCGAGCAGGGCCTGCGCAACGTGACGGCCGGGGCCAACCCGGTCGCGCTCAAGCGCGGCATCGAGAAGGCCGTCGAGTCCGTGGTCAAGCACCTGCAGTCGACCTCCAAGAAGGTCTCGGGCGCGAGCGACGTCGCCAAGGTCGGCGCGATCGCGGCCAACAACGACCCCGAGATCGGCAAGATGATCTCGGAGGCGATGGACAAGGTCGGCAAGGACGGCGTGATCACGGTCGAGGAGGGGAAATCCCTCTCGACCGAGGTCGAGTGGGTCGAGGGGATGCAGTTCGACAAGGGCTACCTCTCGCCGCACTTCATCACCAACGCCAAGACGATGGAGACGGTGCTCGAGGACGCCTACGTCCTCGTGCACGAGAAGAAGATCTCCTCGATCAAGGACATGATCCCGCTGCTCGAGGAGGTGATCCGCAACGGTCGCCCGCTGTGCATCATCGCCGAGGACATCGAGGGCGAGGCCCTCGCGACGCTGGTCGTCAACCGTCTGCGCGGGGCCTTCCCGTGCGTGGCGGTCAAGGCGCCCGGCTTCGGCGATCGCCGCAAGGCCATGCTCGAGGACATCGCGATCCTGACGGGCGGCACGGCGATCATGGAGTCGACCGGCCAGTCGCTCGAGAGCGTCAAGCTCTCCGACCTCGGCCGCGCCAAGAAGATCCAGGTGACCAAGGACTTCACCACGATCATCGAGGGCGCCGGCAAGAAGGACGCGATCCAGGGCCGCATCACCCAGATCAAGAACGAGATCGAGGGCACGACCAGCGACTACGACAAGGAGAAGCTCCAGGAGCGTCTCGCGAAGCTCGCCGGCGGCGTGGCCAAGATCAACGTGGGTGCCGCGACCGAGGCCGAGATGAAGGAGAAGAAGGCCCGCGTCGAGGACGCCCTGCACGCCACGCGCGCCGCGGTGGAAGAGGGCATCGTCTGCGGCGGCGGCATCGCGCTCCTCAACGCCCAGAAGGCGATCGAGGGCCTGAAGCTGGCGGGCGACGAGCAGGTCGGCGCGCAGATCGTCAAGCGCTCCCTGGAGGCTCCCATCCGCCAGATCGCCGAGAACGCCGGCCAGGACGGCGCGGTGGTCGTGCAGAACGTGCGGCAAGGCAAGGGCGAGGCCTTCGGCTACAACGCCCTGACCGACACCTACGAGGACCTGATCAAGGCCGGCGTCATCGACCCCACCAAGGTCGTGCGCCTCGCCCTGCAGAACGCCTCCTCGGTGGCCAGCCTCCTGCTCACGACCGACGCCCTCGTCAGCGACCTCCCCGACAAGGAAGACGAGAAGCCCGCGGCCGGTGGCCACGGGCACGCGCACTGACCGATCGGAGATCGGTCACTCGCCGTCAGCGTGACCGCCACGGACCGTCGCGCGGGCTCCAGCCCGCGCGGCGGTCCGTGGCGCTTTCTTGGACCCCGCCCGATTCGCTGGGTCGGTGCCCTCCCCGCTGGCGCCATCTTTCGCGCGCGCGAGCGCTACGCCGACCTCCGGCTTGACCACGCGGAGAATCCCGGGCTAGCGTGTCACCGCGAGAGCGGTCGAGCGGTCATCGGCTCATCAGAAACGGTCCCGCCCGGCGTCACCCATCCGAAGAGCGCCCCCTCGAGGGGCGCCACGTCGCGCGGGACCACTCTCCCACGCTGATGACTGCTCGATTCGCCATCCTCCTGGACGGGGGTTTCGTCCAGAAACGCCTCCAGGCCAGGAACCGCGCTGCTCCGATCCCCGCCGACATCCTGGCGGAGTGCGCCCGGATCCGCTCGCACCCGCGCCTGGCCGGCGGCGAACTCCTGCGGATCTACTACTACGATGCACCTCCGGCCGGCGGCCGCACGGTGCATCCCTGCACCGGCACTCCCATCAACCTGGAGCGCACGGAGGCGCATAGGCGAAGGCGAATCTTCCTGGAAGCCCTGGAGATGTGCCCCGACCTCGCCCTGCGCCTTGGCGAAGTCGCGCTACGCGGGTGGCGCGTCCGGCGCGGAGCCTTGGAGACTCTGGCTTCGTCCTCGCGGCCCCTGCAAGAGGACGACGTCGAGCTCCACCTCGAGCAGAAGGGCGTCGACCTGCGCCTCGGCCTCGACATTGCGCGGCTGGCCCTGCGACGGCTGGTCGACACGCTGGTCGTGGTCACGGGTGACAGCGACATGGTTCCAGCCTTCAAGTTCGCCCGACGCGAAGGCCTGCGCGTCCTCCTCGACCATCTCGGCGGCCCCATCCGGCGCGAGCTACGGGCGCACGCGGATCTGGTGCTGTGACGCGGGAGAGCGGCGAGGGCTGCGCCGATCGCGGCTCGGTGCTCTCGTTCGGGCGCGCGCGAGCCGCGCCCAGCCACACCCAGGTAGTCGTCGTCGCGAAGGATGGTCAGGCAGGGAGACCGACGGTGCGCAGGCGCACGAGAAGGTCGTCCAGGTCACGAGCACGGGAGGGCTCCACGGGGAGCTTCGAGGACTCGAAGCCACCATCGAGCTCCGAGCTCAGGCGCGACAGGAGCTGGAGGTGCGTCTCGAGCTCGGCCCCGTCCAGCTCGGCCTGCTCGCGCGTCTTCGCGGCGATCAGCGCGCCGATGCGCCGGTCCTGCGGGTGCAGCTCGAGGAGGCGCGGCAGGTTCGCCTCGATCTCCCCCGCCGCGAGCACGTGGATGCCCGTCAGCACGACGCGGTAGGCGTAGAGCAGTGTCTTGACGCGCTTGGGCTGCTCCCGCGCGAGCATCTCGAGCTGGTTGTCGAGGAAGCCCCGGTAGTGGTAGTGCAGGTTCCTCGTCAGGCAGCCGCGCGCGATGTCGCGCAGCTCCTCGAGCGCGGGACCGCCGGCGACGACGAGGGGCGAGAAGACCTGCTCCATCACGTAGCCGTTGCGGCGCAGCATCAGGCCGAAGAACTTGCGCACGTCGTGGCTGACGACGTCGAGCTCGCGGCCGTCGCGCACGCCGGAGTACTCCAGGGTCTCGGACGGCGGAGCCAGGGAGAGCACGCGGCGCAGCGGCAGGACGTGCGCGCCGCGCAGGTCGAAATCGCTGTCGGGCGAGGCGAAGCCGTAGAGGTGCGCGCCGCTGACCGTCAGGAAGAGCGGGGTCGAGCCGTCGGCGGCGAGCTGCTCGGCCGCGACCGTCCGCAGGAGGTCGAGGGGCAGCTCCACGTCAGCGCGCGAGCCGCGCCGCGGCCACCAGGTCGTCGAATGCGGCGTGGTCGGGGGCCGCCGGCAAGACGTTGTCCGCCGCGAGGGTGCGCAGCTCGGCGAGGAGCGGCTGGGCCAGCACGGCCACCTCGCCGGCCCCCAGCTCGCCCCGCCGGGCGCGGCGGAGCGTGCCGAGCAGTGCGTCCGGCACGCGCACCATCACCTCGCCCGTGCGCCCGAGATGGATCCCGGCGTGGAGCAGGCGCAGGATGTGCGCGCCGTACTTCGCGTTGTAGGTCCCGCCCTTCGCGTGCAGGCCCTTGTTCTTGCCCATCTTGCGCAGCTGGGCCTCGGCGTAGTCGACGTAGACCACGAGGCTGCCGCGGTGCAGGCAGCGCGCTCGCAGCGCGCGCAAGCGCTGCCCCCTGGCCGACTCGAAACGCACCTCCGGGCTCCACAGCACCTCGAGGATGGCCGGATTGCCCTTCAGTGCCAGGGTGCAGAACTTCCCGATCTCGTGCAGGGTGAAGTCCGGCTCGTTCCCGACGTGCGTCTCCGCGGCGAGCCCCCGGATCGAGACGAGCTCGCGCAGCCGCGGCACGAACACACCGAGATAGTCGTCGTCGCTCCCGGCGAGGTCGAGACCGTAGGACTTGCTGCCCGCAAGGACGAGCAGAGCCAGCTCGAGGTCGCGCTCCCGCAGGAGGCGCTCGATCGCAGGAGGGATCGTGCTCGCGCCGGCATCGACTCGACTCATCGTCAGCCAGGTTGGGCTCTAGAGGCCCCTCTTGTCGAGCCACCCGCGCAGGGCGCGCATGTAGGCCTCCGGCTGATCGAAGTTGGCGACGTGGGCCGCGCCCTCGATCACGATCGTCTCCGCGCCGGGCGCGAGGCTGGCGTAGTGGCGCGTCGTCTCCGGCGTGGCCTCGTCGTGCTCGCCGCAGATGAAGAGGAGCGGCAGGCGCAGCTCGCTCAGGCGGTCCGTCACGTCGGCGCTCTTCAGCGGCCCGGTGATCGTGAACTCGGTCGGACCGTTCATCGTGCCGTAGACCTGCGTGCCCATCCCGGCGAAGGCGCGCTCGAGCTCGGCGGGCCAGGGATCGGCCCGGCACACGAAGCGCACGTAGAACTCCTGGGTCGCGGCCTTGAAGGCCTCCGTGTCGGTCTGGCCGGTGCGCTCGCCCTCCAGGATGGCGGCACCGACGTCCGGGGGCAGGGTCGCGATGAGCCGCCGCGAGTCGGCCATCCAGCGCGGCAAGCTCAGCGCTGGGCCGGCCAGGATCGCGCCGCGCACGCCCGAGGGACGCGCTCCCGCAGCGCCCGTCAGGTAGTCCACCGCGAGGAGGCTGCCCCAGGAGTGGCCGTACAGGACGACTTCCTCCAGGCCCAGGGCCGCGCGCACGGCGCCGAGCTCGCGGGCGAAGCGCTCGCGCGTCCACAGCGCCGGATCCTCGGGGCGCTCCGACCGGCCGCAGCCGAGCTGGTCGTAGAAGACGACGGGGCGCTCGTCGCCGAGGTGCGCGAGGTTGGCCAGGTAGTCGTGCGGGATGCCGGGCCCGCCATGGAGCACGAGCAGCGGCGTGCGCGTTCCCGTTCCGTGGACCTCGTACCAGACCCTGCCGCCCTCGACCTCGACGAAGCCGGTCGGCGGCATTCCGAGCACGGCCCTCGCGGACGGGCTCGGGGAGGGAGCGGCGCAGGCGCCGAGGATCGACAGCGCGAGCGCGACGAGGGGAGTCTGGAGCTGCATGGGCGGGCCACTCGAGGGGCGAGGGTCGGGAGGGACTCGACGAGGGTCGAGGCTAACCGTGCAAGAAGGCGCGGATCCACCAGGGCCTCGACCTTCCCTTGCGGGCTCCCGCCCGCCGGGCTCCAATGCCCCCCATGGAGGCGCCCCGCGAGAGCGTGAACCTCGAGCGCTACCGCCAGCGCCTGGCGCGCGAGGAGCTCTCGGGCCCCTACGGCTGGCCCCACGCCTGGTGGTGCTTCGCCCTGCTCGCGGTCGCGGCGCTGGTCTACGGCCTGCTCCGGCTCCCCGCGCCCGAGGCGTGGCTCCTCCTGACGACCGCGCTCGCGCTCGGCTGCGTGGCGCTCGGTATGCGCCGGCACGCGGAGTGGGCCCGCTGGGTCGCCGGCGCACTCTTCGCCGGCGGCGCGATCGCGGGCCTCTTCCTCGTCGACTGGCCCTCCTGGAGCGAGGACCCGTTCCAGACCAAGGCCCGCCAGCTCCTGGTCAACGTCCTGGCGACCGTCTACCTGGCCCTGCCCTCGACGGGACGGACCTTCCGCCTGGCGCGCGGCGAGTCAGGCGACGCCCGCGCGAGCTGAGCGCCGGAGCGCGCGCGTCAGAGCAGCGCGAGGAGCGCCTCGTCGAGCGCCGCGAGTCGCGCGCGCGCGCCCGAGAGCTCCGCCACCATCCGGAAGTCCGCGAAGTCGAAGCCCGGAGCGACCGTGCAGGTGACGAGCGCGAAGGCTCCGCCCGGGCGCGCCGCCTGCCACGCTCCGGCCGGGACGACGTGCGTGGGCACGCAGCCGGCCGCGAGCGGCCCGAGCCGCACGCGCTCGACCGCGCGCGCCTCGGGCGCGAGCACGAGGAGCTCCAGCGGCTCGCCCTCGAGCCACGTCCACTGCTCGTCCGAGCGCACGACGTGCCAGCGGCTGTGCCCGCCGGCCGGCAGGAGGAAGTGGATCACCGTGAGCGCCGCGCGCGAGCCGCGGCCGTCGGCGGGCTCCACGTGTGCGGACGAGCGGAAGACCTCGCGATAGAAGCCCCCCTCGGGGTGCGGCGCGAGCCGGAGCTGCTCGATCCGCTCGCGGGTCAGCGCGTCGGGGGACATCGGGCTCCAGGGTGGCCGAGCATCGGCGCCGCCTCAAGCGCCCCGCTGTGACATCATGGTGGTGCGCATCGAATCGGTGCCAGGAGCCCTCGCTTGACCCTCCCCTCGCGTGTTCACGTCGCGATCGCGCTCCTGGCCGCGGCTCTGCTCATTGCCCTGCTCCTGCTGAGCCAGGGGACCGCACGGGACTCCACGCTGCCGGCCTCGAGCCCCTCGCAGGTGACCGAGACCGCGGGAACCGCAGAGATCGCACTGCCCCCGGAAGCCGCGCAGCGGACTGCGGTCGAGCCCATGGTGGCGGACCCCCTGCGCGTTCCGACCCCCGTGCGCAGCACGGCCGCCGACTGCATCGTCATCGGTCGGCTCGTGGACGAGCACGGCCGCCCGCTCGCCGGCGTGCCGGTCCGGCTCTACGGGTACGGGAGCTGGGCCGATGGGCACGACGTCCCGCGCCTCGCCGGCATGTACGACTTCCGCGGCTGGGAGATCCCGAGCGGCGCCGACGGCTCCTTCCGCTTCGAAGTGCCCGTGCCCACCGTCGCCCCGACCCAGCTCCGGATCGAGCCGGATCCCTTCCACGACTCCGCCTGGTGGATCCTCGGCGGCCCCGATGCCAGCGCACGGCCGCCGTTGCGTCCCGCGCTCAACGATCTCGGCGAGATCCTGCTGGTCGGGACCGGCGCGATCCGCGGGCGCGTCACGACGAGCTCCGGGGCCCCGCTCGAAGGCGCTGAGCTGCGCATCGCGCAGGACCCGACGTCCACGCTCGGGCGCGAGGGTCTCTCGGATGCGAGCGGGTCCTACGTGATCGCCCACGTGAAGCCCGGCAGCTACGGAGTTGCCGTCAATCGCGAGGGCTACCTGTCCGCCTTCGCCGAGCCATTCGTGGTGGAAGTCGGGCGCTTCACCACGGGGGTGGACTTCACGCTGCAGGACGCGCCGGTCCTGGCGGGAAGGATCGTCGACCAGGATGGCCGAGGGCTGGAGGGTGCGGAGCTCGAGGCCTGGCCGACGTCGAGCGGCCGAGGCGCCTTCGGGAAGAGCGGGCCGGACGGCGCCTTCCAGCTCGCGCTGCCAGTGAGCGTCCCCTACACCCTCGAGGTCCAGCTGGAGGGCTTCGAGAGCCACGGCCTGGGAGGCTCCTCGCAGCACGAGCCCGGCTCGGACGATCTCCGCATCGTCCTGCACCGCTCGGAGAACGCGCGCACGCGCTTCGTGGTCGTGGACGCGGCGACGGGTGTGCCGGTGGAACGCTTCGGGATCGAGATCGAGCGCGACCAGGGCTCGGCCGCACGGCACGGGTGGAGCGACTACCGCGCGGCACCGACACCACGGCATCACCCGGGGGGCACGGTGGAGCTCGCCGCGCGTCCCGGGCTCGACCGCTTCACCCTCCAGGCTCCCGGGTACCTGCGCTTCACCCGCGACGTCTCCCACGCGGGCGAGGGGGATCCGCGGCAGGTCGTCGCGCTGGTCGCCGGAGGCACGCTCACCGGGCGCGTCATGAACGGCGAGGAGCCCGCGGCCGGCGCCTCCGTGCGCCTCGAGCCTGGCAGGCGCACGGCGGAGGGCTTCGCTCCGAGCGACGAGCACGTGTTCCACGCCACGGCCGACGACGCGGGCCGATTCCGCTTCGACATGCTCGACCCCGGTGACTACCGGGTCGTGGCGCGGGCGGGGGCGGCCCTGGCGACGCGGGAGCTCGAGATCCCCGAGCAAGGGCCGGTGGACGCCGGCGAGCTCGTGCTCGGCCCGGCCGCGACGATCCTCGGGCGCGTGCTCGTGCCTCCCGGGCGCTCGCTCGCGGGCCTCGATGTCTACCTGGGGCCGCGGCAGCTCCGCCTGAAGAGCCTGACGGACGCGCAGGGGGGCTTCCGCTTCGAGGGCTTGAGCGCGGGAGAGCACGACGTCCTGCTCGCGACCCGAGCCGGAGTCCTCACCGCCTGCCGCGAGTGCGTGCGCCTGGCCGCGGGCGAGACGCGCGAGGTCGTGCTCGACGCGCGCGGCAACGGGACGTGCAACGTCCGGCTCACGCTCTCGCTCGGCGCCCGGCGAGCGGCCCAGCTCGGGGTCCGTCTGCTTCCCACCGAGGGAGGGGGTGAGCCCCACGAGCTGGGCACGACGGACCAGGAGGGCGAGGTGAGCGGCTGGGCGCCGGTCGGCCAGGCCGTCCGCGTCGAGCTGCGGCTCGCCGACCGCGCCACGCTGCTCCATCCGCAGCCCATCGGGCCGCTGGAGCTCGACGCGCTCCTCGAGGCCCACCTGCACTTCTCGGTCGGAAGCCTGCAGCTCGAGCTCCCCCCGGCCGTCACCCTGCCGGCCGAGGGCTGGCTGTCGCTCGTCCTGACACCGGTGGACGACCCTGCCGCCCGGACGAGCCACCGGCTGGGCCTGCCCGCAGGCTCATTGCCAGGCGAGATGCTGCTCGAGGGACGCACGCTCCTCTGCAAGCACGTCTTCCCGGGCGACCACGAGCTGCAGCTCACCGTGATCGACGCAGGTGCACCGGCGGAGCGCATCCCGGATGGGGCGGGTTACCGCATCGAGCGCCGGCCGCTCTACCGCGCCAGCGTGCGCGCCACGGTCCGCGCGGACGAGATCACACGCCTCGCGCTGCCCTGAAGCCACCGCCAGCCGGTAAGTCGTTCGTGATCGCCGGAGCGGTCGCTCCGACGCCCCGGGTTCGACGGCAAGCTCGTGAGCATGCGGACTCGCCTGCTCGTCCTGCGTGCGCTGCTCGTCACCGGCCTCGTCGTCCCCTGCGCCTGCCGCGGGGCCGAGGCGGTCGTGCCCGAGGTCGTGGGGAGCGCCGCGACCTTCCCGACCGGTCACGAGCCGATCGTCGGGCTGCCGTGCGAGGGCTGCGAGGCGGTGTTCGACGGGCTGCCGGCCGAGCTCGCGGCCCACGCGCGCATCGCGCCGGCGGAGGAGCCGGGCGAGCCGCTCGTGATCGAGGGCACGGTCCGGGACGCGACGGGGCGCGCGGTGCCCGGGATCGTCGTCTACGCCTACCACACCGATGCGCGCGGGGTGTACCCGTCCGGCAACGGCGCGCGCGGGGAGGAGGCGCGGCGCCACGGGCGGCTGCGCGGCTGGGCGCGGAGCGACGCCGAGGGCCGCTATCGCTTCGACACGATCCGGCCCGCGAGCTATCCGGACACGGACATCCCCCAGCACGTCCACATGCACGTGATCGAGCCGGGGCGCTGCACCTACTACATCGACGACGTCCACTTCGCCTACGATCCGCTCCTGACGCCGGCCCAGCGGCGGTCCCTGGTGCGAGGCCGTGGCGGCGAAGGCGTCGTGCAGCCGGAGAGCGACGGCAACGGCGGCTGGCGCGTACGGCGCGACATCGAGCTCGGGGCGAACGTGCCGGGGCACCCGGGGCCGGCGGCGGGGTCGAGCGGGGGCTGAGGCCCTCCGGACGCGGCCGGCCCCGCCCGGCCCGCGAATGCCCACTTCCCGATGCGGAAACGAAGGAACGCGCATTCTCCGGCGGGACCCCTGCCCAGAACCTTTTTCCTCGCCTACCCTGGGGTTCTCGCCTCCTGGGGACGACGCGACGCCACCTGAGCGGGTCCTCGCCAACTCGGGTCACACCTTCCCAGCGTCATGTCCTCGTCCCTGCTCCGGCCGGGTCTCCGGTCCCTCGTCGCCCTCGCTCTCCTGGCCCCGGCCGCGCCGGCCCTGGCCGCGCCGACGCCGCCCCAGTCGCGCAACCCGCAGGAGCCGCGCAACCTGGCCGGGAACGGCGGCTTCGAGAACCCGCCGGTCGCGAGCGGCGGGACGGCGAGCCTGGCCACGGCCGGGGCCTGGAGCGCGGGCGCCGGCGCGCTCGTCCTGCGGGCCGCGCCGCCGGCGGACACGGCCTTCGAGGGCACGCAGAGCCTCGGTCTCGCGAGCCTGGCGGTCGTCCGGCAGAGCTGCGCCACGCGCGCCGGGCGCACCTACGCGCTGAGCCTCGCCTGCCGGGCCGCGCCCGGGGCCGGCGCGACGGCCTTCGAGCTGTGGTACGCGGGGGTGCTGCTCGAGACGGTCGCGGTGCCGGCCAGCGGAGGCTGGCAGCCCGTGAGCCACCTCGTGACGGGCGTCTCGGGCTCCGACGCGATCGAGCTGCGCTCGCTCGAGCCTTCGGCCAGCGGCGTCCTGATCGACGACGTGTTCCTGATGCCCTACGACGCGGCCGTCACGGCCCAGCTCCTGCGCAACAACAGCCTCGAGGAGGACCCACGCCTCGATCCGGACACCTCGATGTCGAACCCAGTCTTCGTCGGCTGGTACGCGGCGCAGGGCAACGTCGAGGTCAAGGACCTGGGCGCGAGTGGCAGCGGCTTCAGCGGCAAGCACGTGCTCGACCTCGACGAGGCGCGCAGCGTCGCCCAGCGCGTCTTCGTCGTGCCCGACCGCAGCTACAGCCTGCGCGTCGCCTGGTCCCCGAACCCGCTCGACGACCGCGACCGCAGCTTCACCGTCAGCTTCGCCGGGCGCCTGCTCGACACGATCGCCGTGCCGCGCTCGGGCGCGATCGCCTGGAGCACGCGCACCTACGCCGTGACCTCCGAGAGCCCGATCGCGGTGCTCGAGCTCGCCGACCTGGGCGGGGGCACCAACGGAACCCTGCTGGACGGGATCACGCTGAACGGCATCGTGCCCGAGCCCGAGACGGACGGGCAGATCGCGCGCTACAGCATCTTGCGCAACAACACCGCGGCCGGGATCCGCCTCGGCGCGGAAGCGATGTTCGCGCGCGGGATCACCGCGCTCGGCGACCTGGACGGCGACGGGGTGCAGGATCTCGCCGTCGGCTCGGTCGGCGACGACGACGGGGCACCGAACGCCGGCGCGGTCTGGATCGTGTTCCTGAACCGCGACCGCACGCCCAGGGGCAGTCGCAAGATCAGCGAGCTCACGGGCGGCCTGGTGGCCGACTTCCAGGAGATGGACGGCTTCGGCCGGGCGCTCTCCGGGCTCGGCGACCTGGACGGGGACGGCGTGCCGGACCTGTGCGTCGGCGCCAACGAGGAGGACGAGCCCGACTCGAACTCCGGCGCGGCCTACGTGCTGTTCATGAACCGCGACGGAACGGTCAAGGGCCAGCGCAAGATCAGCGCGCAGAGCGGCGACCCGCTGGCCTTCGTCCCGCGCCGCGGCTCCGAGTTCGGCGGCTCGGTCGCGGGCCTGGGCGACGTCGACGGCGACGGCATCCCGGACGTGGCCATCGGGGCGCGCTTCTCCAACTCGGTGCAGGTCTGCTTCCTGCGCCGCGACGGCAGCGTGCGCGCC
>Ga0315910_10004643_pt1 | contig 11456 bp, 12 predicted proteins | sample EdamamesoilMG_FD_204470 | JGI IMG/M metagenome (GOLD analysis project Ga0315910, IMG submission 204470) | Garden soil microbial communities collected in Santa Monica, California, United States - Edamame soil | ecosystem: Environmental > Terrestrial > Soil > Garden | place: USA: California...
CGTCGGTGCAGTACAGCGTCGAGCGGCTGTCGCGCGGGTCGGAGGTGGTGAAGCCGATCTGGTTGTTGATGACGATGTGCACCGTGCCGCCGGTGCCGTAGCCGCGCGTCTGCGCGAGGTTCAGCGTCTCCATCACCACGCCCTGCCCCGCGACCGCGGCGTCGCCGTGCACCAGCACCGGCAGCACCTGCGTGCCCTGCCGGTCCTTGCGCCGGTGCTGGCGCGCCCGCACCGAGCCCTCCACCACCGGGTTGACGATCTCCAGGTGCGAGGGATTGAAGGCGAGCGTCAGGTGCATCGGCCCGCCCGGCGTGTTGATGTCGGAGGAAAATCCCTGGTGGTACTTGACGTCGCCCGCCATCAGCGCGTCGTCGTGCTTGCCTTCGAACTCGCTGAACAGGTCCTTCGGCATCTTGCCCAGCGTGTTGACCAGCACGTTCAGCCGCCCGCGGTGCGCCATGCCAAGAACCAGCTCCTGCACGCCGGCCTCGCCCGCGCGCTGCAGCAGGTTGTCGAGCACCGCGATGGTGGTTTCGCCGCCCTCGAGCGAAAAGCGCTTCTGCCCGACGTAGCGCGTGTGCAGGTAGCGCTCGAGGCCCTCGGCCGCCGTGAGCCGCTCGAGGATGTGTTTCTTGTAATCCGGCGAGAAGCTGGGCCGCGAGCGGATCGGCTCGAGGCGTTCCTGGATCCAGCGCTTCTCGACCCGGCTGGAGATGTACATGTACTCCACGCCCAGGCTGCCGCAGTAGGTCTCCTGCAGCCCGCGGATGATTTCGCGCAGCGGCGCCTGCTCGGCCGGGCCGATGAACGAACCGGTGTTGAACACCGTGTCCATGTCCGCGTCGGTGAGGTCGTAGTAGCCGGGCTCGAGCTCCGGGATGTGCGGCTTCTGCTGGCGCCGCAGCGGGTCGAGGTCGGCGAGCAGGCAGCCGCGGAAGCGGTATTCCGCCACCAGCTGGATCACCGACACCTGCTTGCGGTCGAGCCCCGCGGGCGTCGCCGCGCGCTTGGCGCCGGCCTTCGCCTGAACGGCAAAAGCTTCAACGATCGGCGCATGCGCCATGTCCTTCGGCGCCGCGCCGGGCATCAGCTGCAGCTTGTCGAAATAGCCGCGCCACTCCTCCGGCACCCCGGCCGGATCCTCGAGGTACTTCTCGTACAGTTCCTCGACGAAGGGCGCGTTGCCCCCGAAGAGATACGAATTGTCCAGGAACTGTTTCATCATGGTCGATTACCTCTGCCCGATCGGTTTTACTTCGCGCCGTACCGCGCCCTTGTAGAGCTGGCGCGGACGGCCGATCTTGTACTCCGGATCCGAGATCATCTCCTGCCACTGCGCGATCCAGCCCACGGTGCGCGCCAGCGAGAAGATGCAGGTGAACATCGACACGGGGATGCCGAGCGCGCGCTGCACGATCCCCGAGTAGAAGTCCACGTTCGGATACAGCTTCCGGCTGACGAAATAGTCGTCTTCGAGCGCGATTTTTTCCAGCGCGATCGCCAGCTTGAACAGGCGGTCGTCGTGCAGGCCGAGTTCATTGAGCACTTCGTGGCAGGTCTCGCGCATCAGCTTCGCGCGCGGATCGTGGTTCTTGTAGACGCGGTGGCCGAAGCCCATCAGGCGCACGCCGGAATTCTTGTCCTTCACCTTCTTGACGAATTCGCCGATCTTGGAGACGTCGCCGATCTCCTCCAGCATCTGCAGGCAGGCCTCGTTGGCGCCGCCGTGCGCCGGGCCCCACAGGCAGGCGATGCCCGCGGCGATGCAGGCGAACGGGTTCGCGCCCGAGGATCCCGACAGGCGCACCGTCGAGGTCGAGGCGTTCTGCTCGTGGTCGGCGTGCAGGATGAAGATGCGGTCCATCGCGCGCACCAGCACCTCGTTCACCTTGTACTCTTCCGTCGGCACCGCGAACATCATGCGCATGAAGTTCGCCGTGTACGACAGGTCGTTGCGCGGGTACATGAACGGCTGGCCGATCGAGTACTTGTAGGACATCGCGACGATGGTCGGCATCTTCGCGATCAGGCGGAAGGCCGAGATCTCGCGATGCTTGGGATCGGTGATGTCGAGCGCGTCGTGGTAGAACGCCGAGAGCGCGCCCACCACCCCGACCATGACGGCCATCGGGTGCGCGTCGCGCCGGAACCCCTGGTACAGGCGCGCAAGCTGCTCGTGCACCATGGTGTGGTGCGTCACGATGTCGACGAATTCCTTCTTCTGCCCGGCCTGGGGCAGCTCGCCGTTCAGCAGCAGGTAGCAGACCTCGAGGAAGTCGCAGTGCTGCGCCAGCTGCTCGATCGGGTAGCCGCGGTACAGCAGCACCCCGGCGTCGCCGTCGATGTAGGTGATCGTCGAGTTGCAGCTCGCGGTCGACAGGAAGCCCGGATCGTAGGTGAACAGCCCGGACTTGCCGTACAGCGTGCGGATGTCGACGACGTCGGGCCCGATGGTCCCGGACATCACCGGGAAATCGAGGGCCTTGCCATCCGGCAGGGTCAGAGTCGCTTTCTTGTCCGCCATGTCGCCTTCCCCTTTTCTAGACGGCGCGTAGCCGCGCCACGATCCCTCCAAACCTTGCGTCGTAGCGCTCGCTGCGACCGCTGACGATGTCCCACAGGTCATTGTCGGGCAGATCGAGCAGCGCGCTCAGGTCATTCGCGTCTTTCGCATCGAAATGCCGTTCGAAATACTTTTCGAAGACCAAATCAAGCTCCAGCAACCCCCGCTTGCACTTCCACATCAACCTGCGCTGCGAGACCGGGTCCACGGGCTTGCCTTCACACGGCCCGCTTGACCATCATTTCCTTGATCTTGCCGATCGCCTTGGTCGGGTTCAGGCCCTTCGGGCAGACGTCGACGCAGTTCATGATGGTATGGCAGCGGAACAGCCGGTAGGGATCCTCGAGGTTGTCGAGGCGCCCGGCGGTTTCCTGGTCGCGCGTATCGGCGATGAAGCGGTAGGCCTGCAGCAGGCCGGCGGGCCCCACGAACTTGTCCGGGTTCCACCAGAACGACGGGCAGGCCGTCGAGCAGCAGGCGCACAGGATGCACTCGTACAGCCCGTTCAGCTCCTCGCGCTCCTGCGGCGACTGCAGCCGCTCGCGCTCCGGCGGCGCGTCGTGGTTCACCACGTAGGGCTTGATCGAGTGGTACTGCTTGAAGAACTGCGTCATGTCGACGATCAGGTCGCGGATCACCGGCAGGCCCGGCAGCGGCCGCAGCGTGACGTGGTCCGGCAGGTCAGCGATCTTGGTCACGCAGGCGAGGCCGTTCTTGCCGTTGATGTTCATGGCGTCGGAGCCGCAGACGCCCTCGCGGCAGGAGCGCCGGAAGGCGAAGGAGTCGTCCATGTCCTTCACGCGGACCAGCGCGTCCAGCAGCATGTTGTCGCCGTGCTCCAGCTTGACGTCGTAGTCCTTCAGGTAGGGCTTTTCGTCCCTGTCCGGGTCGTAGCGGTAGATGGATATTTTCATTCCTAGTAGCTCCGCACTTTGGGTTCGAACGACTCGACGGTCATCGGCTTCAGGTGCACCGGCTTGTAGGTCAGGCGGTTGCCTTCCTTGTACCAGAGCGTGTGCTTCATCCAGTTCTTGTCGTCGCGGTCCGGGAAATCCGCGCGCGCCTGCGCGCCGCGGCTTTCCTTGCGCGCCTCGGCCGAGACGATGGTCGCCATCGCGGTCTCGACCAGGTTGTCCAGCTCCAGCGCCTCGACGCGCGCGGTATTGAACACCTTGGACTTGTCCTGGATGAAGGTGCGCTGCGCGCGATCCGCGATTTCCTTGATTTTTGCGACCCCGGCGATCAGGTCCTCCGGAAAGCGGAACACGCCGCAGTGCGCCTGCATGGCGCGGCGCAGGTCGGTCAGCACGTCCACCACGCGCTCGCCGGCGCCGTTCGCGTCCAGCCGCGCCAGCCGCGCGCGCGTGTACTCGCCCGCGTCCTTCGGCAGCGAACGGTGCGGGCTGGGCAGCGCCTTGATGTCCTTGATCACCTGCTCGCCCGCGGCCTTGCCGAACACCACCAGGTCCAGCAGCGAGTTGGTGCCGAGGCGGTTCGCGCCGTGCACCGACACGCAGGCGCACTCGCCCACCGCGTAGAAGCCCGGCACGATGGAGTCCATGTTGTTGCCCTCCGGGACCACGACATGGCCGGTGTACTTGGCCGGGATTCCGCCCATCTGGTAGTGCACGGTCGGCACCACCGGGATCGGGTCGCGGATCGGGTCGGCGTTGGCGAACTTGATGGCGATCTCGCGGATGCCCGGCAGGCGGTGCATGATGTCTTCGGGCTTCAGATGGCTCAGCTTCAGCAGCACGTGGTCGGCGTGCGGCCCGCAGCCGCGCCCTTCCTTGATCTCGGTGGTCATCGCGCGCGACACGACGTCGCGGCTGGCCAGGTCTTTCGCGTTCGGCGCGTAGCGCTCCATGAAGCGCTCGCCGTCCTTGTTGACGAGGAAACCGCCTTCGCCGCGCACGCCTTCGGTGATCAGCACGCCCGCGCCGTACACGCCGGTCGGATGGAACTGGTAGAACTCCATGTCCTCCAGCGGGAAGCCTGCGCGCGCCGCCATGCCCAGGCCGTCGCCGGTGTTGATGAAGGCATTGGTGCTGGCGTAAAAAATGCGGCCGGAGCCGCCGGTGGCGAACAGCGTCGCCTTGGCCTGCAGGATGCAGACCTCGCCGGTTTCCATCTCCAGCGCGGTGACGCCGACCACCGCGCCGTCCTGGGGGTCGCGGATGATGTCCAGCGCCATCCACTCGACGAAGAACTGCGTGTTCATGCGCACGTTCTGCTGGTAAAGCGTGTGCAGCATCGCGTGGCCGGTGCGGTCGGCCGCGGCGCAGGAGCGCATGGCCATCTTCGCGCTGCCGTAGTTCTGCGTATGGCCGCCGAACGGACGCTGGTAGATCTTGCCGTTCTCCAGCCGGTCGAAGGGCATGCCCATGTGCTCGAGCTCGACCACGACTTCGTTCGCGCGCCGGCACATGTATTCGATCGCGTCCTGGTCGCCGAGGTAGTCGGAGCCCTTGACGGTGTCGTACATGTGCCAGTGCCAGTTGTCCTCGGTCGAGTTGGCGAGCGGCGCGGCGATGCCGCCCTGCGCGGCCACCGTGTGCGAGCGCGTCGGAAACACCTTGGAAAGGACCGCGACCTTCAGGTCGGCGCGCGCAAGTTCCAGCGCCGCGCGCATGCCCGATCCGCCTGCGCCCACCACGATTGCATCGAACCTGCGTACCGGAAGGGCCATTCCTTTTCCTATCGCCAGAGGATCTGTATCGTCCAGCCGACGTAGCCGGCGATGACCAGCAGCGTGCCGACCTGCAGGCTGAGGCGCAGGCCGGCGGGCTGGATGTAATCCATCAGGATGTCGCGCACCCCGACCCAGGCGTGCCAGGCCAGGCTGACGGCGAACAGCAGCGTCGCCACCCGCATCCAGCCCTGGGAAAACAGGTCTTTCCAGACCGCATAGGTGATCGGCCTGCCGCCGAGCAGCACCGTGACGGCAATCACCGTGTACGCCGCCATGATCACGGCGGTGACGCGTTGCGCGAGCCAGTCGCGCAGGCCGTAATGCGCGCCGGTGACGACCCGGTTCACCACGCGCGCCTCACCATAGCTTCCATCCCAGCAGCGCAGTGAGCGCAAGGCCGGCGCCCAGCACGATCCAGCTCGTCAGGCGGGCGGTTTCCTTGTCCACGCCCTTGTCCAGGTCGATGAGCAGGTAGCGGATGCCGGCGCAGAAATGGTGGCAATAGGCCCAGACCAGCGCCAGCAGAGACAGTTTCACGGGCCACAGGCCGGCGTAGTGCTTGATTTTCTCGAAGGCAGCTTCCGAGGACAGGCTGCGGTCCAGCATCCACAGCAGCCAGACCAGCGCGACGAACAGCAGCGCGCCGCTCACCCGGTGCAGGATCGAGACCCACCCGGCGACCGGCAGCCGGATTTCGAATAGCAGCGCCTGCAGGCTGAGATATTTCGGCCGCGTCTTCCGGGCCGGCGTCTTGAGCGCTGCTTCGGACATTTGCGAAGATTATATCTCTGCGGCGGTGCGGTAGAATCATGTGTTCGCGGCATACTCTGCGGAGTTCTCAATGTCAAAAGCCCCCATCCGAGTCGCCGTCACCGGCGCCGCGGGCCAGATCGGCTACGCGCTCCTGTTTCGCATCGCGAGCGGAGAAATGCTCGGCAAAGACCAGCCGGTCATCCTTCAGCTGCTCGAAATCCCGGATGAGAAAGCCCAGAAAGCGCTCAAGGGCGTGATGATGGAGCTGGACGACTGCGCCTTTCCCCTGCTGCACGGCATGGTGCCGACCGCCGACCCGATGGTGGCGTTCAAGGACGTGGGCGTGGCGCTGCTGGTGGGTGCGCGGCCGCGCGGCCCGGGCATGGAGCGCAAGGACCTGCTCGAAGCCAACGGCAAGATCTTCGGGCCGCAGGGGCAGGCGCTGGACAAGGTGGCTGACAGGAACGTCAAGGTTCTCGTGGTCGGCAACCCCGCCAACACCAATTGCCTGATCGCGATGAAAAATGCGCCCAGCCTGAAGCCAACCCAGTTCACCGCCATGATGCGGCTCGACCACAATCGCGCGACGTCCCAGGTCGCCCAGAAAATCGGGGTTGAGGTTGCCAAGGTCAAAAAGCTCACCATCTGGGGAAACCACTCGGCCACCCAATATCCGGACCTGTTCCAGGCCGAAGCCGACGGCAAGAAAGTCTGGCCCCAGATCAACGACCAGGCCTGGCTGGAAACCGCGTTCATCCCCACGGTCCAGAAGCGCGGCGCCGCCATCATCGAGGCGCGCGGGCTGTCCTCTGCGGCAAGCGCGGCCAACGCGGCCATCGATCACGTGCGCGACTGGGTCCTCGGTACCCGGGACGGCGACTGGGTGTCCATGGGCATCCCGTCCGACGGCAGCTACGGGATCCCGGAAGGCGTGCTCTACGGCTACCCGGTGACCTGCAGGGGCGGCAAATTCGACATCGTCAAGGGCATCGACGTGAGCGACTTCAGCCGCAAGCGCATGGACGCCACGCTGAAGGAACTGCACGAGGAGCGGGATGGCGTGAAGCACCTCCTGGGATAGGATTTCTGTGTCGTCCGGAAAAGCCTTCAGGCAGGCCGTTTCAGAAGAAAAGCCCCTCCAGGTCATCGGCGCGATCTGCGCCTATCACGCCCTGCTCGCCAAGCGCAGCGGCTACAAGGCGATCTACCTTTCGGGCGGCGGCGTCGCCGCCGGCTCGCTGGGCATGCCGGACCTCGGCATCTCCGGCCTGGAAGACGTGCTGATCGACGTGCGCCGCATCACCGACGTCTGCGACCTGCCGCTGCTGGTGGATGTCGATACCGGCTTCGGCGCGAGCGCCTTCAACGTCTCGCGCACCACGCGCTCGCTCATCAAGGCCGGGGCGGCGGCGATGCACATGGAAGACCAGGTCGGCGCCAAGCGCTGCGGCCACCGGCCCAACAAGGAGCTGGTTTCCGGCGACGAGATGTGCGACCGCCTCAAGGCCGCCGTGGATGGGCGCACCGACAGGAACTTCGTGATCATGGCGCGCAGCGACGCGATCGCGAATGAAGGCTTTGAACCTGCCCTGGAAAGAATGACGAAGTATGTCGAGGCCGGCGCCGACATGATCTTCCCGGAGGCCGTGACCGATCTGGAGCAATACAAGAAAGTCGTGAAAGCCGTGAAAGTGCCCGTCCTGGCGAACATCACCGAGTTCGGCAAGACGCCGCTGTTCACGGTCGAGGAACTGCGCTCCGCCGGCATCGCCATCGCGCTCTACCCCCTCTCGGCGTTCCGGGCCATGAATCAGGCGGCCCTGGGCGTCTATAAAGCAGTCAGGAAAGACGGCACGCAAAAGGCGGTCGTCGGCAGCATGCAGACGCGCGACGAGCTTTACGACTACCTGAACTACCATTCCTACGAGAAAAAACTGGATGAGCTCTTCTCCCGCTCCTAAGCCGAAGAAATCGGTCGCGCTCTCCGGCGTTCCCGCCGGCAATACCGCCCTGTGCACGGTTGGCCGCACCGGCAACGACCTGCACTACCGCGGCTACGACATCCTGGATTTCGCCGATCAGGCCGAATTCGAGGAAGTGGCCTACCTGCTGGTGCATGAAAAGCTTCCGAACAGGAAAGAGTTGGAGGCTTATAAGTCGAAACTGAGATCTCTGAGATCTTTGCCCAAAGAACTGAAAACAGTTCTCGAACAGATGCCCAGGACCGCCCACCCCATGGACGTGCTGCGCACCGGCTGCTCGGTGCTCGGCACGCTGGAGCCGGAAAAGGAATCGCACCCCGTCGAAGGCGCGCGCCAGATCGCCGACCGGCTGATGGCGTGTTTCGGCTCGATGCTGCTGTACTGGTTCCACTTCCAGAATTCCGGAAAAAGGATCGAAACGCAGACCGACGACGATTCCATCGGCGGCCACTATCTGCATTTGCTCCATCAGAAAACGCCCAGCAGCGAGTGGGTGCGCGCGATGCACACCTCGCTGATCCTCTATGCGGAGCATGAGTTCAACGCCTCGACCTTCACCTGCCGCGTGGTGACAGGCACGGGCTCGGACATGTACTCCGCGATCACGGCCGGCATCGGCGCGCTGCGCGGCCCCAAGCACGGCGGCGCCAACGAGGTCTCCGACGAGATCCAGAAGCGCTACCGGAACGCGGACGAGGCCGAGGCCGACATCTGCAGGCGCATGGCCGCGAAGGAGATCGTCATCGGTTTCGGCCACCCGGTCTACACCACCGGCGATCCGCGCAACAAGGTGATCAAGGCGGTCGCCGAGCAGCTGTCGAAGTCGCAGAAGGACCTGACCCAATACTCGATAGCCGACCGCATCGAATCGGTGATGTGGAACGAGAAGAAGATGTTCGCCAACCTGGACTGGTTCAGCGCGGTGTCGTACAGCAAGATGGGCGTGCCGACGCTGCACTTCACGCCCCTGTTCGTGCTCTCGCGCACCAGCGGCTGGGCGGCGCACGTCATCGAGCAGCGCATCGACGGCAAGATCATCCGGCCGGGCGCGAACTACACCGGCCCGGAAAACCGCAAGTGGATATCCCTCAAGGACCGGGGCTGACCATGGCGATGTACGAATCCGAGCACACCAGGTTCATGCGCGAGTACCTCGAGAAGCACCCCGAGGAGCGCGATTCGCAGAAAAAGGGCCGCGCCATCTGGTGGGACCACGAGGGCGCCGACCGCACCCCGCCCGACCCCGTGCAGCATTCGCCCAGGGCGGGAGGCAACGAATACCTTTTCAAACCGCTGTCGGAAAAAGAACAGGAAACGAAATAGTGTCCGCGCACATCTCCAATGTCCGGCCGAAACCCGACAAGGTTTTGGAATTAATTTCTTCTTACGCAAAAGATTTCGAAATTAAAAGCCAAGACGCATACGCCACGGCCCGCTACTGCCTGATGGACACGCTGGGCTGCGGCTTCGAGGCGCTCGAGTACCCGGCCTGCACGAAGCTCATGGGGCCTATCGTCCGGGGCACGACGGTGCCGAATGGCGCCAAGGTGCCCGGCACGCAGTTCCAGCTCGACCCGGTGCAGGCTGCATTCAACATCGGCGCCATGATTCGCTGGCTGGACTTCAACGACACCTGGCTGGCCGCCGAATGGGGCCATCCCTCCGACAATCTGGGGGGAATCCTGGCGGTCGCGGATTATTTGAGCAGGAACGGCAAACCCCTGGTCGTCCGAGATGTGCTAACCGCGATGATCAAGGCCCATGAAATCCAGGGCGTGCTTGCGCTCGAAAACAGTTTCAACCGCGTGGGCCTCGACCACGTGGTCCTGGTCAAGGTGGCCTCCACCGCCGTCGTTGCCGGCCTGTTGAATCTGACGAAGGAAGAAACCGTCAACGCCGTCTCGCAGGCCTGGGTGGATGGGCAGAGCCTGCGCACCTACCGGCATGCGCCCAACACCGGCTCGCGCAAGAGCTGGGCGGCGGGCGACGCCACCGCGCGCGCGGTGCGCCTCGCGCTCATCAGCCAGACCGGCGAGATGGGCTATCCCTCGGTGCTCAGCGCCAAGGGCTGGGGCTTCTATGACGTGCTGTTCAAGGGCAAGCCGTTCAAGTTCCAGAGGCCATTCGGTTCCTACGTGATGGAGAACGTGCTGTTCAAGATCTCCTTCCCGGCCGAATTCCACTCGCAGACCGCGGTGGAATGCGCGATGACCATCTTTCAGAAGATGAAATCCCTCGGCAAAACTGCCGAAGACATCAGGAAAGTCCGCATCAGGACCCACGAGGCCGCAATCCGCATCATCGACAAGAAGGGTCCGCTCAACAATCCGGCCGACCGCGACCACTGCATCCAGTACATGGTGGCTGTGCCCCTGCTCTTCGGTCGATTGACGGCAGGAGACTACGAAGATTCGGTTGCCTCGGATTCCAGGATTGACCAATTGCGAAGCAAAATCACTTGCGTCGAGGACAAGAAGTTCACGCGCGACTACCATGCGCCGGACAAACGCTCGATCGCCAACGCGCTCACGGTCGAGTTCAAGGACGGCAGCAAGCTCGCCGAAGTGGTCTGCGAGTACCCGATCGGCCACAAGCGCCGCCGCGCCGAAGGCATGCCGGTGCTGGTGGAGAAATTCAAGACCAACCTCGCGCGCCGCTTCCCGGCCAAGCAGTCGAAGCTGATTTTGAATTTGTTTTTAGATGAAAAGAAACTTCAAAACACTCCTGTGCGCGAATTCGTCGACCTCATGGTGATATGAGCCTGGCGCAGCGCATCGAAGACCTGTCCCGGGAGATCCGCAACTACCCGACGCCGATCGCGCGCTGCGACGAGCAGTTGACGGCGCTGCTGGAAGAACGCGCTGGGCTCCGGGCGCACCTGGAAGCGCAAAACGAAAAACCGGCCGGCGGCTGCACGCCCGACGCCGTCTGGGTGAACGACGGGGGACCGGCCGCTTGAAGCGGGCCCTCGCCGCGCTGCTGCTCCTGGCCGGCTTTTCCGCCGCCGGCGCCGCCGAGGGCTGGGAGAATTTTTTCGAGCTGTCCTTCGGCGACCTGCGCGCCGAGGCCGCCGCCGCGCAGAAGGCCGGCAAGCAGGGCCTGCTCCTGATGTACCACTTCGACGACTGCCCGTACTGCGCGCGCATGAAGCGCGAGGTCCTCGCGCGCCCCGAGGTGCAGGCCTGGTACCGGCAGCACTTCCGCGCCATCGCCGTCGACACGCGCGGCTCGCAGGACGTGACCGGGTTTTCCGGCAAGGCGTTGCCCGAGAAGGATTTCGCGCGCGCGGCCGGCGTTCGCGCGACGCCGAGCTTCCAGTTCTACGCGCCGGACGGCACGCTGCTCGCGGCGCAGGCGGGCGCCATCTACGATCCCGCGGAGTTCCTGCTGCTCGGCGACTATGTCGCCAGCGGCGCCTACCGGAACGCGAGTTTCGCGGCTTACAAGCAATCCAGGCAAAAAAGAG
>Ga0315910_10004644_pt1 | contig 11456 bp, 9 predicted proteins | sample EdamamesoilMG_FD_204470 | JGI IMG/M metagenome (GOLD analysis project Ga0315910, IMG submission 204470) | Garden soil microbial communities collected in Santa Monica, California, United States - Edamame soil | ecosystem: Environmental > Terrestrial > Soil > Garden | place: USA: California...
TCCACGCCTGATTGCCGCCTTCCACCTGCCGCATCATGCGGCGTTCCAGCCGCATCAGGCGCGGATGGGCCAGGTAGAACGGCACGGCGATACCCGGCACGCCATCGGGGGAGAACCATTCCTCCGAAAGCCACATGTGCGGACGGAACTTCAGGCCGCGCCGCTCCATCTCGCCGTACACGCGCTGCAGGCGCGACTCCAGTGGCGTGCCACGCAGAGTGAGCCCCAGGTCGCAGAAGCGAACCTGCAGCAGCTCGGTGTCCGACAGCGTGCTCCAGTGAATGGCCGTTCGCATCTCAGGGGACCGCGCCACGCGCCACCTCCCATTCGCGTATGTAGCGCTGCTGGGCGCTGGTTTCGGGAACTTCAGGCCACCACGCGCTGCAGGCATTCTGCCGCCACAGCTCGTTCAGCTCGGAAAGCGCCTGATCCGGGGTGCGGCCGCGCTCGCGCAGGTAGCAGCCCATGGCGGTACCGGTGCGACCCCAGCCGGCCCGGCAGTGCACGTATGCACTGCCCTGCTCCCGCAGCACGCTGGCCAGCACGTGCTGGATCTCGCGCATGCGCGCCGGAGTTTCCGGAACGCCGTGGTCGGGGATGGGCAGGCGGTGGTACGCCACCTCCTGGGGCAGCAGTCCGCGGTAGTCGGGCCGCTCGCCCTCATGCGTCAGATCGATGAAGGCACGCACACCGGCAGCCAGCAGCAGCTGCAGGCGACGCGGCTGCACCGGGCCGTCGACGGAGCAGGGATGCTCACCGGCCAGCAGGCGCCCGGGTTCGACCCAGTAGCTGTTGGCCAGGGGCGGCGCGGCACGCAGCCTCATGCCGGCGGCTCCGGGTTCAGGCCCGCGAAGTCGAACAGCTGCGTGTCGGCCAGAGTCCCTGGCTCGACGTTGCGCAGCGCCGTGAAGATGGATTCGATGCGGCCCGGATGCTCGCCTTCCCACTGCGCCAGCATCTTCTTCACCTGCGCGCGCTGCAGGTTCTCCTGCGAGCCGCACAGGTCGCAGGGAATGATGGGAAAGCCGCGTGCGGTGGCATAGCGCGCGATGTCGCGCTCGGGCACGTAGGCCAGCGGACGGATGACGATGTGCCGGCCGTCCTCGGAGCGCAGCTTGGGCGCCATGGCCTTGAGCTTGCCGCCGTGGAAGAGGTTCAGGAACAGGGTCTCGACGATGTCGTCGCGGTGGTGGCCCAGCGCGATGCGCGTGATGCCGTTCTCCGACGCGTAGCGGTACAGCGCACCGCGCCGCATGCGCGAGCACAGGCTGCACATGGTGCGGCCCTCGGGAATGAGGCGCCTGACCACGCTGTAGGTGTCCTGCTCGATGATGTGGTGTTCCACGCCCAGCGAGGTGAGGTACTCCGGCAGCACATGCGCGGGAAAGCCGGGCTGCTTCTGGTCCAGGTTCACGGCCACCAGCGAGAAGTTCACCGGCGCGCTGCGCTGCAGGGACAGCAGCATGTCGAGCAGCGTGTAGGAATCCTTGCCGCCGGACAGGCACACCATGACCCGGTCGCCCTCGCCGATCATGGCGTAGTCGGCGATGGCCTTGCCCGCAAGGCCCCGGATGTGCGCGGCGAGCCGGCGCTTGGTGGAAGACAGCGGCAGCGGCGCCGGCACCACGGTCTCGTGCACCGGATGCAGGGGAGTTGCGCTCACCTTGCATCCTCCAGGTAGCGGGCCTCGAGATAACGCAGCGTGGCCGCGGCCGACAGGGGCTTGCCCGTGACCTCCTCCACCAGCTCCTGCGGCGACAGCCGCGCACCGGCGGCGTGCACATTGCGCGCCAGCCACCCGGTGACCACACCGAAGTTGCCGCGCTCCAGCTCCGCATCGAACTCGGGCGTTTCCGTCCGCAGGCATTCGATCAGCTGCCCTGCCACCACGGTGCCGATGGCATAGGAGGGGAAGTAGCCGAATGCGCCGTGGGCCCAATGCACATCCTGCAGGCAGCCCTCGGCATCATCGGCGGGTGTCACCTCGAGGCGGTCGCGCATGCCCTGGTTCCAGGCCTCGGGCAGGTCGCGCACGGCGAGCTTGCGGTCCAGCAGCTCGCGCTCGATGTCATGGCGCAGCAGCACGTGCATGGGATAGGTGAGTTCATCCGCATCCACCCGGATCGCCCCACGCCGCACGCGCGTGAGCACGCGATAGAGGTTGTCGGGTTCCCACTCGGGGCCCGTGACACCGAAGTGCTTCTCGAGCAGCGGCTTGAGCCAGGTGAGGAAGGGACGACTGCGGCAGATGATCATCTCGATGAACAGCGACTGGGATTCCTCCAGTGCCATGCCGCGTTCCTTGCCCACCGGCTGCGCGCGCCACTCGCCGGGCACGCCGAGGTCGTACAGCGCATGGCCGGTCTCGTGCACCGCGGCCAGCAGTCCCTTGAAGGGATCGGCCGCATCCAGCCGCGTGGTGACCCGGATGTCGCCAGCGACGCCCTCGGTGAAGGGATGGCTGCTCTCATCGAGGCGACCGCGGTCGAAGGGGAAGCCGAAGGCCTTCATCACCTCGACGATCAGTGCGCGCTGCCGCCCGGGCGTGAACTTGCCGGACAGCGGCAGCGGGGTCATGGCCTGCTGGCGCTCGATGGCCTCGTGGATGAGGCTGGGCAGGCGGCGCGACAGCGAACGGAAGATGCCGTCGATCACCGCGGTGCGCATGCCTGGCGAGTAGCCGTCCATCAGCGCGTCGTAGGGCGAGAGATTCAGCGCCTGGCCGAGCAGCGCGGACTTGTCGCGCACCAGCAGCAGCACTTCATCGAGGTAGGGCGCGAACAGCGAGAAGTCCTTCTTCTCGCGGGCCTCGGCCCAGCGCACCTCGGCCACCGAGGTGGCCTTCGCCAGGCGCGCGATCAGCGACACGGGCGTGGCGATGGCATGGTCGCGCTGGCGCACCATCTCGCGCAGGTTGGCGCGCTGCCAATCATCGAGGCCGGCCGCGCCGGCCTGCGCCCGGTCGAGCAGGCGGCTGACCTTCGGCGAGGTAAGGATGGCGTGCTGCTCGGTCTCGATGGCCGCCAGCTGTTCGCCGCGCACGTCGGCGCTGCCTCGCGGCATCATCACGGCAGCATCCCAGCGCAGCAGCGACAGTGCGCCGCTGAAGGCGTGCAGACGCTGCCACTCCTGTTCGAGCTGTTTGTACGGGGTGGCGGCCATGGTGTTCTTGCCCCGGGCAGGCGGCCCCGGGGAGGAGTCAATTCTACCCCCCTCGCGGCGCAGCATCCCCGGCCGGCGGCGGGGGTAAACCCCGAAATCCCCGGGAGGGGCCGTGAGAGGCCGCCCGGGGCTTGGAATCACTCGACTGGGGAGGTCCTCAACGCGGGGAGCCCCCTCCAGGGGCGCCTCCCGGCCCTCCCGCTGGGGTTATGGGCTACGGGCCCTACCGACCGAAGCTGTAGACCAGTCCAGCCGAGACCAGGTCATTGTCGGTGTAACCGGCGTCCACCTTCGTGTACTCGGCGCGCAAGCTGAGCTTGTTGAAGGTCAGAGCCAGGCCAACGCCATAGGCCTGCTCCCAGGAGGAGTCACTGCCCCGGATCGAGCCTTCGCCATCGTATGAGCTCATCGTGACCTTCTCGCGCGCAGCACCCAGCCTGGCGTAGGCCGAAAAGACGTCGCTGATCGGCGCGCCGATCAGAAGGGAGGCACCCAGAATGTTGCTGGAAAGGCTGAATGTCCCGACGCCGCTGGTTTCGGTCCAGGTCGAAGGCTTGTAGTAGCCCAACTCCGCTGCAACGTAGGAGTTGAAGCGATAGCCGCCGAACACACCCCAGGTGAAGCGCCACTCACTGCCGGCCGCTGCGTCCACGGTGAACTTCGTCTGACCGGCCAGCGTGCCTGCGTAGGCGCCGGTGGGGACTTCCGCTCCGGCGGTCGCCGCAGCCAATGCGAGTACGACACCGACCAGGACCGTCTTGCCATTTGTCATCTGAACTCCCTGCTGATCGCCGCAGTCCTTTGCCAGGTTCTTGCAGCGGGCCGGTAGTTTGCGTCAGCGCCGCCGCACAGGCCAGCGGCGCGTCAACGCGCTCAGGCTACCGGGGCCGGAGCCGGGGTCTCGGTCGTCCCGCCCTTGAGGCGGTCGATCAGCCGCGAGAGATACTGCGGCGAGCGGGTGTTGCGGGCGATCTTCACGTACAGCGCCGGCACCACGAACAGGGTCAGGGCCACCGCGAACACCGAACCGAAGAACACCGTGGCGCCGATGGACTGGCGGCTTTCTGCACCCGCACCCGTGGCGATGGCCAGCGGCACGGCGCCGGCGGCGGTGGCCAGGGTGGTCATCGCAACCGGACGCAGGCGCGTCACCGAGGCCTCGATGGTGGCCTCGACGAATTCCACGCCGCGATCACGCAACTGATTCGCGAACTCCACGATGAGGATGCCGTTCTTGCTGGCGATGCCGATGAGCATCACCGCGCCAATCTGGCTGAAGATGTTGATGGAGGATCCGAACAGCCACAGCCCGAACAGCGCGCCGGTGAGCGCCATGGGCACGGCAGCCAGGATCACCAGCGGATGCACGAAGCTCTCGAACTGCGCCGCCAGCACCAGGTACACGATGAGCATGGCGAAGGCGAAGGTGAGCATCAGGCCGCCGGAGGAGCGCTTGAGCTCGCGCGACTCGCCGTCGTAGTCGATCTGGATGGGCACGTCGCCCTGCTGCTCGCGCACCACCTGCTCCAGGTAGTCGAGCGCGTCGCCGAGGTTGTAGCCCGGATTGAGGTTGGCGGTCACGGTGACCGAACGCATGCGGTTGAAGCGCCGCAGCTCGGAGGCCGCGCTGGTCTCCTGGATTTCCACCACGCTGGCCAGGGGCACCAGCTGGCCGTTCTTGTCCGAACGCACGTAGATACTGTCGAGGTCGCCCACCGAGGCACGCTGGTCATCGCGCGCCTGCAGCACCACGTTGTACTCATCGCCTCCCATCAGGAAGGTGGTGACCACGCGCGAGCCGAGCATGGTCTCCAGCGAGCGCGCCACGCTGGTGAGAGACACGCCAAGGTCGGCTGCCTTGTCGCGGTCGATGCCGACGCGCAGCTGCGGCTGGCGCTCCTCGTAATCCATTTCGAGGTTTGTGAGGCCGGGATTCTCCGAAGCCGCCGCGATGACCTTGTAGGCCACGTCGGCCACCTGGCGGTATTCAGGTCCCTGCAGCACGATCTGCACGGGCTTGCCCGAACCGCCCAGGCCACCGGGAGTGCGCGGCATCACGCGCGCGCCGGCGATGTCGGCGGTGCGCGCCTGCAGCCGCGCCACGATCTGCTCGGCCGTGTCGGGTCGCTCGCCCCAGGGCAGCAGCGGCAGCATCACCATGCCGTTGCTCACGGACGCCTGGTTGTTGAAATTGCCGGTGCGGCGGATCACGCGCGCGGCATTGCCGCGCTCGACCTCGTCGAAGGCGATGGCGGCGACCTGGTCGAGCTGGCGCTCGATGTACTCGACGGTGGAACCCTCCGGCCCCAACACGATGATCTGCACGCGGCCACGGTCCTCGCGTGGTGCGAGCTCGGAGGGCAGCCGCATCCCCGACCAGGGCCAACCGGCCACCAGCAAGCTGATCATCAGCGCCGCCGACACGCCCGCCCCCGTCAGCAGCCACACCGGCTTGCGCCCGGACAGGGACCAGCGCAGCGCGTTGCCGTAGGTGGCTGTCATGGACTGGAACGCCCGGTCCACCGCCGCAGCGAGGCGACCGCGATGGATGCCGTTGGCAAACAGCTTCGAGGTCATCATCGGCGTGAGGGTGAGCGCCACCAGCGCCGAGAACACCACCGCCGCGGCCACCGACACGCCGAACTCGGCGAACAGGCGCCCGACGTTGCCCTGCAGGTAGGAGATGGGCAGGAACACCGCCACGAGCACCAGCGTGGTGGCGATGACGGCGAAGCCGATCTCGCGGCTGCCGTTGATCGCCGCCAGCAGCGGCGGCTCCTTGAGCTCGATGCGGCGCACGATGTTCTCGAGCACCACGATGGCGTCGTCCACGACCAGGCCGATGGCGAGCACCGCGCCCAGCAGCGTCAGGGTGTTGATGGAGTAACCCAGCATGGCCATCACCACCGCCGCCGCCAGGATGGACACGGGAATGGTGGCGGCGGGGATCAGCGTGGCGCGCAGCGTCCCCAGGAACAGGAAGATGACCACCAGCACGATGATGCCGGTCTCCCCGAGCACCAGCATCACCTTGCGCATGGACTCCTTGATGAACACCGAGTTGTCGATGTTCACCTCGAAGGAGATGTCCTCGGGCAGGCCCTCGCGGATCAGCGCCATTTCCTTCTTCACCGCCTCGGCCACGTCGAGCACGTTGGCGGTGGACAGCGGCGTCACCGGCAGCAGCAGCGCCGGCCCCGCATCGGTGGCCGATCCGCCGCGCTGGTTCTCGGCCGCGAGCTGCACGGTGGCGACCTCGCCCAGCCGCACCAGGTAGCCGTCGGCGCCACGGCCCACGACCAGGTTGCGGAACTCCGCCTCGCTGCGCATGGAGGTCTCGGTGCGCAGCGTGAACTCGCGCTGCCGCGATTCGATGCGGCCGGCCGGCAGCTCGATGTTCTCGCTGCGAAGCGCGTTCTCGATGTCGGTGACCGTGACCCGGCGGGCGGCCATCGCGCCGCGGTCCAGCCAGATGCGCATGGCGTAGCGGCGTGCGCCGTTGATGAACACGCTGGCCACGCCGGGCACGGCGCCCAGGCGGTCCACCAGGTAGCGCTCGGCATAGTCCGTGAGCTCGAGTCCGGTACGCGTGTTGCTGGAGAGGATCACGAACAGCACCGGATCGGCGCCGCTCTCCACCTTCTCCACCTGCGGTGGCTCGGCCTCGTCGGGCAGGCGGCCCATGATGCGGGTCACACGGTCGCGCACGTCGTTGGCTGCGGCGTCCACGTTCCGGTTGGTATTGAACAGCACGTTGATGCTGGAGCGCTCGTCGCGGCTGCTGGAGGTGACCTTGTCGACACCCTCGAGGCCAGCCACCTCGTTCTCGATCAGCTGGGTGATGCGGGTCTCGATCACCGCGGCATTGGCGCCGCGGTAGGTCACGCTGACGCTGACCGCGGGCTGCTGGATGTCCGGGTACTCGCGGATCGGCAGCCTGAGGGCGGCCATGATGCCGACGATGAGCAGCAGCAGCGACAGCACCGTGGCGAATACGGGCCGCCGGATCGAGACCTCGGAAATGGTCATGTGGGCTGGAGGAGTCCGGGGGCGTCGGCCGGCGACACTTCGGTCGCCGCTCCCGGAGGCGCGCTCACCGCGCGCTCGACTTCATTCTCGCGCACCGCCGAACCATCGCGCAGCTTCAGCGTGCCCTCGATGACCACGCGATCGCCGGCATCCAGGCCGGTGGTGATCTCGACGTACCCGGGCTCGCGCCGGCCCAGCGTCACCTCGCGCTTGGCCACCGCGCCGCCCTGCATCACGTACACGAACTGGCGCGCCTGCTCGGGGATCACGGCCTCTTCAGGGACCAGGATGGCGGGACGCTCGTCCTGCGACAGGGCGACGGTGAGGAACATGCCGGGCTTGAGGGCGCCATCGCGGTTGGGCACGGAGCCGCGCACGATGACCGAGCGCGTGGCGGAATCCACGCGTGAATCCACGCTCTGCACGCGGCCCTCGAACTGCCGGCCGGGATAGGCGGTAGTGCGCGCGACCACGGTCTGGCCCGCCTTCAGGATGCCCACATTGGCCTCGGGCACCGCGAAATCAACCTTGATGGTGCTGGTGTCATCCAGAGTGGTGACGAGCGTGCCCGGATTGATCAGCGCGCCGAGGCTGACGCGACGCAGTCCCACGCGCCCGGAGAATGGCGCGCGGATGTAGGTGTCCTCGAGGCTGGCACGCGCCGCGGCAACGCGCGCCTCGTTGGCCTTCATCGTGGCTTCGAGCTGCTCGAACTGCGAACGCGACACGGCCTGCGTGACCAGCAGCTCGCGGCTGCGGTTCCACTGGCTGCGGCTCTCGTCGAAGGCGGCAGTCGCGGCCGCGAGGTTGGCTTCGGCAGTCTTGCGGTCCAGTTCCACCAGCACCTGGCCGGCGGTGACCAGCTGGCCATCACTGAAACGGATCGAGGTGACGATGTTGGAGGTCTTGGAGGTGACGTCCACCGACTCGTTGGCCACCGCGGTTCCGATGGCTTCGAGTCCGATGTCGATGCGCCGCTGCTCGGCCGGGGCGGTGACCACGCGGACCTCGGCGGGAGCACGCGAGGCCCCGGCGGGACCCCCGGCAAATCCGCCGGCCGGCGTGTCGTGCTTGGCCTCATAGATCGCCCAGCTGGCGCAGACGAGGGCGACCGCCACGCTGGCGGCTGTAATCAGGGTACGGGGCTCGGCCATAAGTCCATCATTATTGCACTGGTCTAAAGCACTCCTGACTGCAAATTTGCTGCCAGATCCAGTACTTGACCTTACTCCGGCGCAGAGGTTTCCTGAGTGGCCCCTACGGCTTCCACCATCAGGGTTTCGAGTGCCGAAGGCGGATCGCCGGCACCAATCCAGAGCAGGGCCGAACCAGGATGCTGCACCCAGAGGACCCTCCCGGCAGTGGAGAAATGCCGGGCGCCAGCGGCGGCGTCGGGATCGATCCGGGCCAGCCGCAGGCCGACCCGCAGCCAGTCCGCCGCCACGGCCTGCATGCAGCAATGGGCAGCCGCCTGACCCCGGCGCCGGTCCAGCATCAGCAAGGCATCATTCGCCGCCAGCCCGGACCACAGGCCGGCCTCGAGAACTTTGGCGTAGGGCCGACCCGCCACTTCCTCGGCCACGGCGGCCAGCAGCTGCGCGGCGGCAGGTGCATTGGCACCGGGTGCGGCATCGCGATCGAACACAGTCAACGCGGCGCGCTCGAAGTTGCCGCCGGAAGCCAGCCGTGACCGCGCGCGGAAGGGATTCAGTGGCGCGGGTGCGGGGGGTGTCTGCAGCTCGCTGGTTGCCAGGTGCAGCAGCTCGCGCAGGGTGAGCGAGCCGCGCTGATCCTGGCGCCACGCCGCCACCCATGCACCAGCGGGCTGATCGAGCAGGCCGGGATGATCCATCTCCAGCTGCTGGTACAACGGCAAGAGCAAGAGCCGCGCAAGTCCGCGCGCATCGATTCGCGAAGCGGCATCGAAGCCCGGCGCGAACCAGGCATCGGCCTTTTCGCCGCGCACGCGCATCAGTGCGTGCGTATCTGCACTGGTGGCAGCAGCGGCGAGTTCAGGTGCGGCGGCGGCGAAATTCAACGGCGATGCGCCACCGCCCTGCACGATGGTCTGCGCACCTGTCAGCGTCACGGGCCAGCCATCCGCGCCTGTGTGCCAGCTCCAGGCACGGCGCCAGAAAGGCCAGTTGGCTGACAGCGCGCCCACCCCCAATGAAACCGTCACCAGCACGATGACGGCCACGATCACCAGCACACGCTGCATGGCGACATGATACCGCTACACTCGCCCGATGCCGCTTCGCATCTGTTTCGTTGCCTCGGAGGCCACTCCGCTGGCCAAGACCGGGGGCCTGGCCGACGTGGCCGGCGCAATGACCAAGTACCTGCATGCCGCAGGTCACGACATCCGCCTGTTCATGCCGCTGTACAGCCAGATCGACCGTAAGGGACTGGATATCTGGCCGGTGGATTTCCTGCGCGGCATCACGCTCAGGCTGGGGACGCACGAGCTGTCGTTCGATGTCCACACCGCACGGCTTCCCGGCTCCGCGGCCATGATCTACCTGATCGACGCGCCCGGGATGTATGCGCGAAAGAGCCTGTACACCACGGATGCCGACGAGCACCTGCGCTTCCTGCTGCTGACCCATGCCGCCATCCTGTGCTGCCAGCGCATGGGATTCGCGCCGCAGGTGTTCCACTGCACCGACTGGCACACGGCGCTGGCGCCGCTGCTGCTGAAGAGCGTGTACGCCTGGGACCGCCTGTTCCAGGGCACGCGCAGCCTGCTGTCCATCCACAACCTCGCCTACCAGGGCGTGTTCGGCGCGAAGCTGGCGGCCGATACGGGCCTCGGGGATGCGGCCCACCTGCTGGATGCGGGCGAGCGTGCCGCCGGCCTCATCAATCCGCTGCGCGAGGGCATCAAGCACGCGGATGCGCTGAGCACGGTGAGCCCGACGTATGCGCGCGAGATCCAGACCGCCGAACACGGCTATGGACTGGACGGGCTGCTGCTCGCCCGCTCCGGCGTGCTCAGCGGCATCCTCAATGGCGTGGACACCGCCGACTGGAATCCGGCCATCGACCGTTTCCTGCCGCAGCACTACGACGCGGACCACCTCGAGGTGAAGGCGCAGCTGCGACGGCAGTTCGCGCAGCAGCGGGGACTGGTGCTGCCGCCGCGGCGCCGCGTGCCGCTGCTGGGCATGATCAGCCGGCTGGCCTCGCAGAAGGGATTCGACCTGGTGATGGAGGCGCTGCCGCCGCTGCTGGAGAGCTCACCGCTGCTGTGCGCCGTGCTGGGCAGCGGCGAGACGCGCTACGAGGATTTCTTCCGCGCCCTGGCGGCGAAGTACCCAACCCGGGTCAGCTTCCGCAGCGGCTACAACGAATCGGAGGCGCGCTGGATCGAGGCCGCGAGCGACATGTTCCTCATGCCCTCGAAGTACGAGCCCTGCGGGCTCAACCAGATGTACAGCCAGCTGTACGGCACGATTCCCATCGTGCGCCGCACGGGTGGGCTGGCGGATTCCGTGCGGCATTTCGATCCGGTCACCGGCGAGGGCACCGGAGTGGTGTTCAACGACTACGATGCCAGTGGCCTCACCTGGGCGCTTCAGACCGCAATGGACTGGCATGCGCAGAAGCCGCTGTGGCAGAGGCTCGTCGCCAATGCCATGGCGCAGGATTTCTCCTGGCAGCGGCGCGTGGATGAATACGTGGCGCTGTACGAGGGGATGCTGGCGGCCTAGCGCAGGTTCAGCTGTCCCTTGTGCTCGAAGGGCACGGTGCGCAATACACCCTTGGCCAGGTGGACCTTGCCCAGCACGCGGTAGTCGGCGACGCGCTCGCGGCTGCCCAGCACGCGCAGCAGCGCGGCCGCGGCATTCGCGCTGACATCGACGTCGAACTCCTTCGACCCCAGCGCCGGCACGATGAAGTCGCGCTCGGATTCGCCGGTGGCGAAGGTGTCACCGCCCAGCTGCACCTCGCAGGAGATGCCGCGCACGGGCAGTTCCACGTCGTTGGGATTGTCCACGCGCACGCGCACGCGAATGTCCTGCTTGAGGACGCTGCCGCCCACCAGGCTCACGTTGACCACCTGCAGGTTCGGCGGCGTGAGCCGCAGAGTGGAACAGGCAGACAGCAGCAGGATGGCCGCCAGGGCCATGGCACGCAGACGCATTTTCAGATTCCCCGGTTGTGCAGGTGGTTGAGCTCACGATAACGCGCGGCGAGCTCCGGCGTCAGTGACTCCAGGGGCAGACGCCAGCTCCAGTTGCCCTTGACCGTGCCTGGACGGT
>Ga0315910_10004645_pt1 | contig 11455 bp, 7 predicted proteins | sample EdamamesoilMG_FD_204470 | JGI IMG/M metagenome (GOLD analysis project Ga0315910, IMG submission 204470) | Garden soil microbial communities collected in Santa Monica, California, United States - Edamame soil | ecosystem: Environmental > Terrestrial > Soil > Garden | place: USA: California...
ATCGGCAACATGGTCGCACCCACCGCGGTCGACCTGCTGCGCTCGATGCGTGCTACGCTGGGACCCGATGCGCAGCTGCTGATCGGGATGGACCTGGTCAAGGACGTGGAAGTGCTTGAGGCGGCCTACGACGATGCCCAGGGGGTGACGGCGGAATTCAACCTCAACCTCGCCCGCCGGATCAATCGCGAGCTCGGCGGCACGATGCCGCTCGACAAGCTGCGCCACGTGGCGTGCTGGAACGACACCTGGGCGCGGATCGAAATGCATCTCGAAGCGACCGAGGCTCTCCAATTCGAGGTTTCCGGCCGCCGCTTCGAGCTTGCCGAGGGCGAGACCATCCACACCGAGAACAGCCACAAGTTCGACCGTCGCAGCCAGTACACTCTCTTGCTCGCGGGAGGATGGACCCCGGTCGAGCGCTGGCTCGATTCCGCGGGGCGCTTCTCGGTGATCCTGGCCGAGGCCACCCGCCCTCGCAACGCGCCATGACACGGCGCCGCTCATCGCCAAGCAAGGCGGCAAGTCCTATATAGGCTGGCATGGACTTAGCCCCCGTCTGGGATCAGCTCACGCACAACATTCACCAGCTGCCCCGTTCGGGCCTGCTGATCGCCGCGCTGGGCGCGATGTTGCTCGGCGTCCTCGGAACTATTGTGATCCGGCGCGTGCCGCCGCTCGGCAAGGCGATGCGGATGACGAGCACGCTCGGACTCATGGGCATCCTTGTGATCGTGGTGCTGCAGCTCTCGCGCATGGATCCGCGCTTCGACCTCGCGGTGCCCGAGATCGGGCTGCCCGAGCAGGTCGTCGAGGGGGCGGAGACGCGGGTGCGATTGGCGCCGGACGGCCACTTCTGGCTGCGCGCCGAGATCAATGGCGAGCCGGCGAACTTCCTGGTCGATACCGGGGCCACGCTGACCGCCGTCTCGAGCGAGACCGCCGCCGCCGCCGGGCTGGAGGCGCGCGAGGCGGGCCTGCCGGTGCGGATGCAGACGGCAAACGGTTCTGTCGCGGCGGAGCTGACGACGATAGACGAGCTGCGCTTCGGCAACGTCGCTGCGCGCGGTTTGGACGCCATCATCGCTCCGGGGCTCGGACCGACCAACGTCATCGGGATGAACCTGCTCTCGCGCCTCGCCTCGTGGCGGGTCGAGGGCGACACGATGATCCTTGTGCCGCACAACCCACAACCCGCGATAGAGCCGCGTTGACCTAAGTCGCGCGGGCGGCCACTCTTCTCGTTTGAGAACAGGTCCTTCGGGAGAGGACGCATGGCGAGTGCCCCCGGCGCGCGGTTTGACGTCGCCGCCTTCATCGACGATCGGCCGATCGGCTGGCGCGAGATCACCACGCTGGTGGTGGTCTCGGTCGTCCTCTTCATCGACGGCTTCGACATGTACTTCTTCGGCAAGATGCTGCCGGCCATTGCCGAAGGGCTGGGCGTAACGCCGGCCGGGATGACCGGTGTGGTCTTCTGGCAGCAGGTGGGCATGTTCGCCGGTGCGATCGTGATGCCGCCGCTAGCAGATCGCATTGGACGCAAGCCTGTGCTGGCGCTGGGCCTGCTCGTGTTCGGCGTGCTGACCTTCTGGGCCGCCTGGTCGACGTCACCCCAGATGATGGCGTGGCTGCGCGGCATTTCCGGAATCTTCTTCTCGGCCATGCTACCGGTCGCGCTGGCGCTGCTGGCGGAGATGACACCGCGCCGCCGCCGCGCCTCCTTCATCTCGATCGCGCTGGTCTGCTTTTCAGGGGCCAATATCGCCAGCGGGGCAATGACGGCGTGGATGCTCGACATCTACGGCTGGCAAATCGGCTTCTGGCTGGGCGGTATCCTGCCGCTCATCGCGCTGCCTCTGCTCCTGCTGCTTCCGGAATCGCTGTCGTTTCGGGTCACGCGCAATCCTAACGACCAGCGCATCGGCGCGGTGATCCGGCGGATCGATCCGGGCGCGGGGATCGTCGGCGGCGAGGTATTCCATCTTGGAGACAGCGCCCGGCCGGTAGAGAAGCTCGGACCGCTAGCGATGTTCAGTGCGCCTTACCTGCTCAAGACGACGATCCTGTTCGGCGCCTGCTTCCTCGCGATGGGCAACATCGCGCTGCTCGCAAACTGGCTGCCGACCTATTTCCAGGAGCTTGGCGACCTGACGATCCAGGAGTTCGCCAAGTACATGATCATCGGCTTCTTCGGCGGCGCGCTCGGCACGCTGGCGATGGGCCGGTTGATGGATCGCCTCAATCCCTACATCCTGATCGCGGTGTTCTTCGTGGTCGACGCAGTGGCGCTCGCCTCGCTCGGCTATCTGCCGACGAGCACGGCGGCGTTCGTGCTCGGCCTGGTAGTGTGGAATTTCTGCCAGGTTGGCGGGCAGACAGGCATCAACACGCTGGCGACGCTCGGCTACCCGCCGGAGATGCGCAGCAGCGGCATCGGCTGGGCCGGGGCGCTCGGCCGGATCGGCGGGATCATCTTCCCGCTCGCCGGGGGCCTTGCTCTCGGCACGACACTGTCCTTGCAGGCGATCATGCTGTTGATCGCGGTGCCCGCGGTGATCGTGGCGTTCCTGATCCTGCTACTCGGCCGGGTCGAGCGGCGAAACGCCGCCGCGCAGCCGGAGCCTACTGCCGCGTTCGCTTAATCGCCTGCGTCAGAAGCTGCGGTTGCCGGTGTACTGAAGTGGTCTGCCCAATAGTTCGGCGTGTTGCCCGCGCTCGGGGCCGAGGGATCGTGCAGCATCCCGGCGTCCCACTGTTCCCACGCGTCTCTCATCCCGGCGAAGCGTTCCGGTTCACGATCCTTGAGGTTTGCCCGTTCCAACGGGTCGGTGACGACGTCGAACAGGAATTCGTTCTCGTTGATCTTGAGATACTTGTGACGGCCGCGCCGGTGCGCGCGCTGGCCCCTGATGCCGTAGCGCCAGAATAGCGAGCGCTCAGGCAGCGTCCCTCCGTCGAGGGCCGCGCGGATGTCGGCGCCATCGCTGGGATAGGCCGGGTCCGGTGCGCCACCGCCCGCGGACACGAAGGTCGGAAGCCAGTCCATCGACATGACCGGAACGGTGCTCTGGGTGCCGGCACCCACCACGCCGGGCCACCGAACGATGGCAGGAACGCGCAGGCCGCCTTCGAGCAGCTCGGTCTTCTTGCCGGTGAACGGCCAGGTATCGCTGAACCGCTCTCCGCCGTTGTCGCTGGTGAAGACGACGATCGTGTTGCGATCGAGGCCGACTGCCGACAGCTTTTCCAGCACCCGGCCGACGTTGTCGTCGAGCGACTTCATCATCTTGGCGTAGGTTTCCAGACTTCCGCCATCGTAGTGCAGAATGCCCCCGCCGCCTTCGCTCGGCGCGCTGGCTATCCGGTCGCTTTCGGCGCGGCCTTCCTCATCGTTGCTTTCCCACGGCCAGTGCGGGGCCGTGAAGTGGAGGCTGATGAAGAACGGCTTGCCGTCGGCCTTCCGCCTGTCGAGCGTCGCGATAGTACGGTCGGCCAGCAAGTCAGTGACATAGCCGGTTTCCTCGACCTTGGTCTCGCCGTCCCACAAGTCCGTGCGACCGCCGAAGCCATGCCGGAAGTAGTCCACGCCGCCGCCGTAGAGGCCCCAGAATTCGTCGTAGCCACTCTTGAGCGGGCCGTAATCGGGCAGGGCTCCCAGGTGCCATTTGCCGATCAGGGTCGTGCGATAGCCTGCCTTGCGCAACAACGACGCGATCGTGGGGTGCTCGGGCGGTAAGCCGACGGGCTGCGGGCCAAGCGGCTCGTACAAGCCCACCGGCAGGCGGTACTGATACCTTCCGGTAATCAGCCCGACGCGCGTCGCGGTGCAGACCGCGCTGTTGGCATAGGCATGGGTAAACATCATGCCCTCCGACGCCAGCCGGTCGAGCACGGGCGTCTCGTAGTCGCGCCGGCCGTAGCAGGAGAGGTCGGCATAACCGAGGTCGTCCGCCATGATGTAGAGGATGTTCGGCTGCCGCCCGGAATCGTGCGCCCAAGCGGGACGGCCGGCGGCCCACGCGGCCGCGCCGATGGCGCCGGCGAGCGCGGTGCGCCGGGTCAGGCCGGAGCGGATCGTGTCAGACATAGCGAACCCTTCTCGAAGAATGTGGGCGGCCCTGCATTGCAGAGCCGCCCGTTTCGGCAAGCCCGCGCCGGGAGCACCTCCGGCGCGATACTAGCCTCCACCTCAGGCCGATGCAGCCCCCCTCACATCCTGAACCGCAAGCCCATGGTGTAGCGCCGGCCAAGCACATCGAAGAGCGTGGCATTGTACTGCGTCGAGGTGCCGGTGAACGTGGAGTACGTTCCGGTTACCGGCGGGGACTTGTCGAACAGGTTGTTGATCGAGCCCCAGAGCTCCACGGTATGACCCGAAATGTCGAACTCGTAGCTCGCCCGCACGTCGGCGTAGAACACGGACGGCACAGTGTTGTCGGCGATGTTGGAAGCGTTCGGTCCAGCTCCGCCGATCGCGTAGGTCCGCTTGCCGCCGCCGATGTAGCGGCCCTGCAGGAACATCGTGAACGGACCGTTGGTGTAGTTCAAGTTGCCCGTGCCCCGGAAGTGAGGAAACACGCCCACAGCGCCCGTGTCGGGAGCGATGCCGGTCAGTCCGTCGAACCGGGTGGTGACGCCGGTTGCACCGACATCGGATCGATCGAGCAGCCAGGACAGGAAGGCGCGTGCGCTAAGCTGCTCGTCGCCACCCATCAAGGTGATCGGCGTGGTGTAGCCGATTTCTGCGTCGATACCCTCCACACTGGATTGGGCGACATTCACGAACTGGTTGCCGACGAGGATGATCTTGTCGGCTTGGCTCGGATCGGTCGTGACAAGGTCGCAGAACTGCTGCTCGCCGTCCTCGAAGCAGCGGCGGGCCACCTCGTTGGTGCCGACGGTCGCGATTGCGTCTTCGATGTCGACGCTGAACCAGTCCACGGAAGCGGAGAAGCCTGGCAGGAAGTTCGGCTGGACCACGACGCCCGCGGTGAAGGTGTCAGCCTTTTCTGGCGAGATGTTGGGATTGCCGCCCGAGAAGATGGTCACCAGGTAGGTCTGGCCGCCCCACGTGGGGTTCTCCGCAGCGGTCCGCGGATCGGTCACGTTGCCCGCGCCGCCGGTCTTGTCGAAGCGCTCCGACAAGTTGCCAGCGCGCACGTCGCGGGAATAGGTGCCCCGCAGCCGCAAGCCGTCGACAACCGAGACGTCGAGACCGCCCTTGTAGGCCCAGATCGTTCCTGAGCCCGAATAGTCGGCCCAGCGTCCCGCGAGGTTCAGCGTCGCACTTTGCCCGTTACCGCTGTCGAACAGCGGGACCAGTGTTTCGGCGAAGGCTTCCCACACCTCAGCGTCACCCTGAATGTTCGAGACCTTGGAGAACTGGTGCGCCACGGTATTGTTGCAGTCCGGCGCGTTCACGCCGCGAAGGCCGAGCGCTGCGTTGACCGTAGCGTTCGTGGAACACGGATGGTATTCGCCGGGAATGGGGCTGCCCGCCGGTCCCACGTCGTGATTGGAGGCCTGGTTGGCGGTGTCCTGGACGACCTGGTAGATCGACTCGTTGCGATAAGATGCGCCGACCGCGAGTGAGATCGCGCCTGCGCCCCAGCCCTTCCACAACTCGCCCCGCGCCGAAATTTCGGCGAAGTGCTGGTCGAAAGTGGTGATGTTCCGCTTCGGCTTGCTCGAGGTGTATTCGTAAGTCTCGCCGGTAAACCCGAGGTTCGCAAAATAAAGCGGCGTGTTGACGTTTACGCCTGGCTCGTTGCCGAGCACCCAGTCAACGGCTTCGGGTGAAGCATTGCCGCGGCCGAAGAGGTTGAGCGGCTGGCAGCCCGGAAAGGCGGCCGCGCCGGCAGTGAACGTCGAGACGCGGCAGACGATCTGGCCGGACGAGTTGCGGATAGCGTCGACCGCGGGGAAGATGCGATCGACCCGCAACGAGACCTGGTCCCAGACACGCTTGCTCTTGCCGTACTGGTAGTAGCCATCGACTTCCCAGCCGTCGAACATGCCATCGGTCTCGATATCGCTCTCGAAGCCAACGGTGCCGACATCCTGGTTGATCTTGTCCTCGAAGTAGAGGTTGCCGATGTCCTCCATGCTGCCGGCCCGGCGCAGCAGGAACGACTGGATGTTGTTGTCGACCATGGTCTGCCGAAGAGCATCAGGCAGGAACGCGTTGTCCTGGAAGATGGTGATCGCGGTCGGCGACCCGAACAACGACCCGCCCGGGATGACGTACTGGAACTGGTGGTTGTAGCCATGCATGTACTGACCGAAGACCTTGAAGTTGTCGGTCAGGTCGTAGTCGCCGTAGGCGAACACCGACCAGCGGTCGGTATCCGGGTAGAGCGTGAAGCGCTCACTGTTGAGGTCGTCGCCGCCGCCCCCGACCATGCGGCCGGCGGACGGGCCCGCCCCGCCGACTGAGCCTGATCGCGGGGTGCCGAGAACGAGCGGCGCGTAAGTGCCGTCACTTCTGAAGGCGAGGCCGTTGATGGCTGCGTTAGGCGATGAAATTATGCCGTCGAACGACGCGCTCATCGAGTGCGTGTCGGCGTAGTCGCCCCACACGCCGTTGACCTGCACTGCGCCGGTGCTGTTGTACCAGTCGCGGCTGGTGATGTCGTGAACGCCGTTCTGGTCGGCGTAAGAGCCGGCGACGACGAAGTGTCCGCGATCGCCGATATCCATGCCGTAAGCGAGCTTGGCTTCCCAGTTCTCGCCGTCACCTTCATTGGTGATACCGCCCTGGATCTCGGCTTCGAGGCCCGTGAAGTTCGTATCGAGCAAGAAGTTCACTACGCCCGCGACCGCGTCGGTACCGTACTGGGCCGATGCGCCGCCGGTGACTGTCTCGAGGCCGCTGATCATGGCCTCCGGAAACAGGTTGATGTCGACACCGCCGAACGCGCTGGTCGCCGGTACGCGGCGACCGTTGAGCAGCGTCAGCGTGCGGTTCTGGCCGAGGCCGCGCAGGTTGAGGTTGCCCGTGCCGCCGCGGACGAAGAAGTTGCTGTTATTTGGTGTGGTGTTGTTGATGAACTGCGGCAGTTGGCTGACGCTGGCGATCAGCGCGCCCGGATCCATCGCTTCCAGTTCTTCGGCCTGCACGGCCGTTACCGGCACTGGCGAAGTCATGTTGTTCGTGATCAGGCGCGAGCCGGTGACGACGATGGTGGACTCGGGCGTCGGCGTGCTGGTGGTACCGGCGGCCGGCGCCTGGTCGTCCTGAGCCAGCGCCGGTGTGGCCAGCGCGAGCACCGCGGCACTTGCACCCCCTGCAAGCGCGTGACGCAGCCGGACCCGATTGCTGTTTTGAAAACGCATTATTCCCTCCCCGTTTTGTGTTTTCGGGGTCTCCTGAGAGGGCATTCAAAGCAACGCACCGCGAAGTGATGACAGGTGATAGGTTTAAGGTTATAGCTAAGGGCGGAACCGATAATGCAAGGCCTGCCTTTCACTCTCCGTCAGCTCGAGGTTTTCGCCAATCTGTGCGCGACGCGCAGCTTTCGGCGGAGCGCAGAAAGCCTTGGTATTTCACAGGCTTCGGTCAGCAATCAGATGAAGGCGCTTGAGGAGCAGCTGGGCTTGACGCTGTTCGAGCGCCGACCCGGCCAGCGGCCCGCGCTGACCGCCGACGGGATGGCCTTCCTTGCCGATTTGCGCGCATTTCAGGCCGCAGGTGAGGCTTTGGCGGCACACCGCCGCAAGCGCAGCGACGAGCCCGACCGGCAGGTCCGCTATCGCGTGCTCGTCGGCCAGGGCCTGCTCGATCATTACATCCGGCCCAAGCTCGATCGCTTCTTCGCCGCCAACCCGCAGATCGAGCTCGCCTTCGAAGCGCATCCGCCCAGCCGCCAGCTCGCCCGCGATGTCGAGGACGGGCAGTTCGATTTCGGCCTGATCCACCAGCGCGCCGACCGCCCGGTCGAACCGTACCTGCGGCAACTCGCGCTGGTGAGGGGTGGAGTCTACGGCCACCGCAAGTTCGCCGAAGGCCGTAACCTGCCGCTGAGCGCCGACGAGCTCAACGTCCTGCCTTTCATCATGCCGCTGGCGCACAGCCAGCAGGAGTCCGACATCCTGCGGCTCTTCGACCGCTACGCGGTGCGTCCGCGCCGGGTAATCGGCCACACCCAGTACTACGATGTGATGGCGGCCATGCTGGAGCGCGGCGTCGGCGTCGCCTCGTTCGCCGATTCAATCCTGCCGCCGGAGATGCGCGAAGAAGTGATCCTGCTCTACCCGCTCGAGAACTGGCGCCTGCTGTCGTATCGCAAGGACGCGGGCGGAGACCCGCGCTGCGACGCGGTGCAGGCGTTCCTGACTTCGAGTGTGCTGCAGGACCCCAATTACCGCACGATCTCGATCTTCACGGACAAGGCGGCGTAGGTCTAGCCCGGCAGCTGGATCAGCTCGATTTCGTGCCCCTGCGGGCTCTTGAGCACCGCGATCTTCACCCCGCCAGCTTCGAACACGTCCAGCACCTTCTCGGCATTGCACATCAGCGCGCGGTCGTTGCTGGCCTGGATGTCGTCGCAGATCAGGCCGACCGCTCCGTGGCCAGGCCCGACAGTGACGTCGCGTGCGTCCTTGTACTGGACTAGCATCAGGTTCGGCCCGGCATCCTGGCCCGGCAGGGTGAGGATGTTTTCGAGGAACACCGGCTCGTCGACATGGCCAGTGACCGCGAAGCCGAACGCCTCCCGCCAGAAGGCCGTCGCCAGCTCGAGGTCGGGGACGTTGAGCTTGAAGAAGCCGAGGCGGGCAGCGGGTGTATCCATCGGCGGCGTTTGCGGCACGGCGAGCGGCTTTGCAATCCTGTGCAGGTTGCGCCAAAGGCCGCGCCATGATCCGCCGCGCACTGCAGAACACGGGCTGGCTGATGGGCGCGCGCGGGGTCAATGCGGTCCTCAGTCTCGCCTACCTCGCGCTCGCTACGCGTGCGCTGGGCCTGGAGGGGTTCGGCAACTTCGTGCTCTGCCTGACGTTCGCTCAGGCGGTGGCGGGGCTGTGCTCGTTCCAGACCTGGCAGGCGGTCATCCACTGGGGCCACGACGGGGAGGAGACCAAGTCCGACGCGATCGGCTTTGCCATGGCGCTCGACATGCTGACGTTCGTGGGCGGCGCGATCATTGCCGCGCTGCTGCTCGAGCTTTCCGGCGACTGGCTGCCCGTGCCCGAGGCGCTTCGCAATGAGGCGCTCGCGCTGACGCTGGTGTGGCTGTTCGCGATCCGCTCGACGCCGACCGGCATCTTGCGCCTGCACGACCGCTACGCAAAAGGGGCGGGCGCCGACACGGTGACCTCGTTCGTACGGGTGATCGGGGCCGGCATCGTGGTGATCCTCGCGCCGACAATCGAGGCGTTCCTGCTGGTCTGGGCGATCGCCGAGGTCGCGACGGCCGGGACCTACTGGTACTTCGCACTGCAGTACGAGAAGCTGCCGCTAAGGCACATCAGCTTGCGCCGCCTGCCGCGCTCCCAAAATAAGGCATGGCAATTCGTCTGGGGAACCGCGCTTTCCGGGACGCTGCAGATCGCCTCGCGCCAGGTGCTGGTGTTGCTGGTCGGCGCGCTCGGCGGTGCCTCGCTCGCCGGCATATATCGCGTCGCCGCACAGTTGGGCGAAGGGCTGCTCAAGCTCGCCCAGGCGCTGATGCGCGCGACTTATCCCGAATTGGTGCGCGATCCCGAAGCGGCCCGTCACATCGCCTCCCGCATCGGCAAGATTGCCCTTTTCACGGGTCTCGGGACCGTGCTGATCTCTGTCGTCGGCGGGCACTGGGTGATCATGGCAATCGCGGGCCGCGAATATCTCCCTGCCTATGCGCCGATGATCCTGCTGTCCGCCGCCGCGGCGATCGAACTCGCCGGGGCCTCGCTCGAGGCGCTGCTCGTTTCGCGCGGGCATGCCTTGCGCAACTTCATGCTCCGCGCCGTGCCGACCGCGCTCGCGCTAGTATCGCTACCCTTCGCAATGCGCTGGATCGGCGTTTCCGGCGCCGCGCTGATGGTATTCATCGCCAGCCTTGTCAGCGTGTCTGCGCTCATGTGGGTCACGCGCCAGCGCTGAGGCACGCGAAATTTCCCCTTTTGCCCGTTTCAGGGTATCAATACTTACATAAGACAAGAAGTCAGGGAGGGGATTTCGGATGAGCACCCATCTGCGTGGCCTGTTGTGCGCTTCGCTTTCAGTCGCGGCCCTTGTTACCGCCGCGCCCGCTGCAGCGCAGGATGAGCCTGAACAAACAGCAGAAAATCAGGCTTCCGAAGGCAACACCATCCTCGTCACCGGCCTGCGCCGCACCGACGAGCTGCAGGAAACTCCGGCGGCGATCACCGCTTTCACCGCGGATACGATCGAGGATGCGCGGATCATCAAGCCCGCGGACTTCATCAACCTCACGCCCAACGTAAACCTCGTCGAGACGCAAAACGCCGGCAACGCGTTCATCGTCATCCGCGGCATCACCCAGGCCCGTAACAGCGAGCCGGCAGTCGCAGTGGTCGTTGACGGTGTGCAACAGGTCAATCCGGCCCAATTCAACCAGGATCTGTTCGACATCGAGCAGATCGAGGTGCTCAAGGGACCGCAGGGTGGCCTCTACGGCCGCAATGCCATCGGCGGCGCGATTATCATCAACACCAGGCAGCCGACCGACGAACTCGAAGGCAAGGTTACGGTCGGGGTCGACAACGGCTTCGGCTTTTTCGCTCGCGGGGGCATTAGCGGGCCGATCACCGATAACATCGGTTTCCGTGTCGCCGGCTCATTCACCGATACAGAGGGTTACATCGATAACCCGTTCCTCGGCGAAGAAGCCGATCCTTACCAGGACCTCGCCTTGCGCGGAAACCTGCTGTTCGACCTCGGTGGCGGCTGGGAAGTCGACCTGCGCGGATCAATGGACAAGCTGGAAACGCAGGCGCTTTACTTCAACATCGTCAGCGATGTGAACGATACCAGCCTGCCCGTGCGGGTGAACAACGCCGGCCAGAACGACCGCGATATCTACAACGTCTCGGCCAAGGTCTCGTACACCGGGGACGACTTCAGCGTGACCTCGATCACTTCTTACGACACGCTCGATGAGATACTGACGGGTGACGCTTTCAACTTCCTGCCCATCCCGGAATCGTTCTTCAACGGACTTTTCGGGTTCGACCTGAACCAGAGCCAGTTCCTCGACGTCGAGGCCTTCAGCCAGGAGTTGCGCGTACAATCGCCTGACAACCAGAAGCTGTTCTGGATGTTCGGTGGCTATCTCGTCGCAACCGACCGCTTCATCTCGACTGGCAACATGATAGATACCGGCAACGGCGTGTTCCCAGTCTATCGTGAGCCGAGCGAAAACCCGCTAAACCCCCAGTTCTCCTTCCTCTCGGACGCGCAGGACAACTTTGCGTGGGCCGTCTTCGGGAATGTCGGCTACGAAATCTC
>Ga0315910_10004646_pt1 | contig 11454 bp, 9 predicted proteins | sample EdamamesoilMG_FD_204470 | JGI IMG/M metagenome (GOLD analysis project Ga0315910, IMG submission 204470) | Garden soil microbial communities collected in Santa Monica, California, United States - Edamame soil | ecosystem: Environmental > Terrestrial > Soil > Garden | place: USA: California...
GGAGCCAGCCTCGAGTACGCCACTTTGGGTGATGTCCCCGCGTTTCGGAGGGACATCATCCAAGTGGCGAACTCGAGGCTGGCTGAGTACGGCCAACACCGCCTTCACGGCGGCAGGCGAGGTGACCTAGACCTTCGCGCCGGCCTTCTTCGGGGCGATCAGGCCCTTCGACTCCAGGTAGGCGAGGATCTTCGCCGCGCTCTGTTCGATCGACTCGTCGCCGGTGTGCACCACGACCTCAGGCTTCTCGGGCGCCTCGTAAGGATCGCTGACGCCGGTGAAGTTCTTGATGATGCCGGCGCGCGCCTTCTTGTAGAGGCCCTTGGTGTCGCGCTCCTCGAGGACGTCGAGCGAAGCCTCGACGTAGACCTCGACGAAAGCGGCCTGCGTCTTCTTGCGCACCTCGTCGCGGATCTCACGATAGGGCGAGATCGCGGCGGTGATCGCCACGCAGCCGTTGCGCGCCAGCAGGTTCGCGACGAAACCGATGCGGCGGATGTTCGTGTCGCGGTCCTCCTTCGAGAAACCGAGACCCTTCGAGAGATTCTCGCGCACCTCGTCGCCGTCGAGGATCTCGACGTTCTTGCCGCGCTCCTTGAGGATCGGCATCAGGTACGTGGCGAGCGTGCTCTTGCCGCTGCCGGAGAGGCCGGTGAACCAGAGAGTGAAACCTTGACTTGTCATTGTTTTTTTGCGTTAGCGGATCTTGCCCTCGAGGTACGGCACCTCGAAGCACTTTTCGTGCATGATCGGACCGTGGCCGAAGTAGCCCATTTCGCCGAACAACTCGCCGTGGTCGGCGGTGATCACGATGTGGGTGTTCTTCGGCACCGTGTCGAACAACTCGGTGAACACGTCGTCGAGGTAGCGCACCGTGTCGATCTGGCGCGCGCGCAGCTGCTCGAGCTTCTCGTGGTCGAAGAACTGCGTCTCGTCCTTGATCAGCTTGCCCGTGGCGTCGACGGCCTCGTCCATCTTCTTGAAGACGCCGTTGACGCCTGAGATGCGCGGCCACATCGAGCTGTCCTCGTCCGGCTTCGCGTACGGGTAGTGCGTCTCGCCGATGTTGAGCAGGTAGAAGCTCGGCCGCGCGCTGTCGAACTTCATGGTCGGCAGCATCGAGCGCATGTCGTTGTGGTGGTCCATCAACTGGAAGGAGTCGAAATCCTTGTTGATGCCCGTCTTCGGGTTGAGCACCGGCAGCGAGACGCGCGCGTGCGTCGAATAACCGAGCGTGTTGCGCAGCAACCCCGGGAACCACAGGGCCGGCACCATCTTGCCGAACTCGATGCCCTTGGCGCCCAGGCGCGCGTTGTAGTTGAAGAAGTCTTCCTTGTAGTACTCCGACGCGTACACGTTCGCCGGCGTCGTGTGCGGCAAGAGGCCCGTCAACAAGTTGTAGTGCGACGGCGCCGTCCATGACGCGTACGAGTAGCGCTTCTCCACCGGCCCGAGCTTCGCCATCGTCTTCGGCGCGGCCGCCATGAACGAGTCGTAGCGGCACGAATCGAGGATCGCGATGATGAAATTGTTCTCGGCCTTCGGCTCGGGATGCGGCGGCAGACCTGCGCCCATCGGGCGCAACATCGGCCGCGGCCCGCCCGCCGGCTTCGGCGGTTCCTTCTTGAGGAAGTCGAAGAGCCCCATGAGCTAGCTCTTGGCCTGCGACTGGTAGAAAGCCGCGAGCACCTTGGCCGTCGAAGGCCGCATCACGCGCGCATCGGGCATCTCGCCCTTGCCCAGCGTCTCGCGCATCACCGTGCCCGAGATGTTGACCTGCGTCTTGCCCTTGTTGTCCTCGACCAGACCGACGCGGCCGATCTCCTCGAAGTAGGCGGCGAAGCCGACGTTGACGGTCTTGATCGCTAGCTGCCCGCCGAGCTTGTTGAAGATCTCTTGCGCGTCGAAGTCGCCCCAGATCGCGCTCTTGTCGTCGTACGGCGCGTCGGCGTGCTTGCGGCCGATGATGAAGTGCGTGAAGCCGAGGTTTTGGCGATAGATCGCGTGCATCACGGCCTCGCGCGGCCCGCCGTAGTACATGCGCATGTCCAGACCGATCAGCTCGAGCTGCTCGTTGAGGTTCTGGCCGCAGTCCTTCCACAACTTCTCGTCCATGTCGCCCTGGCCGAGGAACTTGCCTTCGACCAGCGCTTCATAAGTCTGCATCCGCGTGTCCGCCGGCACGTCGTCGCCCTTCAACTGCCCGACCAGCGGGTTGAGGATCACACCGGTCTTCTTCTTCGTCTCGCGCAGGATTTTCTCCGCGCCATAGACCAACGCGTACTCGTGCGCGCGGTGCAGCGGGTTGCGCGTCTGGAAGGCGACCGATTGCTCGTAGCCCTTGCGCTCGATCAGCGCGCGCGTGGCGATCGGCGACATGATGCGCTTGGCAAACGGCCGCGGATCGATGTACGAAGCCAGCGTGATCTCGCCGCTGACGCACTTCGTGCGCGGATCGCCGAGCCACAGCCGCGCGCCCGGATGATCGATGCGCGGCGTGCCGTAGACCGCGGCGACGAAAGCCGTCTTGTCCCAGGCATAGACATCCTTGACGCGCAGCTTGCCGAACAACTCGCCGCCGCACGTCAGTCCGATCTCCTTGCCGACCTCGCAGCTCGCCGCTTCCGCGTCGCTGATCGGCAGCACGATCGGAATCGACCAGGCCCACAGTTTCCCGCCGCGCTCGATCGCCATGCGCGAGAGCACGCTCTGGTAGTCGTTGTGGTCCATCGGGCCCGTCAACGGCGACAGCGTGCCGTCCGCGATGCGGTACAGCGTGGTGCGGTCGTTGTCGTTGACGTCGACGACCGGGAACTTGCGCCAGGCCGGGAAGTTGACGCGGTCCTTGGGCTCGATGCGGTTGACCGGCTTGGGAAGGCCGCCGTGGACGGGCGAGATCGATGCTGCGGTGGAAGTGGTCATCAGGATGGGAGGGTGGCGAGGCGGCTAGAGGTAGCCCAGGTTCTTCAGCTTGCGCTTGACCTCTTCGAGCTCTTCGGCCGTGTACTCCGGCGTCGCGGTCGGCGTGGGCCGTTGCTTTTCGGCTTCGCCCATCAGATCGCGCAAGACGTACACGATGAAGTCGGTCGGCGAGTTGAAACCCGATCCGTCGACGACCGCCTGGATCTTCAGATACAGGGGCCGCGGGATCTTGACGGTGACCTTGGACTCGCGCACAGGTTGGAGAGGGCCTGGGATGAACTTCGGCGGCGAGCGGGGCTGTCCCGCATCGATCGGCGCCGTTGGAAGGCTCCGATGATACTCCAATCGGAGTGTTCGGGGAGCCTAATGGGCCGCGGAACTCCTTCGGAGCGCGAGGGGCCGGCCCTTGAGTCGGGAACCGAGCGGGTCCGGATCAGGCGACCAGTTCGGCCGCCAGGGCCCCCACCACCGCGATCTGCCGCTCCAGATCGATCACCTCCAACGGCGGCACGTGCAGGAACAGCGCCCTGGCGCCGAGCTCCTCCGCTCTGGTCAGAAGGTGCAGGTAGGTGCGCTCACACACGTAGCGCCCCGCATCTTCGGAGATCAGGACCGTGCCCGCCCCCGCCAGCTCCATGCACCGCGCCAGGCGCCCCAGATCCCAATCGGTCTGCCGCTCGGCCCCCAGGTCGAGCCCCGCGCCCGTCGCGCCCGCATTGTCCGGCCGCCGGTCATCGAAAGTCCCGCGCGCGCGCCGCTCGAGACGAAAGCCCGTGCCCTTGGACCAGACGCCAAGACCCAGCAGCAGATCCGGCGGCGTGGGGAGCCGCGCGAGCGCCGCGTCGATCGCTCCCGCCACTTCGGAGAACACCACCGGCAACTCCGCCGCGTCGACCTGCACGCCTGGACCCAGCCCGCGCTGCGCCAGCGCCTGCGCGATCTCGCGGCTGGGGTTGCGCTCGATGCCCGGGAACGGACCGAAGCCGGTGATCAGCAATCGCTTGGCCGCCATCCGTCAACTGTACCGTTCACCTTCCTGGATACGCCATCGCAGCTCTCCCGAACGGATTGGAGGGTTGTGGTGGCACCCGCCATCCGTTCACGTCAGGCGCGCGGCCGATGCGCTCGGAGTTGGTTCCAGAACTCATCGATCGCTTTCACGTTGGTGGGGCCCGATTGTCCTGGCAAGACTAGGCTGCGATCCACTGCGAAGCGGACGAAGTGCTTCTTGGGTCCCGAAGTGGGCCGCTGAACAGTCTTGAATACGCCGGTTGCCACACCGACCTTGGCAACGAGTGCTGCATCCTCCCCAAATCTCTCGTACAAATCCTCAATCGCCACATCGGTCTGCCTGTCGGACAGCCGCACAACGCGCTCAACGCAGGCTACCAATTTCATGTTGGGGAACGGGAGAGCAACCGTCGGCTGCACTGCTGGGACCTCGAAATGCCCACCGTACCCAGCAATCGTTCTGCGAATCTCGGTCGGATCGAAGTAGGTGCGTTCCGCGTCGGCATCGCATGCGCTTCTTGCGATGCACTTGCTGAAACGACTTTCACTAAACGAAGTCTCTGAATCAATTAGAAGATCGCCCAGTTGACATGTATCAAAAGTACACTGCTCGAGGCGGGTACCCTTGAGATCGCACTGGCCAAACACACACTTAAGAAAAGTTACCTTCGAAAGCGTTCGGCCCCTGAGAACATCGCCAGCAATCATCATGCTATCCAAGACCACATTGGCAACCGACAAAGCACCAGCCTGAACGGCAAGTCGCACTGCACATGAAGAAGCGTTTTGAACGACTGCCAGGTCTGAGTCTTGCGTGAAAAGCGCGTTCAAGATGCGGAAGTAGGATCCGAGTTGCTCGGTGTTCGTGGCAAGGCAATATGCCGCCCACTCTAGCACGTCTGGCTGTAAGTCACCAATACTGAACATGACGAGCAAAGCCTGCCTATCGCCTTTAGCGATGAGGCGGCCCAGACGAAGACCGAGGTAATAGTAGAAAAATCGGTCGTGGAGAAATCCATGCATGGCGCCGCGCGCAGAGAGTGCAGCATGCGTTGAAATTCGCGCAGTAACCGACTCCGCCACTGACTTGGAGGCGCCTATTTCATCCAGCGCCATGGCCGCGGCAAGTCGTAGTTCTTCGCTGTCTAGCCTAAAAGCGCTCGACAACCACATCTCCTCAGCAATTACACCAAGTAGTATAGAGTGCTGCTCTATGTCAAGTGTCGGCATCCGAGAGTCGCGCTGCACCCACTTCTCAGTTGTCTCTCTATGGATGAATGTGTCAATAACGTAGCGCATGCGCGCCAAAGGCCCCCCCACGGCAGCAATTGCTTCGAAGCGTTCTCCTTTTTGCCAGAGGTCTGCCAGACGAGGCAAGAAAAATGGGTGTAAGGCAATATCCTTGGCGCCATCAAATGCCCTGAGCAGGGCGGCCAATTCGGCATCGGGACTTTCACTTCCCAAGCTCTGGAAAACTATCCGACCTTGAACTTCAGTCCACGGCAGTAGACGCAAGGCGCGCACTGAATATGAGCCCCGCCTCGGCTGCACAAACTGGCGAATTGCGGAAGAAATTTGATAGAGCTCGAAGAAGCTCTCGCGTGCGCTTACAATAATTGTGCCTGACCCCTCCAACTGCTCAATTAGGTCATTCAGGCGAATAAATGCATCGCGCGTCCCAACTCGTGCAACCAGTTCATCGAATCCATCGAGAGCAAGCGCAATCCAGCCACGCTTGATGCAGTAGATAACGTCGCGCTGAGTAAGTGAAGGAAACACATACGTGTTGTTTAGACTCCCTGCGATGGCATCCTCGACGCTACCCACATAGCGACCGAGCAGGTCTACGTTTAGCAGTAAAGGTGTGGGATGCTCGTTGGGCACGAATTCCTGTGCTAACGCAAGCGCGATGCTCTCCAACAGTATGGTTTTCCCTTGACCCGCCGATGCCATGAGCTCGATAACACCGGTGACCTCCGGAGTTGGGCACTTCAAGAATTCGGCAAGTGCGTTTCTTGCCTCGGGGACGGTTTCTGTCAACACCCCAATTGTCACCGACCCAGGAGTCTCGATGTAGGGAATTGGCCTGAGCTTCATTGCACGTTCAACAGCTCGGGCTACTTGTGATGCAAGCACATGAAGCTTCAGGAGCGATCGTTGAACGAAGATCGCCATCGGCACGAATTCGGCCTGCTCCTCGGCCGCGCTTCCCCTTACACACACGCCCAGGCCAGGGAGCGAACGAATCTCTAGGACCATTTCTGATCCATGGCGTTGCATGATCACCGTTCCGTCTCGGTAGGCAAAGTCATCCGGCGAGTCTGCCAACGCCCCCAGTTCCCGCTCGATTGTATTCATCTTTGCTATGATGCCAAAATCTGGACACCTCTCCTTTTGAGTTCGCGGTCAAGATATGTGGTCCAAGTAGTCGTGCGGACACTTGATAGCGAGCCAATGTTGCCCAGTCGACTAGAGGTGGCAAGCAGGCCGGGGAGCATGTCCCAATCATCAGACCAAAGCCCGAGGTGTAGTTGAGTCGACTTGCGTTCTGCGGCAAGCAGGAGGTCTACAGTAATGTGGGTATCGACCTGTTTTTGCTCCAGCCGCACGAACTTTGAACTGAACTCGGACTGACAGTTGACGCTCGGGCACGCTAGCTTACGCTTCATTGCACGCCGGGCTTCGGCCAGCTGACACGATAGTTCATTGCATGTTGCAAAGGCGGGCATCAGTCGATAGCTAACGGGAGCGCCGCGCCGGGCGACTGTATGTGTAATCCCAACTCCTGACACCCTGTTATATTCTAATGACTCAGCCTCGATGAGAGTGTCAGCGAATTCAAAGGTGACGTGGCATGTTAATCCCGCTGCTGAAACTACAGCGGGGCAGTTTTCCTGGTAGTAGCTAATGGCACGAAATCTGTCTTCCGACGTCTGCGCTTCATTGTACCATCCGCCATAGGCTCTTACTCGTATGTAGGGCAGTCGAAGTGCTGAGCCGGAGTTCGCTATGCTAGATACCCAGCTGGAGAGCCTCCGCGTGAGGGTGCCACTCTCCATCGGAATGTTGGAGTGGTCTACCAATGCAAGGAGCACAGATCCGCCCGCACGAAGGTGCGCTGCCATTCGGTTTGCGTGTCCAGACTGTGTCAGATCAGCTACCCCCGTGGGATCCTACCTGCAGGCTGTTACGCCTGGCGATCGCATTCTGTGGATTCAAGGCCGTGCACCCGCGTCCTCTGTGCCACCCAACTCCAATGGATTGGGTAGGCGTGCGGTCATGGCGTGCCGCGGAATGGGACGCGCTTGCCCACGAACGCGCCGTGTGCTTTGCATTGCGGCCTGGCTTCTCGTGGGTTACTAGCCAGTGCTTGTCCGACGTGTTCCAGCTCGTCCCGCGAACAGGTGGCGTGCCGGGGGAGCTCCGCCAGCTTCGTGTACCCCGTCGCGATGCCTTTGGTTAGCGGCTGCCGCGGCGGATCGGTATGCTGCTCTGAATACGAGGGCCTCTTTCCTGACCGAGCCATGCCACTCTTGCTCGTAGTCCGTGCGGGAGGATCCGCCACTCAGGGCAACCCCAGCAGCTGATTCGACCGACGACGTCATGCTAGAATGTGGGACTCCGGTACTGCCAGCAGGTCCATGTCGCAGGGACGCCCGGAAGACACTGGTCCGCTTGCAGGCCCCCGTGTGCGGGGTGAACTGCGGACGCGAGACTCCTCCCCTTCCGCCTCCCTGTTCATGACGAGTCCGCGCATCAGCGTTGTCCTGCCGGTCTACAACGAGCACCTCAACATCGAGGAGTGCTTGCGCGGCCTGTGGAGGGCCCTGGAGCCGCACGAGCACGAGATCCTGGTCTGCTACGACTTCGACGCGGACTCGACCCTGCCGGCGATCGCGGCGATGAAGGATCGGCCGCCGAGCGTGCGGCTGGTCAAGAACGAGATCGGGCGCGGGGCGGCCAACGCGCTGCGCGCGGGCTTCCAGGCGGCGACCGGCGACGTGATCGTCACCACGATGGCGGATCTGTGCGATCCGCCCGAGGTGATCCCGCTCATGGCCGAGAAGATGCGCCGCGAGGGTTGCGCGGTGGTCAGCGGCTCGCGCTACGCCAAGGGCGGCTCGCAGACCGGCGGGCCCTTGTTCAAGCGCATCTGCTCGCAGACGGCGAGCCTGACCTTGAAGTGGTTCTCGGGGATGTCGACGGCCGACGCGACGAGCAATTTCCGCGCCTACAGCCGCTCGTTCATCCAGCAGGTGCAGATCGAGTCCAAGCAGGGCTTCGAGATCGCGCTGGAGCTGACCGTCAAGGCGCACCTCGCGGGGCTGCCGATCGCCGAGGTGCCCAGCAGCTGGAAGGACCGCAGCGCGGGCGAGAGCCGCTTCCGCATCTGGAAGTGGATGCCCAACTACCTGCGCTGGTACTGGGAGGCGATGGCCGCGCCGGCCTTCGTGCTGGTCGTATTCGCCGCGATGCTCGCCGCGGCGCACGTGTTCGTCGCGCGCTACTCGAGCACCATCCCGCTGTGGGACGACCTGGAATGGGCGCCCTACATCCACGCCAAGAGCCACATTCCCGCCGACTGGTGGTGGTCGCCGTTCAACGAGCACCGCATCCCGTTGCCGCGCGTGTTCTTCCTGGCGCTGATGCGCACCTACCAGGACTTCCGCTCGGGGATGTACTTCGACGTCTACCTGTTGGGCGCGGTTGCGCTGGCGATGATCCTGCTCGCGCGCAAGCTGCGCGGGCGCACCAGCTATACCGATGCGTTCTTCCCGTTGTTGTGGCTCACCTGGGGCAACTACGAGAACCTGCTGATGATGCACCAGATCTCGCTGATCCTGCCCAGCGCGATCACCTGCGTGCTGCTGATGCTGTTCACGGTCAGGCCACAGCCGCCGGGCTGGAAGAAAAGCCTGGTGATCGGACTGTGCCTGTTCAGCTTGCCGCTGTGCGGCGCGCCGGGGCTGACGCCGGCTCCGGCGATCACCCTGTGGCTGCTGTACACCGGTTGGAGGCGGTACCGCTCCGAGGAGGCCGGCGCGCGCGCGAGCGGCGTGGTGCTGCTCACGAGCGCGGTCGCGACGATCGCGCTGATCGCCTTCTATTTCTACGACTTCGAGAACCCCAGACAGGAGAGCTACAGCAAGGATCCTCTGGGCACGCTGCTCCAGTCGCTGATGTTCCTCGCGTTGGGCTTCGGGCCCGCGGCGCGCGAGTACTGGCCCCTGTCGGGCTGGCTGATCGGGACCCTGATGCTGGGCACGCTGGGCCTCTTGCTGCTGGTCTTCAAGAACCGGCCGCAGGAGCGCTATCGCGTGGCGGGCCTGCTGGCGATCTCGGCCGGCATCGTCTCGATGGCCTTGGCCACCGGCATCGCGCGCGGCGGCGGCTACGAGTACGCCGGCTTCGCGGTCCGCTACGTGACCCTGCCCTCGCCGATGCTGTGCTGCGTGTACTTCGCCTTCTGCCTGTATGGCGCGCCGTCACTGGGCAGACTGGTGCGCATCTCGCTCTATTCGCTGCTCGTGCTGCTGGTGTTCTACAACGCGCGCCATGCCGCGAACTACGGACAGAAGCGCGCGGATTGGACGGCGACGCTCTTCAAGGAGGTCTCCAAGGGCGTGCCGCTCAAGCAGGTCGCGCTGAAGCACTGGAAGAACTTCTACAACGACCCGGCGGGGTTCTATTTCCGGCTGGAGACGCTGAGCAACTACAACTTCGGCCCGCTCGCGGGCGCGAACACCGGCGAGCCGGACTACTCGGCGTACAACATGCTGAAGACGCGGCCCTTCCTCATCAGTTCGATGAAGGCGCAGCCAGCCAAGCTCGGCGACGAACACGTGCTGATGGTGCCGCCGGGCTGCCAGGTGCATTTCTCGCTCAACCAGGGCGAGAAGACCGCGAAGGGTCGATTCGGGATCCACCCCCTCGGCGAAGCGTTCACGCCGCGCGGAGGCCTGCGGTTCCAGGTGCTGCTCACGCCCGTCGGCGAGGAGACGCGCACGCTGCTCGACCGCGTGCTCGATCCCAGGGAGCGTCCCGAGGACCAGGGCCCGCAGAACTTCGAGGTTTCGATCCCCGACTACGTGACCGGCGTGCTCGTGCTGCGCACCAACTTCGGGGGCGAGGCCGGGGACGATCGGCCGATCGGATACTGGACCGACGTGGAAGTGCGCTGAGCGCCCGCCACGCGGGGCTAGCGCGCGCGGCTAGATCTTGCCCGCGTGCACCTGCTCCTGCACCCAGGGGATGACCTCGTCGAGGATCGTCTCCAGCGAAGTCTCGGCCTCGAAGCCCAGCACGCGCTTGGACTTGGCCACGTCCGGGACGCGCAGCTGCACGTCGTGCGCGAAAGGCGGGTCGGAAGCGACGCGGAAGGGCTTGCCCGGCATGAGCTTCTTCCAGATCAGCTCGGCCAGCTCGAGCACCGTCGTCGAGCGCGCGGTCGAGATGTTGAAGTCCTCGTTCAGCGCCGCGGGATGCTCGATGCACACGCGAATGCCGCGCGCGAGGTCGCCTCCGTAGGTGTAGTGGCGCACCTGGCCGCCGTCGCCGAAGACGTGCAGCGGGTCCTGGCCCTTCATGACCTTCTGGACCAGGTCGGGCACGACGTGGCTCATCGCCAGCTTCACGTTGCCGGAGAAGACCTCGGCTTCGCCCAGCGCGCGCCCCTCGCCGATGCCGACGCAGTTGAAGGGCCGCACGATCGTGTAGGGCAGCTGGTACTGCTCGTGCGCGCCTTTCACGAAGTACTCGGTGGAGAGCTTCTGGAAGCCGTAGGTCGACAGCGGCGGCGGCGAGCGGAACTGCGCGCCCTCGGGCGTCGGGAACTCGCTGGTGCTCTCGTACACCATCGACGAGGAGAGCACGGTGATCTTCTTCAGCTTGCTCTTCTGGAAGGCGTGAATCGCCGCGTCGAAGGCCGCGGCGGTGATGCGCTCGTTCTCGGCGATCAGGTCGTAGGCATAGCGGTGGAAGTAGGAGATGCCGCCGATCATCGCCGCACCGGCGACGAAGTGGTCGCAGCCCTCGAGCAGTCGCTTGAGCCCCTCGACGTCCTTGGCATCGAGCTCGTGCAGCTTGTAGCGCGGGTGCTTGTCGTAGGACTTGGACACGCGCCCGTACTTGGAGAAGTTGTCGACGCCGACCACCTCGTGGCCGCGTTCGAGCAGCTCGGCGACCAGATAACCAGCGATGAAACCGTTCGCGCCTGTGACCAGAGTCCTCATATGACCGTCATGCCGTTCTTGGTGATGTTCCAGATGTCGATCACGGGCTTGTTCCCGAAATCGATCGACTTGTAGGCGGTGTGCGCGGTGCCGATGAACAGCAGGTCCGCGCGCTCGATGGTCTCTTCCGTCGACGTGAAGGCCGGATCGGGCAGGAAGGGATCGGAGCACAGCACTTCGCGGCACTCGACGACCAGGGCCTTCTTGAGCTTGAACGAGAGCGAATCGCGCGGGTCGTCCGAGTCGGCCTTGAAGGTCATGCCCAGGATGCCGACGGTCATCTTCGTGA
>Ga0315910_10004647_pt1 | contig 11450 bp, 9 predicted proteins | sample EdamamesoilMG_FD_204470 | JGI IMG/M metagenome (GOLD analysis project Ga0315910, IMG submission 204470) | Garden soil microbial communities collected in Santa Monica, California, United States - Edamame soil | ecosystem: Environmental > Terrestrial > Soil > Garden | place: USA: California...
CCTTCAAGTATTCGCAGCGGCCGTTTACCCCGGCGCTGAAGCTCGGTGATGACGTGTCCGAAGCCGAGAAGAGCGCGCGCCTCGCCGAGCTGTTCGAGGTGTCGAATGCGCAGCGTCACACCCACCTGAACTCGCTCGAAGGGGCCGAGGTCGAGGTCTTGGTCGAAGGCCGCGGCAAGGCGGGGCAGTGGGGCGGACGCAGCGAACGCAACGAAATCGTCCACTTTGCGTCGCCGTACGAGCTTTTGGGGCGTCTGGTACGGGTGCGGGTGCTGCGCGCCAACAAGAATTCGCTGTTCGGCGAGCTGGCAGAAGCCATCAGTGACGCCCTACCACTCAGCACGACCGGTTCGAGCGAGCTCGCCGAGCCCGCTGCCGCAAAACCCCTGCGACGCCTGCCGCTCTCGCCCGCATGAGTCAGCTCTTGGAGTTTCAGGGCCAGCTGCCACGCCTCGGCGCGCGCGTGTTCATCGCCGACACCGCGCGCGTGATCGGCAACGTGGAGCTCGGCGACGACGTCAACCTCTGGTTCGGCAGCGTGCTCCGCGGGGACGTCGGCAAGATCACGGTCGGCGCACGTTCGAACGTGCAAGATCTAGCGTGCTTGCACATGACGCGCGACGTCTCGAACGTGGTGATCGGCGTCGACGTCACCATTGGCCATGGAGCGATCGTGCACGGTGCGAGCGTCGGCGACGGCTGCTTGATCGGCATGGGCAGCGTCCTGCTCGACAACGTGGAGCTCGGCGCCGAATGCATCGTCGGGGCGGGTGCGGTCGTGACGCAGAACAAGCGCTTTCCGGCGCGGAGCCTCGTCCTGGGCAACCCAGCGCGCGTGGTCCGTGAGCTCTCCGCCGAGGAGTACAGCGCAGGCCGCCGTGGCGCCGAGAGCTACCTCGAGCTGGTCGAACGCTACGGCTCGCGGCTGCCGTAGCCGCCCAATCGCACGTTAGCCGCCCAATCGCACTATCCGAGTCAGCCGCCGCCCACGAAGTGCACGATTTCGACCACGTCGTCCGCCGCCAGGGCCGTCGTCTCGTGGCGGGCGCGGGGTACGACTTCGCGGTTGAGCTCGACCGCCACAGGGCCTTCGACGAGCCCGAGATGCTCGATCAACGCCCGCACCGTTAACGCATCGGGGACGTCCTTGGGTTCACCGTTCACTGTAAGCCGCATGGCTTCGCAAACTTAGACCAGCCCACACGTGCCTTCAAGGCGGGGCGCTTTTTGCTGACTCGCGTGGCTGCGTGAACACCGCCTCGTGGCTTGCACGCCACTGGAATTCCCTGGCTTCTGCCGGAAGTGACGCTGCGACAACGGCGTTGACCGCAAGAACGAAGAGCAGGCAAACTTGGTTCGGCATTTGCAGCGCCGAGCCTGTCGCTTGTAGGATCGGAGCGCCTTCATGAAGTGGTTCGGTTGGACACTGACTGTGATCGTGGCGATGGCCGCCAGCGCCACGCTGAGCGCGCTCGTCGCCTATCAATACTTGGTCGGCAGCCAGACGGCGTTTCCGGGCACGCTCGTCCAGGGCTATAGCTACGACCCGAAGCTGCATGGCCTACCGGGCCAATGGCTCGAGCTCAGGCAGCGCCAGCTCCAGAGCGAGCGCATCTACCTGCGCAGCTCCGACGAGATCTACGAGTACAGCTTCGCCGAACTCGGCCTCGAGCTGGACGTGGCCGAAATGCTGACCGCGTTCGAGCGGAGCGCCAAGAGCGGCAGTCACTTCGAACGCGTCGAACGCGCGCTGCGCGCCCGGCGCGGCATGCAGGCCGAAGACGCCGTGTTCACGTTCGACCCGGAACGCGCGCGGGCTGTGCTCGCAAAGCTCGCGCCGATCGTGCATCGCCCGGCCACCAACGCCGAGCTCGACTTCAGGAACCACCGCCGGGTGGAGAGTCAGTCGGGGCGCAGCCTCGACGTGCAGGCGACCCTGCGCGCGATCGAACGAGCCTCACTCGCGCACGTCCCTGTGATCGATCTCGAGCTCCTCGAAATCGCCCCTACGGTGACCAGCGAGATGCTGGCCGACATCGATGTCACCAAGGTGCTCTCCAGCTTCGAGACGAGCTTCCGTAACAAGGCCGGCAACCGCAGCGTCAACATCAAGACGGCGGCGGCCTACCTCGATGGCACCATCCTGCCGCCGGGCGCGGAGCTCAGCTTCAACCAGATCGTGGGGCCGCGCGAAGAGAACCGCGGGTTCGTCTGGGCACCCGTGATCGTGAACGACGAGCTCGAGCCGGGGCTGGGGGGCGGTGTGTGCCAGGTCGCCACGACGCTGCACGCGGCGGCGGTGTACGGCCTCTTGGATGTCGAAGAGCGCCGCAGTCACAGTCGCCCGAGCGGGTACGCGCCCTTGGGTCTCGACGCGACCGTCATCTACGGCAAGGTCGATCTCAAGCTCAAGAATCCGTACGACACCGCGCTCATCGTGCACGCCTACCTGCCAACCCGCTTCTCGCTCCGCGTCGAGCTGCTCGGGCGCGAGCCGCCAGGCGTCGTCGAGCACGTCTACTCGGTGACCGAAAAACACGACTTCACCAGGCGCGTGGCTGCGAAGTCCTTCCTCGAGCGCGGCGCGAGCGAGCGCAAGCAAAAGGGCACTCCCGGCTACGACGTCGTCAGTGTGGTGCGCGTGCACTACCCGGACGGTACCGAAAAGCGCAGAACCTACCGCAGCAAGTACTACCCGGTGCCCGAGGTCTACTGGGTGAGCGAAGGCTCGGACCTGAGCGAATTGCCCGAGCTCCCCGAAGGTGCCACGCGCACCGAAAACGCCGACGACCCTCCCGCCGGCACCGAAACCGCCGACAGCCCGTTCTTCGGCTAAACCCCGTACCCGTACCGTACCCGCGCGCGCCACCTCGCCATCTTTGGGGTTGATTTACGGGCCGAGAGCGATACACCCGCCTTCGTGCTCGAACGTTTCCCGGTTGTCGCGTGGGTCGCGCTCAGCAGCTTGCTCGTGAGCTGTGGGCAGCCGGAGGCGGACGCGAAAGCCGAGGGCAAGCCCGCACCGTCGTCGAGCGGGCCGGCGCTCGCGACTTCGGCGCACACTGCGCCGCTTTCGAGCGTAGTGGTCGACCACGGCGAACTCGACACCCAGGCACCGGCAAGCGCTCCCAAGCTCGCGGCGACCACCATCGCCACCACCGTCTACAAGCTGCCCAACCGTGAGGCGCGGCGGCTCGGCTACATCCGCCTGGGCGGCATCGTGGCCCGCGATCCTGCGCCGGTGCCCGGCAAAGGCTGCAAGCGCGACTGGTACAAGATCTACCCGATGGGTTACGTGTGTCTCGAGGACGCCAGCATCGACATGGAAGATCCGCTGGTGCGCGCCACCCAGAGGCGCGCCGACCTCAGCCAGCCCTTGCCCTACCACTACGGCTTCGTGCGCGCGACCGCGCCCCAGTATCTGCAGATCCCCACGAAGAAGCAGCAGAACGCGAGCGAGTTCAAGCTCGACGAACACATGGCTTGGTTCGACGCGAACCGCGCCGAGGTTCAAACCGTGATCACCGGCGCCAACGACGTGCCGCTCGACGGGCGCGGCGTCGCCGTTCCGGGGCTGACACAGCCGAAGGGCTTTCGCGCGGCGACCGAACTCACCCCGAACGAGCTGTTCGGCGGCCGGCAGGGGGATGGCGAGGTGCCCTTCTGGGTCAAGTCCGGGCGCTCGATCCCGAACGTGTCGGGCTACGACGTGCCCCAATATGCGGTGTTCGCCGATCGCGTCCGGCGCAAGACAGGGCTTTCTTTCGTCGACGCCTTCAACACCACGAGCGAGGGTCTCGAGCGGCGCTTCGCGGTCACGGTCGACATGCGCTTGATCCCCACCACCAAGGTGAAGCCGGACACGGGGTCGCCGTTTCATGGCATCGAGATCGGTGCCGGCATGCACTTGCCGTTCGCGTGGGTGAACAAGCGCGACAAGACGACGTACACCCTGATCAAGGGTACCGACGACGTGCGTCCCGCCGAAACGGTGCCGCGCCGAGCCGTGGTACCCCTGAGTGGCAACGCGCGCATCAAGGGCGGCGCCCGCTATTACCAGACGCTCAAGGACAAGACCCGTTGGCTGCGCGCGGACGACCTGAGCATCGTCACCCAGCCGCCGCGTTGGCCCGAGTATGCCGAGCGCGGCGAAAAGTGGATCGACATCTCGATCCGCCAGCAAACGCTGGTGCTCTACGAAGGCAAACGTCCCTGGTATGCCACCATGGTGTCGACCGGGCGCGATCGCTTCGGCGATCCGAAAACCTCGCTCGCGACGCCGATGGGTGAGTTCGAGCTCCAGAGCAAACACATCGCGGCAGCCATGGACTCCGAAGAGAACTCGAGCGTGTCTGGCGGGCAGCGAACGCGAGCCCCGTCCTTGGACGCGGAAGGTCAGGCCACCGCGGCGCGTCTCAAGAAGGCGGTCGACGCGGGGCAGAAGTTGGACGACGCCGACCAGCGCCGCTGGCTCAATGTCCAGAAGGGGCGGCACCCGGAGTACGGCGTGACCCGGCGCCGTGGTTCGGCAAATTTCGAACTCCGAGACGTGCCGTGGATTCAGTACTTCGCGTCGGGATACGCGCTCCACGGCGCGTACTGGCACGACGTGTTCGGCATTCCGCGGAGCCACGGCTGCATCAATCTGGCTCCGATCGACGCGCGGCTCGTGTTCTCGTGGACCGATCCGCCGCTACCCGCCGGCTGGCACGGCATCAACATCGGGCAGGACATGGGCCAAGGAACGCGCGTATTCATTCACGAGTGAGCGGGAGCAGCGCTCCGGCCAGCAAGCTGAGCGAGCGAGAAAGCGCGCGTGCCGGTTGACCTTTCGAGCGCTGGGCCCATCGTGATCGGGTGCAACCGCCGAAACGACTTCAAACGGGACTGCTGCTCGCGGTACCTCTGTTTGGGGTCGACTGCGCCAAGCAGGATGCTCCCAAAGCCCAGCTGAACTCCAGCCATCCTGGACAAGCCGTGAACTCAACTCCTCCCAAGCCGTCCGGTTCCGCGCCGGTTGAGCACCCGGCGTTCCAGGAAAGAACGGCCGAACGCGATCGGCTCGTGAAACACGCGCTCGAAGCCGAGGGCATTCAGGCGCGTCAGGTGCTGAGGGCCATGCGCCGGGTCCCGCGACACCGCTTCGTCCCTCCGGCGTTTCGAGGCGAGGCGTACGCGAACCGACCGCTGCCCATCGGTCACGGACAGACCATCAGCCAGCCCTACATCGTGGCGGCGATGACCGAAGCAGTGCTGCCCAAGGCGAGCGACCGGTGTCTCGAGATCGGTACCGGCAGCGGCTATCAGGCCGCGGTGTTGGCCGAACTGTGCGAGCGGGTGTTCAGCATCGAGTACTTGCCGGAGGTGGCAGCCTTCGGGGCCGCGAACCTGCGCTCGATTGGCTACGTCGAGCCCCGCGTCATGCTGCGGGTGGGCGATGGTTTCCGAGGTTGGCCCGAAGCCGCCCCCTTCGACGTGATCGTGGTGACCGCGGCGCCCGAAGAGGTCCCTCAGCCGCTACTCGACCAACTCGCTGTCGGCGGCCGGCTCGTGATCCCAGTGGGCCCGCGCGAAGGGGTGCAGCAGCTCGAACGCTGGGTGCGAGTACATGCCGGTACCGATCCCGCTGCGCTCCGCCGAGAAATACTCATGGGCGTGCGATTCGTGCCATTCCTTGGGGATGCGACGAACTAGGGCTCGCCGGCGCGGGCCGCTGCAGCAGCTGGGAGCCGTGACGGTGGGGGGTCTAGTCCTCGCTTTCATGATGCCGTACCCCAGCCTGCGTGCGCCGCGTCAACTCGCGCCCGAACTCCCGATCACCTTGCCGCCACGGAAACCCGCACCTTCAGCCGTAGTCGTTCCCGTCGAGGTTGCGCCTCCCAAGCAGCGGCCTGCGGAACCGGCGACGCCGCCGAACGGCGCACCCGGGGCATCTGCCGAAGACTGTCCGCCCGATATGGTGCTCGTGGAAGGCGAGTACTGCACCCACGTCCGGCACACCTGTGAACACTGGCTGGACGACGAGAAGCTTCCGTTCGCGCGCTGCGGCCGCTACGCCCGCCAAGCCCTCTGCGTCGGAAAGCGGGAGAAGAAACGCTTTTGCATCGATCGCTTCGAGTCAGCGGATGCCGATGGGATCCCGGTGCACCATCAGAGCTACCAGCTCGCACGCCGGCGCTGTGCGGCTCAGCAGAAACGGCTCTGCACCGAGAGTGAGTGGAATTTCGCCTGTGAAGGCGAAGAGATGCTGCCCTATCCTTATGGCACTACCCGCCAGGCGGTGTGCAATCAGGACCGCAGTGACCTCTACGAGAACAACCCAAAGCGCCAGATCTTGCGAGACCTGACGGCGTCGAACGACCCCAGCAGTCGCTGCGTCAGCCCCTTCGGGGTCTTCAATCTCGTGGGCAACCTCGACGAACCCACCGAGCGCGAGACCGGGAAGCAGCCCAAGTTCAACAACGCGCTGAAGGGCGGCTGGTGGATGGCCGGGCGCAACCGTTGTCGTCCCGCAACCACCGCTCACGACGACTACTACAGCGACATCCAAGTTGGAGTGCGCTGTTGTTCGACACCGGCGCCCGTCAAATCTGACCAATGAGCCGAATAGCGAAATCCGCTCCTGATGCGGCTTTGATTAGCGGGCCGACCGCTCGCGCCGGCTAGAAATCTCATTTAAAGTGTTCCGTAAAATATCATAATCAAACACTATTTTATTACACAACACCTCGGAGCGACATTTAGCCTCTTTGGAATCTGCGCCGGCGGGCCGTCACAAACCGCTTGACCATCTCTCCGACTCGCCGAAAGGTGCAGATTCCGCGTGCGCTTCGCTAAGTTCACCGTGCTGCTTCCGGCGCTGGCTCTCACCGGGCTCGGATGCGAATCCGACTTGGACCTGCCAAGCTCGGCGCTCGAGCTTCGGATGCAGCTCCCGGAAGCCGCGGTCGCGCCGACCCCTGCAGTCGCCGAGGCGCCTGCCGACAAGGCCGAGTTCCTCGCTCGCTCGCGCGAACAGCGCGTGGCGCCCGCAGCGGATGCCCCCCAGGCGTGTCCCGAAGACATGGTGCTGGTCGAGGGCAACTATTGTCCCAATGTCGAACAGCGCTGCCTGCGTTACCTCGATCCGCCGGGGCGGTACGAGCAATTCCGCTGCGCCGAGTACGCGAAGCCCGTCTGCCGCTCGAAGGAGCGCAAGAAGCTCCGGTACTGCATCGACCGCGATGAATACGCCGACCCCGGCGAAAACTTACCTGCGAATCACCGGAGCTTCACCCACGCTGAAAAGGCCTGCGGTGCGCTCGGCAAGCGGGTCTGCCTCGAGAGTGAATGGAACTTCGCGTGCGAGGGCGAAGAGATGCTGCCGTACCCCTACGGAATGAGCCGCGATCCGAGCGCCTGCAACGCCGACCGCAGCGACATCCTGACCAAGGGCGGCGAGCTCCGAGATCTGCGCGCTCCCGCGGGCGCTTACCCCCGCTGCGTAAGCCCCTTCGGCGTCAGGAACCTCTCCGGCAACCTGGAAGAGTTCGTGGCGATCGACGGCCCCGGTCCGGCGCGCCCGGCGATGAAGGGGGCCTACTGGCAACCGAGCCGCAACTTCTGCCGCGCGGCTCAGACCGCACACGATCGCTACTACAACGGCACCGAAACCGGGTTCCGCTGCTGCAGCGATCCCAAAGCCGACTGAGTCAGGGATAACTGCCTGGGTCGGCCAAGGTCAGCGCCTCGTCCCAGCCAAACATCAGGTTCAGGTTCTGCACGGCTTGGCCGCCGCCCCCTTTGACCAGGTTGTCGAGAGCACCGAACGCGACCACCTCGCGCCGCCCGCCCCGGACCTCACCGCTGACGACGCCGACCTCGGCATAGTTCGAGGTCGCTACGGCGACCACTTCGGGCAGCCGCCCCTTGGGCACGCGGACGAAGCGTTCGTGCGCGTAGGCGCTGAACAGCAGCTCCAGAAGCTGCGCCTCCGGCACGGCAGCGTCGACGGAGAAGAAGCTGGTGGCGAAGATCCCGCGCGTGAGCGGCGCCGACACCGGAACGAAAGCGAGTTCGAGGCCCTGAGCTCCCCACAGCTCGAGGTTCTCGACGATTTCGGGGGTGTGGGCGTGTTCGAGCGGCTTGTAGGTGCGGAGGTTGTGGGCGCGGGTCGGGTGGTGCGTCGTCACCAAGGGGCTGGCACCCGCGCCGCTGGAACCGGTGAGCGCGACCGTGCGCACGCCACCCGTGAGCAGCCCCGCGCGCGCGAAGGGAGCGAGCGACAGCTCGATGCAGGTCGCGAAGCAACCGGGGCTAGCGACGTAGCGGGCCCCTTTCAGCTGCGCTCGGTTCCACTCGGGTTGTCCGTAGACGAACTCCGCCAAGAGCTCGGGCTGCGGATGCACTGCGCCGTAGTAGCGAGCGTAGCTCGCCGGGTCCCTGAGCCGGAAGGCGCCGGAGAGGTCGAGCACCCGCACGTCGCGAGCGCGGGCGGCTTGCATGACTTCGACGCTGGCCGCCTGCGGCAGACCCATGATCACCACGTCCACCCCGGAAACCGCTTGCTCGGCGCTCAGCGCTTCGAAGCGGAGGTCCGTCAGACCTTCCAAGTGAGGGTGGGCTGCCGCCACCGGCTCTCCGAGGTGATCGGCGGCGCCGAGGCGCACGACCTCGATTTCCGGATGGCGCAGCAAACGCCGCAAAATCTCGGCGCCCGCAAAACCGGAGCCTCCGAGGAGCGTAGCCTTCTGCATGCTTTAGGTTAGCAGCTTCTCACTCGGTGATCCCGATGGGGATCCACAGCGCCTTCACGCTGGTGGCCGTACCCTCGCGTTTGTAGCCCGCGAGACCGTAGAGCAGGTTCCACCAGTGGCCGTCCGGCGTTTCGCCGTAGCTGAACACGGGGAAGAAGTGCACCTGCCAGTCGAGGCCGCCGTTCCGGTACTTCTTCTCGCTGTAGTACACGTTGCCGATGAGCTGCGACAGCGAGTCTGGCTTGGCGAAACGCCAGTAGAACGGGAAGACGACGGTCGCGCGGGAGTTCGGGCTCGCAAAATCCCAGAAGACCGGGGCGACCACGGTGTGGGAACTGTTGCCGCTGCGACCCAGGTACAGAATTGGGTGGATGTTGGTTTGCCAGCCGCGGACGTCGGTCGTGTGCTGGAAGAACGGTGTGATCCAGGTCGATTCGCTCACACCGTAGCGCTCGAAGTGGCCCCAGAACGGAAAGAATACCGTGTTCGACTCGCGCGGACTCGTGCGCGTGTACAAGAACGGGAAGAGCAGCTTCTGGTCCAGGTTGATGGTGGGGTCGCGGTAGTGCCAGTACAGCGGCGTCACCATGTCCAGCTCGGTGCGACCGCGGTGGCGCGCATACAGCCAGGACACGAACGTGTCCTCGCCTTCGGCGCTGTGGTGCTGCAGATAGAGCGGGTTGATGAACAGCGTCTCGTCGCCGTTGTAGCCGTAGTGGAAGAACGGAAACACCGTGGTGTGGCGTTCGTTCTTGCCCCAGATGCTCCAGTAGAGCGGCAAGAGGTGGAGGTAGTCCCGCTTCTCGGTGTGGCTGCGGTAGTAGGGCCCCCACACGTTGGTCCACGACAGCTCGCGGTCGTTGTAGCTGTAGTAGTGGAGCAGGGGAGGGATGATCTCGTACTGTTTGCGCTGGTTCTGCCCGAAGAAATAGAAGGGGAAAACGCCGAGATCGATGTCGTGCGCGGTGCGGGTGTCGCAGTTCTGTCCGCCCTTCCACGAGCAGAACGCGGGGCCCACCAGGTTGAAGCCGCCGTGCGCGTCGTTCGAAAGGTACGTCAGAAGCGGCGGGATCAGCGTGTAGCCGCCGTGAGGGCGCTTGCCCGTGGCGTACAGCGGCAAGAGCCAGTCGTCGCGTTCGGTCTTGGTGACGCGATTGACGAAGGGACCGACGACCGTGGTGCGGGCCCCCTCGACCTTGTCGTTGAGGTTCCAGACCAACGGGAAGAGCACGTCGTCGGCGCGCTCGGCGCTGCGACGGTTGTAGTAGAGCCCGCCGAAGAGCGAAGCCCGATCGGTGACCTTCGGGTCGGTGCGCGACGGCTGCAAGCGTTCGGCCCAAACCGGGAACGCCACGCGGTAGCGATACTCGCCGCTCTGTTCGTTGTAGTAGAGCCCGTAGAACTGGCGTTCCGTCTTCGGGCCCTGACCTCGTGGCTGCTCCGTCAGATCTACGTCGCTGCCGATGGCGGCTGCAGTCTGCTTCGAAGTTTTCAGCGGCTTCGAGGGGAGGGCGGGTTCGTTGCCCTCGGGCACGATGCTGTCGGTGGCCCCTGACGCCGCGTGCGTCTCCGGCATGTTGGAGGGCTTGGGCTCACCGCCGCCCGACGACGGTGGCGGGCCCCCCGATCCCATCGGCGAAACGCCGGGACCGTACGGGTCTTGCGCCCACGCCGGCGTCCACCAGAGCCCAAGACACGAAAAGACCAGCGCGGCTATCGCGCGCGACGCTGACCTCGAGCTCAACCGCGCGCCTCGCTCTCTGTGCCGTTCACGGGTGCGCTGACGCGGGCGGCGAGTCGTTCGGCGAGCGCCGGGAGCGGGACCTCTTCCTGCTCGTGACGCTCGAGATCTTTCAGCTGCACCACGCCGCGCGCGAGCTCGGCTTCGCCCAGCACGACGCAAAAGCGCGCGCCCCCGGCGTTGGCCTTGCGCAGCATGCTGCGCAGTGAGGTGCCTCGGCCATCGACCTCGGTCACGAAGCCTTGCTGGCGCAGGCTCTTGGCCAGCGTGAGTGCCGGGTTCCGCTGAGCTTCACCGAGTGGAGCGAGCGCGACCCAGTGGCGCTGCGGCAGCGCGAAGTCGCCCAGCGCGAGCAGGAGCCGCTCGAGGCCCATGGCAAACCCGATCGCGGGCGTCGCCGGGCCACCCAGGCCCTCGATCATGTCGTCGTAGCGACCGCCGCCGAGCAGCGCGTTCTGCGAACCGATCGCACCCGTCGTGGAAGAGATCTCGAAGGTCGTACGCGTGTAGTAGTCGAGGCCGCGCACCAGCTGCTGGTCGACCTGGTACGGGGTACCGAGCGCGTCGAGCGCTGCGAGCAACCCTTGCCAGTGAGCGCTGTCTTCGGGGGTGAGCAGATCGATGATGCTCGGCGCACCCGCCGCGGCAGCGCGGTCGCGTTCGTCCTTGGAATCGAGCACGCGCAGTGGGTTTTGCTCGAAGCGCTCTTGCGCGTGCGGACTCAGCTCGGCCGCGCGCGGCTTGAGGTAACGGATCAGCTCGTCGCGATAACGCGCGCGCGATTCGCTGCCACCGAGCGAATTCACGCTGACCTTGAGCTCGGCGATGCCGAGTCCGCTCAGGAGGCCGTAGAGCATGTCGATCAGCTCGGCGTCACACAACGGGCCCGGGTCGCCGTAGATCTCGCAACCCGCTTGGTGAAACTGGCGATAGCGCCCGCGCTGCGGCTGCTCGGCGCGGAACATCGGTCCGAT
>Ga0315910_10004648_pt1 | contig 11448 bp, 10 predicted proteins | sample EdamamesoilMG_FD_204470 | JGI IMG/M metagenome (GOLD analysis project Ga0315910, IMG submission 204470) | Garden soil microbial communities collected in Santa Monica, California, United States - Edamame soil | ecosystem: Environmental > Terrestrial > Soil > Garden | place: USA: California...
GGCGTTCAACCTGCCGTTCGCCATCGTCGTGGCCTGGTTGTTGACGCGCACGCGTTTCGCGGGGCGCACGGTATTCGACGCCTTCGTGCACCTGCCGCTGGTGTTGCCGCCCGTGGTCGTCGGCTATCTACTGCTGGTGCTGTTCGGCGTGCGCGGACCCATCGGCGGCTGGCTGCACCAGACCTTCGGCATCCAGCTGGCGTTCACCAGCACGGGCGCGGCGCTGGCCACGGCCGTGATGTCTTTCCCGCTGGTGGTGCGTTCGATCCGCATCTCGCTGGATGCGATGGACCGGGGCCTGGAAGATGCCGCGCGCACGCTGGGCGCGGGACCCTTCGACCGCTTCATGTCGATTACGCTGCCGCTGATCGCCCCCGGGATCCTCGCCGGCGCGGTGACCGCGTTCGCCGCCGGGCTCGGCGAGTTCGGCGCCGTGATCACGTTCGCGTCGAATATTCCGGGCGAGACCCGCACGCTGCCGCTGGCCCTGTACACCGCCCTGCAGACCCCCGACGGTGACGCGCTCGCGGCACGGCTCGCGCTGATCTCGTTGTCGCTGGGACTGGCCGGCCTGTTGATAGCCGAATTCCTGGCGCGGCGCCTGCACCGCCTGTTGGGCCGCTGATGCTGCGCGTCCAACTGGTCAAGCGCCGCGGTGACTTCGTGCTCGACGTGGATTTCTGCGCACCCGTACCCGGCATCACGGCGTTGTTCGGCCGTTCCGGCTGCGGCAAATCGACCGTCATCTCGCTGATCGCCGGCCTGTTAGCGCCCGACCAGGCGTGCCTGCAGATCGGCGACGACACGCTGGTGGACACCGCGCGTCACATCGACGTCGACGCACGGCACCGGCGCATCGGCGTGGTATTCCAGGATGCGCGCCTGTTTCCGCACCTGTCGGTGCTGCAAAATCTCCAGTACGGCGCCAGACGTCTGCCGCGCGGCACACCTGCACCCATCCGCTTCGACGACGTGATCCCGATGCTGGGCCTGGAGGCGCTCGTGGAGCGCCGGCCGCACCAGTTGTCGGGCGGCGAGAAACAGCGCGTTGCGCTGGGCCGTGCACTGCTTTCGCAACCGCGGCTGTTGCTGCTGGATGAACCGCTGGCGTCGCTCGACCTGGCGCGGCGCGAGGAAGTGTTGCCCTATTTCGAACGCCTGCGCGACTCGTTGTCAATTCCCATCGTGTACGTGAGCCACCAGTTCGACGAAGTCCTGCGCCTGGCGACGCGCGTGGTGCTGCTCGGTGGCGGAAGGCTGCTGGCCGAGGGCGATCTGGCCAGCGTGAGCCGTCATGCCGCCTTGCGTAAGATCGTCGGGCCCGACGCCGTCGGTGCGGTGATGCAGGGTTCGGTCGAAGGGACCGACGACGCCGGGCTCACGAAGGTGCGCGTGGGTGACGCCGAACTCATCGTGGACGAACCGGCGTCCCACTTTCCGAAAACGATGGGTCAGCGAATCCAGATCCAGGTGCTGGCGCGCGACGTCATCATTGCCGCTTCGCGCCCGGCGGGGCTCTCGGTACGCAATGCCGTGCCGGCACGCGTGGTATCCGTGGAGCCCGACGTCGGACGCTCGGTAATGGTCGAGCTCGATATTGGCCGCACGGCCACGTTACTCGCGCGTATCACCGCGCGCGCGTCCGAGGAGCTCGGGCTCGGACCGGACAAACAGGTTTGGGCGCTCATCAAGGCGGTATCCCTGCGGGGCCACGTCTTCACAGCACCAGCGCGCTGAGCGTTGGCAGACGGTCCGCCGCGAAACCCAGGACCGATGCGACGGTCACGGCCGCCAGCACGAAGCCGGCGTTGCGGGCGAGTCTTTCGATGCACATGTTCGTTGTCTCCTGATGTAAGTGATGGCTGAGTGCCTGGAACGGATCTTGCGGTTCCCATCAGGAGTCAACAAACGTGATGCCTGAAACCGGCATCAAGAAAACTTAAGGTTGATTGCGGAAGATAGCCCGAACGAGAGAGTGACTTCAGGCCTTGCGCGCAACCGCGGGCTTCAGCGCCGGTACAGTTGCCGACTTCCTGGTGAACAGTTCGTGCGGCTTGGGGAAGCTCTTCGCGCTGTCGAAAATCCAGTCGCGGAATTTCTTCACCTTGGGCATGACCAGGTAGGGTTCCGGGCACACGAAGAAATAGGAGAAGCGGAACGGCAGCAGCGTGTCGCCCGCCAGCACCACGCGTCCCTGCTCGAGCGAACGCTGCACCAGCGACCAGCGCGCCAGCGCAAAACCCACGCCCTCCTCGGCCGCCGCGATCACGCCGGCGGAATCGTCGATGATGGGCGCACGCGCCAGCCAAGTGGCTTCCTCACCTTTCTCTATCCACGCCTGCCAGGGCTCATCCGTGCTGCCCAGCAATGGGAAATTCTGCAGGTCTTCGCCACGCGGCACGGGGCCATGCCTGGCCAGCAGTGCCGGCGAGGCAATCGGGATGACCCATTCATCCAGCAGCTTCTCGACGTGCAGGCCCGGCCAGCGGCCCAACCCCATCCGGATCGCGACGTGCATTTCCGAGCGTGAAAAGTCCACGGCCTCGCGCGAAGTGTGAAAACGCAGTTCCACGCCGGTGTCCAGGTCGTTGAATGTGCCGATGCGCGGCAGCAGCCAGCGCTGCAGGAAGGACGACAACAACGTGACCTGCAACGGGCCTTCGGCGCGATGCTGCTTGAGGTGCTGCATCGACGCCTCGAGCTCGTCCAGGCCGCGTCGCACCCCGGGCAGCAATTGCTGGCCCTCGGGCGTGAGTTCGATGCGGCGGCCGGAGCGCTTGAACAGCTGGACCTGCAGGTAGTCCTCCAGCGACTTGACCTGCTGGCTGACGGCCGCCGGGGTCACGTGCAGGGCCTCGGCCGCGTCGGCGAAGGACAGGCGCGACGCCACCGCCTCGAAAACTCGCAGTGCGTTCAGCGGCAGACGGGCATAAGCGGTGCTCACGTCAGTTTTCCTAATGAGCGCATTAAGAAGCGCGTTTGTTCACGCCGGCACTGTAGCGCACATTGCATCCATAGCAACTCTGCCAATGGAGATAGCGTCATGAGCACCCGGAACCGCATTCCCCGCACCGTCGAGGGCAGCCTCGACGCCCGGCTCGCACCTTTTCACCTCAACGAAAACCATTCGGCGCTCGAAGACCTGGACATCGAGGTTTCCCGCAGCGTGACGCCGCTGCCGCGACGCAGTCACAAGCTCGTCAACGAGATCAAACTACTGTTTGCCGCGCTGGGCGCGGGTGGGAACGCCGTGCCGCTCGGAGACAACGGCCGCACGGCGCGTCTCCTTTCGAATTACGCCGCCTCGCTTCGAGATCACTGACCCCGACGCGCGCCCCAGCCTTTTCCCAGGCAGCGCGCCCACTGCGCCCCCGCATGCCCACCCCGGCGTGTCGGGGGTTTTTCTTGCCCGCCTCCCGGCGGCCACCGCCGCCCGGATCGTGCATTCATATGCATATAACCACACGGCCTCGGGCCGTAACCGGAGCGTCACCGGGCAGCGACTGACGGCATAACCCCTCCATTCCTACGCTCTCCCGGCCTTGGGAAGCTGCGCTGTTGCAGCCCCGTTGGCACATACGAATTCAGGAGAACGAGAGTGAACAAGAAACGCGCAGTCGCAGCGGCCATTGCCGCGCTGCTGCCCTTCACGGGAGCCGCCCTTGCGCAGGAGGGTGCCAGCCAGTCCGGCGACACCAATTCCGACCTGCGCCGGGAGATCGATGAACAGAAGCAGCGTCTCGCCGTGCTGGAGCGCAAGCTCGAGATCCAGGACGAAGCCGCCAAGACCGCCGCGGCCGCCGCGCCGCGTCTCACGCTGAATGCCTCGCGCTTCCAGATCGGCTCGAACGACAACTCCAACTTCCTCCGATTCCGCGGCACGCTGCACGTCGACAACCGCGTGTTCGGTGGTGATTCGGTCGCGGAAACGGCCGATACCTTCATCCTGCGCCGCGTACGCCCGACATTCGAAGGCACCTTCGGCGGCATCTACGACTTCCGCTTCACGCCGGACTTCGGTGGCGGCCGTTCGATCGTGGTCGATGCCTACGTGGCGGCGCGCTTCAACCCGGGCTTCGTGGTCACGGCCGGCAAGTTCAAGCCGCCCGTGGGCCTCGAGCGCCTGCAGAGCGGCGCCGACATCCGCTTCATCGAGCGCGGCCTGCCCACCAACCTGGTCCCGAACCGCGACCTGGGCCTGCAATTCTCGGGCGAGTTCGGCGGAGGCCTGTTTGCCTACCAGGTCGGCTACTTCAACGGCGTGACCGATGGCCAGAGCAGCGACAACCTGACCGCGCCCGACGTCGAAAGCGATACCGGTGGCGACTACGCCGCGCGAGTGTTCTTTCAGCCGTTCATCAACTCGGAGAATTTCAGCCTGCGCGGCCTGGGCTTCGGCCTCGGCAGCACCTGGCAGGACATTCCGGGCGTCGCGACCAATACCTACCTCTCGGCGTATCGTTCGCCGGGCCAGCAGAGTGTGTTCAGTTATCGTGCCAACACGGCGACCGGCACCACCCCGAACAACGCCACCTTCGCCAACGGCGAGCGCCTGCGACTTGCGCCGCAGTTGTACTACTACCGTGGCAGCTTCGGCATCCTGGGTGAATACACGCAGGTCGAACAGGACGTGTCGCGTACCGTCGGCGGCGTCACGCGCGCCGACACGTTGACCAACTCCGCCTGGCAGACGCAGTTCTCGTGGTTCATCACCGGCGAAGAGGAATCCTTCCGCGGCTTCATTCCGGGCAGCACCTGGCAGCCGGGCAAGCCGGGACTGGGCGCCTTCGAACTCGTGGCCCGTTACCAGGAACTCGACGTCGACGACGCCGCCTTCGTCGCCGGTGCGAATTCGTTCGCCAACCCGGCCACCGCGATCAGCAAGGAAACCGCCTGGGGCGTCGGCCTCAACTGGTATCCGTGGAACACGGTCAAGCTGTCGATCAACTATGACGTGACGAGCTTCGAAGGTGGCGCCGCCACCGGCGACCGTCCGGACGAACAGGCACTGTTCTCGCGCTTCGCGATCAACTACTGAACGAATTGGAGCAAGACAAATGAATCATCCCAACTGGAAGCGGCGACTGCTGCTGTCCCTCGCGAGCGCGGTGTTCATCGGCGGAGCGGCGAATGTCGCGCAAGCCGGCGAAGTTACGCTGCTGAACGTCTCGTATGACCCGACGCGCGAACTGTACGTCGACTTCAACAAGGCCTTCGCCGAGTACTGGAAAAAGAAAACCGGTGACACCGTGTCCATCAAGCAGTCGCACGGCGGTTCCGGCCGCCAGGCGCGCTCGGTGATCGACGGGCTCGCGGCGGACGTGGTCACGCTGGCGTTGGCTGGCGACATCGACGCCATCGCCACCAACGGCAAGTTGCTGCCCCTCAACTGGGAAGAGCGCCTGCCGGATCATTCCGCTCCCTACACCTCGACGATTGTTTTCCTGGTTCGCAAGGGCAACCCGAAGGGCATCAAGGACTGGGGCGACCTCGCGAGGCCGGGAGTCAGCGTGATAACGCCGAATCCCAAGACCTCCGGCGGTGCGCGCTGGAATTACCTGGCCGGCTGGGCCTGGGCGAAGAAGCAACCCGGCGGCAGCGACGCCACCGCCAAGGAGTACGTTCGCAAGCTGTTCAAGAACGTGCCGGTGCTCGACACGGGCGCGCGCGGCTCGCTGACCACCTTCGCGCAGCGGAACATCGGCGACGTGTTCATCTCCTGGGAAAACGAAGCCTGGCTCGCGACCAAGGAACTCGGCGTGGGGCAGTTCGAGATCGTGATCCCGTCGATCAGCATCCTCGCCGAGCCTTCGGTGGCGGTGGTCGACAAGGTGGTCCTGCGCCGCGGCACGCGCACCGTGGCCGAGGAATACCTCAAGTACCTGTACACGCCGGAAGGCCAGGAAATCGCCGCGCGCAACTACTACCGTCCGCGCAACCCGGAAGTGGCCGCGAGGCACCAGGAGCTTTTCCCGAAGCTCGAGCTCGTGACCATCAAGGATTTCGGCGGCTGGGCCAAGGCGCAGAAGGAACACTTCGGCGACGGCGGTGTGTTCGATCAGATTTACGCACAGTGACATGACAATTAGTTAGTTCAGGTGCGGCAGGACGCCGCGTAATGTCTACCCCGGGCCGCGGGGATGGTGAGCAAGTTGAAAAGTTGGCCCCCTCGACGAATTCACTCTCACCATCTCCGATGGCCCACCAATTTGAAACACCGTCCATGAAACTCGTACAGCTGCGGTATCTCGTGGCGGTGGCTGAGAACGATCTCAACATCACGCAGGCGGCGCGCGTGCTGCACGCCGCGCAACCCGGCGTCAGCAAGCAGCTCAAGCAGCTCGAGGACGAACTCGGATTCCAGCTGTTCGAACGCAAGGGCCGCGCGTTGATCCGCCCCACCCCGGCCGGCAACAAGGTCATAGACCGCGCTTCGCAGATCGTGCGCCAGGCGCGCAGCATCAAGGCGCTGGCCGCCGAGTTGCGCAAGGACGACGCGGGCGCGCTGTCCATTGCCACCACGCACACCCAGGCGCGTTACGTACTGCCGCCGGTGCTCAAGAAGTTTCGCGACAAGTACCCCAAAGTGCGTCTGCATCTCCACCAGGGAAATTCCGAGCAGATCGCGGAGCTGGCCGCGACCGACCGCATCGACTTCGCGATCGCCACCGGCTCCAACCCGATTTTTTCGGGACTGGTGCGTCTCCCGTGTTATCGCTGGCACCGCTGCATCGTGGTGCCACACGGCCACCCGCTCGGCGAGGTCGCCAAGCCCAGCTTCGCCGACCTGGCTGAGTATCCGCTGGTGACCTACTCGTTCAGCTTCAGCGGACCGTCGTCCCTCGTGGAGCTGTTTTCCAACCACGGACTCACGCCAAACGTGGCACTCACGGCCTGGGACTCCGACGTGATCAAGAAATACGTGCGTGAAGGACTGGGCGTGGGCATCCTCGCCAACGTCGCCATCGACGGCGAAGAGGACGCCGACCTCAAGGTTCGCGATGGCTCCCACCTGTTCCCGGTGCACACCACCTGGGCGGGATTCCGGCGCGGCGTGCTGCTGCGCGGCTTCATGTACGAATTCCTGCAGATGTTGGCGCCGCATCTCTCGCCTCGCGTGGTGCAGGACGCGGAGAATTCCCAGTCGCAGGATGACGTGGATCGTCTCTTCGCCCCGGTCCGCATCCCCTTCCTGCGGTAACGGGGACATTCTCCGTTATTCGTGGTCGACTTCGACGGTCACGTGCGCCAGTTCCTCGTGCACGCACAGCTCGCGCCGGAAGTATTCGCCGTCCATCCGTGACGGCGTCTTCAGGCTGATCACACAGGCGTAACGGGCGCGGCCCACGCGCCACACGTGCAGGTCGGTGATGCGCGCCGGCACCTTGCCGTGCTCAATCACCTGGCGGACCTCCCGGACCAGTGGCGAATCCATCTCGGCGTCGAGCAGGACGCGTCCCGAATCGCGCAGCAGGCCCACGGCCCATACTGCCACCAGGACTGCCCCCGCAAGACCCATGGCGGGATCCAGCCATGCCGCGCCCCACAACTTGCCACCGGTGAGCGCGATGATGGCGAGCACCGACGTCGCGGCGTCGGCGAGCACGTGCAGGTAGGCCGAGCGCACGTTGAGGTCGGTGTGCTGCGCGTGGTGCTCGTGAGGCGTGGCAGGCTCGTGTTCATGCTCATGCCCGTGGTCGTGACCGTGGTGATGACCACGCAACCACCAGGCGCACACCAGGTTCACCAGCAGACCGACCACGGCGATGACGATGGCCTCGTCGTAGTGAATCGCCTGCGGGCTCACCAGCCGCTCGGTGGATTGCCACACCATGAGCGCGGCGATACCCAGCAGGAAGATGGCGCTGGTGTAACTCCCCAGCACCTCCACCTTCCAGGTTCCGAAGGCGTAGCGCCGGTTGGCCGCGTGCTGGCGGGCGAATGAATACGCAAACGCCGAGAGGCCGAGCGCCAGCACGTGCGAGCTCATGTGCCAGCCGTCGGCCAGCACGGCCATGGAGTTGAACCACCAGCCGCCGACGATCTCCACCACCATCATGGCGGCGGTGAGCCAGAGTGCGCGACGGATGTTGGCCTCGGCCAGCGGATTGCCGGCGTCGAATCGGGGCGATCCGCAATGGTGCGCGGCGGTGTCCATGCCCGGCTTATACCAGAACGGGCCGTCACCGCCGCGCGGACGCGGCGAAGTCAGCGCGGCATCACACCGCACCGTTGGCAGACATCACTTTTCGCGGAATTTCTCGTGGCAGTTCTTGCAGGTATTGCCTACTGCGCCCACGGCCGCCTTGAATTCTTCGGGCTTGGCGTCGGCGCGCGCCGTCACCGCAGCCAGCGCGCGGGACTTGTCGTTCAGTTCATTGAGCAGCTTGTCGAACTCGATGCGATCGCTCCAGATCTCCGCCTTGGCGCGCGTCTTGCCGTCGCGCGAAATCTCCGGAAACGCATCACGCGTGAAATCCGCGATGGACGCCAGCCGCTGCGCGTACTTGCGCGCCGCAGGCGCCGGAAGCTCGAGCTTGCCCTGCGCGGATTGCGCCAGCGGGCCGAAATTCCCGCCTACCACCTTGAACACCGCCTGGCGATATTCGATGGCGCGTTCCGCGGGTGTCGGCTGTGCGCCCTGCGCAAATACCACGGCGGAAGCGAGACCCAGCGTGACCATTGCCGCGTGCGCAAGCGCCGCGCGGCTTCTTCGACCTTTCATGAATTACCCCTCTGTGGATCGAGTTACGGACCAAACTTGATGAATGCGACCCTGCGGTCGTGGCCGACGCGCTCGGCCTGCTTGAGCACGCGCAGGAAATTGCCGCCCCACAGCTTGTCGATGTCCGCTTCGCTGTAGCCGCGTTTGACCAGCTCGGCGGTGACGTTGGCGGCTTCGCCGACATTGGCGTACCCCTGCACACCACCACCGTGATTGAAGTCGGAGCTCAGGCCGACATGATCGATGCCGATGAGTTTCACCGCCGCGTCGACCGAATCGACGTAGTCGGCCAGGCTCGCGTAGCGCCAGGCACTGCTCGAGTACTGGCGGTAAGCCGCCTGGAATTTCTCGTAGTCGGCGACGCTCAGCTTGCTGCGCGGATCGTCGACACCCGGCTCGAGACCGAACGGCGCCCACACTTTGCTGGCGTATTCCGCGGCGCGGTCCTTCGAGTCTTTCAGATAGGCGGCGAACGCCACGATGTGCACCACACCGCCTTTCGCCGCAATGGTCTTGAGCTCTTCGTCCGACAGATTGCGTGCCACGTCCACGCGGCTGCGCAACCCGGAATGCGAGGCAATCACCGGCGCCTGGCTGAGCTCGACGGTCTGCTTCACGCCCGCCGGCGTGAGTTGCGAGACATCGATGAGTACGCCGAGCCGATTGAGTTCGCCGACCGCACGCTTTCCCAGCGGCGTGAGGCCGCCGTGTTCGTTCGGTAAATCGCCAAACGCCTTGTTGGGCCGGGACGAATCCGCGAACGGCGTGTTCTGCGCGTGCACGAAACCGAACACGCGCACGCCCGCGTCGCGGTATTTCTCCAGCAGGCCGAAGTCTTCGCCTATCGGAAGCGTGTTCAGGAAACTCAGCAACACGGCGTGGCGCCCGTCGCGGGCGATACGTTCGATGTCCGCGGACGAGCGCGCGAATTCCACGCGCCCCGCGCTGCCGTTCACGAACTGCGTCAGCGCCGCGAGCTTGGCGTCCACCTGGGCGCGCGCCGCGACGACGTTTTGCGGCGTGATCCTGGCTGGATCGGCGAACAGCGAGACGACGGCCACGTCGAGTGCGCCACGCTCCAGCTTGGGCAGGTCGAACTGGTCGGCCGTATCGCGGCCCGCGCTGGCGCCCGATTTCGCGAAATCATCGCGAATGTCGAGGTGCGCATCGATGGTGATGGCGCGCTCGTGGATGACGCGCGCCCGCGGGTCCGACGGCGCGTTGTCCGCCAGTGCCGCACCGGACACCAGTTGCGAGATGGCGATCGCCAGCAATGTCTTGCGCATGGGATGACTCCGGTGGTTCAGAAGCGGATGCCAACGCGCGCGTAGACCTGGCGGCCTTCGTTCTCGTAAGGCGTGCCGCGCGGATACAGCCGGCCGTTGTTGCGTTCGGTCACCAGCCCGGCCTGCTGCGTATAGTTGTCCAGCAGGTTCTCGACACCCGCCGTGATGCTGACGCTCTCGGAGAGGTTGTAGTTGCCGATGATGTCGAAGAACGTCTCCTGGCCGATGTCCTCGTAGACCGGGCTCGTGGCCGAGGTGTTGGAGACGTAAACCCAGTCACCGTAATGACGCGCACGCGCCGTCAGCGCCCACTTGCCGATCTCATAGTCCGCGGACAGATTGCCGGAGGCTTGCGGCAGATTTTCCAGGAAGGCGACGCGCGTGGGTTCGTTGAACAACGCGGGATCGTATTTCTTGAACTCGGTTTCGTTGTAGTTGCCCGCCAGCGTCAGGCCAATACGTCCCGGGCCCGCCTCTCCACGCCAGGCGGCAACCAGGTCCAGGCCACGCGTCTCCGTGTCGAAGCTGTTGGTGTAGAAGCGCACGTGTGTCAGCTCCGTGGCCAGCGGGACATCGATTGCCGCCAGCGCGAGGCGCTGCGCATTGGTGAGCTCGAAGTCGTTGGACAGGCCGATGCGATCGTCGATGTCGATCTGGTAGGCATCAAGCGTGATGGACAGGCTTGGCGCTGGCTGCAGCACCACGCCCAGGCTCAGGTTGGTCGATTCCTCCGGACGCAGGGGCGCGCCACCGAACAGGCCCGCGGCCACGGAGTTGGACGGCAGCTGCGCGCGAACGTCCACCGAGCGCGGAATGGTCGGGTCCAGGTTCGGATTCTGGGCAACGTTCTGCAGGTACTGCTGGCCGGGCGTCGGCGCGCGGAAGCCCGTGCTCACCGCGCCACGCAGGCTGACGGCGTCATTGAACGCGAAACGCGCCGCAAGTTTGCCATTGGTGGTCGAGCCGAACAGCGAGTAGTCCTCGTAACGCCCGGCAATACCGACGTTGAGACGCTCGGTGAAATCGATGTCGAGATCCACGTAGGCGGCGGTGTTGTGGCTGGACCAGGATCCGGCCGTGGCGGGATGCGCGCCCGGGAAGCCGTTGGCCGCCGGCGACAGATCGCGCAACGGTCCGAGCACCCACGAGGCTTCTTCGCCGGCGTAGATGCTGAATTCCTCGCGCCGATACTCTGCGCCGAAGCCCACGTTCACCGGGTTGGTGAGCGCCGTCTGCCATTCATAGACGAAATCGACGTTGAAGAGCTGTTCCTGCTGCTCGCGCGCGCCGTTGTCGAAGTCGGTGGGCGATTGCGAACCCAGCGAGAGGTTGATCGAGTCGTTGAGGAAATAGTCGATGCGGTTGCTGCCCAGCGACGCGGACACATCCCAGCTCAGGTTGTCTCCCGCCTCGCCCTTGACACCCGCGGCGAAGCTG
>Ga0315910_10004649_pt1 | contig 11446 bp, 4 predicted proteins | sample EdamamesoilMG_FD_204470 | JGI IMG/M metagenome (GOLD analysis project Ga0315910, IMG submission 204470) | Garden soil microbial communities collected in Santa Monica, California, United States - Edamame soil | ecosystem: Environmental > Terrestrial > Soil > Garden | place: USA: California...
AGATTTCCATCAGCATCTTTTTTTAATTGATCATCTTTTTTTAAAGATGGATCAGGGCTTACGGCTAACTCATCCCTGACAATATTAGTAAACAAAACTTCCCTTCTGTTTTTACCATTATATAGTAATGCAACAAATTTATCCGGCAACGCCATAGTCCTTGCAGCCTGGGTCCATGAACTTTTTCGCGCTGTATAATCAGGAAGATCGATCTGCTCGATCACAATCTTACTTGCTGTTAAACCTGCAGGAACTTCATCATTAATATTAACCGGTACAAACCCACTTCGAATTTCATCAGCACGCAGATTGCTGGTGGCAGTTATCAAATCGTTAAATGCAGACGCAATCAACGCACCATCTTTTTTTGCAAGCCATACGCGTGCCCAATATTCAGTTGCCGCTGTCAACTCACCTGCAGTCAAAACAAGGGAAGAACTAACAACCAGAACCCTGAATGTGTTATCACGCTTTGCAGGTTTATTGTTTACCGGTTTATAATTCTGAATGATCCATGCCGCTCTTCCTGAACCATGACTATTAACCAGGCTTCTCCATGCTGCTTTTTCTTCCTCCTCAGTTTGTCTCGCCTTCCATATATCAGTCCAGAATGCTTTTGCATTCTTGAGTTCTGTTTCGGAAAGCAAGTCCTCCTTCATATTTATATTGCAATCATCAGGATAAACCCGCAGCCATAATTGCGACACATTATCTATGGTTTTAAACCTCGTCTCCAGTCTGAGCGGAAATAAAAGAATAGGATATAAATCGCTTAACTCCCCAATTGTTTCGATAGGATTCAGTTGATTGAAAAATCCCGTTGCTATTTCAGAAAAACGTCCATGAATTGCCCCCTTGTTACCTGTAAGCCCCTTAATCTGTTCAGATAATTCAGCTTTGTTGCTCTCAAATTTTCTTATCTTTTCAGCACGTTGCTGTTCATTCAATCCCTGCAATTCTTTTTTATGACTCGCAGATAAATTATCCAATGCAGCTATCGCTGTTTGAAGCTTAATATTATTTTCAAGCAGCGGTTCCCTGCTGTCATGATATGCTTGCTGTACTTTTTTTAGATCACTCATAACAAAATTATTTTGGTAGCATCCGCGATGCATGTACACCAACGAGCACCGGTACCTGGTAAAGTATATAGGCTAACTCCCCGGCATGGGTATCAGGATTCCATTTCGCCTGCTTATCATCGTCAATTGCAACATTCTCCTGGTCTTCTGCTGCATTATAGTCTTGAAGTTTTACTGTCCTGTCCAGTTCAATACATTTACCATCCTCCATTTCTATGTCTTTCCATGAAAGATCATTCCATGTGATACGTCTTTCAACGCCGTCGTCATTCGTTGCTTTATCAATATCTAATCCGAAACGTGGTTCACCAGGTCTTTCTTTAATTACAAAGAACCATCCTGGATTATTAGCTGTGCTTGTTGGATTGAGCGTGCCCCTTGCTTCCTCATCATCCAAATCAAATCCAAAGAAATAAATATCAGGATCAACCTTCGCTTCAAATAAAGGCGTCTTCAATTTATCCTTCGGAGGATTAGCTTTCTCCGCATCGCTTAGTTCAATAAATCTTCTTTCTTCTTTAACGTCTTTTACTTTGCTTTTATTCAGCCCCCAGTCAGCTTTATGAGCATAGATAACAGCAGTCGGATACTTTTTGAGTAACTCGCCTCTAATCACTAACACAAGCTGAGTCTTTCCACTTTCTAATGCACGCAGGTTATGCTGACCTAATTCATTCTTCAACGGAGAATTGGGTTTGGAAGGATCTACTTTATCTGTATTAATCCTCGACCATTCGTGTATCCTTGGAATATCTCTCAGTGTTTCTTTAATATTATCTGGTACAGGTTGAGATGGAAGAAAACTGCTTACATCCCAGAATTGCCTGAAATAAGATCCTCTTTGATCGGTTGGAAATTCACGCCACAATAATTCTCTCGACATCTCATGATTCACACCCACCATATATGATTCAATAAACTTCTGGTTATTCTCAAGCAACGTAATACTGTTTTGCTCAATAAGATTAATATTCGGCAGGAACAACTCAGACGATAAATCAGCTAATGGTTTATACATTGGTACATCAATCTCAGGATAAATCATAACAGGTGCGAATTCCTCAACCATATTATTCTTTATTCGCTCAGGGATAAATAAGGTTCCAAATGTTCTCTTACGGATTGTTACTCGTGGATTTAAATTGGTAATGACATGAGTTGTAAAATCAGCCAACTGCAGTTTTTTTCTTTCAGGTTCAGGAAAACGAATATTCACTAATGTAAATGCATCTTTCAACGCTCTCTTAAAACTTGCAGCCTCCACACTATCTGTCCCGCCGGCAGTTGGAGTAAAACCAGATTCGGGCGTTGAGATTACAAAATTTGAACTGCTTGGATATTCATCAACTTTTTCAGGTGTCTGGCTGGTCTGCAATACAGAGTCAGATTTCGATAACTCTTTTTCGTATTCTTTGAATTTTCTGTATAACCATACCAGTCCTGCACCAGCAACTGCAACAAATGCTGCACCTGCAACCGTTCTGAAGAATAATAACACAATTATTATTAGTAGAAACAGAATGATTAGCGGCAGATATTTAAACCATTTATATTTCTTCAGCAAATCTGCAATTCCATTTGGAACATTGTGTGCAGGTACCGCAGCGCCCGCAGAACTTAGGTTAACAGCTCCCGGCGGATCAATCTTGGGCGGCGCCACTATCACATGCCCATCATTAATTTTTTCAACTAATTTTTCAACCGAATCAGCGATGGGTAAATTGAGCTGTTTCATCATTCTGCTCCGCGGGCGTACCACTGAGCGGAAAGCGGCAGTCGTTACAGCAGGCGGAACAACACTATCTGATAATGTTTTAAATGTGGTGACGTTTTGGTAAATAATCCTTTTTTGTACCGGTGCTGTCATCGCTACAACTTTACCTGTTGAAAGACCTGCAAAATGTTTTGAGTAAAGTTTGTTCGATACTTCAGTTGCCAATAATGTCCAATGAATTTTATAATTTACTTCCGTAACCTTTCCAACCTGCTCCCACGCAGCCTGCATATACTCTTCCTGGCCCTTCTGAATTACCTTGGTACCTAATCCTGCAGCAACTCTGAATCTTGGATCAAGATTTAACTCATGCACCCAATTCTTGTTATGCGGAAGATCAATATCATTTTTATCTTTTAATAAACGCTGCTGCATAGCATGCCACTGACCATACAGAGGTGATGTTACAACGGGATCTGGATCGCCCAGCGTTGAATTGTTTTCGGAAGCAAACCCAAGGGCAAGATTTACATCAGCAATATTTTTTGCTGCGTCTGCATAATCATCCGCCAGGTTAATACGACTGGCCATGGCCTTACTGAATTCATGCGGATAAGGACTCTCATCCCACTCATCGTATTTTTTTACTTCAGCCTGATCGGGTGGGAGCATTGAATCAAATGGTACACGCAGAGCGCCACCGAGTTTTAATACACCTAATAAATCAGGATTGCTGATCGCAGGAAGATTTGATTCAGGATGCAACACATCCATATCACGTACACCAACTCTTTTATCGGCAGGCTTCGGCTTTAATAGCGTAACAAGGTGTTCAAAATCACCTACATTACCCGTCCTGAAATACCAGCGATAATAATAGGGGAACTCAATACTGTTATCTGTTTCCCACGCACTCTTCGTTGCCATTAAATCATTTGGTAGATCCCAGCCCAATCCCGCTATACGGCCGCTTTCAAAACTTGGTATCACAAAAGCATGATAGGCAACATTCGGCTCCAGTTTTCTTGGACACAGTAACCTTGAATAAGCTTCATCAGGTTTTTTTTGAATGAGCTCCGTAATTGCAGCATTAACCGTATTCGCATCTGCAGTAGTGGCATCCGGGATTCCACCTGAAAGATCTTTATTGACATGAACATGTGCCCACGCCCATAACTCCATTGGCAATGGAAATAGCTCAGTCGCTTTCTTTCCTTCTTTCATCTTAAAAAAAGGAAGCGGCTTGTCCTTAATATTCTGACCATCTTCAAACTCATCTTCTTTTAAAACAACCAATGTAATCCATGGCCGGAGCCTGTTAACGTTATCGCGTGCAGGTGTATATCGCCAAGGAAAATCTTCTTCATAAAAGTCAACATAGGGGAGAAAATTGTTTTCAAAATTAGTAATCCAGTTACGCGGCTCCGTTTTTATGATCGCTTTGGAATCAATACCCACAATGTCACCGGGTCCATACAACTCGACTGTTTGGCTAACAGGCGCCGCAGTTCCTGGCTGACCATCTGGATGGGTCGGCGTAATTTTTAGATCTACCTTGATCGAAGCTCTCAGGTGAACCATCGGATCATTATCACCTTTAAGAACGCTGTTGATTAAGCCTTGCCGCAACCAGGGGAAAAAACTATATGTGGCTATTGTATCACTCATACTGTATGCAATTCATAATTGGGAATAATGTGAATCTCTTTTTTTAATGATGGATTTTTTGTGATTTGCTCATGCATGAAAGTCTGCGCTGCCATCTCACTTGCAAAAACCGCTTCAGTGGTATATGCTTTATTATTGGATTGAAACGCTACAGCATACCCTTCCTGTCCTACATCAATTTTTTCATCGAACGGATTCAGTTTATCTTTTTGATTTTTTGATAAAGGAGATTTTGAAGCGCTGTTTCCCCTGAGAAAATGATCAAAAAGAATTCCTCCCAGCGCAAAACGCATTCCCTTTGGCAACGGCTTCTGCGGTTCCTTATCAATAATGGTAACTTCATATTCAACTTTTCTCCTTAACATCTTACCATTCTTAATATTAATACCACCTAAAGAAATATTTACACCGCCCGGGAGCTTTTCAAAGGAAGGCTTTGATAATTTATCGGCATCACTCAGATTTTGATACTGCGCTCTTGCAAAATCATCATTAACATCGACAATGTTTAATAACGAGCCTCCGCTTATTGCTTCTGTAATAACCGCTTTCTGAATATCCGTTACCTTCTGGTTTCCTATCTTATCAATCTTCACTGTCAGCGGCATCAACTTCTGCTGAACTACAAGCGACCCTGCAGGATGAAGCACAAGAGGAGGATTAGCCGTTTCTTTAAACTTCCTTAAGGATACGAGCAGGTTTTTATTAGTTGATAATACTGTACTCCATTGCTCTTTCTTTTTTAATTCGATAACAAGTTTTTCAAATACAGCAATATCTGGTATTGACGTATTCGCACTATCACCCCAGGTTACATCAAAGTCGGCAGAGATTTCAAAGAATAACAAGGACACACTGCCCGTTCCACGTGCTCTCCATGGTGTCGGTCCTTCAAGTGTCATTCGTACTCGCACAGTCATTACGTCAATACCGGCAGCTTCAAGTTTGAATCCTGCAGATATTTCAATGATAAAATAGAATGGATTAAATTGAAATAACGCATCAAATGTTATATGCCCTTCTATTGAACAGGCACTGAGATCAAATAAGACTTCAGCCCTTGATCCAAATTGAACCGTATTTGAAGTAACTGCCTGGTAACACTCAACTCTGATCTTCGCAATATCCGTATTGAGGATATTAATTGCCATCCTTCGCAACGTTGGTAACGAAAGGGGAGGAGGAGTAAAAGATGGATGGAAACCCCCTGCAGTCATTAAAAAGTTTGGCTCATCACCCCACTTCAACCGCAATGCCATATCACCCTCAAGCGTCATCGTCAGTACAAATGATTCAAACAAGCTTGCATCAAACGTCAACATCTTCTTTTCAAAGTCTAGCGTTCCGACAAATAATACCTGTATTCTAAGCAATGGCACTCTTTCATCAGGTAATGTAATAGCAAGCTTTCCAAGAATTGCGATGTTGCCGGGAATCTCAATGATTAACCCAAGTGAAACACTTACCAGCGTTGGAGTGCCCCAACCAATTTTTCCCATCGGGCCAATCAGGAACTTCCCTTCATAAGGAGGAAATATAGCTTTCAGATCACTGATAATGCGCGGAGCATTCGCTATTACATTCTGCGGGAACATTATACTGTTTACGGCACCTGTCCTGACAGCATTTCTTAAAGGATCCAACAACATCGTTCTGTTTAATCCCAGTAAACCACCCACGCCAAGTAATGTAAATCCGTAACCTAACTGGAATCCAGGATTGAATTCAGCAGTAATGATGATCAGCATTGAAAAACCTTTACTGCCATCTGGCATTTTGGTTGTTATTAAACCAATAGCCTTTGCAGATATAAAACCTGCAATGGTTAGCTCAAGTGCGCCTGCATATTCTTCCTTCTCAAAATCAAACGAGAGATATCCACCACCAATTACCGCACCCGCATTTATTGATATACCTAAACCATTCGGTGGCTTAAATCCTAATGCTAAATCAACCGGACCTAAATTGCCTGAATTACCTGGAGGGAATGATATCACTGCACGCATCCCGATATTTTCAACTACAACTGTCATCGGTCCAAGCTCACCCTTCACATCCGTTCCGATGCTGATAGGAAACTTTCCATCCTTGAACCCGAGTTGTAAGGTCAACCCTTCTAAAGTTATAGGCCCGATCGCCAAATGCATCGGAAGTCTGATTTCAAGTGTACTACTTCCGGTAAAATAAACTCCTGTTTCACTCGATACGCCAAATGTTATATCAAAACCACCTTCAAATTTGGTGGAGGGTAAAATCTTTGATAAGAACCCATCACCGCCTGACGGATCAATAACTACCTTTCCACCATTGATAGTTCCTTCAATAAAAAAACTTCCTTTAGCAGCACCAGCCTGCTCTTGCATACCCGCACCGGAACGTAAATTGAACTTCATAATCTCCAACCTGCTTCCACCAGGCTGACCAAGTATGGTATAGGGTCGTGGATTTGTTTTATGTTCAATTTTCAGATCGAATAATGCACTACCCGACATCGGCGAAGGACTCGGTGGTGTGAATTGCACATGTCCATTTGGTTGAATAACTAATTCGGTATTGACAGGTGGAGTGAACTCTAATTTGAAATTCATTTCATGATCATCACCTGATAAAGTAAAATCGGTATTCCATGCATTCTTTAACCTGAATGCAACCCCTTTGGGATTGATGTCTGTTCTAGGTACTCCTTCAACAAATACAAGGTCAAGCTTTGGAAGAGGTCCCGTCTCATCAAGCAACACCGGCAAACCTTGTCTCGATAAAATATCTTCAAGCTTTATAAACAAAGATCTCCCGTCAAAAGAAGAATCTCCCCAACCATAAAGACTTAACAATTGCTGATCAGGGTGTGTAAGCCAATCTGCCAGTTTGTTGAAATTAAATTTACTCAGTGTAAATGGCGGTGCTGCAGGATCTACCGAACCAACATTTTGTTCAGTCTGTTCTATAATGCCTAAGAACGATAGCACAGGTGTTACACCCTGGAACCGCTCCGTGTAACGAATTAGCAGGTAATTTAATAATCGCTCAGGGACCTGACCAATGACAGCCGGCGTAACGCCTGGCAGACCTAATCCGGAGATTCCATTTTTTATACCATCAAAACTTTCAATGATCGATCGGGCTGTTCCAACAATTTCTAATCCCTTTGAAACAATCTCATTTACATTTTCATCTTTGATGGCATTGATTAATTCTCTCGTGCTTCCAACCAATGCAACAGTATGTTCTGCAGTTGCTCTCAATGGAACAGCAAGAGTACCGGCCTGCCCATCATTTACACCAAACCCTAACTCTGCCAAAAATTGCTTTGTCCGGGAAGGTGTGAGATCATCCTTCAAAGGCTGCAATAATTTTGAAAGTTCACCCGCAATGATTTCTATAGTACCCGAAGCATTACTCATACTGTAATGTTGTTTTGCCAGCACTTAATAATAATGATTCGAAATCTCTGCAATCACCAAACCGCTCGATGATATCATCGCCATGCAACTCGATAGTTTTTTTCAACTCATTCGATCCATATTCATAAAAAATTTTTTTCAGGCTATAGAAAAACTGTTTTAATGTCAACCCTTTGATAACCGCTGGAACTTCATAACCACTCTCATGAAAACTTTTTACAAACTGTGCTGTGAATGCAGGACCTGCAAGACGATGCCATGCAACTGTTACAGGCCTTTTATAGTTTATCAGGTTCACCACTTCATCCTGGTGTTTTAATACAAGCTGATAAAATTCTGCTATCTCTTTTCTGGAAAGGAATTCATTCTTAATCTCAGCAAATTTTTGCTGCTCAGTACTGCGATCAAGAAATTTGATATCAACAAATTCATCCTTTCCAATTAAGCGTTGTCCCCCGGCTGAACCAATTGTATTTGGAATAATTGTAAGACCAAGCTTATCCATTACAGGGTGAATATGACTGGCATAAGCATCAAAAGGGGAAGCAGGATTCATAGCGCATAACAATCCAACTATATTATGACTGGAATTTACAAGCACCGCACCCGAATCACCTGGCTCTTGAAATTTCATTTCTCCATTGCAATTATTTTCGGTAGCCCGGACACTGATAAGATTTTGTGCAATGACACCATTTAGCCTGACGCCAGGAGTCGCGACATCGACTATTTTTCCAACCGTTCTGGATGTCATCCTTCCTACTTTGAAAACAGGATAATCTCTCGCAGTAACTTCGTCTTCTATCAGATCTATAAACTCTACACGCTGTATTCCCGCAATGGTATTACTTGACTTTATATTCAAATTTTTTATTTCCCTGTTATAATCGATACCCTTATTCTTGCCACAGCATGACGAATAATCGGTGGCAACCTTTACCGAAGCACAATCAAGATAATAGTTGTGCGCAGGAAGGAGACTTTCATCTGGGTAACGGTAAATATAATTATCGATCGGCAGGGCCCTGAGTACATGACCAATCGCAGTATCGCCACGTTCTTTGTCAAGATTCGCTGGTAATTTTGGTTGGTAGATCGGATTGCCCTCTTGTCCACCGTTTGCGGCAACGACATGCATATTGGTAATAAATGCAATCCTGTCCTTCGTATTATTTCCATTGATAGTTGCAAAATAACCTAACGTGCCCGGCTCAAACGCCAATGGGTTGGAAGTTGGGTTTCTTAGATTGCTGATAGTTAAACCACCTACAATTGGACGCGTCTTGCTATTATCCTCACATGAAGTATTGACTGCTGATCGAACTTCAATAACATCGGTTCTGAATCCAAATATTGTTTGTGGTATAAGTTCAGAAACTTTTAGCTGGTCATCGCTTTTTTTCTTTTCAACATAAATTCTGAACGCTACAAATTCTGTTAACTCGCCGGACTTTTCTTTTATACCAAATCCCACACCCGTAACACCAGCAATTTTCTTCATTGCATTTTCAGCCTCCTTGTGAAGCATTGCTAGCTCAATATTTGTATATCTATGTTTTTTCATTCTGATAATGAATAGTGCTTTATAATGCAACCTCTTTTTTCACTGATATATCAACAATTTTTGTTTTTATTTTTTGCACAATCTGCTTAGCATATTTGTCAATATCGGTCTCTAATGAAGTCGATCCATATTTTATTAATACAACTCTCATTTTTTCAAGCATTGTATCGAACGACGATCCATTAATTTTTAACGGTAGCTCATAATTTGCTTCGGTAATATGTTTTATAAATGCAGCAACAAATGCAGGTCCTCTATGTCTGTGCCACATGACCTTTACCTCGCGGTTATGATTAACCAATCGTATAACTTCAGCACTGTGTCGTTCGATGATTTCGAACATTTCTTTATCCGATGGTGATTTGATGAACTCTTTTTTGTATTTGTCCAACATACTTCCAGGCTCTGCTTGTATAACTGCTCCCGTATTTCTGTCAATGTCAGAGCGGCCACCACCACCTGCGACAGGGGTTTGCAGAATGGTAATGTTTAAATATTTAATTACAGGGTGAATATGTGATGCCAGACCCAAGCCGAAAAATTGAGATTCTGCCGGCACATTCGGCGTGGCATAGAGCAGCCCGATTATTTCATTCTGCTCGTTAATGATTACAGACCCGGAGTCGCCATGATCAGCAAATTTTCTTAAACCTTCACAATTGTTATCCAGCGGTTCTATTAATATGGTATTGTATTTTCTATCATTCTGTGGACCATGGGCAGCATTTACGACAATCACTTTCCCTCTGGTAAGCCCGGTTCTGCGGCCAATCTTTCTAACGATGTAGGGGTTAGGGCCATCGATATCAGAAGGTATCAACCGTTTTACCCCAGCGATCGGAATCGCACCCTTTATCTCTACTTTAAACTTAACTCCACAGTTTGTTCCGCAGCATGATGAAATCGATGTATTTACTCTGGCAGTTGCACAATCAATATAATAGCCTTCGGCTACATCAGATGCATCCTCTGGATAACGGAATGCAAAATTAGTACGTATACCTATATTATTGATCTTCCCGATTTCTCCATCAGTCCTTGTTTTTGTTTCATCAAAGCTTCCTGCAGTATAAAGCGGCTGATAGATTTTATCATTTTTGAGGCCATCTAAAACATGTTGGTTACTCAACATTACAAAATTATCCCTGCTGGTATCTCCATTGATAGTGGCAAAACATCCTAACGTACCAGTATTAGTAAGTTCTTGTGATATAGTAATGCCGCAGACTAAAGGATCGTAATAATTTTTGTCTTCACATTCAAGAGGAGTATCGATAAATGTAACTACCACATCTGTTTTTACAGACCGGAATTCCGAGGGGATCCTTTCATCAGGATTTAATTCTGCGAGCGGTTTTTTTTCACTCACATATACGATGATAGAAAGCTCATCTGTCCTTTTGTTATCTTTTTCCTTGTAACCGAACCCTACACCTATAACATTAGGAATATTCATAAAAGCTTCCCTCGCCTCTTCGTAAATAGCATCAATATCTTTTTTTATTTCCGCCATATTTATACGGATGACAATTCAGTTATATCTATAATATTATATAGGTCTGTGAATTTTCTGAAACGATAACTATCCTGGATGATGTCCAATGCATGCACTTCAATATCTTTTTTTAAACCCGGACTACCTTTTTCTTTCAACAACGAAGCCATCTTAATAAAAAGTTGTTGCATGCTGACACCCCTTATCGTTGCGTCGATCATAAATTCCGGTTCACTGTAGCTCTTTGCTAACTGCGCAGTAAAAGCAGGTCCCTGGTTTCTATGCCATGCTGCTTTAACGGCACGGTCATGATTGATGAGTTTCAACACTTCTTTTTGATGCCTTTCAAACAATTCAACCAGTATTACTCCACGTGATGTCTGCAATAACTGCTGACGCAGATCCTGATCCATTCTTGAAATTATTTTTACTGCTTTCGGTCTGCTCATTCTGCGGCCTGGCGGGGTCAACTCTATCCGTATCTCTGAACCAGCACTTCTGAAATGATCCAGCACATCAGCA
>Ga0315910_10004650_pt1 | contig 11443 bp, 10 predicted proteins | sample EdamamesoilMG_FD_204470 | JGI IMG/M metagenome (GOLD analysis project Ga0315910, IMG submission 204470) | Garden soil microbial communities collected in Santa Monica, California, United States - Edamame soil | ecosystem: Environmental > Terrestrial > Soil > Garden | place: USA: California...
TCACCGTCGTTGGCGACGATGCGCAGGCCATCTATTCGTTTCGCGCCGCGGCGGTCGAGAATATCCTCGGCTTCCCCGATCGCTTCCGGCCCAAGGCCGAGGTCGTGACGCTCGCGCAGAACTTCCGTTCGAGCCAGAGCATCCTCGATTCGGCGAACGCGCTCATGGCGGACGCGCCGCGCCAGCATCGCAAGCACCTGCTCTCGATGCGCGGCCAGGGCCCGCGCCCCAAGCTCGTGACTGTCGATGACCTGCCGACGCAGGCGGAATTCATCTGCACGCGCGTGCTCGCGTCTCGCGAAGCGGGTGTTCCGCTCAAGCGCCAGGCGGTGCTGTTCAGGACGGGCACGCACAGCGACGTGCTCGAAATCGAACTGGCGAAGCGCAAGATTCCTTTCGTGAAGTACGGCGGCCTCAAGTTCCTAGAGGCGTCGCATGTCAAGGATCTGCTGGCCATCCTGCGCTGGGCCGACAACCCTCACAACCAGCTCGCGGCCTTCCGTGTGCTGCAGCTGATGCCGGGCATGGGCCCCGCGAATGCCAAGAAGGCGCTCGATCATTTCGTCGCCAACAACCACCAGTGGAGCTCGTTCGAGAAATACGAGCCGCCCACCGACGCGCGCGTCGCCTGGAAGAAATTCCACGAGCTGTACGCGGCGCTCAACGAGCCGAGTCGCGAGTGGCGCGGGCAGATCCACCTGGTTCGCGAGTGGTACAAGCCGCACATGGAGCGCCTGTACGATCACGTGCATACGCGCATCGGCGACCTCGACCAGCTCGAGCTGCTGTCGTCGCAGTACCAGACTCGCGAACGATTCTGCACCGAGATCACGCTCGATCCGCCGTATGCGACTGGCGACCTGTCCGGCCAGCCCATCATGGATGAGGACTATCTCGTGATTTCCACGGTCCACTCCGCGAAAGGCATGGAGTGGGACAACGTGTACATCCTCAACGTGGTCGACGGCAGCTTCCCGAACGAGTTCGCCAACAAGGCTGAGCTCGTGGAGGAAGAGCGCCGAGTGCTCTATGTGGCGATGACCCGTGCGCGCAACGAACTCACCTGCGTGGTTCCGCTGCGCTTCCAGATCACGAGCCAGCCGAAGACTTCGGACGGCCATGTGTATGGTGGGCGCAGCCGTTTCCTCACGGAAAAGGTCATCAAGTGCTTCGACGAGCAGACCTTCCAGGGGTCGAACGTCGACGTGAAGATCGAGGACACACCGGCCGATTCGGGCACCATCGACGTCGCGTCGCGCCTCAAGCAGATGTGGTGAAAAAAGGGAAAAAGGGGACAGATCTATTTTTCGCTTTGAAAAATAGATCTGTCCCCTTTTTCACTTCTTCCTGAACTTCAGCGTGAAGCGATCGCCCTCGCCGATCGCCTCGTACTTCGCGCGATCGCGGTTCCCCGCCCGGTAATTCGGCGGTAACGCCCACACGCCCTGTTCGTAGTCCTTCGTGTCTTTCGGGTTGTCATTGATTCCCGAACGCGCCACCAGCTCGAACCCCGCCGCCTCGATCATCGCGATGGCCTCGTCCTCGTTCACGTAGCCATTCGTGGCACGCGGATCTCGCGGCCTCGCAGGATCCGCACGGTATTCCACCACGCCGAGGATGCCGCCCGGCTTCAGCGCGCGGTTCATCTCCGCAAACGCTTCCGGCGCAAAGCCGAGATTCATCCAGTTGTGGATGTTCCGGAACGCAACCACCATGTCGGCCGTGCCGGGCGGTGCGATGGAAAATTTCCCGGGGCCCAATGAGGACACTTCTACACGCCCGTAGACATCCGGCCGCGCGGCAAGCTTGGCGGCGAAGTCCTCGAGGCTGGCCGTCAGGTAGGCGTTGCCCGGCGTCGGTGGCATCACCGCCGCATACAACTTCCCGCGTTCCGCGAGCATTGGTGCGAGCACCTCGGTGTACCAGCCCCCCGTGCCCGGCCACACCTCGGCCACGGTCATTTCCGGCTTCAGCCCGAAGAAGAGCAGCGTGTCGACGGGATGACGATAGACATCGCGCGCGCGGCTCTCGGCGCTGCGATGTGCACCGGCCAGCGCGCGCTCGATGGCTTCGGCGGTGGCTTCGTCGCGAGGCGGCCGCTGCGGCGCCGGGTTCGGGGGAGGAGCAGGTGGAGCAGGAGGTTCCGGCGCGGAAGCGCAGCCAGCGAGCAGGCACGCCGCGAACACCGATAGGACGCACCGGGGCATCGCATTCTCCAGGCAAAGAAAAAAGAACCCCGCTCGCGGCGGGGCTCGTATCGAATGTGCTGCGCGCTAGTTAGTCCAGCGTCTTGTCAGCGGCGGAACGGACCACCACCACCCTGGCGCGGGCGCGGCGGACGTTCCTGTGCTTCGTTCACACGAAGCGGACGGCCGTTCATCTGGTATCCGTTCAGTCCCTGGATCGCGGCTTGTGCTTCGCCGGAACCCATTTCAACGAAGCCGAATCCACGGGGCTTGCCCGTTTCGCGGTCGTTGATGAGCTTTACGGAATCAACCTTGCCATGGCGCTCGAAGAGCACCTTGATGTCTTGCTCGGTCGCGGAGAAGGGCAGATTGCCCACATAGATCGTCGTCATCCCGGACTTCTCGCTCAAAAGAATTGAACACAGGTCGAGGCGGCCTGCACCGTGGTTCGTGGACTTCAGGGGATAAAACCGTTAGACGCATCGAACGCGGTCGATGCTACTCCTCGGTTTGAGAAGCTGTAAACAAGGGGTGGGAGCGCCGCCCGGCTGGCGCGGTCGCGGGCCAATTTCGGGCGATTTGCGCCAGTTTCGGGCCTTGGACAAGGGCGGCTGGTACCGCTCACCCACGGTGCGCCGCTCTTATGTCAGTACGACAGCGCCTACTCTAGATAGGCGTAGCCGTTGAGTTCGCCTTCGTAGAACCGCTTGATGCCCTGTGATTCCGCCACCGACATCCGCCCTTCGCGCACCGCGCGCTCGCAGTCGCGCGCCAGCCCCGGATGCAGGTCGGCAACGTCGTATTCCATGTACTCGAGCACCTTGTTGGCGGTGTCGCCCTTGACGATTTCCTCTATCCACCAGCCGCCGTCGTCGTGGAAGCGGACGTGCACCACGTGGGTGTCACCGAAGAGGTTGTGCAGGTCGCCCAGCGTTTCCTGGTACGCGCCGACGAGGAACGCCGCGAGGTAGTACTCGTCCTGCGCCGTGATGGCGTGCAGCTCGAGCGTCTTCTTGACGTCCCGCTGGCTCACGAAGCGATCTATCTTTCCGTCGGAGTCGCAGGTGATGTCCGCGAGAACTCCGGTGCGCGTCGGACGTTCGTTCAGCCGATGGATGGGCATGATCGGAAATAACTGGTCGATGGCCCAGCTGTCGGGCAGCGACTGGAACACGGAGAAGTTGCAGAAGTAGATGTCCGAGAGGATGGACTCGATGTCCTCGAGTTCCTCGGGCACCTCGTCGAGCTTGCGCGTGAGATCGCGTACTTTCGCGCAGGTCGCCCAATACAGGCGCTCCGCGAGGCCGCGCTCTGCGAGCGACAGCAGGCCGAGGTTGAACATCTGCAGCACCTGGTCGCGCGCGGTCTGCGCGTCGTGATAACACTCGACCACGCGGCGTTCGGTCACGGAGCGATACGCATCGAGCAAATCGCGCACCGGCTGCGGCATATCGCGGCCGTTGGGTTCCTGGTCTTCCTTGCCCGTGACGCGGAACTGGTCGAGCGCCTGGCTGCCCAGCGTATTGAAGATGAGCACGCTGTGGTGCGCGGCGATAGCGCGGCCCGATTCGCTGACGATCATCGGGTGCTCGATCTTGCGGGTGTTGCAGACGTTGGCGATGCGGTACACGACGTCGTTCGCGTATTCGTTGAGCGTGTAGTTCATCGAAGACGAGAAGTTGGTCCCGCTGCCGTCGTAATCGACGCCGAGCCCGCCGCCGACGTCGATGTACTTGAGTCCCGCGCCGAGGAGCTTGAGCTCCGCGTACACGTGCGCAAGTTCGTTGATGGCGTCCTTCACGCGGCGGATGTCCTGCAGCTGGCTGCCAGGATGGCAGTGCACGAGCTGCAGGCAGTCGAGCATGTCCTTCTCGCGGAGGATCTCGATGGCTTCGAGGATCTCGGTGATGAACAGGCCGAACTTGGATTTGTCGCCGGCCGACTCACGCCATTTACCGGAGCCTTCGCTCGCGAGCTTCACGCGCACACCGATGCGCGGACGCACGTTGTATTTCTCCGCGATGCGCAGGATGGCGGGCAGTTCGATGAAATTCTCGACCACCGGGATGATGGTGCGGCCGAGCTTGGTCGCGATGATGGCGGCTTCGAGATAGCTGTCATCCTTGAAGCCATTGCAGATGATGAGCCGCTCGGGCGAATCCGCAGTCATGCTCATGACCGACAGCAGTTCGGGTTTGCTGCCCACTTCGAGGCCGAAGCCGAACGGCTTGCCGTAGCGGTATACCTCTTCGACGACGAGGCGCTGCTGATTCACCTTGATAGGGAACACCGCCGTGTACCGGTTCTGGTACTCGTTCTCCGCGATCGCCTGCGCGAAGGCGTCGTGCAGATGCTTGAGACGATGCGCGAGGATGTCGGAAAACCGCACCACGACGGGCGCGGTGAGCTCTCGCTCTTTCAATCCCTGCACGACATCGAACAAGTCGATCTCGCGTTCGGCATTCATGTCGGGGCGAACCACGAGATGGCCCGCCGGGTTCACGCAGAAATAACCCTTGCCCCAGGCGTTGACCTGGTAGAGCTCTGCGGAATCGTCGACGGACCAGCCGATGGGGCGTTCGGGGCGGCGCGTGACGGAGTCACTCGCGGAAGCAGTGGGTTCGGGTTTCACGATGGCGCGCACGATAGCAAATAGGACTTGCAAGTAAACGGCAGTGTTTGCCGCCAATGCGCGGTAAAGGCGACTCGTCGTGTCCTTCGGCTAGTAAGGGCCCGTGGCAATCGGCCGTCGCGGGTCGCGGATCCACTCGCTCCAGGAGCCGGCGTACAGCCGCGCGCCGGAGAATCCAGCATGTTCGAGCGCGAGCAGATTATGGCAGGCGGTTACACCTGACCCGCACATCGCGACGACGGACGAAGGCGCGAGTGAGCCCAGCATCGTGGCGAAACGCTGCCGTAGAACTTCCGGAGGCAGGAATCGTCCGTCAGCGCCGAGATTGTCGAGAAAGGGACGATTCCTCGCACCGGGCACGTGCCCGGCGACAGGGTCGAGTGTTTCGTTGCGGCCGGCAAACCGCTCCGCGCCGCGTGCGTCGATGAGCAGGTTACCGGGCCGTTGCCGCAATCCATCGGCCTCGTCGCTATTGACCCAGGCCCCGGACATGAGCGACGGCGTGAGCGAGCGCACCTGCGGAGTGCGCACGGCGGTTTCGAGCGGAAGTCCGGCGGCGCGCCAGGCGGCAATGCCGCCATCGAGCACCGCGACGTTGCGCAATCCGATCCAGCGCGCCAGCCACCACAGACGCGCGCCATACGCACCGTTGCCCTGGTCGTAGGCCACGATCTGCGAGTCCGGCGTGACGCCGAGTTCGCCGAGCCGCGCCGCAAAGCGTTCGGGATGGGGCAGCGGGTGGCGTCCGCTGCTCGCGGTGATCGGGCTCGAAAGGTCGCGGTCGAGATGCAGATAAAGCGCGCCAGGCAGATGTGCGCGGGCGTACTCGGTCTCGCCCCACGAAGTGTTCGCGAGGTCGAAGCGGCAATCGAGCAGCACCAGGTCGTCCCGGTTCAGCAATCCCGAGAGTGTGTTGGCATCCATGAGCGTGGTGAAATGCGGCATGACGCATTTTACAATCCGGACCACTCATGGCCATCGACGTTTATTGGGGTAGCGGCAGTCCGTATTCGTGGCGAGTGCTGCTGGCGCTCGAACACAAGGGGCTCGAATACCGCAGCCACCTGCTGTCGCTCGCCATGCAGGAGCACAAGACGCCGCAAATGATGGCAATGACGCCGCGCGGCCGCGTGCCCGTGCTCAAGGACGGCGATTACGTGGTGTTCGAGTCGCTGGCGGTCATGTACTACCTCGACCGCAAATATCCCGCGAAGCCCTTGTTTGGCGATTCGCCCGAAGAAGGCGCGGTCATCATGCGCGTGTGCTGCGAATTCCAGGCGTACATCGAGCCGCACGTCATGCGCATCACGCGAGCGCTGCTCAACCGCATCGGCGATCCGCATTCCGACGAAAGCACGTATGCGATGCACATGATCGCCGGCGAAGCCCGCACCATCGAAGGACGTCTTTCGAAAGGGCCGTGGATCGTCGGTGACAAGCCGGGCGCGTCCGATTACATGATCTATCCGGGCATCAAGCTGTTGCTGCGCGCGCTCGCACTACCCGAAGCGCGCGAGCTGTCTTCACGCTTCCTGCCCGTCGAGTCCAATTACCCCGCATTGAGTCGCTGGTTGCAGCGAGTCGAATCCCTGCCTGGCTTCGAGCGCACGTATCCGCCGCATTGGCGCGACGCCGCGACCTGAAAAACCTCGCTGACACCGTGTCGGCTCGCCTTGGCCTCGTCGCGGCCCGGCGGGTGGCAACGCCGGATGATGGTTGATACCCTCACGCCCTGATTTTGTACGGGGTAATCATGACTACAGCCAAGATTCACATCGAGTTTCCGGGTCGCATCGTTTTCATCGGTTTCGGCAGCATCGGCCAGGGCACGCTGCCGCTCGTCCTGCGTCACATCGGCATTCCGAAAGAACGCATCACGATCATCACCGGTGACGAGCGCGGCCGGAAAGTCGCGGAATCCTATGGCGTGAAGTTCGTGGTGCTGCCGCTCACGCGCGACAACTTCCGCCGCGAGCTCGACCCGTACATCGGACGTGGTGACTTCGTGCTCAACGTGTCAGTCGACGTGTCGTCGATCGCGCTGATCAAGTTCTGCTGGTCGAAAGGCGCGATGTACCTCGACACCTGCATCGAGCCGTGGCCGGGCGGATACACCGACGCCACCATCCCGCACGCGAAGCGCACCAACTATGCGTTGCGCGAAGAGGCGCTGGCGCTGCGCGCCAATAACCAGCGCGCGCCCACGGCGGTGCTCACGCACGGTGCGAACCCGGGCCTGGTGTCGCACTTCGTCAAGCAGGCACTGCTGAACATCGCCGCGGACACGGGCGTCAATGCCGGGTCACCCAAGTCGAAGGAAGACTGGGCGCAGCTCTCGCGCACGCTCGGCATCAAGGTCATCCACATCGCCGAGCGCGACACGCAGCTTTCGTCGAAGCCGAAGGAATTCAACGAGTTCGTAAACACCTGGTCGGTGGACGGCTTCGTGAGCGAAGGCCAGCAGCCGGCCGAGCTCGGCTGGGGCACGCACGAGAAGAATTTCCCGCGCGACGGCAAGCGATACGATTTCGGCGGCGGCGCGTCTATCTACCTGATGCAGCCGGGCGCGGCCACGCGCGTGCGTACGTGGACGCCGAAGGCGGGGCACTTCCACGGCTTCCTGATCACGCACGGCGAAGCGATCTCGATCTCCGACTACCTGTCGGTGCGCCAGAGCTCCGAAGTGGTGTACCGCCCGACCTGCCACTACGCCTATCACCCCAGCGATTCCGCCGTGGTGTCGGTGCACGAATTCGCGGGCCGCAACTGGCACCTCCAGGATCGCCAGCGCATCCTGATGGACGAGATCATCTCGGGCATCGACGAGCTCGGCGTACTGCTTGCCGGACACAAGAAGAATGCGTACTGGTATGGCTCGCAGCTCTCGATCGAGGAGGCGCGCAAGCTCTGCCCGCACAACAACGCGACCAGCCTGCAGGTCACGGTGTCGTGTCTCTCGGGAATGATCTGGGCGATGGAGAATCCGAACCTCGGTCTCGTCGAGCCCGACGAGATCGATTTCAGGCGCAACCTCGAGATCGCCACGCCGTATCTCGGCACGCTCACCGGCGCCTACACCGACTGGACGCCGCTCCACGAGCGCGAGCGGCTGTTCCCGGAAGACCTCGACAAGACGGATCCCTGGCAGTTCAAGAACGTGCGCGTTTAGCTGCTGGCGCCTCTTCGTTAAATGGACGGCGCCGCTTCGGCGCCGTTTTCCGACGTGGCGCGTCAGCGCCTGGCAAGTCTTAGCCCCGTTGCGATCACGATGGTCACCAGCGCGAAAGAGGTCGCGGACAGACCGCGGCGCGCCACCTCGCCCATGGAATAGAACTCCACGCGGTTGAGATCGGGCAGCCCAAACGTCAACACCACCCAGAGCGGCATCAGGTAGATCACCGTCACGGCCGCGCGCGTCCAGAATTCCGCGGTGAACCCCAGCGGGCAGACCGCCTCGAGCAGCCGATGCAGGGGCTGGTAGATCGCGAATACGGTGATGCTGCTGAGAAAGATGGAAATCGCGATGACGGTGAAAAGCGCGGACGTCTGGTTCATGTGCTGGCTCCTGGCTGACGTACTCGCGCCCAATACGCGAGTGAGGGTGCCACTACGTGGTCGTAAAGGGTTTCGCAGACCGCGAACACGGGAGGCCATGCGAACACCGCGACGAGGCGGTGATATCCGAGGCGCTTCCAGATGCCGAGCACCGCGCTGAACCCACTGTGGATGCGTCCGAGCTCGTCGCGCAGGTACAGGCGGCGTTCGAGGTGTTCGCGGCGCAGTCCGTAAGCGGACAGCGGCTGCGTCACGCGCATGGAATCGTGGAAGCGCATCGGCAGCTCGCGACGCTGTGCTGCCTTCTCGTAGCTGCCAATCTCGCGGGAGCACACGGGACAGTCGCCGTTGAACCAGACTTCACAGTTGCTGTCCGCCGCCCGCAGTGCTGGCGCGCCCGGGCGATCGGGTACGAGATCTCGCAACGCACTCGCCAGCGTGTAGTGGCGAAACTCGAAGCCCGCGTTCAGCAGCCGGCGCGGCGCGACGCGCTGTCCCAGCACGAGGAGCTCCGCCATCTCCCCTAGCGTGGCGCGCAAGGCGAATGCGGGAACTCGCATGAAGTACGGCCGGCGCAGGCTGCGGGCGAGCGCGCGCTGAAAATCGTCCTGCCGTTCGGGCGCCGGAGCCACCGCGTTGACCGGGCCGCGCCAGTGCGGTTCGTCGATGACGAGTTCGACGATACGCAGCAGATCGAAGATATGAATCCAGGACATCCACTGGCGACCGTCGCCGATCTTCGCGGCGAAACCGAAGCGCGCAGGCCGCGCGAGCTGCGGAAAAATTCCACCGTCGTTGCCCAGCACCAACCCGATTCGCAGGTTTACTGCGCGGATCCCCTGGGCCTCCGCGGCATTGGCGGCGGCTTCACGCTCCGCGCACAGGTGCGATTGGAATGCTGTCGTTGCTGGAGCGTCTTCGGTGACCCAGTAGTCGGACGGACCGTAAAGCCCGATGGCGCTCGCGCTCACCAGGACGCGCGGAACCTGGGTGCGCTTCGCCGTCCAGTCGAGTACCGCCTGCGTGGTCTTGACTCGGCTGTCGATGAGCACCTGGCGGCGCTTCTGGGTCCACGGCAGCCCGATGACCGGCGCGCCCGCGAGATTCACGACCGCGTCGATGCGCGCCGTGGCGGGGATGTCGGTGAGCCTGGTCACCACGTGCACGTGAGGGCCGAAGCGCGAGAGTGCGCGATCGGCGTCGCGCGTCCATACCCAGACGGGGTCTCCACGCCGGCGCAGCATGCGCACCACGTGCCCGCCAATGAAACCGGTGGCGCCGGTGACGAGCACGCCGCGTCCGGAGGACTGGCGCGCACTTTCGATGGGCTCACGCAGCCACTCGGCCGGACGGAAATGCGCCAACGCCGCGAGCGCGTCGCGTACGCCCCAGGCCGTCATGCCGACCGCGAACACGACGAGCAGCACGGAGAACGCGCCGTAGTCAACGGCGGCCAGCCCGGTGGGCTGGCGCAGCCAGTCGAGCAGTACGGGCGCGATCGCCATGAGCAAGACGCCAAACAACAAGGTGAGCACGGTGTGCAGCACGCGCTCGAAGGCGGGCAGCCGTCGCGTGCGGTCTTCGACCACGAAGTCCGCGATGGTGACGCCGACCTCCAGCAGCAGCGCCCCGGCGATGAGCAATGCCCAGGCGCCATGCCATTCGTGCCAGGCGAGCGCGACGAACAGGAAGGCGTAGATGAACTCGCGGACGGCGTGGAGCGCCAGCTCGTGCCGGGCGGCGCGCCGATCCGGCAGGCGCTCGGTGATTTCGTGGTTCCAGGCGGTGTCCAGCAGGCCTAGCAATGTCTGGATCGTGAGCAGGGAAAACACCAGTGTCATGGCAACTCCTCGCTGGCGCTGAAACGCCCGGTCTGAAAGAACACTTCGCCGAATAGCGGATGCATCACGGTCATCGTGAACCGGAACCATCCGTGGCCCAGGTCGATGTGTTCGACGTGGGTCACGCCGGGGGAGAGCAGGGCCGGCAGCCACACTTTCCACCCGGAACTCCCGAGGGGCAGGTCGAAGTAGTACCCGCGGCTCACGAAGTGCAGGACGCCGCCTTCCACGTAGGTGTCGAGCGGCATGCAGAGGCGCGCGGGAAGTTTCTCGATGAGTTTCCCGAGCTCGACGACCTTCGTGGAGCTCACGACGTGGCGCGCGCCATCGGCCCAGCGATATTCGCGGTCCCAGGCGACGCCGTCGCCGTGCGGCCGAACGTGCACGCGCGCTTCGACGTGATCCTCGACGCGAGGCGCTACCGGCGTGCCGAACAGCGTGCCCAGCCAGGCGAACGCGCGGCCCAGCGCGCTGGCGCGTACGACTTCGAACGCGCCCGCATAAACCGCCACGGCGTCCGCATGCGCAAACCGTTCCCGGACCGCTTCGGGCAGGCGATTCCAGGCCTCGCTGCCCAACACATCGCGCACTCCGTGACGGACGCCGGTTCCGACGCGGTCATGGGTCAATGGAGGCGTGAGCGTGGTGGCCTGTGACATGGGGTTGCCGTCAGTCGCCGATGACCTTCGCGATGCGCTCGCCCATGCGCATCATCTTGAGCAGTGTCTTGCGCGGCAGGCGCTTCACGGAGTCGTACCAGCGCGTCATCGTCTCGAGGAACTCGAGCTGGGTGACGATGCGCTCGCGCACGGACTCCGGCGTCTCCTTGTCGTTCTTGAGCTGCGCAACACATTCGCGAAGCGCCGCGAGCGTGGGATCGATCTCGCGCCGCTTGCGTCCTTCGATGATCACGCGGATGACTTCCCAGGTGTCGTGCTGCGCGGAGAAGAAGTCGCGGCGGTCGCCGAGCACGTGCGTGATCTGCACCAGCTCCCAGCCAGTCAGCTCCTTGAGCCCGGTGCTGACGTTGGAACGCGCGATGCCGAGCGTTTCGCCGATCTCGTCGGCGTTGAGCGCCTTCTCGGAGAGGTAGAGCAGGGCATGGATCTGCGCGACGGAGCGGTTCATGCCCCACCGGCTGCCCATTTCGCCCCAGTGGACGATGTAGCGCTGCATGGTGTCGGTGAGTTGCATATTGTCTTGCCTGTTATTTCTGTCTTGACAGAAAT
>Ga0315910_10004651_pt1 | contig 11442 bp, 6 predicted proteins | sample EdamamesoilMG_FD_204470 | JGI IMG/M metagenome (GOLD analysis project Ga0315910, IMG submission 204470) | Garden soil microbial communities collected in Santa Monica, California, United States - Edamame soil | ecosystem: Environmental > Terrestrial > Soil > Garden | place: USA: California...
CAGCTCCTGCACCGCGTTCGCCGTCTTCGGCTTGATCACGGAGACGGAAGTGATGGCGGAACTGGCCGCTTCCTTCTTGAGGTCGGCGTGCGCCTGCAGGCGCGGCTGGATGCCCAGGAAGTAAGTAGCTGCCGCGATCAGCAGGACAGCCAGGAGGAGCAGCCAGCGCAGCGGGAAGCGGCGGCGGTCGACGCGCGGCGCATAGGCCGACAACAGGTCGGCGTCACGCAGCGGATTCTTGTATTCGGGTTCTTTCGCCATGACTGTGTTCCTAGGCGGGTTGCGGATCGGCTGCCATCCGGCGATCGCGGCGGCGTCCGATGAATCCGTGGATGAATGCGAACACGACGGGAACGAACAGCAGCGTGGCGACGGTCGCCAGCAGCAGGCCCCCGATCACCGCGCGGCCCAGCGGCGCGTTCTGTTCGCCGCCTTCCCCCAGGCCCAGCGACATCGGGATCATGCCGATGATCATGGCCAGCGCGGTCATCAGCACGGGGCGGAAGCGGCTGAACCCGGCGGCCAGCGCCGCCGTGATCGAGTCGTCACCCGCCTGCAAACGCTCCCGGGCAAAGCTCACCACCAGGATGGAGTTGGCCGTGGCGATCCCCATGGCCATGATCGCGCCGGTCAGCGCGGGCACGCTCACCGTCGTGCCGGTCGCGAACAACATCCAGATGATGCCGGCCAGCGCCGCGGGCAATGCCGTGATGATGATGAAAGGATCGAGCCAGGACTGGAAATTCACTACCATCAGCAGGTAGACCATCACCACGGCGAAGATCAGGCCGAAGAACAGGCCCTGGAACGACGACAGCATGGTCTCGATCTGCCCGCGCACGATCAGGCGGGATCCCTTCGGCAGGTCCTTCATCGAAGCGTCGACGATCGCATTGATGTCGTCGGCGACGCCGCCGAGGTCGCGCCCCTGCACGGCGCCATAGATGTCGAGCACCGGCTGCACGTTCCAGTGGCTGGACACGGCACGTTCCGCGCCCCGCGTGACGGACGCGATGTCCCCCAGGATGCCCGGCCGGCTGCCGTCGCTCGCTGCGATCGGGATGTTCGCAAGCGACTGGAGCGAGTCGACCTGGTATTGCGGGGTCTGGGTGATGATGTTGTAGCTCACGCCGTTCTTGGGGTTGAGCCAGAACGAAGGGCTGGTCTGGAAGCTGCCCGACAAGGCCACCAGGAGGTTTTGCGCGACGTCCTTCTGCGTATAACCGGCCTGCTGGGCGCGCGTGCGGTCCACGTTGATGTCCAGGCGCGGCTGGTCGAAGGGCTGGTTGATGCGCAGGTCGGCGATGCCCGGCACCTGGCGAAGCTTCTGGTAGAGGCCCTGGGCAAAAGCCCGGTTGGCCTCGACGTTGCGCCCCACGATCTGCACGTCGATGGGCGCGGGCAGTCCGAAATTCAGGATCTGGCTGACGATGTCGGCGGGCAGGAAATAGAACGTCATGCCCGGGAATTTCTTCGGCAGCTCTTCCCGCAGCTTCTTCACGTAGACCTCGGTTCCGGAATGTCCGGGATTGAGGCCCACCTGGATATCAGCGTCCGCCGGGCCCAGCGTGCCCGACATGTTGTAGGACATGTTGGTGCCGGACAGGGGCAGGCCGATGTTGTCGATGATGGTGGCAAGCTCGGCCGGCGGGATGATGCGACGGATCTCCGCCTCGACCAGGTCGCACAGGCGCGCCATTTCCTCGATGCGGGTGCCCGTTTTCGCGCGCGCATGCAGCTTGAACTGCCCGGAATCCACGTTCGGGAAGAAGTCGCGCCCGACGAACGGCAGGAGGAGGACCGACAGCGCGCCGATGCCCATGAACGCCACCATGAAGAGCTTCTGCTGGCGCATGCAGCGCTCGAGGAATCCGCGATAGGCCTCACGGACCCTCTCGAAGCGTTCCTCGAAACCACGGTGGAAGCGAACGAACGGATTGCGGCTCGGCTTCGGATGGCCGTGCTCGTCGAGCAGGCCGGCCTTGAGCAGGTATTTCGCCAGCGTGGGCACGAGCGTGCGCGAGAACACGTACGAGGCGAGCATCGCGAACACGACGGCTTCGGCCATCGGCACAAAAAGGTAACGCGCCACGCCGGTCAGCAGGAACATCGGTACGAACACGATGCAGATGGCCAGCGTCGAGACGAACGTCGGGATGGCGATCTGCTGCGCGCCGTCGAGGATCGCCTGGTCGAGCGGTTTGCCCTGCTCCAGGTGCTGGCTGATGTTCTCGATCGCCACGGTCGCATCGTCCACCAGGATGCCGACTGCGAGGGCGAGGCCGCCCAGGGTCATGATGTTGATGGTCTCGCCCAGCGCGTAAAGCGCGATCAGCGAGGTCAGGATCGCGAGCGGGATAGTGACGGCGATGATCAGCGTGCTGCGCCAGCTTCCCAGGAAAACGAGGATCATCAGCGCCGTCAGGCAGCCTGCCAGGATGGCCTCGTGCACGACCCCGTCCACGGCCGCGCGAACGAAAATCGACTGGTCGGTCGCCACCTTGATGGTGAGGTCGGGTGGCAGGCCCGCCGCCATCTTCGGGAGCTCGGCCTTGACGCGGTCGACGATGTCCAGCGTCGAAGCGGTGCCGTACTTGAGGATGTTGACCAGCACCGCGCGCTGGCCGTCATGGCGCACGATGTTGGTTTGCGGCTGGAACCCGTCGTGGACCTGGGCAACGTCGCGGATATAAACGGTGTTGCCGTTGGCGGTGCGGATCGGCAGGTCGTTGAGCTCGGCGATGGTCTTCGGGCTGCCGTTCATCGCGATGTTGTATTCGTACTCCCCGATCTTGGCGGAGCCGGTCGGCAGCACCAGGTTCTGCGCATTGACGGCGTTGACCACGTCCACGGGCGAAAGCCCGCGCGCCTGCAGCTTGCGCGTGTCGATGTCCACCATCACGGAACGGAACTTGCCGCCGTAGGGATACGGCATCACCGCGCCCTGCACCGTGGCGAGCTGGGTGCGCATGAAGCTGTTCGCCAGGTCGAAGATCTCGTGCTCGGCGAGCGTCTTGCTTGTCAGCGACAGTTGCAGGATCGGGACGGTGGAGGCGTTGTATTGCAGGATCAGCGGCGGGGTGGTGCCCAGCGGATAGCCGCCGATCACGGTCTGCGCGATGGCGATGATCTGGGCGAGCGAGGCTGGCAGGTTGGCGCCCGGGTGGAAGAAGACCTTGACCACGCCGATGCCGTTGTAGGTCTGCGATTCGATACGGGCAATGTCGTTGACGGTGGCCGACATCGCGCGCTCGTAGTTGGAGACGATGCGCCCTTCCATTTCCTCGGTCGACAGGCCCGTATAGCGCCAGATAGTGCTCACTACCGGGATGTTGATGTTGGGGAAGATGTCCGTCGGCATCCTCATGATCGCCAGCGGGCCGATGATGAGGATGAGCAGGCCCAGCACGATGAACGTGTAGGGGCGGCGGAGCGCTAGCTGGACAATCCACATGGCGGTAAGGGGTCAGGTTCCGGTGGCGCGACTCGAAAATCCGATGCCGCTGCCGTCCCGGGCGGGATTTCCCGCTGCCTGGACTCTTTTTTATCGGTCGTCGTCGGGGTGCCGCCGGCAGCGGATCGGTTCCACCGCCGGTTCAAATAATGAAACAAAAGCCGCGCCTAGCCAGGTCGCGGCGGTGGATTGCATCATAACAGGGGGTTTGTCGCAGCTTTGTGCCGGGACTGTAACGCGCGGGGCCGGGTTCCGATGACAGGCCGCGATGGAGGCCCCGGCGCTGCCAGCCGGGTCAGCCCCCGGTGCGCGACGCGAGGTGCGCCCTGGCGGCTTCGTACTCCCGCTGCAACCGGGCGACCAGTTCCCGCACGGGCGGGGAATCCCCGATATTTCCCACGCCCTGCCCGGCACCCCAGATCTGCTTCCAGGCCTTGGGTTTGTCGCGGTCGGATCCGAAGTCCATCTTGGTCTTGTCGACCGCCGGCAGGTTGTCGGGGTCCAGGCCCGAGGCAACGATGCTGGGCTTCAGGTAGTTGCCATGAACACCCGTGAAATAGGGCGTGTAGAGCACGTCGGCCGCCTTGCTGTCGACGATCATCTGCTTGTACGCCTCGGGGGCGTTGGCCTCGCGGCAGGCGATGAAGCGCGTGCCGATGTACGCAAAGTCGGCGCCGATGGCTTCCGCGGCGAGCACGCCCGCGCCGTCGGTGATGGACCCGGACAGCGCGATGGGGCCCTTGAAGAAGCGGCGCATTTCGCGCACCAGGGCGAACGGGCTGAGCATGCCTGCGTGTCCGCCCGCGCCGGCGCAGACCAGGATCAGGCCGTCGACGCCCGCCGCCAGCGCCTTCTCGGCATGGCGCACGTTGATCACGTCATGGAAGACCACCCCGCCGTAGGCATGGACGCGCTTGACCACATCGTCCGGCGCGCGCAGGCTGGTGATGATCATGGGCACCTGGTGCCGCACGCAGGCGTCCAGATCGCGGTCGAGGCGGTCGTTCGACTGGTGGATGATCTGGTTGACTGCGAAAGGCGCGACTTTCGCGCCGGGATGGTCGCGGCGGTGCGCATCCAGGCCGGATTTGATCTTTTCCAGCCACTCGTCCAGCACCTCCGCCGGCCGCGCATTGAGTGCGGGAAACGAACCGATGATGCCGCTCGTGCACTGGCCGATCACGAGGTCGGGATTGCCGACGATGAACATGGGCGCGCCGATGACCGGCAACGCCATCTGGCTGCGTAATTTCTCGACCAGGGACACTTTGACCTCCGCGGGAACAGCCGCGTAAGTTGCCTGCGGCGCAACGGGGCGTCAAGCGCCGCCGCGAAGCCGCACTTGAGCCCGGCGGCCGCCTTGGGTATGGTGCGCACCAATGGGTCGTTTCACGCCATCGCAGGTTGCCCTGATCGTCTTCGGCTGCGGCCTGATCCTGTCCTCCGTGTTCATGGACCGCATCGCCAAGGCCTGGGAGGACTTTCTTTACCCAAACGCCGTCCACTGGCAGCAGATGCGCATCGTGCCGGGCAAGGACCAGAAGATCGTCGTGCCCAATGCGGAGGTGCTGGTGGTCAAGCAGGCGGGCGCGCTGCTGACCCTGTTCCTGCGGCCGGAGGACAAGCTCACCCCGCAGTCCATGGTGCACGAGCTGTGCCGGCGCGACGGGTGCGTCAAATCCGCGTTTGCAGTGAACGATACCGATCGCGCCGTGGCCACTTACAAGCTGCGGGGCGCTTCGATGCAGATCGTGCTGATGAGGCTGGGCGATGGCGCGCTATGGGTGGAATACAAGGGCAAGCCCGACGGCATGGCCGCGTTCGACAACGTGCTCGAATCGGTCTCGGCGCAACTCGCGGAACGCAAGGCCGGGTCGCCCGGCTGAACCCCGAAAAGAAAAACGGGCGCCTCGCGGCGCCCGCCGTTCTTCTCCTCCCCCGTTCCCGGCCGGGCTCGACAGGCCGGTTTTTCCAGGCCCGGGTTTCCCTGCGTGATTCAGGCGACGACGCGGTTCTGGCGGCCGCGGCGATCGGCGAAGCGCCGTTCCGGGAACGACAGGTTCACCTTGCCCTGGCGGCGGTCCGTTGCGCGCAAGTCGTTCTGCGGCGCCACGCTTTGCGCCGACTCCGTGTAGGCCTGGTAGCCGGTGGTCAGCGCATTGTTCAGCAGCTGGATGCTGCGCTTGGCGGCAAGCATGACCTTGGTCTGCATGCGCTCGGTGGTTGCGTAACGCGTGACGATTTCCATGGCGATCTTCGGATGGTCGTCGTCGTAGTGCGCATGTTCGCGGAACCATTTGTAGGTCTTGGGGCCCATCTGCACGCCGGGCTGGTCGCGGTAGGCCTCGAAGCCGTTCACCACCTTGCGGGCGATGTCGCCGGCCATGCCTTCGATCGCGAAGCTGGTCGCTGCAACCGCTTCAGCCAGCGAGCCCTTGGTGTTGATGTACCAGAGCCAGTCGGTGAGCGACTGCACGTCGCGCAGCACCGGGGTCACGCCTTCGGCGGCGTCCAGCATCTCCTGGCGCGTGAGCCCGAAGCCCATCCCCATCCAGATCCAATGCTCGGCGTGCGCCTTTTCGACGCGGATGTTGTCGATCAGGAAGTTGCGGGAGTAATCGTCCTCGACCTTGATCAGGCCTTCGGCAAGGAACTTGGGGAACGCGTGAATGAACGGGTAGATCTGCAGGATCCAGCCGCGCATCTCGGCCGTGCTCAGGGTGGTGTTCGCCACGCCTTCGCACCAGGATCCGTTGAGCAGTTCCTCGCCGTAGGGCTTGAGGTAGCCCTTCAGCGATTCAACCCATTGCGGGGACAGTTCAGTTTGTTCATTCATCGAGCCCATGCTTTTTTCTCCTTGTTGAGTTTGAAGACACCGAAACCGACCGACCCTGCCGCACCACCACCCGGACTGATGCGACAGCGAAAAATTTTGATGTCGCCCCGACGATGCCCGAAGGCACTTTTACTAGTCAAATCTGACACTTTGATAACTTCGCCACTTATTCCTTCGGCATCAACGACTTGTTGTTTCAACCCATCGTCATGCTCGATGGATCCATCGTAGGGCGGCAAACATTGCCTCACTATCGGTGTGTTCCTTAAGGGAGATCGGGGTTATCCCGATGGGATAGCCCGGAACTGTCGCCGGTTGGCGACAGGCTTGGGAGGAAAGCGCTTTTAATTCAACGCCGGGAGTTTTTCCGACGCACTCAGGCGGCGCCGGAAGCCACTTTCAGGCGGGGTCCGAAGGGGCGCGGTTTGGCCACGCCGTACCCCTGCGCATAGTCGACGCCGATCTGGCGCAGGGCGGCGATGATCCGCTCGCCGTCGACGAATTCCGCAATGGTCTTCTTGCCCATGACATGGCCGACGCTGTGGATCGCCTCCACCATCGCCCGGTCGATCGGATCGTCCGCCATGTCCTTCACGAACCCCCCGTCGATCTTGAGGTAGTCCACCGGCAGGTGCTTGAGGTAGGCGAAGGACGACATCCCGGCGCCGAAATCGTCCAGCGAGAAGCGGCAGCCCAGCTTGCGCAGTTCATGGATGAAATGGGTGGCCTTGTCGAGCCGGGCGATGGCCGCCGTTTCGGTGATCTCGAAGCAGATGGACTGGTGCTGGACGTTGAAGCGCGCGAACTGCTCGCGCACGAATTCCATGAACCGGTCGTCGCCGATCGTCGCACCCGACAGGTTGATCGCGTAGACGTCGAGGGATTCGCCGCGCGTATCCGCCTGCTCCCGGGCAATAGTCGCCAGGGCGTTTCGCAGCACCCAGCGGTCGATGGAAGGCATCAGCCCGTAGCGCTCCGCGGCGGGAATGAAAGCCATCGGCGGGACGAGCTCGCCCTTCTCGTCCAGCATCCGCACCAGCAGCTCGCAATGGTTGCCCTTCTTGGGGCCGCCGATCGCGACGATGTCCTGCGAATACAGAACGAAGCGGTCTTCGTCGAGCGCCTTCTGCAACCTGCCCACCCATTCCATTTCCCCGTGGCGCATGGTCAGTTCGCTGTCCTCGGGGTGGTAGACCTGGACGCGGTTGCGCCCCTTTTCCTTGGCCATGTAGCAGGCCGCGTCGGCGGCGCTCAGCACATCGGCGATGGTGTACATGCCATCCTCGACGTTGACCACGCCGATGCTCACGCCGATGGTGAAGGAGCGGTTCTCCCACGCGAAGTGGAAGTCCATCACGGTCTGGCGCAATTCGTCGGCGATGCGCAGCGCGTTGTCGGGCGAGCAGTTTTCCAGCAGCACGCCGAATTCGTCGCCGCCCAGCCGCGCCAGGGTATCGCCCTCGCGCAGGCGCCGCTGCAGCACCGTGCTCACCTGCCGCATGAGCTGGTCGCCGGCGGCATGGCCGGAGGTGTCGTTCACCACCTTGAACTGGTCGAGGTCCAGGTACATCACCGCGTGGTGGCGGCCGATCTGGGCCGAACTCTTCAACGCCAGCGCGAGCCGGTGCTCGAACTCCGTGCGATTGATCAGCCCGGTGAGGGCATCGTGGCTCGCCTGGTAGGACAGCTTGGCGGCGTACTGGCGTTCGCGGCTCACGTCGTGCAGCACCAGCACCACGCCGGAAATCTTTCCGGTACGCGCGCGGATCGGCGCCGCCGATTGCACGATGGGAATCTCGGTCCCGTCGTTGCGCAACAGCAGCATGGTGGCCGCGGTTTCCACATTGCGCTCTTCGCGCAACACCAGCTCGATGGGGCTGGGCGCCAGCTTGCGCGTGTTCTCGTCGATCATGCGGAAGATCGCCTGCAGCGGCAGGCCGCGGGCGGAACCGGACGTCCACCCGGTGAGGTCTTCGGCAACCGGGTTGAGGTACTCCACCCAGCCGTCGTTGTCGGTGGTGATCACGCCGTCCGCGATGGACGCCAGGGTGACCTGGGCGCGTTCCTTCTCCGCGAACAGTTCCGCCGCGGCAAGGCGCCGGTCGGTGATGTCCGTGATGGCGCCGGCCATCCGCACCGCGCGGCCGTCGGCGGTCCGCACCGACTGGCCGCGCGAGCGGAACCAGCGATAGTCGCTGGACTTCGTCTGCAGCCGCATCTCGATGTCGAACGGCCGCGATTTTTCCAGGTGTTCCTGGAACGCCGTTTCGGTGGGTTCCTTGTCTTCGGCGTGCAGGCGCGAGATCAGGGCCGCGTAGGTTCCGTCCATTTCATCGTCGCGCAGGCCGAGCAGCTGCTTGAACCGCGGCGAGTAGTACACCTCGCCCGTGTCGACGTTCCAGTCCCACAACCCGTCGTTGCTGCCGGTGACCGCCAGGTTGAAGCGCTCCTGGCTGAGCTTGAGCGCGCGCTCCGCCCGTTCGCGATGCCGCACCATGCGGCGCGACAGCAGGATGCCGATGGGCACCAGGATCGCCGCCGCGGCGAGGTTGGCGATCAGCAGCAGGGTCTTGGTCTTGCGGGTCGCTTCTCCCAGCGTGCGGCTGAACTTGTCGGTCAGCGGCGTCAGGCGGGTATCGATCTCGAGCAGGCGGTCGCGGTAGGCGCGCAATGCCCGGGGCGTGTCCTTTCCGGAAACGATCAGCGCATGCAGGTCGTCGCCGGTGCGCATGAGTTCGCCGATGTACTGGTCGCCCTCGGTCCACAGGTCGATCACCGCCGCCATGAAGTCGATGTGGCGGAAGCGCCGGAACAGCATGATCAGTCCCGGCACGTCGTCGGGATGGTTGCGGCCCTCGATAAAGCCCTGCCACGCCTGGGCGTAGTCCGGATCGGGTTTCTCGAGCTCGATGCGGGCCTTGCTGTCGCCCAGGGGGATGGCGATGGCCTCGCGGTAATTGTTGTAGTCGTCGATGGAGCGCGTTTCGGTATAGCGCATGAGGTGGAACATCGCGCGCTTCTGGCCTTTCGACCACAGGCTTTCGCCTTCCGAGTACGAACGCGCCGCCACCAGGATGTTCATGCTCTCGGCGGACAGCCAGACCAGGATGATCACGATGACCAGGAACGGCCAGATGATCTGGAGCAATCGTCCCCCTACCGGGAACAGGCGCGCAGCCCGTGCCAGGAATCCGCCGGAGGCCGGCGCATGCGTGAGGTTCGGTTCGATTTGCTACCCCTTAGGGAATGCCAGTCTTATTTTGACCCGCCCGCCGACTTGTTGCGTTCCGGACGACTGCCCCAGCCTGTTAACCCGCTCCTGGCGCTCCGGAAAACGGGGCCTGAGCATCGGTAACGGCACGGCGATCCGATATATTCACCCGATCCGGGGCGTTTTTTTCAACAATCGCCCCGGTGGCCCCCCGCCAGTTCACTTGAACCCGGCTGCAAGTTCGGCGAACACGTCGGCAACGGACTGGATTTTCCGTACTAAACCCACGGATTGTCCGGCATAAAGCGCAAAGGCCTCGATTTCGCCTGTCGCACCCTGCATGGGGGCCGGGACGTCATATCGCCGGATCGGGCGGCCGTCCGGGAAGGCGCCGATGACCTCCCCCTCCCCCGGCCGGCTGCCGGCGGGGGGCCGCCCGGCCTGGTCCCACCGCCGGAAGGTGGAATTGCGAATCGAGCGATGGGGGGCGTTCGGCCACCCGCCGTCGAACAGGGTGGTGTACTCCGTGTCGGTCGCGGCGGCCGCCACCATAAGGTCCTTGAAGGCGTCATGGGCACCCGATTCATGGGTCGCGAGGAAGCGGGTGCCGACCCAGACGCCCTGCGCCCCCAGCGCGAGGGCCGCCTTCACGCCGCGCGCATCCGCAATGCCACCGGCCGCCACCACCGGCACCCCGGGGACGGCGTCGCAGACCAGCGGCACCATGACCATCGTCGACACGGTCGACCAGACATGTCCGCCCGACTCCACGCCTTGCGCAACGATCACATCGGCGCCCTGGTCCACTGCCCGCCGCGCTTCTTCCGGAGTGGCGACCGTCTGCATCACCACCGCGCCGCCGTCTTTCGCTTCGCGCATGTAGTCGGCGGAATCCCCCCAGAAAAACGACACGGCCCTGGCGCCTTCTTCCAGCGAGATCTGCAAGCGCTCGTGCTGGTTCCAGGGCATCGCGAGGTTCACGCCGATCGGATGCGTGGTCAGCGCGCGTGTCGCCCGGATCTTTTGCCGCAAGACATCGGGCGCGTCCCAGCTCGTTCCCAGCATGCCCAGTCCGCCGCAATTGCTGACCGCGGCCGCGAGTTCGGGAGGGGCGGTGCGCCCCATGGGCGCCTGGAAAATCGGCAGCCGGATGCCCAGCAATCCGCAAAGCTCAGGAGAGTCCATGTCCCGGTTTCCGTGGAAGAACGCCGAGTGTACCCGCAACGATTCGGCCGGGCCGCGGTCCTATTTCAGGAACCCGAATCGAGTCCGGTAACGTAGTGTCACCGACGGTCCGGCCCGCGGCGATGCGGGTAAACTGGCCGCATGATGGAACGTTGAAGGCATTGCGATCCGCAGCGTGGAGGTGGACATGAAGACGATTGCTCTTGCTGGTGCACTGGCAGCCGCGACGGGTATCGCGTCGGCAGCCAGCCAGTACGACACCGCCGAAGTGATCGGCGTCGTACCGGTTTATGGCTCGACGAACGAACCCCGCAAGCAATGCTGGTACGAGACCGTCACCACGTACCAGGATGCGCCGCGCTCCTACGGCGGAACGCTGCTCGGAGGCGTGGCCGGCGGCCTGATCGGCAGCACCATCGGCAGCGGCGACGGTCGCGTGGCCGCGGCTGCGGCTGGCGCCGCCATCGGCGCGCTCGCCGGCAACCATGCCGACGAACGCAACAGGGACAGCGTCGCGGTGCCGCAACAGGTGCAGCGCTGCCAGAACGTGGACAACTTCCGCCAAGGCATCACCGGCTACAACGTGACCTACAACTACCAGGGGCGCGAGTACACGGAGTTCATGAGCCACGATCCCGGCCCGCGCGTGAACATCCAGATCGGCGTCGCCGGCGCCCAGGGAACCCAGTCGGCGGCAGGCGCCGCGCCGCAGGCGGACTACCGGCGCGCACCCTCGCAGGAGATTACTTACGTGGA
>Ga0315910_10004652_pt1 | contig 11441 bp, 6 predicted proteins | sample EdamamesoilMG_FD_204470 | JGI IMG/M metagenome (GOLD analysis project Ga0315910, IMG submission 204470) | Garden soil microbial communities collected in Santa Monica, California, United States - Edamame soil | ecosystem: Environmental > Terrestrial > Soil > Garden | place: USA: California...
CGCGCTCGACGCCGGCACCGGACCCGTCTTCACGCAACCCTGCGCGGTGCCGGAGGCCGGCGGTGGCGCCGGGGGCGGCGACTCGGACGGAGGCGTCACCATACACATCCGCGCCGAAGTAGGCGACTACGACGTGGCTGTGATCGAGTCGTCCGATCCCGCAGCGCTCGTTACTTGGCTGCGAGCCGCAGACTACCGCGTGACCGAGCCGATGGAACCGTACATCGAGCTCTACGCCAACGAGGGCATGAAGTTCCTCGCGCTCAAGCTGCTCGAGACGGCGGACGTGAAGGACCTGAAACCGTTTCGCTTCTCGTTGTCCGGCGACACGCCATCCATCCCGCTGCGTATGACGTCACTGGCGGCAGAGCCGGAGATGTCGGTGGTGGTGTTCATTCTGGGCGACCAGCGCTACGAAGCCAAAAACTGGGAGAATGTCACGATCGATGACAGCCAGCTTCGCTTCATGCCCGACCGGTGGCCCACCATCACCAACTGGCCCGTGCTGGTCGCCAAAGGTGTCGACGAGGCGGGCGGCCAAGGTTGGGTCACCGAGTTCGCCGGCAGCACGGAACCGTTCGCGACGCAGATCCAAGCGCAGCTCGACGGCGGCTCCTTCGCCGAGGAAGACGACGTCGAAGCTGCAGAAAGCTTGCTCGAGGTGCTCGAGGCACATCCCTACCTCACCCGAATGTACTCGCGCCTCTCGGCCGAGGAGATGACGAGCGATCCCATCTTCGGTCGCAGCAGCGGCGGCGACGTCGATCGCTTTCACGACATTCAGACGAGCATGGATGGAGTCGACCTGTGTTCTGCCGAGAACACAGCAGACCTATGTGATTTCGTGACTTGTGGCGCAGGCGGCACCTGCCGCACGGCGTTGGTCGCTGACGGCAACGGCACCGAACGGAACGTCGTCGGCTGCGGCTGCGTGCCCGGCGCGACCGCGCGCACGACCTTCGCCCCCGACGGCTCCGCCACGGTGATCTGCCAAGACCAGCGCATGAGCTTCCTGAATGCCGGTGATCAGGAGGCCGGCATGGAAACCCTGCCTGATGGCTGCGCGGGCTTCGATTGCGGCGAACATGGCCGCTGCGTTCCGATGAACATGACGCCCACCTGCGTGTGCGACGCAGGCTACATCGCCATCGGCGAATTCACCGACACTGGTGCCCGCACGACGACCTGCGTCGAACCCAGCAGCGCCATCGATCCGAGCTTCTACGACGGCACGCTGCCCGCGCTGCCCGCCGACCTACCTGGCGGGCGCGATGTCATCGTCGATCCCAAGGGTGCCGGAGGGGAGGCGCCTGTGGAAACCACCTCTACCAGCAACAGTACGACCGCTACCAACGGCGGTACTGCGAACACGGGCGGTCCGACCGGGAGCATTGGAGACGTCTTGGGGGACGAGGGGACAGTCGAGGACGACGGCTGCAACTGCCGCGTCGGCGGAACTAGCGAACGCCCGACACCGCTCGCTGGGCTCGCATTGCTCGGGCTCGGCGTCGGACTCGGTCGGCGCCGCCGCAAGGCCAGCTGAGGGTCTCAGCCGTAGCTTTGGACCAAACGGTCCATCAGCTCGTCCACGTCGGGGCGCAGCGGCTGAAAGCTCGGGTTCTTCGCATAGAACTCGGCGATTTCTGCCGCCCCCTGCCGAAACGGGATCGCCGCCACGAAGTCGGGTACGAGCCGCTTCAACTTGGTGTTGTCGAAGATCACGCTGTGCGTCTTGTCTCCCAACAGGCCAGCGCCCCACTCCGGATGGTGTTTCGCGATCGTCTCGGACGGCACGTGCACGAGCTTCGGGCTGACGCCAGCGGCGTTGCCGACGATCGTGAAGATCTGATTCCAGGTGAGCACCTCGTCGCTCGTGATGTGGAAGGTTTCGCCGACGGCCTTCGGGTGTCCGAGCAAGCCCACGAACCCTTTTGCGAAATCGCGGTGATGCGTGAGCACCCACAAGCTCGTGCCGTCGCCGTGCACCACGATCGGCTTGTTCTCGAGCATGCGCTTCAGCACCGTGTAGCCCGCTCCGTGCGGATCGAAAGGGAGGAGTGTGCGATCGTACGTGTGGGACGGCCGCACCACCGTCATGGGAAAGCCCTGCTCACGGTAGGCCTTGAGCAAGCGCTCTTCGCAGGCGATCTTGTTGCGTGAATACTGCCAATACGGATTGAAGAGCGGCGTGGCTTCGGTGATGGGCCAATGGTCGACGGGCTTCTTGTACGCGGATGCTGAGCTGATGAAGACGTACTGCCCGGTGCGTCCGTGAAACAGGCCGAGCGCGGTCTCGATGTGCGCCGGCTCGAAGGCGATGAAATCGGCCACCGCATCGAACTTCAAGTCCCCGAGGGCGCGAGCAGCGCTGGACGGGTCGCGCACGTCGCCCGTCAGCACCCTGGCCCCCTCGGGCACCGAGCGCGGTGAGCTGCCGCGGCAGAGCAGATAGACCTCGTGACCCGCGTCCAGGGCGAGCTTCGAGCACGCGGAGCTGATGATGCCGGTTCCCCCGATGAACAAGATGCGCATGGCGTCGAACTTAGCCGCAGCCAGCGCTGAGATTCAAGCCCGCGTTCGTTAACGCGAGCGTTTACTCCGCGTGCATCAGAAAACCAGGCTGGCTCCGAGAACGACGCGTCCCACGATGATATGCTGCTCGCGTGACTGCAACGAAGACGGCGGAGCGTGCGCGCAAAGCTGCGCGGGCGCACGCACTCTTCAGGCTGCTCATGGTCGTGCTGGCGCTTGGCGTGTTCGGGTATGCGAGCTACCACGTGACGCTCGGTACGGAGCAGCTCTACCGAATCTTCAGGGGAGCGCTGCAGTGATGGCGGGCGGTGGCGACATCGGTGGCCTGTCGCTATTCGGCTGGGTTGGCCATGGCGTGCTCTTGCTGCTCGTGGTCGGTTGCGCTGCGATCAGCTGGTGGACGTCTCGCCGGCACAAGCCGGACCCTCAGCGCTGGGCGCGCTTCTGGGCGAGCACCCCCTGGTTGGCGACGGCAGCCTGTGGACTCGTCGCGGCGCAGGCCGTGCTCTCGATCCTGGACCTGTGGGCATGGGGCTTCGAGAGCGGCTGGGCGAAGCTGCGCATCGTAGCGCCAGCGCTGAGTGAGAGCCTGCCCGGCCATTGGACGAGCCTGTGCGCGGCTCTGTGGGTCTGGAGCCTGCTCATGGCGTGGCCGACGGCGCTCCGTCGCTCCCGGTCCGGCCGCGCCAAGATCTTGATTGCGATCGTATGCTTTTGGGCAGGCCTCGCGTGTGCGGCGTGGAGCTGCCGCGAGTTCCTCACTCGCTTGCCCGAAACCATGGCGCCGACCTTCATGCCCTTCGACACGCTTGCAGCGGCGCGCGCGAAGTTCGAACGAGGCGCGCTATGCGCGGCCGCGGGCCTCGGGGTCGCAGCTGCTCTCGTCGCGTGGGCCTTGTGGGAGATACCCGCCGACGTGGCCCCGCCCCGGCGCTGGGCAGGCAGCGCGGGCGCTGGCCTCTTGGGCGGCGCCGCCGCTTTGCTTCTCTTGCCGCTCGGGTCCGGTTTCGCGTGGGAAAACGCCCACCCGGTCGACACGCGTTTCGCCTTCGCCAATTGCGGCTTCTGCTTTCCCCCGCCCTTGGCTCTCGACGGGCGCGGCCCTCACCAGTTGACCGAGGCGCCGCACGTGGTCCTGAGCCCCTCGGCGTTCGAAGTCGACGGCAGCTCGGTGCGGTCCCAGCAAGAGCTACGCAACATTTTGAAGAACAAGCGAGAACTGTGGCGCCAAGTGAACCCCCAAAGGGACTTTCCCGGAGCAGTGGTGCTCAATGCACGCGAGCTTCGAAAATTCAGCGAGCTCCAGGCAGCATTCGAGACGGTGTTTCGCGCCGGCTACACGACGGTGCTCTTGGCCCATACCGAGGTGCTGCGTCAAACACGACCGATCCTTGGAGACTTGGCGGGGCGGCGAGACAGCGCGCTGCGCCTGTTCTTGGCGCGGTGGCGCGGCGACTGCCCGGCGTCGACCAACCGCGAGGTTCACATACGGTCGGTGGCCGAGCGTTCGCTGGCAGCCTGGGTGGGCACCCTCGACGCGCAAGTGAATACGAACCTGTGCGTCATCTTGCCCGCGTTCGACTGCGCTACCGAATTCGAGGGCTGCCGCGGCATCGAGGCTGCGGGCTTCGATGTCGTGCATGAGTGGTCCCTCGGCAAGCGGGTCGAAGCCGTTCAGCTGCGCCGCAATCAGGAAGAGTACCAGGTAGCGGTCGTGGACTCCGCGGCCTCCGACACGAAGATCGGCGTCGAGCTGATGAACGACCCTCGCGATCCGTGGAACGGATTTCACGCGCTCGAAGCTCGCGTCCGCCGCAACGACCGCCGCCTGGTGTGGGCCATGAACGCCGGTATGTACCAGCCCGATCGCAGTCCAGTCGGCCTGCTGGTGCGCGACTCCGAAGAGCGCGCGCCGCTCGTGACACACCGCGGTACGGGCAACTTCTTCCTGATGCCGAACGGCGTCTTCGCGGCGACCCGCTCGGGGTTCGAGCTGGAGACCACCAGCGCTTGGCAGCACGAACTTCATGGCGAACCCGAGCAAGCGACACAGTCGGGCCCGATGCTCGTGATCGCCGGGCAGCTGCATCCAGCGTTCGAAAAGGACTCGACGAGCCGTCTGATCCGCAACGGCATCGGTATCGCTCTAACCGGGGTCGTGATGGCGATCTCGACCACCCGCGTGAATTTCTACGAGTTCGCCTCGCTCATGCGCGATCTGGGGTGCAGCAACGCGCTCTACCTGGACGGCAATGTATCCAGCGTGTTTGCCCCCGAGCTCGAGCGACGGGACACCGGGCTCGGGCTCGGGCCGGTCATCGTCGTCAGCGAAACGGCCCCGTGAAGTGCCAGTGCGCGCAGCGCGCACGCGAGCGCACCACCGCGCGCGCACGCACCCCGCCCCGACGCAGGCCTGATGGCGCAAGGTTCGGGTTTTGGCAGCTCCGGAGCGCGCTCGAGCCTCAGCCAAGAGGCCCCGCCGGGTGGCATACCCTGTGCTCTTGCCACGCTCATGCTGCACACCGAGATCCAGAGCGACCTTGCCGAGCTTTTGCAGGAGGCCTTTGCCATAGACATCCTGGGTCACGAAAACGCCGACGTGTGGGAGGTCCGCCAGCTCGCTAGCCACTTGATGAGCCTGGTAGCAAGGGCCAACGCGCTGTGCGACGCGCTGGTCAACGTCGAGCTCTCGATGCACGACGACCCGGACCTCTCCGCGCCGCGCGAATCGGGGGACGGACCCAGCACCCGCCCGCCAGCGGCTACCGCGCGCGTTGCCGACTTGGCTTTCATCATGCGCATGGAGCTGATGCACAAGCAACGTGGCCTCGAGAACGCACTCAGCCGGCCTCGCATCCATCTGCTGGCCGAGTGCGAGAGCTGCCAGCGCCGCTTGACCGAGGGTCTAACGGCGCTGAGCAGTTGTCTGACGGGGACCAGTCAACCGGCGTCGATGAAGGGCATCGAAGCATCGCTCGTGGCGCGCCAGGCCTACGCCAAATTCCGCACCCAAGTGGGCGTCTTGCCGCGCGTGGAGGCGAACCAAGACTCGTTGCGCAAAGGTCTGCGTGCTGCCGGCACGCTCATCGCAATCTTGGTCGGCTCGGACGCCTACCCTCAGTTCAGAATCGCCGATCGACACCACGTGTCACGGCTGCAACGGCGGATCCTTGCATTTTTGGCCGAGCCCACCTCGATCGGCGCGGGCCTCGATCTGTATCGAGACTTCACGGCCTTCGTCGAGCTGCTCGCGCTCATCAACCGACGTCAAGATCTGCGGCAGCACGACTTGGTCCAAATCCGCCATTGGCTCGCCGAACTCGACGACGAGCCAGATCGCGTCGACGAACCTCTGGCGCGGCTCGAACGCTATCGACCCCTGCTCTACGGTCTGGACTCCGAACTCGATCGGGTCTTCGAGGGACGCACCATCGTCGACCGTGTCAACCTGCTCTCGCTGCTCCACACCCTCGTCAGCATCGAACGCGCTCCGCCCGGCGAACGCCCCACCAAGCCCGAGCGGGACCATCCAGCTCCACGCAGCTTCTTTAGCCCACACCCCCTGAAAGCCGAGCGCTGCTGACGCAGGATTCACAGTGTAGTCGTGGTTGTCCTACGCCCATGAACGTGCCCGCAGGTCCAATCGCATTTTTATTGCGCTAGGCGAGCCCCCGGCGGGCTCGCGCTCCCTCTGGTTTTTCCTGCGCGGCTCGGCGCTTTCCGCCCTGATCTGACTCACGATGCACCAGCATGGGCTACGCTGCCACTGCCGAACGCGGTTGCCGGCGAAGACGAGGTGGCGACGTGGCTAAGAGCCCATCCCAGTATCCCAGTAAGTCCTCCGGTCGGAAACGTCTCTTTTCACCGCCAAGCCGCAAAGCCTACCGGGATACCGGGATAGCCTCTAAGCATTCACGCATCGAACGGGCGAACGACTTGGTTGCCCCATGGAGCTGCATCGTGCGGCGCGCAGCGCCCTCGCTTCGAGGCGCTACAAGCTCGGGTAAACCCGAAGCCGCCACTCGCACGAGAAACAGGGGCGCCCTGCGCCCGTTGGGATCTCGGCTAGCGCAAGAAAGGAACGTCTAGGCACGACTCACTCTAACAGAGCGCGCCGGCGGGGGCGGCGTGCGCAGAGGCGTAGGTCTGGTACCGGGCGAGCAAACGCTCGAACACGGGGCCCGGCTTACCGCTGCCGATGCGCGTGGCGGCGACGCTGGTGACCGGTACGATCTCGCGCGTGGAGCTGGTGATGAAGGCCTCGTCGGCGTGGGCGAGGTCCTCGAGCGTGGGCCGACGCAAATCCAAGTCGAGGCCGCATTGCGTGGCGAGCTCGAGTACGATCTGGCGCGTAATACCCTCCAAGATCCCACTCTCGGCCGTCACGATCGAGTTCTGCCTCACGAGGTAGAAATTGGCGCTGGTGGCTTCGAGGATGCGCTGGCCCTCGTCCAAGAGCAGGTACTCGTAGGCGTCGACGCCGAGCGTTTCGCAAACGCCGCGAGCCTGGACCCAATCCGTATACTTGACGAGTGGCTGGGGCCGAGCGAGACCGGCAGGCGCGAACGCGAGTCGAGCACCCTGGCTCATGATCTCGGGGGGGACGGGATGATGCGGCGCAAGCGCGAGCAGCGCTTGAGTGACCACGCCTCCGCGCTGGGTGGGATGCTCCAACAGATCGAGCCGAAGGCGAAATTCGCCACCCGTGTAAGCTTGGGCGGCTCGATCGATCGATCGCACCAGCGTGTGCAGATCGAACGCGGTGCCCCAGCCTGCCCGTTCGATGCTGAGGCGACAGCGCTCGAGGTGCGCGCCGAGCCGCAAGAATCGGCGGCCCGGGTAGCTGCGCAGCGCCGAATAGATGCCGGGCGGGGCGTCACCCAAGAGCGCGTGGACGTCGGTAGCATCCAGCGGAACCCGGAGCGGGACCAGATCGGCGGCATGCAGCGCGTACAGAGCAACCGAGGCCATGGGCGGCGACTATGGCGCGCCGAGCGGGCACGCGCCAGCCTCGGTGCGGCGGGGCGGAGAGACAATTGTGTCACTCGCGCCCGCTGCCTCGAGGCGCCCACGTTTCAGCGGGGCCGGATCGACCACGAGAGAAAGCGCGCTCTGTCAGCCCGCGAACCGGGCAGCGCTCACTCTACGCAGACGGCGTTGTCTGCAGGATCGATCGTGCCCGGGCAATTGTCGGCGGAACAGCTGCCCTCGAGATCGCAGAAATCGCAGGTTTCGCCGTCACCGTCGTCACAATCGAGATCGCGCACGCCGCAGCCGCAATCGCAGGCACCGTCGCCATAGGTCTCGAAGTCGCAGGTCCATTCGTTGGGGGCACTATCCGTACAGCGCGAGTTGTCCTCGGGGTCGAGGCCTCGGCAGTTGTAGTCGTCGACGCAGCTTCCGTCGTACGGGCTGCAACGGTAGCAGGCTTCTTGCAGCTCCGACTCGCAATCGGGATCGGGCGCACCGCAGCCGCAGTCGCAATAGTAGCCGTCACCGTAGTTGTACGACGAGCAGGTCCAGCGCTCCGGCAGAGGAATGCACTGGGCGATGTCGTCGGGGTCGACCCGGCCCGGACACTGGGAAGTGCCACACCCCGAGCAAGTCGTGCACTCTTCGATGTCGTTGGCCCGACAATCGATGTCGATGGCGCCGCAACCACAGTCACAATTGGAACCGTCTCCGTACGAGTAGCTGCCGCAGGTCCAGCCCTCGGGGGGCGCCGGCCGCTCGCAGTAGGCATTGTTCGCTTGATCGATGGTTCCCGGGCAATCGCGCCGCGAACAGCTGCCCTCGAAGTCACAGCGATCGCAGGCGTCGCCGTCGGCCGAAGCACAATCGGGGTCGAGCGCACCGCAACCGCAGTTACAGATCTCGCCGTCCCCCCAAAAGCGGTCGGCGCAGTTCCACGTGAACGGCATGCCGGTGCAGATGGTGTTGTCGGCTTCGTCGATCGGGCCGGGGCAGCTCTCCTGCGAGCAACCGTTGGAGCAAATCACGCACTCGTCGCGCGAGGCCGAGTCGCAATCCCGATCGACCACCCCACAGCCACAATCGCACAGGCCGTTTCCGTACGTGTACGCCGGGCAAGTCCATCCCTCTGGCAGAGAACAAATCGTGTTGTCGTCAACGCGGATGGCCCCGGGGCAGATGCTCGCCGAACACGAACCGGTCGAATTGCACACTTGGCACTCGGCTGGGTCGGCGCTCGCACAATCGGGATCGAGCCCGCCGCAGCCGCAGTGACACAATTGCCCGTCGTGATACTGGTTTTCGAGACACGTCCAGTCGGCGGGTGGTGCGACGCAGTGGGTGGTGTCTTTTTTGTCGATCTTCCCTGGACACGCGCCGAGGTTGCAGCTGCCGAAGCTGTTGCAGATCTCGCACGCGTCGAGGTCGTCGCTTTCGCAATCGGGATCGGACACGCCGCAGCCGCAGTCACAAGTGCCGTTGGAGTAAGCCAACACGGAACAGGTCCAGTCGGCGGGGACCACAACCCCCCCCGTGGTGACGCTGCTTCCGCTCACCGCAAAGCCGGTGGTGCTCGTGCCGGTGGGGAACGCACCGGTGGTCACGACGCCGGTCGTGCCGCTGACCGTCGTCGGGCCGAAGCCGGTCGCGGAGGCGGTAATGCCGCCTACGCCCGGATCACCCGCAGCGCCGGTGGTTTGGGTCGTGCCGCCAAGGCCGCTCTCCCCTGCAGCTCCCCCCGAACCATCGACGGCAACGTCATCGTTGTCTTTCTGGCTCTTCCCCGAGCAGGCAGCGAACACTGCTGCGAGACACAGAACCCCAGACCAAAAGCGCCACGACACCATAAGCCGAGAACCTCCAATACCCACAAGGCTCGCCGGTGCCCCAGCGACACCCGGCCTGCGGAAGGTACCGCATTCCGGTGGAACATACTGGGCGTTCCGCTGGCAAAACTGCCGTTTCGCTCGCGCCCGAGTGTCCCTGGAGTATTGCAGCCGCAGCGCTTCTGGGATCGCTCTCGCAACGCCCGAGCCGCTGATCGCCGCTCAACCCGCTCGCGTATTTCATTTTCTCTTCCGACACTGCACCTGTCGTGAGAGCGCCGCGCGTCGATCCTAAGCGTGGCCGCAGTGCGCACGGCTCAGCGACGCGCGCGTGGTTCGAACAGTCACGCTCGAATCACGCCAGCCTGAGCTCCTACCAGCGGGCCGAGCTGCTAGTTCGCGCAACCTGCGGGAATTCATGGAGAACAGCGCAGCTCGTCAGGTGTGCCGCTGGCGAGCCACGCGGCTCGGAGGCGCTCGCAGCTCGCCCCCTGCGAGGCCTCGCTCAACGTTAACGACGGCACGTCGACCGCGTCGGCAGCCACCAGTCCACCGAGCTGAAATTGCGGCGTCGCGATCAGCGCACCGCAGAGCATGCGAAGCTGGCTCTCCAAGTCGTCGGAAACACGGGCCTCGAGTGGAGTGCCGATCAAGGCTTCGACCTGCACGCGCTCCGCGTCCGAGACGCTGCCGGAACCGAGCAGGCGATCTTTCAAGGCGACGAACGCGTCGCGAACCGTGGCCGCGTCCGCGGCGAACGCCTGCTGGGTCAAGCGGCTCACGAAGTCGCCGGGAGCGAGCGGACTGCACGCGCCATAGGCAGCCTCCCACGCGAGCCTGCCCTGAAAGTCGAGGGCTCGCTGCCCTGGCTCGCTGTCTCGCAACGCGAACCCGAGCGCAAGTTGCAGCGATTCTTCGCCGCTGCCGGCGGCTGGGTACTCCGGATAGTCGGGCCAGCCGAGCGCTGCGTGCAGCGATCGGCGCAAGACCCGCGGGGACAGCGGAAACACGGCATCCCCGAGGCTGTTTCCGCGCATCTCCGGCAGCTCTTCCGCGTCGCTCCAAGCGTCGAACACGCGCGGCAATGCGTAGGCCGCGCCGCAGCCAACGCTGGGCGGAAGTTGGTTGAACAGCGGGAGACTCACGATGTCGAGCAAGAGGCCCTTCAGCGAAAAATGCGACTTCACGAAAGCGTTCGTCAGGCTGAGCAAGAGGTCGCGTTGCACCGAGGTGCGCGGGAAATGGTGCGCGATCGTGAGACTGGTGCCCACCGCCTCGATCCAGACGCGTTCTACGATGTTGAGTCCGACGAGGTAAGCGAACGCGACATCGGGATCGCGCTCGGACCCGGCGCCGTCCTGTTCCACCGCGAGGGCCTCGACGCCCCGGCCGAGCGAGCTCGACAGCTCCCAAACGCTCGCGCGGCGACCACGCACGCTGCCGAAGTACGTGTCGACACCGAGCGGGTCGTCGACGCTCGGCGCGTCGAAGCTTCCGCAGCGTGCTCCGTCCCATCCGAAGGGTGCCCGGCCCGCCGCGTTCACCACACCCAGCACGCGGAACATCGAACGCGAACGCAACAGATCGCTGCCGCTTCCAATAACTTCTTCGACGGGATGCCTGCCGGTGGCTGCTCCGAACAACGCCCGTTCGAAGGATCCGGACACCGGCCAGAACCGGTTCCGATCGGGGTCGGAGTCGGCGGTCACCGAGAAGTCGCTGTTGTGACAGGGCAGACATTCGAGGTTGCGATTGGTGTAGGCGGCCTCGAACGCCGCGCCGAAGTCGTTGCGGCGTGCCAGCTCGAGCTCTTCCGCGCTGGCGTTCCCCGTCAACTGCCGGCTCAGCATGGCGAACAGGTGGGCGCGATACAGCACCGACAAGTCGTCGAGCTCGAGCGCGGATCGCAAGAGCTCGTTCATGCTGAAGCCCGGGACCGGCGGCGCATCTGCGCTCGCGGCGTCGTGGTCGCGCACGAAACGCGCGAGCTCACCAGCGTCGAAGGGCTCGGCGCTCGGTGCGCCGTAACAAGCCTCGAGCGACTTCGGGCCGCTCCTCGCAACCTTCAGCGTATCCATGAAGAAGTCGGCCCAGCGCCGGCGGAACCCGGGG
>Ga0315910_10004653_pt1 | contig 11438 bp, 6 predicted proteins | sample EdamamesoilMG_FD_204470 | JGI IMG/M metagenome (GOLD analysis project Ga0315910, IMG submission 204470) | Garden soil microbial communities collected in Santa Monica, California, United States - Edamame soil | ecosystem: Environmental > Terrestrial > Soil > Garden | place: USA: California...
ACGAAAAGGCCAGGACTATTTCACCCGCCGGAAGGCACCGCTCTTTCACACCTTCACCGCCGTGTGGGAGCGCGTCGATCTCGCGCAGGCGCGAGCGATTGCTCGCATCGTTCTCACGCCGTTTCTCGAGGAGAAGGTCGACTCGATCGTGCTCGTCTACAACGAGTTCAAGAGCGCGATGAGCCAGCGCGTCGTGGCCGAGCCGCTCCTCCCGCTCAAGGGCCCGGAGGAAAGCGCCGGCGCGGCTTCGGACGAGACCGGCGCGGCGGACTGGGAGCGCCACCACGAATTCTTGTTCGAGTCCGATCAGGCGTTGACGCTCGAGCGCATGGTCCCGCTGTACATCGAGTCCACCATCCTCCGGGCGCTGCTCGAGTCGACGGCGGCCGAGCTCGGAGCGCGCATGACCGCGATGGATGCCGCGACCAAGAACGCCTCCGAGATGATCAGCAAGCTGACGCTCGTCTACAACCGCGCGCGTCAGGCCGCGATCACCACCGAGCTGATGGAAATCATCGGCGGCGCCGAAGCGCTGCGCGAGTAGCGCCGGCAAATCTTGGGGGTGCCCCCACGACGTCCGGCGCCGCACGGCCCGCGTGCTCGGCCCTCGGGGCCTCCGCGCGCGGGCGCCCGCCTTGCGCCTGCTCCGCAGTCGCGGGGGCGCGACGACGCCGTTCGCTAGCCCATTCCGGCTCCGCGCCGCATGAATGCCGTGCGAACTGCGGACTCGTGGGCGGCGCGGTGCTTGGTGGCGGTGCTAGGGGAGTCAACTTGCACGAGATGATCGTCGAAGTAGACAGGCGCCCCGCCGCCAAGCCTCTTTCCGGAATCAGATACCGCTTCCGGGCCAAGCTCCGCGAACGGAGGTCGGATGCACTGAGTAGGCTGTTGAAAACAACGCTCGCCCCGCGGAAGGGTTGAGCAAGCGGGACATGGCGCGGAAGCTATATTTGAGTACGAACCACCTTTTCGCCTAAGAAATCCCCGAAATAGACATTCCCCAGGAGCCATATTCCAAATCCGGAATGCCAGCCCCACTGCCGTGGTCTTCGAGTGGCGTCCGATTAGGGATCGCTCGCGCGTCCAGCAATTGGGACAAATTGCTCGGCTCGAGAGTCGACGACGTCATCCCCGCACTTCACGGCCGCAGGGAGACCACGGACGAGGGTGGGCGCCCAAGCCTCAGGCGGAAACCGACACGCTTTCAGCCCTCCTTCGTCCCCATCATCCCTTCGAGCGTCGCCACCGCGTGGCCCACGTCGGGCCGCTGGTCGAGCAGCCCCTGGAACGGATCGCCGCTCTCCGCCACCCGCGCCGGCACGGTGACCAGGGTGAAGCGGCGTGGGTCGAGCGCGACGTGCACTTCCTCCCAGTAAAGGGGCGTCGAGACGGTGGCGCCCGGCCACGCGCGGACCGAATACGGTGCGACGATCGTGCGTGAAGGTCCGGTCTGACCGATGTCGACCAGCGCTTTGCCGCCACGCTTGTCAACGCGGCGTTCGAGCGTCGAAAGCTTCGGGTGCCGCGCGACGACCAGGCGTCCGAAGAGCTCGCATAGGAGCTTCGCTGCGTCGAACGGCACGGAAGGACCGAGCGGCACGAGCACGTGCAGGCCCTTCTGACCCGACGTCTTCGGGTAGCCGACCAGGCCCACTTCGTCGAGGATCTCGCGCAGCGTGAGCGCGAGCACGACGGCGCGCTCGAACGGGTGCTCGCCGATGTCGAAATCGACCGTGAGAAAATCACAAAAATGGCGGGTTTCCTCGCGGCACGCGAGGACGTGGAGCGGGATCATGCCGAGGTTCGCGAGGTAAACGAGCCCGTCGACGTCGTCGACGAGGAACGTGACCTTCTCGCGCTTCTCGGGCTCTTCGCCCGGCTCGGTATCGCGGACCAGCACCGCGCGCCGGAGCCAGTCGGGTGTACCCTGCGGCACGTTCCATTGGAAAAAGCTCTTGCCGCGGATGCCGTCGGGGTAGCGCACCATCACGACCGGACGATCGGCGAGGAACGGAAGCATCGCGGGCGCAACGGCCGCGTAGTAGGAGACGAGGTCGCCCTTGGTGTAGCCCTCGTCGGGCCAGAACACCTTGTCGCGGTTCGTGACCGCGACGCGGCTCTTCGCGGCGACGGGCGGCGGAGCAGGCGCGCCGGCCGCGTTCGGGCCGTCCGTGTCGTCGGTCACGGCGCCGTGCGCCGCAGCGCCTTCCGCAGCGGTCGGGCTCGCGTCGGCGGCCTCTCCGGGCGGCATCGCGCGGCACGCCGCGGGCTCGATATCGTGGCGAATTCCGCGAAAAACGGGGTGTCGCAGGTGGGCGTCGGGCGTGAATCCCAAAAAGCGCACGCCGACGACGAGCTCGGGTCGCACCCAGTGCGCACCCTTGGCTTCCTCCGGGGGCTCGCCGACCGCGGGAAACTCCGGCGTCTCGAGCGTCGCCAGGCGCTTCACGAGCTCGTCGATCGTTTCGTCGTCGAGCCCGCTCCCCACGCGACCACGGTAGGTGAGCCCCTTCGGGCCGTGGCTTGCCACGCAGAGCGCTCCGAGCCGTGCGCGCGCGCCCTTGCCGCCGAGCCAGCCGATGACGACGAACTCGTCGTCGCGATCGCATTTGATCTTGATCCAATCGTCGGTGCGTTGAGGCCCAGGTCGGTAAGGAGCGAGCTTCTTCTTGGCGACCACGCCCTCCAGACGCTGCTCCTTGCAGAAGCGAAAGAGCGCCTCGCCGTTTCCCTCCAGGTGATCGAGGGGACGCACAAGGCCACGACCGCGCACCACCTCGAGCAGGAGCTCTTTTCTGCGAATCAGCGGCAAATCCCGTAGATCCAGGTCACCGAGGGCGAGCACGTCGAAGACGAGGAACGTCACCGGCACCTCCGCCTGCGCGCGCAGCACGTCGAGCGGACGCTCGGCGTGGATCCGCGGACCGAGCCGCTCGAACGTCGGTCGCCCCTCGGCATCGAAGGCGACGATCTCGCCGTCCAGCACCACCCGCTCCGGCGCGAGAGCACGAACGGCTCGCGCGATCTCGGGGTAGGCGGCCGTCGCCGAGCGGCCGTTCCGGTAGCGGAGCGCGACGGCGCGGTCGTGCCGGTCGGCCACGATGCGCACGCCGTCCAGCTTGAGCTCGTAGAGCCGCTCCGGATCGTCGAGCCGCCCGCCCTCGGTCGCGCACAGCATCGGCATCAACCGCTCCGTCGCCACCTCGCCCTGTTTCGCACCGAGCGCCGCCGCCCGCTGAATCAGCTCGTTTTCGATCGCTTCGCGCGCGGCGAGCTCCTCGATCGCGAGCCCGCCGAGCACGCTCCGCGGCTCCTCCGTCAAGAGATCGCGCTTGGACGCGTAGGCGTCGGGCTTCTTGACCAAGAGCCATTGCTTGCCGGCGAGCTTCTTGTCCTTCTGCCGGCTGCCGGTCTCGATCAATCCGAAACGCCCGTGAAGCTTGAAGCCGTCGAGCTCGAAATCGATCTTCCCCCGCGCGATCCCTTCTTCCGCGGTCCCCTCCAGGTAGCGCACGCGCCCGATGTCCCAGGCGATCATCGCGCCGGCTCCGTAGTTTCCCTCCGGGATCACCTCCTCGAAGTCGAGGTATTCGAGGGGATGATCCTCGGTCAGCATCGCGAGATGCTTCTGGGTGGGGTCGAGCGAAGGACCCTTGGGCACCGCAAAGCTCTTCAGCGTGCCGCCGACCTGGAGCCGCACGTCGTAGTGGGTGCGTGTCGCATCGTGCAAATGGACGACGTAGCGGCCCTGGCGGGTCGCCCGAGTGCTGTCCTTGCGTTCAGGGGCGAAGGGCTCGTTGGTCCGTAGCGGATCCCGCTTTTGTCGGTATTCTTCGAGGGGATCCCCCCCCGCGGCCGGGCCCTTCGCCGAGTTTTTCCTGGTTGCGATACCCCCTTGTTAGCATTCGTTTCCCGCCCGAGAAAACGTCCATGGCATCCCGCGCACTCGCCTCCGGAACCATCAGCTTCGGCCTCGTGTCGATCCCCGTGAAGCTCTTCACCGCCGCTTCGAGCGAGCAGGTGAGCTTCAACATGCTCCACAAGAAGTGCGGGGGGCGCGTGAAGATGCAGTACCACTGCCCGACCGACAACGAGGTCGTCGAGCGGACGGACACCGTGAAGGGCTACGAGCACGCTCGCGGCCAGTACGTGCTGTTCACGGAAGAGGAGCTCAAAGCCTTCGAGGCCGAGCGCTCGAACGCGATCGAGATCACCGAATTCGTTCCGCTCGCGAGCGTCGACTTCGTGAGCGTCGAGAAGAGCTATTACCTCGGCAGCGACAAAGGCGGCGACAAAGCCTACACGCTCCTTTCCGAGGCGATGACGGCCAGGGGGAAGGTGGCGATCGGACGCTGGGCAGCCCGCGGCAAGGAGCAGCTCGTCGTCGTGCGCCCGTACCAGGGCGGGCTGATCTTGCACCAGCTCTACTACGCGAACGAGGTGCGAGCGTTCTCCGACGTCGAGCCGCCGGCCAAGCTCACCATCAGCGAGAAGGAGCGGGAGCTCGCCGAGAAGCTCATCGAGCAGCTGTCGAGCGATGCGTTCGAGGCCGACAAGTACCACGACACCTACAGCGACAAGGTGCTCGCGGCCGTCGAGCAAAAGGCGCAGGGGCAGGAGATCACGGTCGCGCCCGAAGCGCCGAGGGCGCAGATCATCGACCTTTTCGACGCCCTGAAGCGCACGCTGGCAACCGCGCCGGCGCCGCCGCCGAGCGTGCTGAAGCCACCGAAGAAGGTCGCCGAGCCCGCCGACGAGGACGAAGCCGCCGCACGCCCGAAGAAGCGCCGCGCGAAGTAACGCAGTGGCCGAAGCCCGCGTGCTTTAGGCTCGGCGCTCGGAGCGCACTCGGCGGCGCAGCAGCACCGCCAAGACGACCAGGGCCGACAGCACGGGCGTCCGTCGCTCGCCTTGCGTTCCCACCACGTCGCAGCGACAGCCGCCTTCCTGGCGCAATCCCTTGCGCATGGGCGCGCCGGCTGCGGAGCCGCCCGCTACCGGTTCGCCCCCGTTCCCGGAACCGCCGACGCCGGCCGCGGACCCACCGACGCCCGCTACCGGCTCACTCCCGCTCCCGCCGGCGCTCTCGCCGCCCGCGCCCGCCTCGCCCGGCTCTTCCTCGAGGATCGGCGTGGCACCGGCCGCTTCGAACGCGGGCGCGACCACGTCGCGCGCAAACGGCGCGAGCTCGGTGAAGATGTCGCGCGCCGTACGCGACTGGCAGTCGCCGACGACGCGCGAGAAGACGCCGATCAGAGCGCCGGATTCGGCGAAGGCCGGTCCGCCGCTGTCTCCCGCGCAGAGCAGTGCGCCTTCGGTCAGGAACGTGCGCGGCGCAGTGCCGCTACCCTCGGGCCGAAATTCACTTTCACCGACCTGAGCGATGCGGACACCCTCGCGCCGGTAGCGCGTCCCAATCGGCTCGAAGCCGTTGACGCCGTAACCCGTCACCGTCATCCCGTCGCCCGGTGCCGTACCGCTCGTGAGCCGCATCGGGTAGAGCGGCAAGCCTTCGAGATCGCGATCGAGCACGAGCAGACCGATGTCGTTCTGGCAGATGCTAGTCGTCTGCGGGGCGAAGGTCTGCGAGCCGCGAGCCGCGGGCTCGGCGTCGTCATCGGGCCGGACGCCGATCCGAACTTCGACGACCGCGGGATCGAGCAGGTTACCCATCTGCCCGGCGGTAGCGCCGGGCCCGAGCTCACCGTCGTTCGTGCAGCTGAAAAACCCGTCCTCGAAGTCCGAGAGGCAGTGCTGCGCGGTGACGACCAGGTTCGGCGCGACGAGCGTCCCGGTGCAAGACCGGCTGGTGCCGGTCTCGGTCACGCTCGTCAGGGACACGACCCCGTCGTCCTCCGGGCCCGACAGCTCGCCGTTCAGCACCGCCGCGCGATCCGACGCCGGGGCCTCGCCGAGCGTCGCGGGGTCCCCGCAGCCAATAAGGGCGAGCGCCAGGACGACGCTAGTACTTCTCAAGGCAGCTCCCGATCTCACCACTCAACGGGGTAACGAAGGTGTCCGTGTCCTCGTCATAAACGAGGCCGTCCATCACGAACTCGAGGCTCGCGTCGATGCACCAGGCCGAGGTCGTGGTCACGCGCGTACCGCTCGAGCGGTCGAAGTTCGGCGGCCCCATCGTCGCGTAGAGCGCCATCGTGCTCGTCAGTGTGTTCAGCACCGACATCCCTTCGGCGACGCCGTTCGGGCCGATGTCGACCGACTCGGCGTCCGGTTCCTCGGAGAGCACGCGATCCTGGAGCCCGTCGCGGATGTCCTCGGCGGTGATCGCGTTGTCCCCGTTCGCGACGGCGGCAGCCACCGCGTAGATCAGCGAGTACGCGCCGTCGTAGTGGTTCTCCGTCCCGAGCAGCGTCGGCGCGAGCAGGCCGTTCCCGTAGAAGCTCAATAGCCGCGCCTCATACGACTTCCTCAGCGCCTCCGCGCGCGCGTCCTGGGCCGCCGCGAAGTTGACCCCGACCAGGCGCTGGTCGAGCGGCGGCGTCTTGTCCAGGTGGTCCCCGACGATATTGGGCAAACCAGCCGTGTTCGCCAAGAAGTGAGAGAACACGTAGTAGGGGCGCAGCATGCTCGCGCGGGATGCATCCACGTCCCAGGTGCCCTCCACCGCGGGAATGACGGTCATCGCGAACTCGTCGCTCGCCATCGCGATCACGATGTGCGGCGGATGGTCGAGGATCGACTGGATGCCCGCCGAGACGTCCGGATCGGTATGCACGCGGTTGGATTCGATGCCCACGCTCCGAAAATCTCCGCTCGCCAGCTGGTTGATGGCGAGATCGCCGTTGAACGTCAGGTTCGCCTCGGGATGCTCGAGGTCGCCTGACGTGAGCACGTTCGAAATATCGACCAATGTCGGATCGTCGGCGGTGATCAGGGTCACGCGCAGGGGGGTGGTACTCGGGTCCTCCCCACCGAAGTTGGCGAAATGGTCCGCGCGCTGCGCCTGCACGTACTCCTCGATGTGACGGACCAGGCCCGCGGTCGTGGCCGAAAGCACGCGGGGGCTGCCGAGCATGTGCCAGATGAGCCCTTTATCGCGGAGGTTCGCCAGCGTCGCGTTGGCGCTGCCCGTGCTGAGATAGAACACGTCATCGCCGCCGGCGGCCGCGTGCTCCTCTGAGCTCGTGATGTTGTAGGCGTCGAGCAGCTTGTCCGGCGACAGCGTGGTCAGCATGGCCGGAACTTCCATATCGAGGGTGAGGTGTTCGACGCTGGGGCCGACGTCGGCGGGGCTGCCGTTACAGAGCAGGGCAAGGAGGGGCCGCGTGCCGTCCTCGAGCCCGCCCAGCGTTCTGTCGTTGAACTCGGTGAACGCCAGGTCCCAGTTGACGACCGAAAGCGTGTCGTAGGCGTTGTCCGCGTTTTCCATGGTCGAGAACCCGCCGAGCATGATCGCGTTGCCTTCGCGGAGGTACTGGGTCGAGTCCTCTGTTGGGAGCAAGAGCGGGCATTCCTCGGTCGTGACCTGCAAGCACACCTCGTCTTTGCAGATCCAGGGCTGGTCGAGATGCGCGGTGATGCAGTCGTCGTTCGTCTCGCATTCTGGTTGAGCACCGGTCCCGCCACTCCCCGCGCCGCCCGTGCCGGAAGCGCCACCGAGCGTCGTCCCGCCGTTGGCGCCCGCGTCGCCACCCGTCCCGGCGATCCCCGCGCCTCCCGTCCCCCCGGCACCACCCTTGCCTCCGGTGCCGCCGCTCGCGTCCTCGGCCACGCAAACCCTATTCACGCAGGTCGTGTTCTGGAAGCCAAGGCTATCGCAGTCGGCCGTCACCTCGCACTGCGTCGTGTTGAGATCGTAGAGCATCGTGCAGCCGCTGGAGAAGGCGATGCCCACCGTGCCCACGAGCACGATCCCGGTGAGGGCTCTCCTCCGCTCGGAACTTCGACGCATTGCGTTCCTATGAGCATACCACTACCCCCAGACGCGGCGAGGCCGGCTCCTTGCGGAACCGGCCTCGTTTCGCCGCGCCCTAGTGTCGGCGATTCGGTGAATCGCCTCCGTCACCCCTTATCGGGTCGGGCGGATGTGTCGTCTCAGTTCAGTTCGGGGTGCAGTAGAGGTAGCCGTTACAACCGGACGAGGCGCATTTCATTTTGCCGAGCTGGCCGGCCTTCGTGATGCACGACGTATTGAGCAGGCTGGAGCTGTAGAGAGCGCGGTTCATCGGGTAGGTGGGCGCGCTGCCTGCCGTCGTCGTCGAGCCGGCGTTGTTGTCGCCGTCGTTCGGGTCGATGGCGATGCAGGTTTTTCCAGCCGGGCAACCAGGGAGATTGCTCGTCACGAAACCGATGTAGGGGTTCGAACCACAGCTGCCCTGGCCGTAGAAGCAGAGCGCGTTGGCAAGGTTCGACGCCTGGGTGCTCGTCAGGTTGACGCCGTTCGGGTCCGTAACCGAGTAGATGTAGTGGGGGCCGCAGGCGCCGTTACCAAGGTTCACCGGGCCGCCGACGAGCGTGAGCTTGTGCGCGGGCGGGAGCTGACCGGGGCTATTGCGTTGCAGGTTCTCGATCTTCGACTTCTGGCGATCGAAGGAGGCCTTGAGGTCCTCCATGTACACGGTCGGGTTGAACAGGCTCTGCGGGATCATGTTCATGATCGCCGAGTCCTGCTGGGCGAGGAGCGCCTTGGTGTTGGCGCAACCGTTGGTGCAGCGGGCAGATCCGGCCGCGCTGAGCTCGACCTTGGCGCCCTTGACCAGGTCGGTCTCCGGCTGCCAGCGACCCAGCTCGTTCGCCATCGCGACGGCAAGGGCGGCACGCGTGGGGTTCACGCCGCTGTTCGAGGAGCAGGACGCGTACTGCGTGGAGGTCATGTTCCAGGCCGCCACGGTGGCGCGAGCGGCAGTATTCGGGGCGTTCGCGCAGAAGCCGAAGCTCGTCGAGCCGTTGGGCGCGATGTACGAATTGTAGGACTGCGGCACGACGGAGACGACACCGGTCGTCCCGTTGGCGGTGCCGTTCCACAGATTCTTCGAGCCGCCGTTCATCTGAATCGAGCTGCCCTTCATGTCGAGCATCGCGGTCCAGGCGTTCCCCGAGATGGTGAGATTGTTGGCAATCGTCACCGTCGCGCAGTACCCGGCGTCCCACGAAGAGGTGATGACGATCGAGGTCGTGGCCGCAGCCTCTTCGGATGCGATCGATTCGTCCCCGGGGGCGCCAGCACCGCACGCCTGGAGCGCCAGGCATCCCACTCCGCCAATCAGTGCCATCAGCTTCTTCATGATGATTCCTCGGTCGAGCCTTCCTGGGCGAGGACCAATGCAGGCGGCGTGCCGAAGGAGCCGCGATCGAAACGCTCGCGCTGGAAGCCCACCAAACAGCAGGAATCATGCTGAATCGGCGATCACACACACCGTGTTCTCGTGTGCGCCGAGGTGCGTGCGACGCGAGCGCGTTGTGCAAACCAACCCGGCGAAATGCACAACTCGCACGTGCGTGTTGTGCAAAACCACCTTCCCCGACCTCCCCCCCAAGCGAGCCCCGGGTGAAGCGTCTAGGGCGCGCGAGCCCCTAACTAGCTAGCTCGCCCTACCGGGCGAGCGTCTAGGGCGCGCGACGCGTCTAGGGCGCGCGAACGCCCAAATAGCTCGCCCTACCGGGCGAGCGTCTAGGGAGCGAGCGAGAGCGAGAGCGCGAGCGAAGCGAGCGGCCCTTGTCGGACGCCGGTGGGTCGATGTAGGATTGGGTATGCGCAACCTGAAGCTTGCTCCCGTGCTCTTGCTCATCGGTGTGACTGCCAGCGTCTGGGGCTGCAGCGACGACGACGATCCTGCTCCGACTCCCGGCAGCGGCGGCAAGGCCGGCGCGGCGGGCAGCGGCGGCAAGGCAGGTAGCGGTGGCAAGGGCGGCACTGCGGGTTCCGGCGGAGCGACGGGCGGAGCAGCAGGTAAGGGTGGCGCCGGCGGCAAGGGCGGCAACGCGGGCACCAGCGGCACGGGCGGCGGCGCCGGGACGGCTGGCACCGGTGGCAGCGTCGCCGGTCAGGGCGGCGAAGCGGGCGCCCCCGACACCGGAGGCCAGGGCGGCGCCGGCGGTGAAGGCGGCGGCACGAGCCCGAGCACCATCGAAGAGGCTTGCGCGGAAGTTTGCGCCGACCAGGCGGGCATCTCGTGTAGCAACGGCGCCACCTGCGAGTCGCAGTGCGTCGGCGTCAGTAACGACACGCAGTACCCGGCCGAGTATTTGACGATGATGACGTGCCAAGCCCAGAACGTCACCACTGCCGACTACGAGAACTACTGCACCGAAGACGACCCGGCCTCGCCCATCCTGGCTCCCGTGCCGACGACGCCGTGCGAGGACGAGATCTGCGGGTGGGCGTGCCTCGACATGACGTGGATGCCAGCCGGCGTTTATATTCGCTGCGGCTGCTGATCAGAAGCGAGCGCTCAGCTTCACGCCCCTCGGGTTAATCCCGAGGCGCACGGTGCCGGGCCGAGCGTGCGTCACCTTGTCGACCGCCTTTTCGCTCGATGAAAGCGTGAGGTACAGCGACAGCCCGCCGAGCACGACGGCGCTCGCCCCCGCTACGTCCGCAATCAAGAACATGGTGCGGGCTGCGCTCTTCGTTTCCTGCATCTTTTCCTGGCTCACGCCGTAGGCCGTGCGCATCGACTCGAGCTCGTTCGCCTTGGTGATGCCGAGGTAGCCGAACACGCCGGCCGTGACCCCGAGCGTTCCGGTCGCTGCCCAGCCGGCATAGATCAGCGTGTTGTTCGACTGCGCCTTCACGACGGTGCGCTCCGTCCGGCGCTCGACGACGACCTTCGGAGCGTCCTGTTTGACGTGCACGAGCTGGAGATCGACCTTCACGTCATCTCGCCCGGCGAGAGTGACGGCGGAGAACTTGTCGTAGTACCCGACCTTGCGGACGCCGACCGTGTGCTCACCCGCGTCGACGACGAGCGGCCCGGCGAGCGGCGAGACGCCGATCACGATGCCGTTGAGCGAGATGTTCGCGCCCTCCTCGTTCGTGACCACGGTGAGCTTTGCCGTGCGCTCGGCCAGCATGTCGAGGTCCTTTTGCACCGCCGCCACGCGTTCCGCGCTGATGTCCTGGCCGCCTTGGTCGAGGTACGCCTGAAGCGCCTCGAAAGCGCGGGCGTAGCGGCCGAGCTGGATGCGGACCTGGCCGATGTTGTAGAGCACGCGGTAGTTCGGCGAGAGCTGATAGGCGCGCTCGAACTCGACCAGGGCGAGCACGTACTCGGCGCCTGCGTACAGAGAAAGCCCCTTCTCGTAGCGGTGCCGGGCCTCTTCCGTGGAGGCGTCCTCGCTGCCAGTCACTGCGGGTTCGCCGGCTCCCGAGGGGGGCGGAGCCGCTGCCTCCGGCGGGGCCGCTGGCTGGGCGAGCGCCGTTGACGAGCAGAGGAGCGCCAACCCGAGCGGGAACACCCGGTGGCGAACGGTGTGGG
>Ga0315910_10004655_pt1 | contig 11436 bp, 7 predicted proteins | sample EdamamesoilMG_FD_204470 | JGI IMG/M metagenome (GOLD analysis project Ga0315910, IMG submission 204470) | Garden soil microbial communities collected in Santa Monica, California, United States - Edamame soil | ecosystem: Environmental > Terrestrial > Soil > Garden | place: USA: California...
ATGATGCGACGAAGCTTTGCAGCGATGTCATTCAGCGCTTCATCCCAAGTAACGGGCACCAATTCGCCGTCCTTACGCATCATCGGACGAGTAATCGCATTCGGATGATGATGAATACGATCGGTTGCGCGCCCCTTCGGGCACGTATATCCCTTCGTAATGGGGTGATCGTGGTCGCCGCGAATCTTTACGATGGTTTCACCGGCCACATCGGCAACAAGCCCGCAATGCGACATGCAGACGCGGCAATAGGTGCGCTTGGACTCGATAGCATGAGTATCCACGGCTTCCCCCAGTTATTGAGATGTCTTTTCGTTGTAGGTCGATCTTGGCACAGCCCTGATACAAGTGACAGTTAAACAGGGACTTAGCACCCTAGTGTCAATCCAGCGAGAAGCATTACCGCCGCGCGCACGTGCCGTATGCGATGAACGCATCGTAAGCGGCTTCTGACAGACTGAGCCTCATAACCGGCCAATAATGAGTGACCGCGTCCCCGTGACTTCGAAGGCAAATCGAACGCCCGCGCAGGTCGCAATCATAAAATCGAATCGACATGACCAGCACCACCAAACCCGCACTGGGTTCGAACGCATCCAGCGACAATGTCTTAACGTTGCATGGCGATCCCGAGTTACCGAGCAACACTATCCGGCGTTCGCCGGCGAAAATCGCCGGCGTCGAGCGATACCATGATTCAACGCTTATCGATGTTCTAGAGAACGCGCCGGTCGGCATCCATTGGGTAGACGAACAAGGGATTATTTTGTGGGCCAATCGAACCGAGCTTGACATGCTCGGCTACGCGCCCGCCGAATATATCGGCCAACCGATCGCCAAATTCCACGCCGACCCCGCCGCTATCGCCGACATTCTGACGCGCCTAAAGAACGGCGAGGTACTTGCTTCGCAGGAGGCGCGGCTTCGGCATAAAGACGGGTCGATTCGCATCGGCTCGCTCAACTCGAACGTGCTGTGGGAAAATGGCAAGTTTGTGCACACTCGCTGCTTCACGCGCGACATGACTGGCATTGCCGAAGGTTCGCGCGTCAAGGGTGCGTTGTATCGCCTTACCGATCGACTGCAACGCGCCGGCTCACTAGAAGATGTCTACAACGCCGCCTTGATTGCAATCGAAGATGCACTCCGCTGCCATCGTTGTTCGATCCTGTTACTCGATAAGACCGGAAGCATGCGCTTCGTGGCATGGCGCGGCCTCTCCGACGGCTATCGCGCTGCCGTCGAGGGACATACGCCGTGGACGCTCGACGATCTCGATCCAGAACCCATAACGATTGACGACGTCCAGCACTCGACGCTCAGCGACGAGCTTAAATCGATCGTACGCGCCGAAGGCATCCAAGCACTCGCATTTATTCCGCTGGTCGCCAACGGCCGACTGATCGGAAAGTTCATGACTTATTTCGATACGCCGTTTGTCTTCGAACAAGACAACATTGACCTTTCCTTGTCCATTGCCCGGCAACTCTCGTTCGGGATAGAGCGCAAACGTGTGGAGCAGGCACTGGTCGATAGCGAGCGTCACTTTCGGGACATGATCGATGCGTTACCGGCGGCCATCTATACAACCGATGCCGAGGGTCGACTGACGCACTTCAACCCGGCGGCAATAGAGCTGGCCGGACGCGTGCCGCAAATCGACGTCGATCATTGGTGCGTCGGTTGGAAGCTGTACAAAGCCGACGGCACACCGTTACCGCTCGATCAATGCCCGATGGCAATTGCACTGAAAGAAGGTCGCAGCATTAGGGGCGCCGAAGCCATATTGGAACGGCCTGATGGCGCACGGCGTTGGTTTACGCCATTCCCCACACCGCTAAAGGATGCAAGCGGTAAGGTAATCGGCGGCATTAACATGCTGGTCGACATTACCGAGCGAAAACAGGTCGAACAAACCCTTGAGCAATATGCCAAACAACTCGGGCTGGTTACCAACATCGCACCGATGTATATCACCCAGTGCGATCGGGATGCCCGCTACAAGTTCGTTAACGAGCCGTATGCGCAGCTGTACGGCATCGGTACCGACTCGTTCAAAGGACGCCTAGTTCAAGAGATCGTCGACCCGAAGACGTTTGATTTGATCAAGCCGCACATTGAGGCGGTACTGCGCGGCGAGCGCGTCGAGTTCGATGCGCGCATTTTCGCGCACGCACGCGGCGAACGCGTCATGCACAGTTGGTATGCACCCGAATGGGATAGCAACGGCGAGATAGTAGGCTGGGTGGCCGCGATTGCCGACATCACGGAGCTCAAACGCACCGAACAAGCGTTGCGGGAGAGCGAGGAAAAACTCAAAGAGGCGGACCGGCGTAAGGATGAGTTCTTGGCGATGCTGTCGCACGAACTGCGTAATCCGCTGGCCCCCATCGCAAATGCCGCACATCTCTTGCGTCGAGAGCAACTCACCACGCCGACATTCGTACAGGCTCGCGCCATCATCGAGCGGCAAACGGCACGCTTGGCGCGGCTGGTGGACGACTTACTCGAAGTCAGCCGTATCAGCACCGGACGAATTCAGCTGTATATGGAAAGAATCGCAATCGCCGGGATCATCGAGCGGTCGGTTGAAACCGTGCGACCGTTGTTCGAACAGCGGCGACATACATTGCAAGTGCTCCTGCCGGAAACGGCCGCTTGGGTAGAGGCGGACGGCGCTCGGTTAGAGCAGGTGCTGGTCAATCTGCTTACCAATGCCGGCAAATACACCGATGACGGTGGAGTTATTCAAGTAACCGTCGAAATCCAAGACAGCAGCCTGGCGATACGAGTCAAGGACAACGGCATAGGCATCGGATCCGAGTTGCTGCCGCGCGTGTTCGATCTTTTTACGCAATCGGAACGTGCTCTCGATCGCTCACAAGGCGGACTTGGTATTGGTCTAGCACTAGTCGACCGACTGGTAACCATGCACGGCGGTACAGTTGTTGCCGAAAGCACATTGGGCGAAGGCAGCGAATTTACCGTGACACTGCCGCTCGCGGCGGCACCCGCACAGGTCGACACGGCGCCCGAGATTGCGCCCAAAAGCTCGGCTGCTTCGCTGCGCATACTGGTGGTGGACGATAACGTCGATGCTGCCAAAAGCATGGCTATGTTGATGGAAGCAACGGGCCATCGCGCGTGGGTGGCTCATGACGGTGTGGAGGCGTTGCAGGTCGCTCCCATCGCGCGCCCGCATCTCGTGTTCTTGGATATCGGGCTGCCGAAATTGGATGGGTACGAGGTTGTGAAAAAACTGCGGCCGAGCATTGATCCAAAAACGATATTTGTCGCGTTGACCGGTTACGGGCAGTCGACGGATAGGCAGCGAGCTTTAGACGCGGGATTCGATCAGCACTTGGTCAAACCCGTCGAGTTTGCGCAACTGGACGCACTAATGCAGGAAGCTATGCGACTTAACGCGGCGAAGACTCCTTAACCGCGAATTTGAATTCGTTTGTCGCTTGCCAAGAACCGGTAGTCGCTCGTCTATCTAAAACGAGCGACTACTTCGACACGAAGCCGCTCGCTTAGGACAGGACTCGTCCGCCATTCACGCCGATGGTTTGGCCGGTAACGTAGCCCGACTCCTCCAAGCACAACCACGAACATGCGTTCGCGATATCGTCCGGAACGCCTGTGCGGCGCACGGGAATGGCTTTCACGAGCATATCCATCGGCATTTTTAGCTTGTCTATATTGGCTTCGAACATGATGGTATTCGCCACGGAACCCGGCGGGATATTATTGACGGTAATGCCCAACGGCCCCAGCGCCTGAGCCAGCGAGCGCGTCATCGAAATGACCGCGCCCTTCGATGCCGAGTAGTGCACTTGATCGACGCTGCCGCTTTGCGCGCTGGACGACGAGATGTTTACGACGCGGCCCCACTGCGCGGCCTTCATGTCCGGCAGCACCACTTGCGTAACGATGAACGTCCCCTTGACGTTGATCTCGAACATCTTGTCCCATTGCGCTTCGGTGATTTCTTCGAAGGCAATGAAGTTCGAAATGCCGGCGTTGTTTACGACAACCGTTACCGGACCGAAAGCTGCACGTAATTTATCGACGGCGGCCGTGACCTGCGCGCGATCGGCTATGCTCGCTTGCAGCGCTATGGCTTTGCCGCCTGCCGCTTCGATTTCGGCAACTACTTTCTTGCAGCCTTCGAGATCCAGATCGAGAACGCCGACGGACATGCCGTCGCGCGCCAGTCGCATCGCGCATGCTCTACCGATACCCGCCGCAGCGCCCGTTACCAATGCAGTCTTCTTCATCGTGTCACCTTTCAATCTATCTATATATAAATTCGTTGCCCAAATTCGGTCGCCAATGCCTTAGCCATCCCGAAACTATAGCCGAGAATGCCCAATCGTCCGCGCCCAATGGACAAAATGTACCGTGCAGGCCACAGACTATTCACACGGGCCAGGACTATCACCCTAATCGGCCGTAGCTGTTTAGAATGCTCGCCCCGCGATATAGGTCGTACCCCTATCGCTGGCTAAAATTATTGGCTTTTGGTCACCGGTCCCCTAACGTGGGACTGTCACCCACATTCAGTCAGATAGCGGCGACCGATGCCGCGCACTGAGGAAAGAGAAATGTCCGACGCATTTATTATCGACGCCGTTCGTACACCCCGCGCCATCGGCAAGCCCGGTAAGGGCGCTTATTCCGGCATGCACCCGCAGCACCTGGCCGCCACGGTTTTGAAGGCCCTGCAGCAACGCAATAACCTTAATACGGCGGATATCGACGACGTGATCTGGGGCACGAGCGCACAAAAGGGTTTACAGGGCGGCGACATGGGACGCATGGCCGCTCTCGACGCCGGATTCGACGTGCGCGTCAGCGGTGTCACGCTCGATCGCTTTTGCGGCAGCGGCCTTACCGCTACCAACCTGGCCGCCGGCCAACTCAAGTCGGGCATGGAAGATCTCATCATTTCGGGCGGCACTGAGATGATGTCGATGATCACATTGCAGGGCCAGCAGGAACGCGAGGCAGGCTTCCCTTCGTTGGGGCTAGGGACGGGCAATGCCCGCTTACAAAAACTTCATCCGCAGTCAAATCAGGGTGTCTGTGCGGACGCGATCGCTTCGATGGAAGGTATCGGCCGGGAGGCACTTGACGCCTTCGGACTTGAGAGCCAACGACGTGCTGCGCGCGCCATTCAAAACGGTTGGTTCGATCGCTCGATCGTGCCGGTTATTAACGATGAAGGCCGCGTAGTGCTCGCCAAGGACGAGTATCCGCGTCCGGATACGACCGCCGAAGGCCTAGCTGCACTCAAACCCAGCTTCGCGCAGATCGCCGACATGCCGTCAAATCGCGAAGGCATCACGTTCCGCCAGCTCATTAATCAACGCTATCCCGATTTAAAGATCGAACACTTCCATCATGCCGGCACGTCCTCGGGCGTGGTCGATGGAGCCGCCGCTATTCTCTTGGCTTCCGCCGATTACGCACGCAAGCACGGGCTGAAGCCGCGCGCCCGCGTGATCGCGACTGCGAACATCGGCGATGATCCGACGCTGATGCTCAATGCGCCCGTCCCCGCCGCAAAGAAAATTCTTGCCAAGGCCGGGCTCACGACCAAAGACATCGACTTGTGGGAAGTTAACGAAGCTTTCGCCGTAGTCGTGGAAAAATTCATTCGCGATTTGGGATTGGATCGCGAGCGGGTGAACGCTAACGGTGGCGCGATTGCGATGGGCCATCCTATCGGCGCGACCGGTGCCGTGTTGATCGGTACTGTTCTCGACGAATTGGAGCGTCGCGATCTAAGGCGCGGACTTATTACGATGTGTGCGGCCGGCGGCATGGCGCCCGCCATTATCATCGAGCGCGTATAAATATCGCCGTCGGAGCAAACCCATGACGCAGATCATGCAAGGCATTCGAGTTCTCGAAGTGGCGCAGCACACCTTTGTGCCGGCTGCCGGCGCCATCCTTGCCGATTGGGGCGCAGACGTCGTCAAGATCGAACATCCGCTGCGGGGCGATGCCATGCGCGGCTTTCGCAGTACCGGCGGCGTGCAACACAATCCGAATCGACACACGCTGGTCGAACATGCAAATCGCGGCAAGCGCAGTGTCGGTGTGGATGTATCCAAATCGGAAGGTCAACAACTCGTCTATGAAATAGCCAAGACCGCGGACGTGTTTCTGACCAACTACCTCCCGGCGCAACGTCAGAAATTGAAGCTGGACGTTGAACACATTCGCGCGGTCAATGCCAACATCGTCTATGCACGCGGTAGCGCCTATGGCGATAAAGGCCCCGAACGCGAAGTCGGCGGCTTCGATGGGACAGCATTTTGGACTCGCAGCGGCGTCGGCAATTCCATGTCGCCGCCCGGACTCGATGGGCCCCTCATGCAAGGCATGCCCGCCTTCGGCGATTGCATCGGCGGAATGAATATTGCCGGGGGAATCATGGGTGCGCTGTTTCACCGCCAACGAACCGGCAAAGCGCTTGAACTCGATGTGTCGTTGATGAGCACTGCGTGGTGGGCCTCCGGCTCGGGCATGGCACAGGTAATGGAAACGGGCATCGTACCCCGAACACGCATGCCGACCGTCGGCGGCTCGCCGAACAATCCTTTCATGGGTAATTTCTCGACATCGGACGGCGGCACGATCAACTTCTGCACGTTGACGCCGGGACCGTATATTCGCGACATCTTTACGCATCTCGGCATCCCCGAGGCCGCCGACGATGCGCGTTTTGCAAAGGTAGAAGACCTAATGAAAAACTGGGCCGACGCGAGCGCGTTGATGGTGCAAGCAATCGGTAAGAAGCCGTTTACTTACTGGACGCAACACTTGAGAAGTATGAAAGCGCAGTGGGCGCCTTTTCAAAGCCTGCAAGACCTGGCCAACGACGCGCAGGCCATCGCTAACGACATGATTATCGAAGTGGAGTCGATCGACGGCGATAAACCCATCAAACTTGTTCGGCCGCCAGTGCAGTACGATCACGCCGCCGTAAAAACGACGCGCGCGCCGCAAGCGTCGGAACATACGGAAACATTCCTATTGGAACTGGGTATCGAGTGGGAACGCATCGAAAGCCTTAAATCCTTGGGCGTGATTGCTTAACTATTCGATGAAAAACTTCGGCAGCTTCGATTACATCATCGTCGGCGGTGGTACCGCCGGCTGTGTGCTTGCGAATCGACTTTCGCAGGATCCTAGCGTGTCGGTGCTGCTGCTCGAAGCCGGCGGTAATGACAGCTGGATATGGATTCACATTCCAGTCGGTTACTTGTACTGCATCGGCAATCCACGCACCGATTGGTGCTATCGCACGCAGGCCGATCCCGGTCTCGGCGGCCGCTCGATCCTGTACGCGCGCGGCCGCGTCCTGGGCGGCTGCTCCTCCATTAACGCGATGATTTACATGCGCGGCCAAACACGCGATTACGACGAGTGGGCGGCTCTCACCGGCGATACTTCTTGGAGTTGGGACAATGTGTTGCCGTTATTCAAACGCAGCGAAGACCACTGGCGCGGTGGCGATGCGTTTCACGGCAGCGGCGGCGAAGTGCGTGTCGAAGAACAACGGCTGCGCTGGGACATTCTGGATCGTTTTGCCGACGCCGCCGAGCAAGCCGGTATTCCGCGCACGAACGATTTCAATACCGGTGACAATTTCGGTTCTGGAAAATTCGAAGTCACGCAACGGCGCGGTGTACGGTGGAATGCCGTTAAAGCATTTTTACGGCCGGTCATCAAACGGCCCAACTTGCGCATTGTGACGGCCGCGCTCATCGATAAGCTTACCTTCGACGGCGCTCGCATTACCGGCGTCCAGTTCCGGCTCGGCGATGCAGCAATGCAGGCGTCCGCGCGCGTCGAAACCCTGCTTGCCGCAGGCGCGATCGGTTCGCCCGCAATTCTACAACGCTCGGGTATCGGCGACGGACAGCAACTAAAGACCGTGGGCATCGATTCGACACTCCATCTACCCGGCGTCGGCGCCAACTTGCAGGACCATCTGCAACTGCGCTCAATCTATGAGATCGAAGGCATTCGCTCGCTGAATCAGATGGCAAACAGTTATCTCGGCCAAATGCGGATGGGTTTGGAATACTTATGGCGTCGCGGCGGACCTTTAAGTATGGCGCCGAGTCAGCTGGGCGCATTTGCAAAATCCGATGCTTCGCAGGCCACGTCGAATCTGCAGTATCACGTGCAACCGCTCTCGCTCGATAAATTCGGCGATCCGCTGCATTCATTCCCGGCCTTTACCGCGAGCGTCTGCAACCTTCGTCCTACGTCGCGCGGGTCCGTCACGATCGCGTCGAATAATCCCGCGGACGCACCGCACATTGCGCCGCGCTACCTCTCTACCGATGACGACCGCAAGACCGCCGCCGACGGATTGCGGCTAACGCGACGCATCGTATCGATGCCTGCGCTCGCGCCGTATAAGCCGAAGGAATTCTTACCGGGGCCTCAGTATCAGAACGACGAGGAACTCGCGATCGCGGCAGGCCTCGTCGGCACCACCATCTTTCACCCCGTGGGGACCTGTAAGATGGGACGAGTTGACGATCCGACCGCCGTTGTCGACACGCGATTGCGCGTACGCGGCGTCAGCGGATTGCGTGTGATTGACGCTTCGGTCATGCCGACCATCACGTCTGGTAATACCAACGCCCCCACGATCATGATCGCCGAGAAAGGCGCTGTTATGGTTCGCGAAGACCGGCGTTAAATTAGATTATTGGGTTGTTACTTCTTCGCGGCCATTCCGAAGCTATAGCGCAAGTGTTCCAGCGGTCCCGACGGCACGACTGAGAACGCCAACGGCGACTCCGTGTTGCGAATCGTTTCGATATTCGCCGCCACATCTTCTACCGACCACTTCGGTCGGTAGATGCCTTTCGACTCCGCCGGAAACGCACGCGCCACCCGACCCGCCGCGGAGATGAGCATTTCGCCGCTCATGACGCAGCTCTCGTGAGCGAGATACGCCACCGCAGGCGCAACCATCTCCGGATCCATCGGCGGGAAGGCACTGGTATCGACACCCTCCGACATGCGAGTTACCGCCGCCGGCATGATGACATTGCTCTTGATCCCCTTCGCCGCACCTTCTTGCGCCGCCACGTTCGATAGCGCGATCAACCCGCCTTTCGCCATGCTGTAATTAACGACGTTAGCGTTGCCGTAAATGCCGTTGATCGATGAAGTCATTATGATGCGGCCGTAACCGGCTTTCGCCATTACCGGAAACGCGGGACGCACGACATGAAATCCGCCGCGCAAATGCACGTCGAGGACCAACTCGAAATCTTCGTACGACAACTCTTCCAGCGAACCGCGACGTACGATGCCGGCGTTGTGAATGAGGATGTCGATACGGCCGAAGTTATCGAGCGCGGATTGAATAATGGCTTTGCCGCCGGCCGGCGTGGCCACGGAATCGGTGCAGGCCACCGCATCGCCGCCCGCCGCCTTGATTTCATTCACCACTTCCTGTGCCGGCCCGATATCGGTGCCCTCGCCCTTTAGGCTGGCACCAATATCATTGACGACGATCTTGGCGCCGCGCGATGCGAGCAAGGTCGCATAGGTACGACCTAATCCACGCCCTGCACCAGTAATGACAGCGACGCGATTATCGAATCTGAGTTGTGTCATCGCATTCCCCTTGGATCGCTCGGAGCGTCTAACTTACGATCTTCGACGCACGTAATTGTTGAATGTTCTCAGCCGTCAAACCGAGAATATCTTGCAAGATCTCATCGGTGTGTTGCCCCAGCACCGGCGGCGCCGATGGGTTTGGCTGTGCGGCGCCGGGAAATTTAAAGGGACGATTCACAATCGGAATCTTCCCCAGTACCTGATGCTCGGTTTCCACAACCATCTCGCGCTCAACTGCTTGCGGCTGCGAAAGCGCAGCTTTGATTCCTAAGATCGGGGCGTTAGGCACTTCGTGTTCCGATAGTAACTCCGCCAACTCCTGCACGGTCTTCAAGCGCGTAACGTTCGCAATCATTTCATTTACAAGGGCGCGGTTGTCCCGACGCTTTTGAATGGTATCGAAGCGAGCGTCGGCGATTGCATCGAGCAATCCCAACGCACGACAGATGCGTGCCCAGAACGCATTCGTCAAACAGGCGATGATGATGGAGCCATCCTTGGCAGGAAATGACCCGTAGGGAACCAGATTGGGATGTTGTGAACCCTGCGGCTTCGGATCTTCACCGGTGAAGAATGCGAGCTGTGCCAAGTAACCGAGCATGCCGAGCATGCCGTCCAGCAAACTGATGTCGATTAAGCGACCACGACCTGTGGCATTACGTTCGTGCAGCGCTGCGAGAATACTAATGGGCCCGTTGATACCGCCGACCAGATCGCCGAGAGGGATACCCATTTTCATCGGCGCGCAACCCGGCTCTGCGTTCACGCTCAACGCGCCCGATAAGGCTTGCATCACGATGTCGAACGACGGCCGATCGCGCATTGGACCGGTCATGCCGAACCCCGAGATCGCACAGTAAATCAAACGTGGGTTGATGGCCGATAATGCGTCGTAACCTAGGCCCAAGCGATCCATCACACCCGGCCGATAATTTTCGATCACGATGTCGCACTTGGCGGCAAGGTCCTTCGCGAGGGCGACACCCGCCTCGCTCTTCAAATCGATAACGATGCTTTTCTTGCCGCGATTGATGCTTAAGAAGTAATGGCTCTCGCCGTCGCGGAACGGTGGAAACGTCCGCGTGTCGTCGCCGGTGCCCGGCGGCTCGATCTTCACTACTTCAGCGCCAAGGTCCGCGAGCGCTAGCGCGGCGGATGGACCCGCCAATACGCGCGTGAAATCGAGAACGCGAATCCCTTGCAGTGGACCGGCCCAGGCTGGAGTGGGTTTGTTGGACATCGGCTTTATATCGCTCCCTCCCCTGGTCGCCCGGGGAGGGTTGGGGTGGGGGCGTCTTGTTGCAAACGATGGGAGCAAGAACTGCAGCGAAGACCTTGCCCCCTCCCTAACCCTCCCCCGCTAACGCAAGGGAGGGAATTCGGATCAGCAACCTACCCGCGGCTCGGCAATTCCACAATCGCGATGCCGCTCGCCGACAACTCGCCGCGATGCGTTTGCGCTTTTTGGTTGATCTCAACCAAGTGCTTGCCGTTCTCAACGAACTTGCGTGTCACGCTGGCATCGATCACCACTACGTCGCCGTCCGGATTGTGGCGACGGATTTGGCACTTACTCTTGCGCAAGAAACCATCGTCGCCGGCCCAGTTGGTAATCTGATGCGTCAACCACGAGCAACGCTCCGGGCCGTAGTCATACGCACCGGGCGCGCCGACTTCGAGTGCAAACGCCTCGTCCCAATGTACGCGCTCGGGACAATCCGGCACGCCGAAACGATTCTTGATGCCGGTACCGGGATGCTTCTGCTGCATCTT
>Ga0315910_10004656_pt1 | contig 11435 bp, 10 predicted proteins | sample EdamamesoilMG_FD_204470 | JGI IMG/M metagenome (GOLD analysis project Ga0315910, IMG submission 204470) | Garden soil microbial communities collected in Santa Monica, California, United States - Edamame soil | ecosystem: Environmental > Terrestrial > Soil > Garden | place: USA: California...
CGGCCGGAACGTCGGCACGATGTCCGATGAAGAGCACGCGCCGCCCGACTCCCGCACGCCTGGCACGCTGCCTGAGTGCGGCGACGTAATCCCCCTCACCCGCGCTCGCATCACCAGCAATGAGAAAGCGCACGGTTGGAAACCAGGACGCGAGCATCGAGGCCGCATCGATGAACTGTTCGAGGCCCTTCAGGGGTGTGAGACGAGAGACGACCGTCACCAGGCGCTCGTCAGGCGCGAGGCCGAGCTGCTCACGGATTGCGTCGGAATCCGGAGATGCGTCGAAGCGTTCCACGTCGACGCCGTTTCGAATGACCACAATCTTGCTCAGGGGATATCCCTGTTCGAGAAGCCATCCCTTGACCGCCTCGGCGTTGACGAGAATGCGATCAGCAAGGTGACAGACGTACTTCTGCGCGCGTGTCTGGCGCGGTGTGAGATACACCCCGCGGTCGCGAATCGACGCGATGATCACGGGAACGCCGGCCGCCGCGGCAGGCGGAACCGCGAAGACGTTCCCGTAGAAGCCGTAGGTATGCACGATGTGCAAACGTCGGCCGACGATGTGCCGAGCCAGACGCACTTGTTGACCGATCGCACGTGGGCTCAGGAACGAGGAGATCGGGTATTCGCGCAGCGGCACATCGCGCTCCGTGAGCGCCGTCACCAGCGGTCCGACGCGGTGCATGCAAGCGACTTCCAGATCGAAGCCATCGTCAGCCAGTGCGCGACTGAGCGTCGTCACCTGATTCTCGGTGCCGCCGCAGTGCAGTGTCGGCAGGACCTTGAGTACGCGGACCGAGCCGTTCGACGTCATGCCGTGCGCCACACGTTGTCGACGGCTAAGGCCAGGCCGGCGATCAGGAAGAAATAGAACTGATACGCCACCGGATAGAACAGCGCGGCCACCGCGAACGCACACAACGCGGTCTGCACGCCCTGGGCGGCGACTCCGACCTCGCTCAGTGTTGAAGTCCGCCTGGACAGACGCCGCACGCGACGGACGCGACGAAAGACGCTCACGAACAGCCACAGGAAGAGGAGCAGGCCGGGCACGCCCAGATCGACCGCGTATTGCAGGTAGACGTTGTGCACCATGCGCCATGTAGGCCCGCGCTCGCGGTTGAGCGCCAGCACGTTCTGTCCCAGTCCCACGCCGACCACGGGCGTGCGAGTCACGATATCGGCGGCGACGGCCACGTCTGCCCATCGCCCCTGTGCTGATCCGGTCGGGTCGCTGGCAATGTCGGTAATCGTGGTGAGCCGCTGTGTGTATCCGGCCGGGAGCATCCACGGGATGCTGACCACCAGCCCGAGCAGGAGGAGCAGCGCCGCGGCTGGTGCACGACGCAGCATCGGGATCACCGACAACAAGCCGATGATGACCAGCGTCACGAAGCCGGCGCGCGAGAAGGTCACGATGACGCCACTGGCCGAGAGCAGCAGCGCCAGCGCTGCGACTGTCCGTGTGGCGATCGCGCGCTCCATCATCAACAGTGCCGCCGCGAGCGGAATCATCAGGTTCAACGTCAGCGCCAGATCGTTGGGATTGCCTGCAAGGCCGGACCCGCCATCGTTGAAGCCGGTAATCCGGGGCGCGGACGCATCCGCCGAGATGAGGAAGTTCCCCGACCAGTAGCTCTGAAGCGCCGACACCGAGAGGGGAATCGAGCAGAGAACCAGGACCCACATGAACAGACGCAACCGCTGGGAAGTCGTCACCAGCGAGGACACCAGCCAGAAGAACACCACGACCTTGAGAAATGGATCGATGAGCTGCTCGACGCTGCCGCCCGGCCAATACGAGAGCGGCACGGTCAACGCGGCCCAGAGCAGCAAGCCCAGCGTGATCAGGAACTCCGGTCGTAGCGGACCAACCGCCTGCCGGTTCACGCTGCATTCGAGCAGGTACACCACGATCGCGACGCCCGCTGCGAGAAACGCAATGCGGAAGTGCTGCAGCACCGGGAACCAGACCTGGGGCGACAGCAGCAGGATTGCCGTGAACGTGACCAGCGCGGCAAATGCGATGCGTCCCGGTGAGCCGGCAGGACGCGCGACGGGCTCAGGACGCCACCAGGCCGGTGTCGCGTCGAGTACCTGCATGTGCCTGCTCCTGGTTCTTCACGCCCGACATCCGGATCGGACCGTCAGGAATGTCGACCACCGTCAACCCGTTCTCTGTGAACCAGCGAAAAACCTCCGGGTAGAGATATTTCGATTGATGCGTCGGGGAGTACCAGTCGAAGGTGTCGAGCCAGCGCCAGCGCCACTTCGGCTCCATCGAGATCGGCAGCGCCACGCTGAGCAACCGCCCCACGACCGGGACGCGATACAACCAATACAAAGGAACCGCCACTGAGCTCAGCACCCACGTCACCCTCAGCGGCAGACGAGTTGTGATGAGACGAATGGCGTCAGACGAGCGACGTGACGGTCCATACCGCGCGTACACATAGATCGCGAGCTTGCCGCCCGGTGCGAGGGCGCGCGCCAGCGAGGCAAAGGCCGATGGCGGGTCAGGCGTGTGATGCAGCACGCCGATCGAGTACGCGAGATCGAACGTGTGGTCGCGAAACGGCAAAGCGAAGACGTCAGCCTGCGCGAGATGCACGTTGTCGAGGCCGCCGATGTTGCGATACGCGGCATCGATTGCCGTCGTGACATCGATACCGAACACCTCGGCGCCTTTCGCAGCAGCCCTCTCGGCGAAGCGACCAGCGCCCACTCCGGCGTCGAGCAGTCGACGGCCGCCGAACTCGTCATCACGCCAGCCAGTCGTGGCACTGAGCGTCGCGTCGGAGGTGGATGCGCCGTTGAACGAGTCCATCTGCACGGTACGAAACCACTGCCACTGGAGCGCGAAGCTTTGCGCGTAGGTCTCCGTGGGCACGAACCGCGGAATCCCGTTGGTGATCGGATACGAAGCGCCACAGGTCAGGCACGTCAGGTCGCCCTCGACGATCTCCGCGCCGCGCCCCTTCCGGCGAAGCCGCAAGGCTCCGTGGCACGCGGGACACACGAACACATCGACTGCACGCGCTTTCATGTCACGTTGGCCGGCGTTTCGCGAAGCGGGTCCGGTAGTCGCCGTTGTAGTAGCCGTACAACGGGCGATGGTCCCTGTTGAAGACAATCCCCAGGACCTTCGAGGCATCGAGGAGGTTGAGCGACTCTTCGAGCAGCTTGCGCGGCGTATCGTTTGCGGAGACGACCACGACGACACCATCGAGCGCTCGCGCCAGTACGACCGCGTCGGTGACCGGGATCATCGGCGGAGTGTCCACGACGACGAGATCGAACTGGCGACGGGCGTCCTGCAGAAGGTGATCGAGTCGAGGCGATCGCAGGAGTTCATGCACAGGCGTGGACGGAGCGCCCGCCAGGACCATGGCGAACGGGATGTCGTCCACTTGCCGAACGAGGTCCGTCAGCTCGAGTTGGTGATTCGACAGTGCATCGGCAAGTCCCGGCCCGCTCGCGTCGGCGTCGGAGAGACGGAGCCGCGCACCGATCGAGGGACGCCGGAGATCAGCGTCGATCAGCAGCACCCGTTCGCTTTCTGCGTGCGCGGCGGCCAGATTGATCGCCGTTACGGTCTTGCCGTCTCCCAATCCCGGGCTGCTGATGGCCAGCACGTGCACATCGCGCACGCTCCGGAGCCGCTCGACCTGTAGACGGAGAGCCTGGAACTGCTCGGCGGCGAAGGAGGCTGGCGCCCGAAGACTGACCAGCGTGTGATCGAATCCCGGTTGCATCACGCACCTCGCGCAAGGAAGCGGACCAGTTGCTCATTGCCGCTCGCGACATAGGCCGAGAACGCGGCCACGAGCGCCAGCCCGCCGATGACGCATGCGGTCAGGCCCAACGCACGCGGGAGACGCCTGGATACCGGCATCTCGATGGACGGGATCGATGCCAGGATCGGCACGTTGGTGAACTGGCGCACGTCATCCACGCTGTGGAACGACGTATCGAGCTGTTCGCGAATCAGCACGACGATGCTCGCCAGCAGGGCAGCGAGCAGGAGGCCCATCACGAGCAGGCGGAAGCGGTTTGGTGCGTTGGGTCCCATCGGAGCGACCGCTGGCTCGAGTATCCGAAAGCGCTCGCCCTGATTTGCGGTTTCCACGCTCTGCGCGAGCTGGGCATCTTCGTAGCGTTTGAGCAGCGAGTCGTACAGCTCTTTGGCCGACTGACGGTCCCGCATGATGAGCGCGAGCTCGTTCTCGCGGTACGGCACCTGCTCGAGACGCTGCTCCGCGGTGGTGATCAACTTGCGGAGACTCTCGTCCTCCAGCTTCAGCCGGTCGATCTCTGCGTTGAGGCCTTCGAGCGTGCGCGTGCCGGGTCGTGGCTCGCCGGTCGCTGATGCCGCGGGTTTGGCTGGAGACGATTGCGACTCCAACGCGGCGATTTCTTCCTTGATGCGTTTGATGTCGGGATATCGCTCGGGAAACCCCTCCCATTGAGCGAGGTCGCGCCGTAGTTGATTCAACCGGCGGGTCGTCGCCGATTCCGCATCGCTGAGCGAGAGCGTCGCATCCGGAGGCAGGTCGGCTAACAGCGTGGCGCGCTGATCGAGTGCGCGCAGCAGCCGTTCGCCGTTCAGCCGGAGTTGCACGTTGAGCCGCTCGAGCGCCGCCAGGTTCATTTCGGCCTGCTGAGGCAGACCGCCGGCGTGCTGTGTCGTGTATGTCGCGACGGCACGTTCGCGGCCGTTCAGTTGCTGCCGGGCGTCGTCGAGCTGCGTCTTCAGGAACTGCGTGGCGCGTGTGGCTTCGTTCGCCCGCATCTGCACGTTCTGCGCAACATAGAAGTCGGCGATCGCATTCGTCACGTCAGAGACCGTCTCGGGATGCTCCCCGGTCACCGTGAGCCGGAATGCGACGGTCTTGCTGCGACCGCTCACCTGTTCAGGTCCCGTCAAGTCGATCTTGATGTCGTCTCTCAACTGCGCGAGCGCGGAGTCGCGATCACCGCGGGCTCGAATCGAGGGGTAGAGATTGAACCGCTCGAGCAGTTCAGTGAGGTTGGCCCGGCTCAAGACCTCCTGCTGGATGACGTGCAGCCGGCTCTCGAGCTCGCCGCCGGCGCCCGATCGCACCAGTCCGTCTGGCAGTTGCCGCTCGACGAGGACGACGGACGAGGCGCGAAAGAGATCCGGTAGGTACAGCGCGAGCGAGAGCGCGGCGACCATCACCGTCGTAAACACCACGACCGCCAGAGACCGGCGTCGCCGGATGATGTCGGCGGCCTGCAGGAGCAAGGATTCGTCGGATGTCGTCGAGCGCGTATCAGCCATGCTCCACCTCACGGAACGACGATGATGTCGCCCGGCTCGACGAAGAAATTGTCCTGGTCGGTGCCGATCTCCAGCTTGGTGTACCGGAATGGGATGCGGACCGTCGTGCGACCGTTCTGACGCAGGATCACGATGCGGTCGCGCTCAGCAAAGTCGGTGAATCCCTGCGCCATGGCGATGATCTCGAGCACGGTGGCCGGGCTGCGCAATTCAAAGCGGCCTGGTGAGCGCACGGCGCCGACGACGGCGGCCTTCGCGCTGTGTACTTCGCGAACGATCACCGCCACCTCGGGAGCGGGGATGAACTCGGACAGCCGCGTGGTGAGCTCTTGTCGCAACTGCTCCGGCGTCAGGCCCGCGGCCTTGATGTCGTTGACCAGCGGCAGCGACACTTTGCCGTCCGGCCGGACCGGCACCGAGCGGCTCAACTCCGGACTTTTCCAGACGGAGATGTCGAGCACGTCTTCGGGACCGATCTTGTAGTGGGCGTCATCGACGACCCGAGCCGTAGCGCCCGACGTCGTTGCGGTGGCGGCCCCTTCGGGTGGCGCAGGGCTCGGTCGCGCCCGTTCCTGCGCTGATACGAGGCCAGCGATACACAGACAGACAGTGGCGAATGCCAGAACAGGTCTCATGGCCACAGCACTCCAGTCATCGGGAGAGCCGGATCGCGCGTCAGGGGAGTGAACGTTCGTTTCAGCCTCGCGGCGATCGTCACCCCGACTCGAACGGTGCCGCGCGTCACATGTCCATCGGGTGGCAGCTGGCCTCGCAGGTCGCCGCGCTGATAGTCGGCGCGGTAGGCGGCGGTCACCGTGTACATCTCTCGAACCGTCCACGCGCCACCGACGCCTCCGTGGTACACGGTCGCCTGCGTGTCGCTCAGCGACGTGCTTCGGAACACGCCGATCAAGGTGCCAATCTCGAGGTCGTTGCCGAGCAGCCATGACGTCCTGGCGGTCCCGCTGTGAATGCCGACCGGCCCCGGCACACCGAGCACGATCGTCTCGCCGTGCCAGTAGTCGATCAGCAACCGCTGACCTGGTGGGCGATGGAGAAACGACGCCAGAACTTCCGGCATCACGCCCCGATACGAGCTGACGCGGGGCCCCACTTGTACCGACGTGTTCGCCCCCGGTGTGATCTGATGCGACCACGAGAAGAGGAGCGTGTGTGAATACTCCGAACCGAAGGGGGATCCCACGAAGGAGCGGGCCACATACCGTCCACCCCACTGTGTCCGCGCTGACGAGGCATAGTCGGCTCCCGCACGCATCGCATGCAGCGACTGCGTGAGAGAGCCTGAGAGCGATTCTCTCGTCCAGTCATATTGCGCTGTCAGCGTCGTACGGAGTCTCAACCGATACGATGCCGAAGGCGTGAGCTGAGTACGCGCGCCGATCTGACGACCCAGCAGAACGCCGCTTTCGAGGTTGAGTTCGGAGGGCGAATCCGTTCGGTCGTGGCGACCGCCGAGACCGATCTGCGTCCGCGGCGATGTACGCAGTCGCGCGTTGAGGACCGCTGTCCGCTGTGCGCCGAGCATATTGAGAGCCGGATAGTTCGCCGATCGCTGCGCCTCGAACGCCAGGAAGCCGTGAATCTCCCTGTTCAGCGATTCATAGCCCGCGTCGAACGAGGGCCTCACGTGGGCCAGCGTGTCTCCGGCGCTGCCGGTCAGGAACAGATTGCTGTCGTGCGACAGGCTCACCGACGCCGCCGGCACGAGCCAGGTCCGTGGCTGTGCATGGCTCTCGGAGACCATCATCAACGCGGCAGTTGCGACGATCGCCGCCCTGAAGAGCATGCCTACCGCGGCCTCGGCGATCGAGGAGCACAGGGTTCGACCGACGTACAGGCGACGTCGACCGCGACGCTTCTCCCCAGCATCGTCACCGACACGACGAGCCGGCCCTTGGTTGGCTTGTCCTGTACGAAGAACCCTTCGAGTCCCGTGAGGGCGCCTTCCCGGACGCGGACGCGATCGCCGTGTCGCAGGTGCGCGCATGGCAGCACCGGGACATCTGCGCGGGCGAGACGTTGAATCGCATCGATCTCATCGTCGGGAATAGGCGTGAGCTTGTCCCAGCCCTGATCGAGGATCCGGACGATGCCGCGGACTTGCAGCGCCGTGAGGTAGCGCTGTCTGTCCATGGTGTCGTGCACGAAGAGATAGCTCGGAAACATCGGCGTGCGAATCAGGTGCATCGTGCCGAGCCGCTTCGACCATGTCTGGACTTCCGGAAGAAACGGCTGAAAGCCTCTGGCGGCGAGCTGCTCGCGCACCTGGTGCTCGCAGTGACTGTGGGTCCAGACTGCGTACCATGCCGCGTCTGCTGTTGGCGCAACTCGGTGGGTGCCTGGTCGAACGATGCGGTCGGCATGTGGCAAGGCTTCGCCCCCTTCGGTTTGAAATGACAAGACCGACTCACCGCTTGACTCAGGCCGGTGCAACACGACGCGTGCAGGACGCGACACGAAGACGGTTCAGCTGACCCCCGCCTGCCTGTGATCCGGCTCACCGGAATCGCATCCGCAGCGATGCATAAAGCGTTCACACGAGCCGGGCGTGTGTGGATGACGCGTGTGCGTGCGAAGAGCCGTGCTTCGCAGCGGGTCGTCGTGGTGGCGCGTGGCGGTCTGCGCGTTCACTCGGGCGAGTGGCGTGGTTCGCGACTTGCACGAGCTCGCACCGCGAAACGACTGTGCAGACGGCGGCAGCGAGTGACGTGCCTCTTCGCGCGTCATCGGGCCGCGTGAATGCGCCCTGAGGTCACGACAACACGCGGTCCCTGCGAGAAGTCACGACTTCCCGCGGTCCACTGCAAGGCTGTGACCGATGACCGTGACTTGACGCTGAAGCGGAGGCACAGATGCCCGCCAGGTTCCTCCTCACGCTGCTCACCGGCCTCGCCGCTTGCGTCGCCGCCGGATGCGGTGGCGATTCGTCCACTCCAACCGCGCCAACGCCGCCGCCACCCGTCGTCGCGCCACCGTCCCCACCGCCGGCGGTGGCGCAAGGACGGGTCGAGATGAGGGTGGTTCCGAACCCCGTCCCCTACAGCGGGAATCGGATCGAACTGCCCGGATGCACGTCGTCACAGAACACGTGGTTCTACGATCAGATTCTGACGGAGAGTGGCGGATCGGCCGTTACTCTCACACAGCGAATTGATTTGTTCGACAACACGCGCACAAATGACCGTAGCGACCTGAGCATCGTGGTGCCAGCCAACGGCTCGATCACGCTGAGCACGCGGTGGTGCAGTGCGACGAGCGCCGAACACACGGCTGAGTCGAGATTCAGCGGGAAGGACGCCGCCGGAAATGACATCGCGGTGACGTCCGGTGTCGTGCGCCTGATGAAAAAGCCGGACTAGTTGGAGGGCGCCGTTCTACCCCGAACGCTTGCGCAGCGTGAGGCAGGCGACTTTCTTGCGCGATCGTTCTGTTTCGCCGAGCTCGCTGAGGAACAGGCGATTGAGGGCAAAGTGCGCGGGCAGCATCGCGTAGCGAAGGAGGCGCGGCAGGCGAGGGTTGAGGATCGCGTCTTCGACAGCGATGCGACGCTCACCCCGGAAGCTCAGATCGACGAGCTCGAGCTGATCGTCTCCCAGCAGGCGCGCCTGCAACGTGCGTCGATCGTAGGCTCGCTGGTAGAAGACCTTCTCGCGATCGGACGACCTGACCCAGTAGACATCCGGGCCTGGAGCATGGAACTCCTCGAGGTAGCCGCGGTCGCTCCACGGAACGGTGAGGCAGACAATCCCACCCGGCTTGAGCACACGCGCAATCTCCCGCATCGCACAGGCGTCGCCGTCACCAGGAATGTGCTCGACAACCGAGACGGAGAAGACGCGGTCGAACGATTCGTCTCGGTAGGTGAGGGTCCGCGCATCTTGCGTTTCGATCACGTAGCGCTGTCGCGTAGACCCGAGCACGCTGGTGGCGTATGCGGCATACGGCCGAAAGAAGTCGTCAACGAGGTCTGTCGCCCAGATGCGGGCGCCGACGCGCGAGGCCAGAAACAACGACAGCAGCTTGGGACTTCCGATGTCGAGCACGCGGTGATCGGCCGTCACGGCCAGATGCTCGAGGACGTACCGGAACTCCGAGCAGCGGATGTATTCGACGGGAAGCACGAGACGCTTGACCGCATGACGGGGCGCAACAGGAAGCGCGCGGGCGCCAACCAGGAGGCCGAAGCGATAGACGTCCCAGTCGGAATAGGTGCCGGGTGTGCTCACGGCGGCGCGCGGTTGCGCATCTCGTGCCAACAGGCTCCTTCGCGTGAGCTGGGCGCTCTCGATCAGTCCGGCTGAGTGCTTCGGCGCGGGCCGCGAGCGTGTCACAATCACCGTCAGTCAGCGAGAGCCACCATCGCTACCCCCTCCACACGCAGCCCACTCTCCGCGTTCTGGGAGCATTACGCCTTCTCGATTGGCGATGCGCGTTTCCAGTGGCTCGACGTTGTGCTGGCGGCCATGGCGCACGGAGACTGGGCGCGCTTCGAGCGCCGGCTGACCGAAGGGCTGTGCTGCGCAGCGCGCGCGGACGCTGAGGACCTGCCACCGCCTGATGGGGTGATCGACGAAGCCGCTGCCGCATTCCGGTACGAACGCGATCTGATCTCGGGCTCGGATATGAGCGAGTGGCTCGCGCGCGTGGGTGTGTCCACAGACGACTGGACGGCCTACCTTACCCGCGACGTCCTGCGGCAGATGTGGGCTGACGAGCTCGAGGATCTGCTCGATCGCTACCCGCCGTCGCCGCGGCAACTCGAGGCGGCCGCGATCGCCGAAGGAGTCAGCTCCGGCCTGTTCGACGTCTTCGAAGCCTCGTTCGGTGAACGTGCGGCGACCGCATTCGACGAGTGCCCAGACCTATTCGCGGCCGAGCACGCCGTCTCCGTTGCTCACGCGGAATCAGCCACTCGACTCGTCCGGCAACACGCACACTGGCTGACGATGTGCCCGGAAGCGGAGTCCGTGGCGCGCCTCACGTGGATCCTCGACATTGACGAGGCCTACCGCGCAGCGTCCGAACGGCTGGTGGACGAGGAGGCACTCCAGCACGTGATCGAGGGACATCGGCTCGACTGGGTCGTCGTCGACATGGACACGATCACGTTCGCAGACGAGGAGGCGGCGCGGGAGGCGATTCTGTGCGTCAAGGAAGACGGGCTGTCCATGCAGGACGTCGGCGCGCTCTCGCATCACCCGGTCACGCGCGACCGGCGATTCCTCGAAGACATGCCGGCCGAGCATCGAGATCACCTTCTGTCGGTCGAACCGGGCCGCCTGGTTGGTCCTCTCCCCATTGACGGTCGGTTCCAGGTAGCGGCCGTCCTGGCGCGGACGACACCCACGCTCGAAGACGAGCACGTGGGTCAGCGGGCACGAGCGGCTCTCCTCGAGCAGGCGGGTCGCCGAGCCGCACGCGACCACGTCAAGCGGAACCCGGTCTAACTCAGCAGCTATGTTATTCTCCGCACTCTTGCCGGCGTCGGCCCTCTGGCGGAGACAGCGTGGCTGAACCAGGCGTCCTCGACGATCTCCCGATACTCCGGTTTCTTCCAGACGACACACGAGCACAAGTCGTCGGACGGTTCGTGCCGGTGTCGTTTCCGTTCGGCGGCATCCTCGCCGCCGAAGGCCAGATGGCGGACGCCGTCTACGTCCTCGTCAGCGGTCGCGCACGCGTCGTCAAACGCACGGAAGCGGGCGACGAAGTGCCGCTGAACATCCTCCACGCCGGCGACAGCTTCGGCGAGATCGAGATGATCGACGAGCGGCCGCGCCCGACGACGGTGCGCGCCAGCAGCGATGTCGTGGCGCTGCGTCTCGATCGCGACGCCTTCCAGGAACTGCTCGATTCCGACCCGAACATCCGCACGTATCTCGAGCTGCAACTGAAGCACTCGACCCTCCAGACGTTCTTCCGCGGGTTTCCACCGTTTGCGCGGTTGTCGGCCGAGGCGGTCGTCGGCGTCGTGCTGGCCGATCTCGAGCACACGATCGTCGAAGCCGGTTCGATTCTGTTCGAGGAGGGTGATCCCGCCGGTCCGCTGTATCTCGTCGAAGAGGGCCGCATCCGGCTGATGCACCAGACGAGCAAACCGACGAAGTAC
>Ga0315910_10004657_pt1 | contig 11434 bp, 8 predicted proteins | sample EdamamesoilMG_FD_204470 | JGI IMG/M metagenome (GOLD analysis project Ga0315910, IMG submission 204470) | Garden soil microbial communities collected in Santa Monica, California, United States - Edamame soil | ecosystem: Environmental > Terrestrial > Soil > Garden | place: USA: California...
TCTCGTAACGCGGCGACTGTGTGTTCACTCTGGCTCGCTTCCACGGGTGGCGCCTGGGAACGAACGCGTCGGAGGCATCATCCGTATAACACGCGAACGACCGCTTTCAGTCCGGGACTGAGGCGGTCCGGACGGAAAAATACGCGCGCGCAACATCTGCTCGGTCTCGCAGCCTGGAAATCTGCAGTCGCGAACGGTCCCGTCCGGCACGGCGGCAAAAAGTTGCAGGAAAAAGTCGCAAAGCTCGGCAGTCCGGAGGCATTTCGAGGGGGACCAGCGGCTGGAAGCCCTGGAATGACTATGCTTTAATGTCGCAGTGAAATCTCTGCGTCTGGCTCAGCATCGCCTCATCGGCGCCGTCGCTCTCGGCGCGGTCACCCTCGGCGCCTGGTCGTGCAGCAGCGACCCGGTCAAGGTGGACGTCACCGGCGACGACACGAACCAGAGCTCCAACTTCCTCGATCTCGAGCCAGAGAGCTCGTCCGGCGCCGGCTCGGACACCTTACCGCTGCTCGATGACGCCTGCGTGTCGCAGACATCGGCGGCCGAGCAGCGGCGGGTCGCCCTGAACGTGATGCTGGACAGCTCGGGCTCGATGGAAGAGCCCACGGGTACCGGCTCCACCAAGTGGCAGGCCATTCAGCGCGCCATTCGCGCCTTCATGGTCGAGACGCGCGACAGCGATCTGCTGATGGGGCTGCAGTTCTTCCCGCTGCTCAAGCAGGGCTCGAGCTGGTTCTGCACGAGCCACGATGACTGTGGGCCCGACGGCGGCCCCTGCTTCCTGTCGACCTGTTTGCAGGGCGAGACGATCACCTTGTGCACCAAGCCGTCGGACTGCCCCGGCTCGGCCCTGGACAACCCCTGCGTCCCGTTCGGTTTGTGTGCCGGCTCTGACCCGGCCGCCCCGGTCGCGTGCGTGCTGCCCAGCACCTGCGGCGATGGGCTCGGGCGCTGCGAGGATTTCGAGCGCACCTGCACCAACGCCACCCAGTGCGACGTCTCGTACTACGCGACCCCCACGGTCGAGATCGGGCCCATCTCCGAGCGGCTCGTCGACATCGACTCGGCGCTGAGCGCTCAACCGCCGCAGGGCTTGACCCCGACCGTCCCGGCGCTGACCGGCGCGGTCCAGCACGGGCGTGAGTGGAGCCTGACGCACCCGGATCAGACCGTCGTGACCGTGCTCGCCACGGACGGTCTGCCCACCGACTGCGGCGAGGTCATCGAGGGCGCGCCGCCAGCGATCGACACGGTGCTGGATATCGCGCGCGGCGCGCTCAGCGGCGATGTCCCGCTGCGCACTTTCGTGATCGGCGTGTTCCAGCCCGGGGACGCCGCGAGCATCAACAACGTGAACGCGATCGCGATCGCCGGCGGCACCGAGCAAGCGGTGGCCATCGACGCGGGCGGCGAGGTCGAGGCCGAGTTCCTCGACGCGCTGCGCGCGATCAGTGAAGGGCAGCTGGCGTGTCAGTTCCAGGTGCCCGAGAGCGACGAGCAGCTCGACTACTTCAGCGTGAACCTGCAGTTCGACAGCGGCACCGGGCGGCAGCAGCTGGGCTTCGTGCAGAACGAGGCGGGCTGTGCGCAGAGCCCGAACAGCTGGCACTACGACGTGGACCCGAACGTCAGCACGCCGAACGCGATCCAGGTGTGCCCGGCGGTCTGCGATCAGTTCAGGGCCGCGCCCAGCGGCAGCCTGACCCTGCAGCTGGGTTGCCGCACGCTGCTGCGCTAGAGCAGCGCGCTAGCCCGAGCCGTCTCTCCTGGAGCGCTGGAGCGAGCGAGCCAGCGCCGCCTTCGCGGCGGCGCTGCTCGCGTTCCTCACGCCAAGCTGCCGCGCCCGTCCTTGAGGATCTTGCCGTCTTTCATCTCCACCACCCGCGGCATGCGCTGCGCAAACGAGGGGTTGTGGGTGACGACGACGATCGTGGTCTGGTGCTTGCGGTTGATGTCGAAGAACAGGTCGTGGATGGTGTCGCTGGTCGCCGTGTCGAGGTTGCCCGTCGGCTCGTCGGCGAGCAGCAGCTTGGGCTCGAGGGCGAGGGCACGCGCGATGGCGACGCGCTGCTGCTCACCGCCGCTCATTTCTCCCGGGCGGTGCGTCGCGCGGTGGGCCAGCCCCACCTCTGCCAAGAGGTCGCGCGCGCGCTGTTCCATGCGCTTGCGCGAGTCGCCTCGGATCAAGCCGGGCATCATCACGTTCTCGAGCGCGTCGAACTCGGGCAGCAGGTGATGGAACTGGAAGACGAAGCCGATGGATTGGTTGCGCACCTTGGCCAACCTCGGCGCGCTCAGCGTCGTGAGCTCCTGCCCATCGAGCAGGATCTTGCCGGTGGTCGGCAGGTCGAGCGTGCCGATGCAGTGCAGGAGCGTGCTCTTGCCGGCGCCCGAGGCGCCCACGATGCTGAGCAGCTCGCCCTGGCCGATCTCGAGGTCGATGCCCTTGAGCACCTCGAGCACGTTGCCCATGTGATTGAACGACTTGTGCAGGCCCTCGACCTTGACCAGGGGCGTCGCGGTGCTGACGGCTTTGGCTGCGTTGCTGGCGCTCATTCGTAGCGGATCCCTTCGACCGGGCGCAGCCGGCTGGCGGCGACGGCGGGGTAAATGGTGGCGGCGACGGTGATGCCGAGCGAGCACATCGCGACGACGAGGTAGTCGATCGGGTCCACGTTGATGGGCAGGCGATCGACGTAATACACGTCCGGATCGAGCCGGACCCCGAACCACAACAGCCCGAGGCAGAGCACCAGCCCCGTGACGACGCCGAGCACGGTGCCGATGCCGCCGATGATCAGCCCCTCGGTCATGAACACGTGCAGGATGCCCACGTCCGAGGCGCCGGTCGCCTTGAGGATCGCGATCTCCTTGCTCTTCTCGGTCACCATCAACAGCAGGGTGCAGATGATGCAGAAGCTACCGACCACGATCGCGATCGAGAGGATGATGAAGGTGACTATTTTCTCGAGCTCGAGGGCGCTGAACAGCCCGCGGTTCATCTCTTTCCAGTCGCGGATGCGCAAATGCTGATCGGCTAGCGCCGCGGCGAGCCGGTCGCGGATCTCCGTCGAGCGGTCCTCGCGCTCGACCTTGACCTCGATTTGGCTGATCGTCCCGGGGCGATCGAGGAAGTTTTGCGCCACGGGCAACGTCAGGTAAGCGTGGCTCGAGTCGTACTCGTACATGCCGCTGTAGAAGACGGCCGCGACGCGGAACTTGCGGGCTCTCGGCAGCACGCCCATGGGGCCGAGATCACCGACCGGGGAGACGAGCGTGATCTCGTCTCCGACGTAGACGTGCAGCGTCTTGGCGAGCTCGCGTCCGAGCACCACCCCCGGCAGCTCGTCCTCTTCGTCACGCAGGACGTCGAGCACGTCGGCGTCCAGGTCGACGGCGGGTTTCCCGGGGGTCTTCTTGCCTCGGATAGCGGTCTCGTTGCCCTCGCGGCCGCGTGGTCCCTTGAGGTAGCGATGGCCGCCGCGCCCGATCCAGATCGGCTCGTCCTCCGGCATCGCGTTGATCAGGCCGGGATCCGACAGATAGTCAAACCTGCCGACCTCGATGTTCTTCACCAGGTCGATGACGCTGCCGATGCTGGTCGGTTCGATGCCACGGATCAAGACGCCGGCCGTGTTGGACTGGCTGGAGGCCATGGCTTCTCCCGTGACGACCGGCGTCGCCGCCACCACGCCAGGGACCAGGCGCACTCGATCCAGCAGGTCGTCCCAGGCTAGGTTTCCTCCCGCCGCGGGGTCATCTCCGCCCGGCGCGACCTCGGCAGCCGGGCCCGGATCGGCGCCCGGCGCAGCGGGCGCCATCTCGCCGTTCAAGCCATCGACGCTGATGTGGGCGTTGTTGCCGAGGATCTTGTTCTTCAAGTCCGCGCCGAAGCCGCCCATGATCGAGACCACGGCGCACAGCGCCAGGGAGCTGATGAACACGCCGGCGATCGACAGGATCGAGATCACCGTCAAGAACCCGCTCTTGTCCGCGCGCACGTGGCGAGCCGCGACGAAGCTGACGAACCCGCGTCGCTCCAGCCGGTCGAGCGCCCACGGCAGCGCCAGCACCATGCCGACCAGGACCGAGATGGTTCCGAACGAGGCCGCGCCGACGCGCACGATCTGATCCGAGAGCACGAAGCTGACGCGCTCGGGTTCGGGCAGCAGGTAGGCCCAGGTCCCGAGCAGCAGCGTCAAGACGACCGAGACGCAGGCGACCACCACCAGCAGGCGCTGGCGCCCTTTGCGCGCCCGACGCGCCAGCTTGCGAATGGCAAAGTAGAGCAGCGCGAGCGCGAGCGCTCCGAGCGCGCCGCCGACCCCCAGCCGAGCGCCGAAGGGCAGGGTGCTCCACCACGCCGTCAGGCGCGTGAGCGTCAGCGTGCCCAGCGCTGCGAGCTCGGTCATCCGCGCGACGCTTCCGGCCGCAGCAACGGGAAGGCGATCACGTCCCGTATGGATTCCTGACCCGTCAGCATCATCGCCAGCCGATCGACCCCGATGCCGAAGCCGGCCGCCGGCGGCATGCCGTGCTCCAGCGCGCGGATGTAGTCCGCGTCGTAGTCCATCGTCTCCTCCTGGCCTTCGCTCTTGCGCGCGACCTGCTCGCGGAAGCGCTCGGCCTGGTCATCCGGGTCGTTCAGCTCGCTGAAGCCGTTGCCCAGCTCGCGGCCGTCCGCGAAAAGCTCGAAGCGCTCGGTGACGCTCGGGTCGCTGTCCTTGCGGCGCGCGAGCGGCGAGACATCCGTCGGGTGCTCGGTGATGAAGACCGGCAGGCTGTGCGCGCCGCTCTTGCTGCGGTAGTCCTGCGTGAGGAAGGGCTCGGCCAGGTACTCGTAGGCGACGAAGATGCGCTCGCCAGCGTTGGCGCACTTGCTGAGCCCCTTGCCGAGGTTCGGCCAATCGATGGCCTTGGCGCGCTCGTTGTTGCCGCGCCAGCGCAGCGCGTCGGCCTTGAAGCTCTCTCCGCTCCAAGGGCCGCTCGCGCGCAGGCGCTCGAGCAGCGGCTCGTGGATGCCGGCCTTGGCGAGGCCTGCCACGAGCGCAGCTTGCATCGGCAGCTGCACGAAGGGCTCCTCCAGCGTGAACGAGCGGGCCGCGCGCCACGCCTCGAGCTGCGCGCCAAAACCGAGCTCGACGAAGCGCCGCGCGAGGAAGTCGTCCACGTGCCGGAGCAGGCGCTCGCCGAGATCCATGAACGTGGTGTACGTGGCGTACGCCTGGTAGAACTCGAGCATCGTGAACTCGGGGTTGTGCCGCGTGCTGATGCCCTCGTTGCGGTAGTTGCGCCCGATCTCGTACACGCGCTCGAAGCCGCCGACCAACAGCCGCTTGAGGTAGAGCTCGGGGGCAATGCGCAGATAGAGCGAGAGGTCGAGCGTGTTGTGATGAGTGATGAAGGGCCGCGCCGTTGCGCCGCCGACCACCTGGTGCAGGGTCGGCGTCTCCACCTCGATGAAGCTCTCCCGGTCGAAGAAATCGCGCAGGCCCTGCACGATCACCGAGCGGGCGCGCAGCGCGTGGGCGACGCTGGGGTTCGCTACCAGGTCGACGTAACGCTGGCGGTAGCGGGTCTCCACGTCGGTCAGCCCGTGCCACTTCTCGGGCAACGGCCGCAGCGCCTTGCCGACCAGGCGCAGGCCGTCGACGTCGATGCTGAGCTCGCCCGTCTTCGTGAGGATGACGGGGCCGCGCGCCTCGACGTGATCGGCGACGTCGATGTCGGCGAGCCGCTCGAAGTCGGCGCCCAGCTGATCTTTACGGATGAACAGCTGGATCTCGCCCGACTGATCGCGCAGGCGCAGGAACGTGAGCTTGCCGAAGCCGCGCCGCGCGACCACCCGCCCGAGCACCACGGCGCGGCTACCGCCTTGCAAGGACGCAAACTTCTCGGCGTCGTAGCGCTGCTCGGCGGCGTCCAGGAGCGCCGGCGCGAAGCGGCTGCGCAGCTCGCCGATCCAGCTGCGTTCGCTGGCCGCGACCTGGTTGGGGAAGGGGTTCTCGCCGCGTGCGCGCAGCGCCCCCGCTTTCGAGCGCCGCATGGCGACGAGGGCTTCTTCGCTGCTCTGGGCTCCGGCCGGGGCGGCGTCTTTCGAGGCGTTCATGGGCAGTCCAAACTCGGGGTCTCCCCGCATGTAGCCTGCACCCCGGCAAAGATCCAGCCGCGCCCGCCGTGGCGTGAGCGCGGCGGGGCGACGAGCCCGCGCCGCCCGCTACAGGGCGGCGGTGTTGGGGTTTTCCGGCTCGGCGCTCTTGCTCAGATACGCTTCGATGAAGTTGTCCAGATCGCCGTCGAGCACGTCGTCGACCTGAGCCGTCTCGTGCTCCGTGCGCAGGTCCTTCACGAGCTGGTAGGGCTGCAAGACGTAGCTGCGGATCTGGCTGCCCCAGGCGATCTGGTCTTTGCCGGCCTCGTAGCGGGCCTTGTCTTCCAGGCGCTTGGCGAGCTCCATGTCGTAGAGCCGCGACTTGATCATCTTGAGCGCCATCCGGCGGTTTTGCAGCTGGCTGCGCTCGGCGCGGCACACAACCATGATGCCGGTGGGCAAATGGCGCATGCGCACGGCGGTCTCGACCTTGTTGACGTTCTGCCCGCCCTTGCCGCCGGCGCGCATGGTGGTGACCTCGAGATCGCCGTCTTTGACCTCGATGTCGATCTCGTCTTCCATGTCGGGCGTGACCTCGACCGCGCAGAACGAGGTGTGGCGGCGCGCGGCCGAGTCGAACGGGCTGATGCGCACCAGGCGGTGGATGCCGACCTCCGCGCGCAGGTAGCCGTAGGCATACGGCCCGCTCGCGGTGAAGGTGACGCCGTCGATGCCCGCCTCGTCGCCCGCCTGGTAGTCGATGATCTCGGTCTTGAAGCCGCGCCGCTCGCACCAGCGCAGGTACATGCGCATCAACATGGCGGCCCAGTCTTTCGCCTCGGTCCCGCCCGAGCCCGGGTGGATGCTCACGATGGCGTCGGCGTGGGCCGTGGGGCCCTGCAACATCCGCTCGAGCTCCGCCCGGCGCATGCGCTCGGCGAGCGCCTTTCCCTGGGCCTCGACCTCGCGCACGATCGCGTCGTCACCCTCGGCCTCGCCCATATCGAGCAGCTCCAGGGAGTCGTTGATCTCGCTCGTCAGGCCCTTGATGGTGCGCAGCGTCTCTTGCACCGTCGCGCGTTGACGGAGCAGGCCTTGCGCCTTCTGCTGGTCGTTCCAGAAATCGGGACCGCTCGACAGGTTGTCGAGCTCGTCTAGCTTTCGCTCGAGTTGAGGGACGTCAAAGATGCCCCCTTAGCGCATCGACGCGCCTTTTGAGGTCCACCAGCACCGGCCGAATCTCGGAAGCCATGCGGCCTTGTAGCTCCCCGCTGGCCGAGCCGCAAGCCTCAGGGCCAACGCCCGAGGCCCGCGCTCGGGCCCCAGCGCTCGAGGTACCGAGAAAACCAGCCATCCGTCAGCACGTCCAGGCGCGCGACTGCCCCGAATTGGCGAACGCTGGCTGCGTCTCGCTCCTCGGGTAGAGCGAGCGCGCTGTGCTGCACCAGGCTGGCCTTGCGCCACTCGACGAGGGCCTCGAGGACCTCGTGCGCGAGCCGGCTGCTCTCTTCCTGGCGCTGTGCACGCAGGCGCATGATCGCGATCTCGTCCCGCGCGAAAATCGCGCTGTCGAGCCGCCAGGTCAGGCGCGCCTCGAGCCACACGTCACGGCCGCCGTCGCGCGTGAAGCGCGCCGGATCGTTGAGCGTCGGGCTCATCCGCAGCGACTCGTCGCTCGCGGTGCCCGCGCCCAGCCGCACCTCCGGTAAGCTGGCGGCGGCGCGGCTGCGCGAGGCCATGCCATCCAGGCGACGGAGCTCTGCGGCGCTGCCGTGCACCCTGCGCGCCTCCGCCACGAGCGCCCGCGCCAGACGCGCCGTCGCGAGCGCGGCGCGCCCCTCGGCGAGGCTCGCGTCGTGACGTGTGGGCGCAGGTGGTGCGCTCGGCTCGTTGCCAGCGGCGTCTCGCGCGAGCCCCCGGGCGCCGCCCGACGCCGTCGCGGGCGAGAGCGGCGAGGCCGGCCGGGGCAGAATGAGCGCCTCCGACGCGGCCGGCTCCGACGCGGCCCAGCCCGCGGGACCCGGTTGCGCCGCGGGCGCCGGCGACCCGGTCGTGGCGCCGAGCTCGAGCTCGGCGACGTTCGCTTCGGCGTTGTCGAGGTCCGCCGCGGCGAGCTCGTCTGCTCGCTCGGCGCGCGCTCCCACCCAGTCATCCAGGCCGATGTTCAGCTCCAGCATGCCGAACACGCGCTGACGCTCGCCCGGGCTGTGGGCCATGCCCGCCCGGACGCCGACCGAGAGCGCACGCGAGCGCGCCGGGGGCGCTTCGCCGACCGAGCTGCGGGGACCGAGGGCCCTCCAACCGACCTCGAGACCCGCCGCGTCCGCGTCGAGCTCGGGCAGCGCCGACGCGCCCTCGAGCTCGCCGGCGGCGGCGCCCCGAGAGGTGCCGAGCCAGACGGCGAGCGAGACGCCGAGCAGGAGAGCCGCGGAGCGGGGCATGCACCTGTTCGTCCCCCGGCGGCCGCGGTTTCTGGTGAATCCACGAGTGAAACGGCCGCGCATCGGCCGATGACGCCGCGCCCGACTCCTGCTCCAATGCGGCGATGCGTCTCCCCTTCCGCCTCGACGCCCGCGACCCGGGCTCCCGCGCGCGCGCCGCGACGTTGCTCACCGCGCATGGCCCCGTGTCGACGCCGGTGTTCATGGCCGTCGGTACGCGCGCCACGGTGACGGGCCTGGACCCGGCCGACCTCGCCGCGCTCGGAGCTCCGGTCGTGCTCGGCAACACCTATCACCTGATGTTGCGGCCCGGGCCCGAAGCCTTCCGCCGCGTCGGCGGCATCCACCGTTTCATGGGCTACCCGGGCCCGGTCCTGACGGACTCCGGCGGCTACCAGATCTTCTCCCTGGCGGGCGACCGCAGCCTGACCGAGGAGGGCGCGCTGTTTCGCAGCTACGTGGACGGACGCCGTCAGCTGCTGTCGCCGGAGCGCTCGATCGAGATCCAGACCGCGATCGGCTCGGACATCATGATGGTGCTCGACGAGTGCATCGACTCCACCTCGAGCGAGGCAGCCACGCGCGCAGCGATGGAGCGCACCCACCGCTGGGCCCTGCGCAGCTTGGCCGCCCGGCGAGACCCGGCGCAGGCCTTGTTCGCGATCGTCCAGGGCGGCGTCGTGCCGGAGCTGCGGCGCGAGTCGGCGGCTTTCTTGACGCAGCATCCGTTCGATGGCTACGCGATCGGCGGCCTCGCCGTCGGCGACACGCGCGCGGCGCGCGAGGACATCACCCGTGCGTCGGCCGAGCTCTTGCCGGAGGATCGGCCCCGCTACTTGATGGGGGTCGGCACGCCTCCGGACCTGCTCGAGGCGATGCTGGCGGGGGTGGACATGTTCGACTGCGTATTGCCGACCCACCTCGCGTGGCAGGGCACCGCATTCACCTCGACGGGCCGGGTCAAGGTCACGCGCGGCTCTTGCGCCACGGCCGACATCCCGCTCGACGCGGCCTGCACGTGTCCGGCTTGTCCGCGCTTCAGCCGCGCCTACCTGCATCATCTGTTCAAGTGCAGCGAGCCGCTCGGCCCGCGCCTGTTGTCGCTGCACAACCTGCACCATTATTTCTCGCTCATGCGTGAGGCGCGCGAGGCGATCCTGGGCGGCCACTTTGCGGCCTACGCCCGCGCCAAGCTCGACGCGATCGATCGCCACGAGCACAACGGCCGGCGCCTGGGCCCCGCGCCGTCGGTCGCGGAGCTCGGGTGAACGGCGCCTGCGAGGTCGTCGTCACGCGCAGCGGCGCTCGGGCCATGCTCGACCGCGGCAGCGGCGAGGTGATGCACCCGATCGGCGGCCCGCTCGTCGAGTGCGAGCGCCTGTACGTGGCGCCCGCTCGGCTCGCCGAGCGCCTGGCTGGCGACGGCACCGAGCCGGTCGTGTTGCTCGACGTCGGGCTCGGCGCGGGCTCGAACGCGGCGGCGGCGATCGCGCTGCGGCTCGGCCTCCGCGGCGCCGCGCGTCGGCTGTCCATCGTCAGCTTCGACCGGCAGCTGGAGGCGTTCGAGCTCGCGCTCGCTGCCGAGCATGCGAGCGCGTTCGGTTGGACCGGGGCCGCCTGGGCGGCGGCGCGCGCGCTCGCCGCGACCGGCAGCTATCGAGACGCTGCGCTGCACTGGCTGCTGCGGCGCGGCGATGTCCTCGACGCGCTCGGTCGTGAGCCGTCGGCGAGCGCCGACGTGGTCTTCTGGGACCCATTCTCGCCAGCGCAGAACCCGGAGCTGTGGACGGTGGCGGCTTTTCGCGCGCTGCGACGCGTGTGCCGGCCGGGCGCGAGCGTGCTCACCTATAGCGGCGCCACCGCGGTGCGCTCGGCGCTCTTGCTGGCAGGTTTCTGGGTGGAAACCGGCGAAGAGATCGCGCCCGGAAAACGCGCGACCCGGGCATCCACCGGGCCCGAGGGGCTGTCACGGCCGCTCGATGCTCGCTGGCTCGAGCGGCTGGCTCGCTCCAGCGCGCCGTTCGCGAGCGATGCGCCGTCCGACGCCCTGGCGCGCGTGCGCGCCCACCCACAGTTTCGACGCGACCAGGACACCACGAACGCGGGCCGGTAGGCCTCGAGACACGCGCGGCTGCGGGGTGGAGTCGAGGCCGCGGGGGACGCCGCGCAGCGAGCTCAGCTCGTGTGCTGAAGTTCGCCACTCCCGCAGGGAACCTTTGGGGAATCTCGCGTCAGAGCGCAGCCGACGCACGTGCAATAATCGCGATGTAACGGTCGAGGTGTGTGTGAGACGTCGGGCGCCGTTGTCGTTGTCTTGGGTCAATGGTAGCGTGACCCTTCACCGGACCGGTGGACGGGGGACGGTGAGAGACTGACAGGTAACCCGGCACCTCCAGTGCACGGGTGGCGAGGGCGACGAGGTACATTGCAACCAGCTGACAAGTCTGAGGTCGAGGGCTCGGCGTTGCGGGCCGTGGCCACCGAGGACAGCGCGCCCGGTTTCCTGGCGGAGGGTTCGAGGTTTGGCCCTTATCGCATCGGTGCTCGCATCGGGCGGGGCGGAATGGCCTGTATCTACCGGGCCGAGCACCTCGGCCTGCGGCGGCAGGTCGCGCTCAAGGTCCTGACGGGCGAGGTCGCGGCTGGCGCGGAGAGCCGCACCCGATTCATCCGGGAGGCGCGCATCGCTGCCGCCATCAAGCACCCGAGCGTCGTCGACATCTACGACGTCGGGGTGCACGACGACGTGCCATTCCTGGTGATGGAGCTGCTCGTCGGGCAGGATCTGGAGGCGTCACTGATGGCCTCCGGCGTGCCCGACGAAGGCACGTTGCTGGACGTGATCATCCCGGTCGTGGCCGGTCTCGCTGCCGTGCACGACGCGGGCGTCGTGCATCGC
>Ga0315910_10004658_pt1 | contig 11433 bp, 11 predicted proteins | sample EdamamesoilMG_FD_204470 | JGI IMG/M metagenome (GOLD analysis project Ga0315910, IMG submission 204470) | Garden soil microbial communities collected in Santa Monica, California, United States - Edamame soil | ecosystem: Environmental > Terrestrial > Soil > Garden | place: USA: California...
CCCTTTGAAGTAATTGGTATAATGCCTACGCATTTCAAGAATTCCGGTACGCTCACCTTTCCAGCGTATTGAAAAATCAAGATGTTTCTTCACAGCGCCGATGCGTTCTTGCATGGGCGGTGGTAACGGACGTTCCCCATGCTTTGCATAGTGCTTGATCTCATTAAAAATCCAAGGATAGCCGATGGAAGCGCGACCAATCATTACACCATCTACGCAGTAGCGGTTTTTAAATTCTATTGCTTTTTGAGGGCTGTCAACATCACCATTGCCAAAGATGGGAATATTGATTCGTTGATTGTTCTTGATCTTTCCGATAAGCGTCCAATCCGCATCACCTTTGTACATCTGTACGCGTGTTCGCCCGTGAATGGTCAATGCTTTTACGCCAATGTCTTGAAGTCGTTCGGCAACTTCTTCAATATTCCTTGTCTGGTCATCCCATCCCAACCGGGTCTTCACAGTAACCGGCAGGTGAGTTGCTTTCACTACCGCTTCAGTCATCTTCACCATCTTAGGAATATCCTGTAGCAACGCAGCGCCCGCACCACGGCAGGCAACATTTTTTACGGGACAACCATAATTAATATCAATGAGATCAGGATTCACTTCTGTGGCGATCTCGGTGGATTGAATCATATGCTCGATGTCACTTCCAAAAAGCTGAATGCCAATCGGGCGTTCGTATTCAAAAATGTCCAGCTTTTGTTTGCTTTTCGCGGCATCGCGTATCAGTCCTTCAGAAGAAATGAATTCGGTGTACATCAGATCGGCTCCATTTTCCTTACAAACCGCCCGAAAGGGAGGATCACTCACATCTTCCATGGGGGCAAGAAGGAGAGGGAATTCACCAAGCTCTATTTGACCTATTTTCACCATATTTGCCTGCAAAGTTAAATTATTTCTGAAGATGTCAGTTAATGAGGGTTCCTCCTTTCATCCAGCTTCTGTTATAATCCTGGTATTAATCAGTGTGACTCTGGGATTTGTAATCGTTGGTCCTTTAATCGGTTTGGTAGCCTCAACTCCTTTTTATGAGGGAAAGTTTCTTGAGCTTACGGAGGCTATTCAAAATCCGATAGAGAATCCGGAAGTAAAAATTCCGGTTTACGTTCTGCAGGGATTTGCCACTTTTATTGGATTGATTATTACACCAACTGTTTTGCTGTTGGCTTTCAGAAAATCCATCTCAGTATTTTTTCGTGACCAGAATTTCTATTTTATCACGCTGTTGATAACACCATTGATTGTAATTTCTTTCATGGGTATCAATTCATTCTTTGTACAATGGAACTCCAATTTTCATTTCCCGGAGTTTCTAAAATCCTTTGAAGATTGGGCGCGTGATAAGGAAGACTACGCTGCGGAGCTGACGGCCTTTATGACCGAGTTTAAATCTCCCGCGGAATTGATTGTTGCCCTTATTGTTATCGCTTTTCTTCCAGCCATTGGAGAGGAGATTGTTTTCAGGGGACTTATTCAGAGTGAATTAAACCGCTGGACAAAAAATATTCATGTGGCGATCTGGGTATCGGCTTTACTCTTTAGCGCTTTTCACCTTCAGTTCTTCGGCTTTGTGCCCCGACTTTTGCTAGGCGCATTATTCGGTTATTTGTATTTCTGGTCGGGTAACCTGATGATGGCTATGTTGGCACACTTTGTTAATAACGCAGTAGCTGTGCTGAGTTTATACTACTATCAACAAGGTTCCCTGGAGTATAATGTGGAGAGTACGGAAGCTTTTCCGGTTTCCGTTATTCTTACTAGTTGCCTTTTTACTTTTTCACTTTTGTACTACTACAAGACTTTTTATCAGCAACGAGATATTTCGAATATAAGTGACAACAACCTCGCGATATAATAATCTTACACAACGGATCATCACTGGCCTTTCAGGGGCGGCTGTGATTATCACTGCTATTTGTTTAAATGAATGGACTTATTTTATTGTCTTTCTCTTGATCGTATTGTTGGCACTGCTGGAGTTTTACAAGCTCGCAGGACTTGATGGAATGGTACCTCAAAAATATTTCGGGACCTTCAGTGGTGTGTTGATTTTTGTTTTGTCATTTCTCATTGAAAGTTCAAAGCTTCCTTATCAATACTATTACCTTATTTTTCCCATCGTCTCGTTTGTCTACATGATTAAGCTTTACAAAAAATTCGAGCGAAAACCATTTACCAACATTGCGTACACATTCCTGGGGATTTTCTATGTGGCTATTCCTTTTTCGTTATTAAACATTGCTGTTTTTGATAAAGGAGCTTATCACTATGAAATTATTTTAGGTTGTCTTTTGATTTTATGGGCCAGTGATACGGGAGCGTATTTCGCAGGAACATTCTTTGGGAAACGAAAACTTTTCGAACGCATCTCACCAAAAAAGTCATGGGAAGGTTTTTTTGGAGGTGCTTTACTTGCGCTGCTTTTTGCCGTAGGTATTGCGCGTTACTTGGATTACCTCAGTTTGGTACAATGGCTGGTGATCGGAGTTATCATCATTGTGGGCGGAACGTTTGGCGATTTGATTGAATCATTATTAAAGCGCAGTATCGAAATAAAAGATTCCGGAACTACTCTTCCCGGGCATGGTGGATTCCTGGATCGCTTTGATGGTTTACTGATTTCTGCGCCATTTATCGTGGCCTATCTTGAAATATTTTGCGGGAATAGGTAATGGAAATTTTTACGCTACAACTGTATCTTGCCTTTGCATTGCGATTCCTTAAAGAATGTTTCATTAACATGTCATTCCTTAAAATTTCATTTGTAAGAAAATCAACAAAGCCACTTAAAATATTTAGTTTGAGGTAAGTGACTCGAAATTGTGTGATGTTGAATTTAGCTATCTTTGCAACCGTTTTAAATCAGCCGAATTAAGTTTATGCAATACATTGAACCCGCCCCCTTAAAAGACAAGGAGAATCCATTAGAGTCGATGATGTCACGTTTTCATGTGGCAGCACAAATATTGGGATTGGAAGAAGAAGTTTATAATGTATTGAAATCACCGGCCAAACAGGTCATTGTTTCACTACCTATAACCATGGATGACGGAAGTATAAAGGTGTTTGAAGGATACCGCGTTATCCACTCCAATATCTTAGGGCCTTCAAAGGGTGGCATCCGCTATGATCCTAATGTTAATCTTGATGAAGTGAGGGCACTCGCGGCGTGGATGACCTGGAAATGTGCTGTGGTAGATATACCGTATGGCGGAGCGAAGGGTGGGATCAATTGTAACCCCCGCGAAATGTCTTCAGGAGAAATTGAACGATTAACGCGTGCCTACACCTCAACAATGGTAGATATTTTTGGAGCAGATAAAGATATCCCTGCTCCGGATATGGGGACCGGCCAACGTGAAATGGCCTGGCTCATGGATGAGTTTTCTAAAATGCATGGCATGACGGTGAACGCTGTTGTAACGGGTAAACCTATTGTGTTAGGAGGTTCACTGGGAAGAACAGAAGCTACGGGGCGTGGTGTTATGGTTTCTACCATGGCAGCGATGGAAAAATTAAAAATCAATCCCTACAAAGCGACTTGCGCCGTTCAGGGTTTTGGAAATGTTGGTTCATGGGCGGCAAGATTGCTGTCAGAACGAGGACTTGTCATTCAGGCCATCAGCGATCTTTCCGGTGCTTACTTTAATGAAAAAGGAATTGACATTGAAAAGGCATCGCAATATCGGGATACAAACAAGGGCTCACTGAATGGCTATCCTGAAGCACAGAGAATAAACAATGAAGATCTGCTAACCTTGCCGGTTGATGTTCTTGTTCCGGCAGCTACGGAAGATGTTATTACCAGTACGAATGCGCCTAAAATAGCAGCCAAGCTTATCGTTGAGGGTGCCAATGGACCAACGTCTTCAAAGGCTGATAACATCATTAATGAGAAAGGTATTATGGTAGTACCAGACATTCTTGCGAATGCGGGTGGCGTAACAGTTTCTTATTTCGAGTGGATACAAAACCGCCTCGGTTATAAGTGGGCTGCTGATCGCGTGAATCGTCGTTCGGACCGGATTATGTTAGATGCATTTGCCAACGTTTTTAAAGTTTCGGAAGAATATAAAGTTTCCTTGCGCATTGCCGCTTATATGGTTGCCATCGATAAAGTGGCGAAGACCTATAAGTATCGTGGTGGATTTTAATACTTCAGAAATACTTACAATAGCTATCTTGATTTTTTATTTCTAACATTCTCAAAATCAATGATCATTCATAAAGAAGGACGCGTATTGCTGTTTGTTTTGCTTGTTATTCTTTTTGCCTTGAACTGGGGCATTGCTCATTTCTGGCCAACACAATCCATCCTTCATGATGTTGTATTGGGATCAAGTATTATTTTCTATTTGCTGATCCTGCAATTTTTCAGAAGTCCTGTCTTTAAAATAGAAGAAAATGATAATCGTATACTGGCTCCTGCTGATGGTAAAGTAGTAGTTATTGAAGAGACTATTGAGACAGAGTATTTGAAAGACAGAAGGATTCAAATTTCAATTTTCATGTCGCCCGTGAATGTGCATGTCAATCGCATGCCGGTGAAAGGCGTGATAAGTTTTTTCAGGTATCATGCTGGCAAGTACCTGGTAGCATGGCATCCCAAATCAAGCACCGAAAACGAACGCACTACCGTTGTGACAAAAATGAACAATGGCACTGAAATACTTTTCAGACAAATTGCCGGTGCTCTTGCACGACGAATTAAATGTTACGTTAAAGAAGGTCAGCCCCTTCAGCAAGGTGAAGAATTTGGATTCATCAAGTTTGGTTCACGCGTTGATGTCTTTCTTCCGCTCAATACAAAAGTAAATGTGAAAATAGGGGATAAGACAACCGGTGGAAAAACAGTGATTGCAGAATGGTGAGCAACAATCCCTGCTAAATGCATTAACTTCCTTTCAAATAGGTACATCGCTTCTCAGACAATTTCCAATCCTAACAACCGTTACACTCAATATTATACTTACTTTTGAAGATTGTGCTTTCCATAAAGTTAGAAGGCACCTAAACCTAAGCACGATCGATATGAATCATGAATCCGTTCACTTTTCTTCCGAGCGACCTGAATTTTTTGCTACGCTGAATCGGAGGGTGAATGAGTACTTTAAATCACAAAACATAACGCGTCATGCTAATATGGAAATGATCGTTAAAACCATTTTCATGTTTGCATTGTATTTAATCCCGTACACACTCGTGATGACGAGTGTAGTTACCGGAATATGGCCTGTTGTTGCTTTGTGTATTGTGATGGGCGTGGGCATTGCCGGTATTGGTCTTTCTGTTATGCACGATGCCAATCATGGTTCATACACCAATAAAAAATGGGTCAACAATCTTTTAGGATACTCTTTAAATCTTATTGGTGGAAATTCATTTAACTGGAAAGTACAGCACAATGTATTGCATCATACCTATACCAACATTCACGATGTTGATGAGGATATTAGTCCACGAGGGATACTGCGAATGACCCCTCATGGCGAGTGGAAATTCATTCATCAATTTCAATTTATTTATGCATGGTTCTTTTATGGATTGATGACCATTGTGTGGGTATTGGTGAAAGACTTTGTTCGAATTAACCGATACTACAAAGATGGTTTATTAAAAAAACAACGGACTACACTGCGAAGCGAATTGATCACACTAATTCTTTCCAAGATCATTTACGTATCATACGTTTTTGTATTGCCGGTTCTTATTTTGCCTTATACCTGGTGGCAGGTTTTGCTTGGATTCCTAATCATGCATTATGTTGCTGGATTTATTCTCGCCGTGATCTTTCAACCCGCTCACGTTATTGAAGGAACCGAATACCCGTTGCCTGACCATGATGGTGACATCGAAAATAACTGGGCCATTCATCAGTTGCATACAACGACCAACTTTGCTAACAACAGCTACTTATTCTCCTGGTATGTGGGAGGTTTAAATTTTCAGGTTGAGCATCATCTCTTTCCAAATGTTTGTCATGTACATTACCGCAAAATTTCTTCGATTGTACAACAAACCGCAAAGGAATTTAATCTACCCTATAAATCAGAGCCTACTTTTGCACATGCTTTATGGGGTCATGCCAAACTTTTGAAGCAATTGGGTCAGCGGCCGATTATGACAATTGCAAAGTAGCTTACAAGTCAGGAGTCGCCTAATTAAAGAAATCGTAGACCTACTTTCCATCCCCACCACATTTGCAGGTGGGATGTATCACCTACATCTTCATCATAGATAAGGTGAGGAACATAATTTGTGAAAAGGCTGGGATATTCTTCCTCGCGATCCGTGAGGTATCCATTTAGCGTTGCTCCTGCTGTAATGGAAAACTTTCTTGCAACTTCAAAGTCAAATCCGAGATACAGTTTATTCAGAAGACTTAGTGATTCTTCCAAATGGCCTTGGCTAACATGGTTTGATGTGAGGTCAACATTCAGGAAAAGACGTTTGGAAAGACGGGGTAACGTGCCGATTCCGTATCCCATGCTCCAGAACGGATCACCAAAGTCATCCGGCTTAATGCCAGCAGCAAAAATATTATAGAATTGACGAACGCCGGTTCGAAAAGAAAGATTGGTATAAAAAATTTCATCGGACGAGAATTCTATTTTGTGATATCCCTTGTTTGAGTAACTCAACAAGCCGATAGGCACACCGCGAATGGAATCTGAAATATTTAGCAGGCCGATCTGAGAACCATGAACACGAGTTCCATAATTGACTACACCGGCAATTTGTGTTCCGCTTATTCCGTGTGTTGCTACATTCAAAACTCCTGCGAATTGAGAACCTTTATAATCCTGAACCTGAACATTCAAAATACCAGCAAACTGTGCTCCTCTTGACGAAGCTGTATTCACATTCATTATACCCGCAAATTGCGGCCCTTCAATTCCGCCGAGATTTATATTCATCGTTCCGGCCATTTGAACACCATCCATTCGGCCGCGAACAAGGTTAACATTACCGGCACCCTGAAAGCCCTTCACATTTCCTCCGACAGCATTAAATACGCCTGCCAGTTGTGCGCTTTTAACATCGCCTCGGTTTATATTAAAAACTCCACCAAGTTCAAATTTCCGAACGCCAAAGGAATAACCACCGATTATATTGATGGAGTAATCGCTGATCACATTTCCACTCAGCATATGATGGGTTCCAATAAAGGGAACAAATGAAACCTGGAAAGCGCTGTAGAGGGTATCTTTGATGTTGACCATGTTTACCTGACTTTCTTTTACAGGTTCACGCTCACGAATTTCAGGTTCTGATACTTTAAGGGTGTCCAGCGGTGGGGACTCATTTTCCTGCGCGATGATAACTTCTGGCCCCATCGTCACCGTGATAAATTGATCAGCGCCTTTTGAAATTGAAATTAATGTATCCGTGAATGTTCGCTTATTGAAGGCGATGGTATTCACTGAGGAGGGCTTGTCGATTTTCAGTTTAAAAAAACCAAATTCATTGCTGATAACTGCGGATAAGGTCTTCTTATCATAGATACTTACTTCGGGTATTTTTTCTCCTGTTTCACTATTCACTACATATCCACTTATAATCAGGGCCTTTTCAATTGAAGTTTTTTGTACCGGGGTAGGCGCACGGGTAAGTATGATGTAATTGCCCTTTTCCTTGAATTGTACAGTTCCGCCAAAAATTTGGGTTAGAATCTCACGTACTGATTTGTTATTATATGATCCGCTATAGGAGCGACTCAGATCCAGGATGGCGGGATTGTAGGAGAAAGTGAATTTACCTTGCCTGGATAACCGAGCGAGAACAACTTCAATTTTTTCATTACTAAATGAAATTGTAACAATACGTTCAAGCGGAGGGGTGCTCTGGGCGTAACTGAGTTGGGTGATCAGCATACTCAGGAAAACATATACAAGACGTGCAACACTATTCTTCACAGCCCGATCCCTCCAGTAGGATTTCTTTTCCTGATAAAGTCATTTTCAGGTTTAGAGTCTCCGCTATTATTTCAGCGATAGATTCAATAGACTCACCTTTGAAGGTCACATTCAAGCGGCATGATTTCAGTTTTCCCCGCAGTTGAATTTTTGTTTCATAAACTTCATTCAGACTTTCAACCACTGTGCCCAAATCTGTATTGTAAAAATTAAATACCCTGGTTTTATAGGCGAGTACATTAGTATCACCCTGTGTTATGCGGGCGAATGATTTGGAATTTTTATCATAGATGCCGGTTTCGCCTGCTGTTAGTTCAAGGCCCGGATGTGATTTTGTGTAAAAGGCAACTTCGCCCGTCTCGACAAATACCTCTATGGTATTGCTTTGGGGATAAGCCTTCACATTAAATGTAGTGCCAATGTCTTCAATAATCACATCTTCACTTTCGATGATGAATGGTTTTTCTTCTTCATGCTTTACATCAAAAAACGCTTCACCTTCAAGTTTCACAGTTCTTATTTTTTTATTGGGGTTGTATTCAAAAGCAAGAGCGCTTCCCTTGTTCAAAAAGGCGGTGCTTCCGTCGGGCAAGGTATCTTGTACAGGTCCTTCCGGAGATTGGAGGGCAAGTGTCTGAATAGGTTCTTTTGTTGTGACATAGACTAAATACCCAAAGGTCAGAATTAGTGTAACGGCCGCGGCTATGCGCCAGTATAAAGATATTCCTGGTGATTTATTTATTGGAATGGTTTTACCTCCTGGTTGGGTAAGTTTCGACTTCAATTTATTCCAGGCGGCATCAGGATCGAAGGGTTGCCAATCCTTAATGGTGGTTGCCTTATCGAAAATAATTTTAAGATGATCAAAGTACTTTTGATTTTCCTCATGTTGTTTTAACCACGCATCAACCTCCGCCTGCTCAGAAGAAGAAACTTCTCCCGCCAGGTACTTACCGATCAACTCGTCCATATGGTCAAATGTGTGCTCCAAATTCTTTCAACTTAAAAAGCCGTTCATTAATACTATGATGAGGGGTAGATAATCTTTCAATTCTTCACGCATGATTTTAAGAGCCTTCCCAATTTGATTTTCTACCGTCTTCACCGAAATGTTTAGTTGGTCCGCGATTTCAGCATATTTCAATTCTTCAAATCTGCTCAACTTAAAAACCAGTCGACACTGCTCAGGAAGTTTTTCCATGGAGACCTGTATGCGCTGTTCCAGTTCCGATGAATATACACGCTGGGATACGGATTCATGTGATCGGTCTGCTATGGCCAATTCTTCGTTAACGTGCTTTTGTTTAATTTTTTTGTGCTTAATCACGTTAAGGCACGCATTCCGTACCATGGTGTATAGGTACGATTTGAGGGAAGTGCGTATTTCAAGCGACTCGCGTTTTTCCCAGACCGATAAAAAAGCCGATTGAACAATCTCTTCGGCTTCATCCCGATCCTGGACAAACGTGTAGGCGTAATTACATAATGGTTGATAATGGGCCCTGAAAAACATTTCAAAAACAGTTATGTCGCCATTTTTCAGCTTGTTCAAATGCTGTTGTTCCGTCAATTCCACTGTTTTTGAAAAATTACTGGTGAAATTTACGGTTTTATGGCTTCGGGGTTATGACAACCGAGATGAGTTTTTCCCCTATGGCAAAAAAAGTTATTATTTGAATTAAATTGCAAGCCCAAACAAGAGCTATGCTAACGGCTGAATCGTGCTATAAAATTTTTCAACAAAGCATTGACGACTACCATCTTCATGACGATGTTGACACGCCTTTGAATAATCCTTATTCGCCAGGTACTTTTGAGAATCTCCTTTACCACAAGAATTGGATTGATACAGTACAATGGCACCTGGAAGATATTATAAGGCTTCCTGACATCAACCCGAGTGAAGGAATTGCCATCAAGCGCAGAATAGACAAATCCAACCAGGAAAGAACAGACATTGTGGAGAAGGTAGACGATTACTTTCTGGCTCATTTTAACAATGTAGCTCCCAAGCCTGGCGCAAGAATTAACTCTGAGACCCCGGCGTGGTTGGTAGACCGCATGAGTATTCTCATGCTGAAGATCTACCATATGAAGGAGCAAACTGAGCGCAAAGAAGCCACCCTTGAGCACATAGCCCGGTGTGAAACCAAGTTGGCCATATTGATGGAACAGAAAGCTGATATGATGAACGCCTATAATGAACTCATGGAGGACATTGGAAAAGGAGAGCGAAGATTTAAGGTTTACCGGCAAATGAAAATGTACAACGATGCGTCGTTAAACCCGGTTTTATACGGCCAGAAATCTCAATCTTGATGACGCCGCAGAAAATACTGGTTATCCGTTTTTCTGCAATGGGTGATGTAATGTTGTTGGTCCCCGTTTTACGATCCCTTGTTGCCGCGTACCCACTCGTGGAAATAGTTCTTGTGACGCGTCCTCGCTTTGCTTCTTTTTTCAAGGATATCGATCGCCTGAAAGTTTTTGAAGCGGATGTTGACTACACCTACAATGGCATTCTTGGGATGCGCGATCTCTTCAGGTCACTCATTCGTAAAGCAAATTATGATGTGGTGATTGACCTGCACGATCACTTACGAACTATTATTCTAAGAAGTTTTTTCATGCTCTTTGGAAAGAAGGTAATTGTCTTTGATAAAGGACGTCCGGAGAAAAGAGCCTTTGTGAGAAAAGAGAATAAAGTAACTACACGATTGCCCCACACAGTAGATCGCTATCATCAGGCATTTGAAAAAGCGGGATTTGATTTCCCTATTCTTCCCAAACCATTTTTAAAGCCTGATACGGAATCAACAGAAATAGTAAAGCAATGGTTGGTAAATCATAAACTTGATAAGCGTGACAATGAAAAATGGATAGGCATTGCTCCTTTTGCCATGCACGTATCCAAGATATGGCCAAAAGAAAATTATGATGTTCTCATCGGGAAACTTGTTCAACAAATGCCCATGCGTATTTTTCTTTTTGGTGGTGGTGAAAAGGAGATACAATTTTTTCAAAATTTAAAAGATAAATATCCAGACCATTGTTTCATCGTGGCTGGTGAATTGAAGATCAGACACGAAATCGTATTACTGCAGTATATTGACCTCATGCTGTGTGTTGATTCTTCCAATATGCACCTGGCTGCATTAACGGGTACACCCCTACTTTCTATCTGGGGGGGAACGGATCCTGATGTAGGTTTTGGTCCGTATCAATATGGAGAAGAAAGTATTTTACAGATCAGCCGAGAAGAACTTAATTGTCGTCCTTGTTCCGTATATGGAAAGGAGACTTGCTTCCGAGGAGATTTTGCTTGTATGAATCAAATTACAGTTGATAGAACCTACACAACAATTATACAAAGGCTTAAATTGTAGGTTTTCTTCCTGCAATTTTGATTTCTTTTTACTCAACTTAATTAATATTCTTAAATTAAATCATCGTGACTTAAGGGCTTAATACTATGGTAAAAAAAATTCTGATAGCGCTCGTTGGTATTCTC
>Ga0315910_10004659_pt1 | contig 11432 bp, 11 predicted proteins | sample EdamamesoilMG_FD_204470 | JGI IMG/M metagenome (GOLD analysis project Ga0315910, IMG submission 204470) | Garden soil microbial communities collected in Santa Monica, California, United States - Edamame soil | ecosystem: Environmental > Terrestrial > Soil > Garden | place: USA: California...
CGTGCGGTTCCGGGCCAATGCCATGGTGATGCACGGCATGCCGGGGATGGGCGATTTCGACACCGGGTCTGACGAAGGCGGGGCGGAGGAAGCTCCCGCGCCGGCGCAGGAACTGCCCAGGTGCCGGGGCCTCTCCGGGATCGCCCAGCGCGCGGCGGGGCTGTGTAGGTAGAGGGGTTAGCCACCCTTCGCTTGCGCTCGGGAGTTTTCGCCGAAAACAGCCCACCGGACTGTTTTCTGTTGCGAAAACTGGTGCCGGCTAGAGGGCTCGAACCCCTGACCCCCTGATTACAAATCAGGTGCTCTACCAACTGAGCTAAGCCGGCCACCGTGCGGGCCTTTGCGGCATGCGCTGGCGAAGGTCCAGAGACAACCGGCGCAAGGGCTTGCGGCGCAAGGGCGAATCGCTCATCCTTCGATTGGAGGAACCGATGGACGACAATGTGAGGCAGCAGCTGGTCTACGAAGCCAACCGCAAGTCGGCGGGCGTCGGCTACCTGCTGTGGTTCTTCTTCGGCGGCTTCGGCGCTCACCGGTTCTATCTCGGCCGGCATGTCTCGGCGGTGCTTCAGCTGGCGCTTGGCCTGTTCGGCTGGATGCCGCTGTTCATCGGCTGGATGGTGCTCGGCGCCTGGTGGCTGATCGACGCGTTCCTGATTCCCGGCATCGTGCGCCAGGAAAACCTCAAGACGATCCAGGAAATCGACGACGACCGGCGCTCGCGGCGGCTCCCGGACGACCGCGACTATCGCCCCGCACGTCCGCTGCCGCGCTAGTCCTCAGGCCACTCCGAACGTCCAGCCTTCGGTGCGGGCGATCTCGTCCGTCATACTCTCGGGCTTCCATAGCTCCGGCCGGCCGGCGTTGGCGCGCAGCCAGGCGGCTGTGAGCAGGGCATCGGCGCTGTGGTCGTCGATGGGGCCGGCGCCGCGCACGGGCTGGCTCGCGTAAGCCGCGAGCGCCCGGTTGAGCTCCTCGAAGCTGCGAATCTTGCTTCGGGAAGGCGGCCGCCCGGCTTGGAGCGCGGCGATGGCGGTGTAGATCTCCACCACCGCCGATCCCGCTGCCGGGAGGGCATCGACCGGCCAAACCGGCAACTTGCCCTCCAAGCGGTGCAACACGCGCATGCCGGTGAGGCTCGACTTGCCCACCTGCGCCGCCCCGACGAGGTTGAAGTTGCTGTAGGGCTTGCACCCCATGCGCTCCTGCGCTGCCTCCGTCACGCGGAAGCGGCCGCGCCGATGGCTGGCTTGGGGGTGGTGGAACTGCGCCCCCTCGCGGCCGCCATGCCGGCGAAAGTAGCGGCTCGCTTCCGAAAGCTCGACGAAGCTGGTCGCGGCGAGATGGGGATCGTCGCGGCAAGTTTCGTCTACGAGGGCCCATAGCGCGCGGGCATCGGACGGACTGGCGTTCCACTCCGGAAAGAAGGCGCCGCAATCCGCGAAAGGCAGTGAAATACCCAGGTCCAGCCCGACGAGCGTGTCGGGCGGAAGGTCGTCCAGCAACCAGCTGAGCACTTCGGGTCGCGACCAGCGATGGCCCGGCCTGACGAGTTCCGGCGCCTCCATCCCTGCCTTGCAGATCGCCAGTGCGATGCCCTTTTGCCGCTCCCCGCTGGCTCCGGACCAGTCGATCGCGGTAAAATGCCGGAAGCGCTCGCTCACTTGTCGAGCGAGCCCGCCATGGCGCTTAGCTCCGGCAAGCCGCGGCCTCGGCGACGTCCTTCAGTTCCGGCCGCCCCGTCAATCGCAGTTCGTGGAACTTGCGTTCTTCAAGATCGACGCCGCTTGGGTCGGCGGCCGTCGAGAACACCAGGCACTCGTCGGACGCCCAGCGCACCAATTGCCAGTCGTACCCGCGCTCGAGAATGTCTTCGAGGGTGACGAGGTTGCGGATCGAGCTGTCCGTGACCTTCCACACGCCGAGCGCCTCGAACGCGCCAAAGCCGGCTTCCGAAATGTCGACCGAGGCAAAGTGCCGCCCGGATGGCGAAAAGAGCGGCGCCCGGCCTGTCTCTACCGGCGCCGCGCTGCCCTTGCGGTCGACCACCAGATAGCTGTTGTATTCGTGCCCCAGGATGCTCGCGCCAAGCAGCCGGCCATCGGCAAAGGAATCCAGGCTCTCGATGTCGACGCCCCCGATATCGATGCACGCGGGCGGACCAGAGTTTCGTTGAACGGTCAGGGTCGTGTCGCTCGCCTGTACGTAGGACGCAAATTGCGCGGGAACCTCCACCGGCCGGGTCATCTCGCTGGCATCGGGGTTCCTGGGAAATTCGGGGCAGGCCTGGGGTGTGGCGGCCGCCACGCTCGGCGCCGCGGTGGCTTCCGCCGCGGCGGCAACGCTGTCGGCGCGATCGCATCCCGTGAGCACGGCCATGGCCGCAGCCGCCAATAAGACTGGACGGTTCATCCCCCTCGCTCCTCCCGCAGCTTGTTCCAGTAAGCGATCCGTTCCCTCACCTGCCGTTCGAACCCGCGCTCGACCGGTTCGTAGTAGGTTTGCGGCTCCATCTCTTCCGGCAAGTAGTTGTCGCCCGAGAAGCCCTCGTCGGCATCGTGGTCGTAAGTGTAGCCCTTGCCATAGCCGATATCCTTCAACAGCCGCGTCGGCGCGTTGAGGATGTTTTGCGGCGGCATCAGGCTGCCGGTCTCCCGCGCGCCACGCCAGGCCGCGCTCATAGCCTTGTAGGCCGCGTTCGACTTGGGTGCTGTCGCGCAATAGAGGCAGGCCTGGACGATCGCCAGTTCACCCTCCGGCGAGCCGAGGAACTGGTAGGTGTCCTTCGCGGCGATGCACTGGACCAGCGCCTGCGGATCGGCGAGGCCGATGTCCTCGACCGCGGCACGTGTCAGGCGGCGCAAGACGAAAAGCGGCTCCTCGCCCGCCACCAGCATCCGCGCGAGGTAGTAGAGCGTCGCCTGCGGGTCGGAGCCGCGCAGCGCTTTGTGGAACGCGCTGATGAGGTTGTAGTGGCCCTCGCGGTCCTTGTCGTAGACCGCCACGCGCCGTTGAAGGAACGAGCCGAACTCGGCGGGGCCGAGCGGGTTCTCGATCTGCGCCGAATAGAGCGTCTCGGCCTGGTTGAGCAGGAAGCGCCCGTCGCCGTCGGCCGAGGCGATCAGGGCCTCGCGCGCCTCCGGCGTGAGGGGCAGGGGACCTTCGAGCGCCTCCGCGCGGTCGAGAAGCTTGCCAAGCGCAGCGGCGTCGAGTCGGTGCAGGATCAGCACTTGCGCGCGGCTGAGAAGCGCTGCGTTCAGTTCGAAGCTCGGGTTCTCGGTCGTCGCTCCGACCAGCGTCACGACCCCGCGCTCGACGAACGGCAGGAAGCCGTCCTGCTGGGCGCGGTTGAACCGGTGAATCTCGTCCACGAACAGCAGCGTGCGCTGCCCGGCCTTCTGCGCCACCTCGGCCTCGGCGAACGCCTTCTTGAGGTCGGCGACCCCGGAGAACACCGCGCTGATCGCCACGAAACGCATACCGACCGCATCAGCCAGCAGGCGGGCGATGGAAGTCTTGCCGGTCCCGGGTGGCCCCCACAGCACCATGCTCGACAACCGGCCGGCGGCGATCATCCGCCCTATAGCGCCTTCGGGCCCGGTGAGGTGCTCCTGCCCGATGATCTCGTCGAGCGAGCGCGGGCGCAGCCGGTCGGCGAGCGGCGCGTCGGGTCGCGGCTCGTCGCGCTGGGGCGCGGGCGGTAGCTCGTCGGCGAACAAGTCAGCCATCGGTCTCAGATAGTCGCTGGTCGATGCGTGCGCGACTCCCTTGAAGATCGATGTACTAAGATATATCTTAGAAATATCTAATTGGAGGATCGCACATGAATCATGGATGCAACGAATACGGCGACCACCATGCGTGGCGGGCCGCTCGCAAGGCGATGGCCAAGGGCTGGGCCGGAGCGCGCTGGGGCGGTGGGCCGGGCGGACCGTTCGGTCCCGGTGGACCCTTTGGCCCGGGCGGGCCCTTCGGCCCTGGCGGTTTCTTCTTTGGACCGAAGGGTCCGTGGGGCCCCGGCGGTCCAGGCGGCCGGCGCCACGGTCGCGACCGCAAGTTCGGCCGCGACGAACTGCGCCTTCTGCTCCTCCAGCTGATCGTTGAGGAGCCGCGCCACGGCTACGACCTGATCAAGGCGATGGAAGAACGTTCCGGCGGCCACTACTCGCCGAGCCCGGGCGTGATCTATCCCGCGCTGTCGATGCTGGCCGACGAGGCCCTGATCGCGGAGCAGGAAAGCGACGACCAGCGCCGCAAGTTCGGCATCACCAAAGCGGGCACTGAAGCTCTCAAGGCGGCCGAAGACGACGCCAAGCGTGCGATGGAACGGCTGACCGAACTCGGCGAGCGCGCCGAACGACATCGCTCCCCGTCCATCGAGCGCGCCGCGATGAGTCTGTTCACCGCCGTCGGCCAGCGCATGGCCCAGGGTGGGGGCGAGGACGAGGACCTGCCGCACCGCATCGCCGAGATCCTCGACGAGGCCGCCCAGAAGATCGAACGCCTCTAGCGCCGCCCCTCGGCGCCAACTTCCCCCTTCCCACGGGTGCGTGATATACCCCGCAAGGGTTCGCACCCGCGGGAGGGGACTTTCTATGGCAACGGCATTTTCGGGCAGCACGCCGAAGCACTTGTGGCTCGTCGGCATCCTATCGCTGCTGTGGAACGCGGTCGGCGCGGTCGACTATACGATGTCCGAGCTGGGCAACACGGCCTATCTCGAGAGCATGGGCTTCGGGCCGGAAGAGCAGGCCTGGATCGATGCCTTCCCGACTTGGGCCGTGGCCGTCTGGGCGATCGGCGTGTGGGGTTCCGTGCTCGGCTCGATCCTGCTGCTGATGCGCTCGCGCCATGCGGTGACGGCGTTCCTGCTGTCTATCCTGGGCGCGGCCGGGAGCTTCGCCTATCAGTTCACCTCGGACAAGCCGGCCTCGCTGGAAAGCGGCCTGCCGGTCATCATGCCGGTCGTTATCCTGATCCTGATCGTCTTGCAGTGGTACTACGCGCGGCGGATGGTTGCCGCCGGGGTGTTGCGCTGACCCGCGCTTTCGCGGTCACCAGGCGCAGGTAGAGGTCGGCCACGGCGCCGTTGATCGCGTCCCACGAATAGGCGCGGCTACGCAGCTCGCCAGCGGCGCCGTGCCGCGCGCGCAACGCGGGGTCGGCGCCATAGGCGGCAACGGCCTCGGCAAAGGCGTGGGCATTGCCGGGCTCGACCAGCCGCCCGGTCTCGCCGTCGGTCACCAGACTGGTGCTGCCGGTCGCCCGCGCAGCGATAACCGGGACGCCCGAGGCCATCGCCTCGAGGGTCACGTTGCCGAAAGTCTCGGTGATCGAGGGGTTGAGCAGCACGTCCATGCTCGCGACGGCCCGGCCGAGGTCCTGATGCGTCAACATACCGGTGAAGACCGCCTCCGGCACACGCTCGGCAAACCAGTTGCGAGCGGGGCCGCTACCGATCACCAGCACCTTGTGCGGAACGCCCTGGCTGCGCAGGCGGGCCATTGTCTCGGCGAAGACGTCGAGGCCCTTTTCCATCACGAGGCGACCGAGAAAGCCGACGACCAGCTCGTCGTCGCCGAGCGCTAGCGAACGCCGCCAGGCAAGATCGCGCTTGCCCGGGTCGAATATCGTGCGGTCGACCCCGCGCGACCAGATCTCGATGTCGCTGCTCATCCCCTGCGCACGCAGCACCTCTGCCATGCTTTCGGAGGGCGCCACGAGCGCGTCACAGCGATTGTAGAAGCGCCGCAGCATGCTCTCGATCCACGGTTCGGTGAAAGCCATCCCGTAGTAGCGGAAGTAGGTCTCAAACCGGGTGTGGACGGAGGCGAGGACCGGCAGCCTGCGCTCCTCGGCCCACTTCAGCGCCGCATGGGTCGTCGGGTCGGGTGAGGCAAGGTGCAGCACGTTCGGCGCGAAACGGGCCATGTCGCGCTTGTTCGCAGGGGAGAGCCCCAGCGGAAAGCGGTACTCGGGGCGCAGGGGAATCGGTACCGCCGGCACGCCCACCAGGTCCCCGGTCGGCGGGAAGTCGGGGTTTGGCACGGTGGGCGCATAGACGCGCACCGCCGCCCCTTGCCTAAGCAGGTAGTCGACCAGGCGGTTCAAGGCCTGGTTCGCGCCGTCGCGGACATAGTTATAGTTACCGCTGAACAGGGCGACGCGCAGATCGGCAATGTTCATCGACGCCCCCTAGGGCCTACGGTCCCGACCGGCAATGGCTCGTCGCGCGGGGCATCGAGAGGGCGGCACGGTTACCGTGGCATGAAGGCAACATAATGTTGCCAGTGTTACCACCCGGGTTTGCCGCAATTGTTTCGTCATCTTTCTGGGCTTATCAGCCGTTTGTAGGGCGCTCGGAAAGCTGGCGCACCCGCAAAGCGGGGCATTGGCTTCCCAGGGGAAGATGGAGAGCCGAAATGCTGATCGTGGACGCCGGCGCTGCCGGTTTCGTGCGTGGATTCCTGCTTTCGGGATCCGCGGTCGCGGCGCTGTGCGCGCCTTCGCTGGCTCTCGCGCAGGAAGAAGCCGATGTCGCGGCGCAAGCTGCGGAAGCGGCTGCGGAGGAAGCTTCTCCGGGTGACAGCTTTTCCGCCGATGAGGATGCCAGCACCGGCAACCTGATCGTCGTCACCGCGACCAAGCGCGAACAGACGCTGCAGGACGTGCCGGTCGCCGTTTCCGTCACGACTGCCGAGACGATCGAGCGCGGCCAGATCCGCGACTTGCGCGACCTGCAGACGGTGGTGCCTTCGCTGAGCGTCGGCCAACGCCAGAGCAGCGCCAACACCAACTTCTTTATCCGCGGCTTCGGCAACGGAGCCAACAATGCCGGCATCGAGCCGTCGGTCGGCGTGTTCGTCGACAACGTCTACCGCTCGCGCACTGCGGCGCAGATCACCGACCTGCCCGACGTGCAGCGGATCGAGGTGCTACGCGGCCCGCAGTCGACGCTGTTCGGCAAGAACGCCTCGGCCGGCGTCATTTCGATCACCACCGAGGAGCCCCGGTTCGAATTCGGCGGCTCGGGTGAGCTGACCTACGGTAATTACGACCAGTTCATCGCCCGCGCACACGTGACCGGACCGATCGACGACGCCGTCGCCGTCAGCTTCGCAGCTGGCTACAACAAGCGCGACGGGTTCTTTCGCGATGCCGCAACTGGGGACCGCACTAACGAGCGTGACCGCTGGTTCGCCCGCGGCCAGGTCCTGGTCGATCCCGACAACGGCTTCCGGCTGCGCGTTATTGCGGACTACGATTCCATCGACGAGAACTGCTGTGCCGTCGTCAACTTGCAGGATGGCCTAGCGACGCCGGTGATCCGGGCACTCGGGGGGCAGGTCAACGCGCCCGAGGATGCGTTCGACGATATCGTCTACAACAACTTCAACTCGACCAACGACATCGAGAATTACGGCATCTCGGGCCAGATCGATTACGAGTTCGGGGATTTTACCGCGACCTCGATCACCTCGATGCGCAAGCTCGAGGCCGTGACTAACCAGGATTCCGACTTTTCCAGCGCGGACCTGATCTATCCCAACTTCCAGGACCTCGGGATCGATACGTTCACGCAGGAATTCCGCCTGACCGGGGAGTTCGGTGACAGCGTCAACTTCCTGCTCGGCGCGTTCTACATCAACGAGGACATCGATCAGCGGAACGAGCTGATCTACAGCAGCCAGTTCCGCACTTACGCCAACATCCTCGTCCAACAGCAGACCGCCTGCGCGTTGTCGCTGTTCCCCTCGGCCTGTACCATTCCGGGCTATGCAGGGCCGCCGCCGCGGCCGCTGGACGTGACGTTCGGCACTCTGCAGGGTAATCCGGGCCTGTACCTGGGCCAGTTCTTCCCGCAGGGGCAAGGCTTCCACGAAGCCTACCAGCTCAACAGCGAGGCGATCTCGCTGTTCGGGCAGGTCGAGTTCGAGATCGTCGACGGCCTCGTCCTCACGCTCGGCGGCAACTACACCGACGACAGCAAGAAATTCTCAACGAATTCCGTGTCGACCGACGTGTTCTCGAGCATCGACATCTCGGCCATGCGCAATGCACTCACGAACCTCGGGATCTCGCAAACGATAGGCGGCATACTCGGGGTCCCCGGGGGCTTCGCGTCGCCGGCTCAAATCGACGGCTTTAGAGATGCCATGCCAGCGGCCTACGATTTGATTGCGGCGGGTGCGGCCGCCCAGACCGCGCCTTTACAGCAATTGACGGTGCTGCAGTTCATGCCGCCGTTCGTGAACGTCCCCAATCCTGTGGAGCCCGGCAAGACGAGTGACAGCGATTTCGCCTACACCATCCGCCTTGCGTACGACGTCAGCGATTCCCTCAACGTCTATGCGAGCTACGCAACCGGCTTCAAGGCTAGCTCCATCAACCTCTCGCGTGACAGCCGGCCGTCGCCGGAGGATCGCGACGCGCTGATCGCCCAAGGTCTCGGCGTCACCAACCTCAGCGCTGGCAGCCGCTTCGCCGGGCCTGAGGAATCGCGGGTCATCGAGCTGGGTCTGAAAGGCAACTGGGGCGACATCTCGGCCAACCTCGCGATATTCGATCAGGAGATCAAAGGCTTCCAGTCCAACATCTTTACCGGCTCGGGCTTCTTCCTGGCCAACGCCGGCGAGCAGAGTACGCTCGGTGTCGAGTTCGAAGGCGTCGCTACGTTCTTCGATGCGCTCACCGTGAACCTGGGTGTCACCTGGCTCGATCCCGAATACGACAGCTTCGAGTTCTCCGCTGTCGGCGACCTGTCCGGCACCAAGCCGGCCGGAATCCCCGAATGGAGCGTGCTGATCGGCGCGCAATACGAAGCCCAGGTCGGCAACGGCGTGCTGGTGCCGCGGGTGTCGTTTCTGTGGCAGGACGAAACCCAGACCATTGAAGGCTTGCCCGGCTTCCTGTCGCGCGGCGTCGAAGCGGCGCAGGCCGCGGCGGTCCCGTTCACGCGCGAGGTCAACGACCTTACCGCCTCGCTCTCGTACGACATGGACAACGGCCTTGGCTTCATGATCTGGGGGCGCAATCTGCTCGATCATAGAGAGATCGGCGTGATCTTCGATTCGCCGGCGCAGCCCTTCGGCATTTCCGGTTACCCGAACGACCCGCGCACGTACGGTGCGAGCGTCCGCTACCGCTTCTGAGGCGCGTCGAAACAGTGGGAGAAAGGGGGTTTTTGACCCCCTTTTTCTTGCACCGAGGGCAATTCTGTGATGCCTTGCGCTCCTGGGACGCATATCTGCGAACCTGGGGGGAGTATCACTATGGACTACATGTTGATGCCGTTGCGGCGCTACGCGGAGTTCTCGGGCCGTTCACGCCGTAAGGAATACTGGATGTTCATCCTCGGGGTGATCATCGTCGCGGTCGTCCTTTCGATCGTCGAAGGCATACTCGGTCTCTCGGGCATGATCGGTGGGGCCTACGGTCCGCTGACAGCGCTCTTCTTCCTTGCAATCATCGTTCCCTCGATTGCGGTGCAAGTTCGCCGTTTCCATGACCAGGACAAGTCCGGCTGGTTTGTGCTGCTTGGCCTGATCCCGCTTCTTGGCGGCCTGATCGTGCTCGTCTTTATGTGCCTCGAAGGTACGCAGGGCGACAACCGGTTCGGTCCGGACCCCAAGGGTGCAAACGCGGTTCAGGCGTTCTCCTGACGCGGTAATCTTGTCGTGACCTGAGCGCTGCGGCGGCTCTCCGCCGCAGCGCGGTTGCTTGCCGGGAGAAACCCCATGAATTGGATGTTGCTGCCCCTGCGGCGCTATGCCGAGTTCTCTGGCCGTTCGCGGCGGATGGAGTTCTGGATGTTCCAGCTCCTTAACATCATCGTGATGGTTGTCCTCCTGCTGATCGTTTTTGGCGGCATTCCGTGGGAGGCCTTCGCCGATCCGGAAAGCCTGGAGGCACAGGCTGCGCAGCCGGGTGCGCTGTTCTGGGGAGGTCTCGGCCTGCTCATGATCTGGGCCCTCGGTACGTTCATTCCGGCCCTGGCGCTGACCGTGCGCCGCCTGCACGATCGCGACATGTCGGGCTGGTGGTATCTGGGCTTTATCGTCGCGAGCATGATCCCGCTGATCAACATCATCGCCTCGATCGCTTTCCTGGTCATCATGGTCCTTCCGGGCACGCCGGGCGAGAACCGGTTCGGCCATGACCCGCTCGGCCAAGGGGATGCCGAAGCGTTCGCATGACGGAGTACGGTGGTTTCTGGCTGCGGGTGGTCGCTTACATCATCGACGCCATCATCGTGAACATGGCGAGCTACATCGTCGGGCTCATCCTCGGCTTCGTGATCGGCGTCGGCCTGGCTGGTGGATCGAGCGAGAGCGAGATCGTGGCTATTGCTGAACTGGGCGGTGGCCTGGCCGGGCTGGTGATGGGCTGGCTTTACTATGCCGTGATGGAATCCTCAGCGATGCAGGCGACCCTCGGCAAGAAGGTCTTCGGCATGGTGGTGACCGACGAGCAAGGTTACCGCATCGGCTTCGGCAGGGCGACCGGGCGCTATTTCGCCAAGCTCCTCTCCATGCTGATCCTGCTGATCGGCTTCTTCATGGTCGGCTGGACCCAGCGCAAGCAGGGCCTTCACGATATGCTGGCCGGCACACTCGTCGTGCGTAACGGGGGCGAGGCCGCTCTCGCAGCCCAGGCCAAGGTGTTCGAGTAGCTAGAGCGACCGCAGCGTTCGCGCCGGCCGTGCCCTGAGCAGCGGTAGCGAGGCGCCGAGCGCAAAGGCCAGCACCAGCCCGATGCCGGCGCCGAGAACGCCCAGCACGCGCGGCCAGTCCGGCAGCCAGTCGAATTCGAACAGCTGGACGATCACCAGCCAGCCGAGTGCACCGCCAAGCGCGAGCGCGACCAGCGCAAGCACGGCCGCGAGCAGGGCGAACTCGGCCAGCTGCAGCAAGAGCAATTGCCGCGTGCTGGCGCCGAGTACGCGCAGGATCACCGTGTCGTAGAGCCGCGCCGCGCGCGCGGCGGCAATCGCGCCCAGCAGCACTGCGATCCCCGCCAGCACAGCCACACCCGCCGCGGCAAGGATCGCCAGCGAAACCTGCTCGAGGATCGTCCGCGCCTGGGTCAGCAGCGGCCCGACCTCGATCACCGAACTCGACGGGAAGCGACGCACCAGCTCGCGCAGCAATCCGCCCGGAACGCCGCTTCCCTGTGGCAGCGAGACTGTCGCCGCGAGGTTGTGCGGCGCGTCCTGCAAGGCGTTGGGCGAGAAGATCAGCACGTAGTTGAAGCCCATGCTCTCCCAGTCGATCCGGCGGAAGCTGGCAATGCGCGCCCGCCGCTCGACGCCGAGCAGGCCGATGGTCAGGTAATCGCCGATCTCCAGCCCGGTCGCCTGCGCCAGCTCGAAATCGACCGAAACCAGCGGCTCGCCCTGATAGTTCGCGGGCCACCATTCGCCCGCCACCAGC
>Ga0315910_10004661_pt1 | contig 11430 bp, 10 predicted proteins | sample EdamamesoilMG_FD_204470 | JGI IMG/M metagenome (GOLD analysis project Ga0315910, IMG submission 204470) | Garden soil microbial communities collected in Santa Monica, California, United States - Edamame soil | ecosystem: Environmental > Terrestrial > Soil > Garden | place: USA: California...
GAGCAGGAGGATCGCGAGGATCCAGGTGTCGCGCGGCGCCGCGCGGTCGTTGGTACTCAGCGGAGTGGCCGGAGCGGTGGCTCGGTGACGGCTTGCACGGCGTCGAGCGTCTCGCCCGGTGCCAGCTCGACCAGCACCAGGCCATCCGGCGCGACGTCGATGACCGCGCGCTCCGTGATGATGCGATCCACGCAGCGGCGGCCAGTGAGTGGGAGGGTGCACTTGTCCAGGATCTTCGGCGCACCCTCCCGGGTGCAGTGCTCCATGATGACGATGACGCGCCGCGCCCCCGCGACGAGGTCCATCGCTCCGCCCATCCCCTTGACCATCTTGCCGGGGACCATCCAGTTGGCGAGGTCGCCCTCACCCGAGACCTGCAGCGCGCCGAGGATCGTGAGCGGCACATGTCCGCCCCGGATCATCGCGAAGCTGGTGGCGCTGTCGAAGTAGGCGCAACCGGGCGACTCGCTGATGGTTTCCTTGCCGGCATTGATCAGGTCCGCATCCTCGTCGCCCTCGAACGGATAAGGTCCGACGCCGAGCATGCCGTTCTCCGACTGGAGGATCACGGGGATCCCCTCGGGGACGTAGTTCGCCACCAGCGTCGGGATCCCGATGCCGAGGTTGACGTAGTATCCCGTCGCATCGTTGAGCGAGCGAAGCTCCTGCGCGGCACGCCGGGCGATGTATTCGCGCGCTTCCCTGGCAGACATGGTCATGGACGCGGCCTCACGGTGCGGCGCTCGATTCGCTTCTCCACGTTCCGGCAGGCGACGACCCGCTGGACGAAGATGCCGGGCGTGTGGATCGACTCGGGATCGAGCGAGCCGACCGGGACCAGGTGCTCCACTTCAGCGACCGTGATGCGGCCGGCCATGGCGCAGAGCGGATTGAAGTTCCGGGCCGTCTTGCGGTAGACCAGGTTCCCCTCGGCGTCGCCCTTCCACGCGTGCACCAGCCCGAACTCGCCGGTGATGCCGCGCTCCATGACGTACTCGCGGCCGTTGAAGGTCCGCGTCTCCTTGCCCTCCGCCACCAGTGTGTTGACGCCGGTCGCGGTATAGAAGGCCGGGATCCCTGCGCCACCCGCGCGGAGCCGCTCGGCGAGCGTCCCCTGCGGCACGAGTTCCACCTCGAGCTCGCCGGAAAGCATCAGCTGCTCGAAGACGTCGTTCTCCCCGACGTAGCTGGCCATGACCTTCTTCACCTGGCCATTCCGCAACAGGTGGACGAGGCCATGTTCCGTGGTGCCGGCGTTGTTGCTGACGATGGTGAGGTTCCGGCGGCCCAGGTCGCGCACAGCGAGGATCAGCTCGGCCGGGATGCCGCAGAGTCCGAAACCGCCGACCACGAGGGTGGCCCCGTCAGGCAGGTCGGCCACCGCCTCGGCGGCGGTCGCGACAACCTTGCTCATCGGCTGTACATCCGCGTCACAGAATCCTCCGCACTCAGAAGGGCGGCTCCCTGCGCGGCAGGAGCGGCAGGAAGGGGAGCATCGCCAAGTGGCTCAGCGCGCCTGCCCGCGACCCGGGCCACGCCAGCGCACGGGAATAGTAGCGAGCCGCGGGGCCCGGCTCGTGGGCCCAGAAATGTCGCCAGCCGCGGCTCAGGAATTCAGCCCCGACCCGCCGCTGCAGGATGGCCGCCTGCGCCGGGATCAGGTCCAGGGTCCGGAAGGCACGCTGGACCACATGCAGCACCCCGGTGCGGATCTGGTCGTGCGAGAGGTAGCTGTTGGCGCCATGGCGACGCACCTCCACCAGGGGCTCGTCGATCCAGGCCGCGCCCCGGGCCCGGGCATACACCTGCAGCATCAGGTAGAGGTCTTCGCCGGTCGTGATGTCGGGTGGCAGGCGCACGCCCTCGAGCACTTCACGCCGGAAGACCGTGGCTTGGAGCCAGCCCGGCATGTCGCGAAACGGCGTGAAGAGCGCAAAGGGCTCGCCGGCAAGGATGCGGGCCGCGGGGTCGCCAGGCACCATCCGGCAGGGCAGGGTGCGGAGTTCGGCGGCGATGTCGAACTGCGTCCCCGGCAGCGCGATGCGATCCTGGCTCCGGCGAAAGTCCGTGAAGCAGAAATCGACCTCGGGTGCGTTCGCGAAGATCGCGAGCTGCCGTTCGAGGTAGCGCGGGTTCCAGATGTCGTCGGCATCGAGCCACGCGATGAACCGGCCGCGGGCGAGCCGGAGCCCGGCGGCACGTGCCGCCGAGATGCCGGCGTTGGGCTGCCGCACCGCCACCAGCCTCCGCTCCTGCCAGTGCGCCAGGATCTCCGGCGTATCGTCGGTGGATCCATCGTCCACCACCACGATCTCGAGATCGCGCACGCCCTGGGCCTCGATGCTCCGGAGGGCATCAGGAAGGAATCGCCCGTAGTTGTAGGTCGGGACGATGACACTGACGAGCGGCTGCGTCACGGGGAGACCATGGCCCGGCGTATCGCGGCCCCCGCGGCGCGAAGCGCATCCGCATCCACGCCGGTGCGGCGGGGGAACGCCGCGACCAGCGCTTCCGTGGCCACATTGCCCGGAGCGCCCGGTGCGTAGGGGCATCCACCGATTCCACCGGCACTGCTGTCGAACGTCGTCACTCCGAACTCCGCGGCCGCCAGCACATTGGCGACGGCCTGCCCAAACGTGTCATGACAATGCAGGGCGAGCAGTGAGGCGGGCACTTCCGGGAGCAGGAGCGTGAGCAGTTCGCGCACCTGGTCCGCCGTCGCCCGCCCGATGGTATCGCCCAGCGAGATCTCGCTGCATCCGAGTGCCACGAGGTCGAGCACCACCCGGCGCACGGCCTCCGGCGCAATGATGCCCTCGAAGGGGCAGACAAAGGCCGTGGAGACATACCCCCGGACCGGCACCTTGGCTCCCGCGACCACGGGCCGGAACCGGTCGAGTGTCTCCGCGATGGTGGCGTTGGTGTTCCGGAGCGAGAAGGTCTCGCTCGCGGCGGTGAAGACCGCGATGCCATCCACCTTGGCCGCATGGGCCCGCTCGAGCCCCTGCGCGTTCGGCACCAGGGCCCAGTAGCGGACCCCCTCCTGGCGCGTGATCCGCCGGAAGACCTCCTCCGCGTCGGCGAGCTGGGGAACCCACCGGGGGGAAACGAACGACGAAACCTCGATATCCCGGAGCCCCGACCGCGACAATGCATCGACGAATGCCACCTTCGCGTCGGTCGGCACGCGCTCCTTCACGCTCTGCAGGCCGTCGCGCGGCCCGACTTCCATGAGCCGGATCGGCTCAGGCATCGGGATTCCGCCGGAGCACGACCCACACGAGGTCACCGAGGCGATAGGGAACCACCAGCCGGGAGAGCGGACCAGCCGATGGCCTGTTCCCGTTCCCGCCGGTCAGGCCGAGCGCGTGCAGGCCGTGCCGCAACCGGATCCACTTGGTGCGCGCGCGAAACTCCACCAGGGTCCACGCCGGCGCAGGGAAGAGTCGCTCGATCGAACGCCGGTTCAGGTAGATCGGCGTGTCGCGCGGCCGGTACTGGTGCCAGCGCATGCCCAAAAGCTTCACCAGCAGGGCATCCGCATCCCAGGTCTCCAGCACGAGGTGCCCGTTGGCCTCGACCAGGCTGGCGAGCATCGCGGCGGCCTGCCGCGGGTCCGGCAGTTGCTCGAAGACATTCAGGAAGGACACGACGGAGAACTGCTTCCCAGCGAGGTCGGGCGTGGGGAACGGGCCGACGCTGACCTCGAGCTTGAGCTGATCACGCGCGTATCCCGCGGCCCAGTCGGAGACTTCGCAGCCGCGGACTCTCCAGCCTGCCCGGCGCGCCTCATCCAGGAAGAAACCGGTGGCACATCCCACGTCGAGGAGCGAGCCCGGCGTGGACGCCAGACGGGTGATGTCGGCGAGGTAGGCCCGCGCCCGTTCACGATGGATGTCCTCGTCGTGCTCGTAATCGGGATAGCCGGCCGGGTCGCCGTGGAAGTAGTGCTCCGAGTAGATGCCCGGCAGCTCCTCGTTTCGCAGCGCGTGCTCCGAATACTCGGCCGTGCATTGCGAACAACGCAGGATCCTCAGCCCGTCCTTGGTGCCGACGAGTCGCTCTGGGGCTCCGCCACAAAGTGGGCAGGGCACGTCAGTCAGGGGCAGGATAGGTCGTGGCTCCGAGAACGGGCTCGTGGGAGGCCGGAACCGCTATCGATGGCGGCCCGGAAGTATCGGGTGTCGGTACCCTTTGCGGCAAGGCGGGGGCCACAAAGCGCCCTGCGTAACGTGTTGATTCACATTATCTTGGCATGGGTCGTCCAGCCCATGCGTCGCGGCGTGTCGCTACCGCGCCACGAGGACGAACGGACCATTGAACGGCCGGAAAGGCCGCAATTAGCCCAGCAAGGACGGCAGGCGCCGATGGCGACTCATAACGTGCTTCATGACAACAACTTGGCTCGGACTTGAGTCCCCCATCCACGGGTTCGGTCGGGGTCTTGCACGTGATTGCGCCCGCGCCTTTCGGCGGAGCGGAAACTGCACTGCTGGCGCTCTGCCGGGGGCTTCAGGAGCAGATCAGGCCGAGCGTGGCGATCCTGGCCGATGCGCGCTCAGGGCCGTTCATCAAGCAGGTGGAGTCGGCAGGATTGCCGCATACCGTGGTCGACTCGCCGTCGCGCAATTATTTGCGCGACATTCGCGCGTTGAGGACGTTGGTGCGCCGTGACCGGATCACGCTGTTGCACTCCCACGGATACCGCGCTGACGCGGTCGGACTGATCGCGGCGCGCCTGGAGTCGGTGCCGAATGTGGCGACGGCGCACGGGTTCACAGGGGGGTCGCTGCGTAATAGGATCAACCAGTTCATCGGCGTGCAGGCGTTGCGTCACAGTAGCGCCGTGATCGCCGTCTCGGCGCCGCTCGGTACCACGCTGCAGGGTGAGGGCGTGCGACGCGAGCGCCTCCACGTGATCCCGAATGCTTGGGCCCCGCCTGCGGGGCAGCCGATGACGAGGGCAGCAGCGCGAGCCCGGCTCGGTCTTCCGGCAGATGGCCGCATTGTCGGATGGGTCGGGCGGATGAGCGCGGAGAAGGGACCGGACCTGGCGATCGACGCGCTGGCCGGACTGGAGCGCGATGTGTCCCTCTGCATGATCGGCGATGGACCGGGACGCGCACTGGCCGAAGGCCGCGCGATGGAACTCGGCGTGATGCCAATGGTACGGCTGGCTGGGAGTATTTCTGGCGTGTGGGAGGTGTTACCTGCGTTCGACGTGCTCCTGCTCAGCTCCCGGACCGAGGGGACGCCGATGATCCTGCTGGAAGCGATGCACGCGGAGGTTCCCATCGTGGCAAGCAGTGTCGGTGGCGTGCCGGCTTTGCTGGATGAGGAAACAGCACGACTCGCTCCCGCGTCGGGTCCAGCGCTTGGTGATGCGCTTCGTGCCGCGCTCGCCGACCCTGACGAATCGCGTCGCCGTGCCGCAGCAGCACGGCGCCGCCTGGCAGAACGGAACGACATGACGCAGTGGATCGACCGCCATCTCGCTCTCTATTCCTCGCTCTCCGGGGTACGTGCTGCATGATGCAGGACCTGCTCGGCTATTCCCTGATCGCGCTTCCAGGCGGCCTCTTCGGCTACGCCCTTGTCGGCTATCCATTGCTCCTGCGACTCGTACCCAGGTCGGGGATTGCCCCGTCCACCTGGGGAGATCCGCCGGTCTGGCCCCGGCTCAGCATCCTGGTGCCGGCCTACAATGAGGAAGAGTCGATCGCGGGGACGCTCGAGAGCCTGCTGGCACTCGACTATCCCGCCGACCGGCGCGAGATCATCGTGATGTCCGATGCTTCCAGCGACCGGACCGATGAGATCGTCCGCAGCTTCTCGTCGCGTGGCGTCCGCCTGGTGCGGATGACCGAGCGGCGCGGGAAGACGGCGGCCGAGAACCACACGGTGCCGTCGGTAACGGGCGAGATCGTCGTCAACACCGACGCCACCATCCGGATCCCGCCGGCGTCGCTCAAGCCCCTCATCCGCGTCTTCCAGGATCCGACGATCGGCGCCGCGTCCGGCCGCGACGTGAGTGTCGGCAGCGTCACCGGTGAGGGCAATGCGAGCGAAGCCGGATATGTCGGCTATGAGATGAAGATCCGGGCACTCGAGACGCGGCTGGGCGGGATCATCGGCGCGAGCGGTTGCTTCTATGCGATTCGCCGCGAGCTCATCGACCCGCGCTTCCCCGAGGCGCTGAGCCGTGACTTCGCCGCGCCGCTCCGGGCGCGCAAGCTGGGCTACCGCACCGTCTCGGTGGACGAGGCCGTCTGCATCGTGCCCCGCACCCGGGCGCTCAACTCGGAGTACCACCGGAAGGTGCGGACGATGCTCCGCGGGCTGAATACGCTCTGGCACATGCGGTCGCTGCTGAATCCCTTCCGCTACGGCCGCTTTGCCTGGATGCTGATGAGCCACAAGGTGAGCCGCTGGCTCGGCTTCCTGACCCTGCCGCTCGCCGGCGTCGGTGTGCTGCTGCTGGCACCGCATCATCCCTGGGCCGCCGCCGTCGCGCTGCTCGGCGGCCTCGTGCTGCTGGGTGGCTGGGCGGCGATCCGCTGGCCGTCGAGGGTGCCGATGCCGCGGCTGCTCACCTCGGTCGGCTATGCGCTGGGTGCCGCCGCCGCGGGCTTCATCGCCTGGATGGGCTTCTTCCGCGGCACCTCGCTGGCGACCTGGGAACCGACCCGGCGGGCGCGGGCGGTACCGGAGCGCCATGAGGCGGTGGGAGCGACTTGACTGCGGTGAAGGGGTAACAGCAGTGAAGGGTGAAGGGGAAAGCTGAAGGGCGGCCTCGAAAGGCCGCCCTGTTTCATTCCTCTTCACCCTTCACTCTTCACTCTTCACTGCACTTCTACCATCCCCCGCGCCGGAACAGGATCACCGGCACCGTCCGCAGCATGATCTTGAGGTCCTCGTTCAGGCCGCGGCGCCGGATGTACTCGATGTCGTACTGCACCTTCCGCTTCACGTCATCGATGGTCTGGTCGTACGACTGGTTGACCTGGGCCCATCCGGTCAGGCCCGGGCGCGCGAGCTGGCGCTTCTGGTAGTCCGGGATCTGCTTGCGGAGGTCGTCGAAGATCTCCGGCCGCTCGGGACGCGGTCCGACGAGGTTCATGTCACCGCGCAGGACGTTGAAGAGCTGCGGCAGCTCGTCCAGCCGGAACTGGCGCAGCACCTTGCCGATGGGCGTGATGCGGTTGTCGCCATTCGACGCCCAGACGGCGCCGGTTTCCTTCTCGGCATCCACCCGCATCGTGCGGAACTTGTAGATCGTGAACGGCAGGCCCCCGATGTCACGGGTGCGGCGGCTGTCGTTCCTGGGCGCACGGCCGGCGCGCCGGTCGAGTCCGACGCGGGTCTGCTTGTAGATGGCCGGCCCCTTTGACGTCAGCTTCACCAGGATCGCGATGACGATCATGATGGGGAACGTCGCGACGATCAAAGCCAGGGCGACGATCACGTTCAGGATCCGGCGCGGCAGTTCGTTCCGCTGCGGATCGAGGTCGGCGTGATCGCGAACCTGGGTCAACCGCGGCGTGACGCGCGCCTCAGCACCCGGCGTACTGATCGCCGGAGGCGTTGGCCGGGTCGGGCGAGGCGTCAGGCGCTCGGTCGGCTTCTGGATGGCAGTCTCCGAATGTCTCATCAGAAAAGCTGGGCAAAGGCTGCGATTGCGAACGCGATTCCCGTGATAGCACCGATGATGGGCAGCAGGTTCGTCGAGCTCCGGCGACCGACCCCGAACTCATCTCCTGTCTGGATACCCATCTGGTCCAGCGAAGCGCCCCGGACGAAAAACTCCCGGACCTGCTCCTTGTCGTACAGGACCATTCCACTCCGTCGTACCACCACCCGCTGCGGGTCGCCCGCCGGGGCCAGGCCACCAGCCGTGACGATCACGTCGGAGGCGGCACTTTCCGGCGGCAGGTCATAGAACCCTGGCCGCGCGACTTCACCAGCCACGGACACCCTGATAAGCGCCCTTGCGGTCACTTTCGGGTCACGCAGGTACTTCTTCAGCTGTTCCTGCAGGTACGTCTCGATCTCGGACCGCAGTACGCCCCTGAGGCTGATCGGCTCGATGTTCGGCGCGATGATGGTGCCATCCGGCCGGACCACGAACGTCCCGCTCAGGCTGGAGTCCGCAACGACACTGATTTGTACGCGCTCACCCGGGGTGAAGTCACCGTCGGTGAGGCGCTTCTTGATCGCGGCACCCACCGGCCCGTTCCGCTGGGAGGCCGGCATGGTATCGAGAGCTTGCTGGAGTTCCGTCCTCGTCGCAAGGGCTCTCGTCGCTTCGATATCTTGTGCCTGACCAGCCGCGGTCAGGGAAACCAACAGACACAGACTCAGGAGAATGCGTCGCATCAGCCTTCCTTAGGCGTACCGGTCAGTGGGCATAGTCAATCGCTGCCCGCCCAGTCCCACCTGAGCGAGCCGTGCAATGAATCCCTCCAATTCTGCTTCGGCGTCAGCCGGGAGCAAGTTGGTGCCACACCCCTGGCACCGAGGAAAGATTTCATTGGCCTGCATCGTGGCGCGTACGTCTGCGTCACAATTGGGACATCTCATGGGCCGTCCAGCGGTGATTGCGATTGACGCGCGACCTGACAGGGACGGCCTCCCCTTGATCAAATCTGGCGCCGTAACACTCAGCATCGGTCCCGGGTACCAAGGACTGCGCTAAGGCAATACCGCAAAACGGCTTATCCCATTCTACCCCGATGCCAGGCGAACCGCACCCGGGGCATTCCTGTTCCAACTGTAGGCCCGGCCCCACGCCGGAAAGGCGAATATGTCTCCCGGGGGCCACATAATTCAGAGAGGAACGAGCGTGCCGTCCCATGGCGCTTTCGGGCCCCAACAACCTAACATATTGTCGGGAATAGTGTTGCAATGGAATGGCCAGCCTGAGTGCAGGCGCACGTTCCCTGCAGCGGTCTTGGACTTTTCCCAGTTGGCTTGCCTGCTGCCTCGGGACGTTACATGAGTCCACCGATTGTCCTCATTGCGAATGACCAGGAGTGGTCCGCGCGCTCGATCGAGAGCGTGCTGGCCCCTCAGGGCTACGCGATCGTGAGGGCATTCACCGGGCAGCAAGCCATCGATACCGCCAAGGCGTCCATTCCGTCCCTGATTATTCTCGACGCCCAGCTACCCGATATCCATGGGTTCGAGGTCTGCCGGGCGATCCGGGCCGACCCCAACCTGGGACCCTCGATCCCCGTCATCATCACCACGGCGGGTCCGGCCGGCCGGCCGCAGCGGCTCGAGGCCGCCCGTGCGGGTGCCTGGGATTTCCAGGGCCAACCGCTCGACGCCGAGCTGCTCCTGGCCCGGGCCGAGGCCTTCCTGTCCGGCACCGAGGAACTCCGGAAGGCGCGGCATGCGGCCGCCCTCGATCCGCAGACCGGCCTCTATTCCCTGGTCGGGCTCACCCAGCGACTCCGCCAGTTGTCCGCACAGGCGACTCGCCTGCGCATTCCCCTGGCCTGCGTGGTCCTCACCCCTGAGACACCCGACAATGCCGTGGCGGACGATGCAATCCTCGCCACCATCGGTGCCGCATTGCGGCGCGCCAGCAGGGAATCGGATGTGCTGGGTCGCATCTCCGCTGATGAATTCCTCGTGGTCGCCCCCGCCACCGATCAGGAGGACGCCCAGCACCTTGCCGCGCGCCTGATCGAGGCGCTCGGACCCGAGCTCATCCTCAAGGGCATCCGGCTCAAGACCAGCGTGATCTCCCTGGAGGAAGGCGCGAACTCGAGTGCGATTGATGAGGAGGAGCTGTTGCGGAGGGTGAAGGTGACCTAACCGCGGTGAAGAGTGAAGAGTGAAGAGTGAAAAGGGGGCCCCGGTTAAGGCGGCCCCCTCTTCGTTTCCCCTTCACCCTTCACCCTTCACTGCTTCTACGATGCTGCTCCCGTCGTCGCGCCCGGGCCGATTTCCGGCGTCGAGGCGATTTCGTCGGCAGTGTAGCCGTAGACGTAGGCGTAGTGGCGATACGCGCCCTCGGCCCGGATGTCGTTCAGCACCGCACCCAGCACCTGTACCGGGAGGCGATCGAACAGCCGGAGCTTGGCGCCAGCGTACTCGCGGTCGGTTTCACCGGCACGGAGCACGAGGAGCACGTTCCGGGTCAGCGTCGAGAGCACGAACGGATCGACGCCGGCGCCGAGCGGCGGGCTGTCGACGATCACGCAGTCGAAGCGCCGCTTGAGGTTCTCGATGAGCCGCAGCATCGCCTCGCTGCCCAGCATTTCCGGGCCGCGCTCGAAGCGGGTGCCGCAGGGCACGACGGTCAGGTTCGGGTGACCGCCGGAGCGGAGCACATGATCGACCTGCGCCGTGCCGTTGAGGCAGTCGAGCAGGCCAGGCTTGCGCTCGATGCCGAAACTCCGGTGCAGTTCGCCGCGGCGGATGTCGCCATCCACCAGCACGACCTTGTAACCGGCCTCCGCGAAGCTGAGCGCGAGGTTGGCCGACACGAGCGACTTGCCGTCGCCCGGTCCGGGGCTCGAGATCGTGAGCGAGACCGGTCCCTTCTCGCCACCCAGCGTGTGCGTGACGTTCATCCGGATGGTGCGGAACGCCTCGACGACGTTGGCCGCCTCCTCCGGGCTCTGGCTCAGCTTGCCACGGCGGCGGATCTGCGGCACCGCGCCGAGGATCGAAAGTCCGAGTTCCTTTTCCACCTGGTCCGGATAGCGGAACCGGCGGTCGAGGCGATCGAGCAGGATCGCCAGGGCGAGCGCAAGGCCAAGGCTGCCGAACGCGCCGAGCGCGATCAGGCGGAGCCGGTCGTTGGCATCGGGCTCGGTCGGCGGGACGGCAGGATCGAGCACCTTCACGTCCGGCAGGGCGCTCGCCTCGGCCAGCTTGGCCTCCTCATAGCGCTGCTGCAGGTTCGCATAGAGGCTGGCCGCGCCGGCCACCTCGCGGGTAAGCCGCTGCTCACTGATGGTGCGCTGCGGAATCTCCTGCAGATCGCGGGACGACCGGCTCAGCTGCTGCTCGATCGCCTGCTCCTGGATGGTCATCTGCTGGGCCAGCTGGGCCACCATCTTCGGGATCACCACGCTCCGGAGGGTGTCCACCCGGGCCTGGCCTTCGCGCACCAGGCGGTACTCGTCGGTGAACTTCTGGCGCATGACGCGGAGGTTGGCCTCGGCGTCGGACAGCTCGCCCAGGGCGCGGCTCAGCTCAGGCGCGCGGGAGACCGAGGAAATCGTGCGGAGCGCGTCGGTCGACGTGTTGCCGCTCTGGAAGTTCTGGAGGGCCGTCGTGAGCGCCGAGCGGTCGCGGCGAAGCGAGTCGGCCGCCATCCGGTCATCGAAGAACTGCCGGATCACCGTGGGCTGCGTCAGGCCGATACCCGCGGCGATCGGCACGTCCGACGGCTGGGTGATCGTCCTGGCGCGG
>Ga0315910_10004662_pt1 | contig 11427 bp, 9 predicted proteins | sample EdamamesoilMG_FD_204470 | JGI IMG/M metagenome (GOLD analysis project Ga0315910, IMG submission 204470) | Garden soil microbial communities collected in Santa Monica, California, United States - Edamame soil | ecosystem: Environmental > Terrestrial > Soil > Garden | place: USA: California...
AACTAGGGAAGAGCGGCTGATTCTGTTCAAAAATGCGGTCATTTGGGCGATTTACGAGGTTTTCAAAATCCGACCGCAAAGGTATTAATTCTGGTTCCACAAAAAAATCTTTTAAAAAAAATTTGGCCTTATTCAACGGGGGTTCTTCGCTGATATTTTTTGATGGAGAAATCCGATTTCCAGCGCTGTGAAAACAAAATAAACCACTAGGAAAAAGACAACATTTGCGCCCGCTCCGGCCTTGTTCTGAGTAACCATCACCCAACAATACACGGCATAGGCAACCAGTTTCAGCACCATCATAATAAGGTAGAGCTGAACGAAAAGATCGGGCTTCTTTACCCTGACCATGTATCGGTAAATAATGGCCGTTCCAAATAGCAGAAACATGAGGGTTTGATAAAAGAAAGTGGGCATAGGAAAGAAGCCCTGGCCATGACCAACCCAAACCGCGCCCCCGAGAATAAGGGCTGTCGCTAAGAGGAAGACAAAAAAACGAATCAAGGATTGTCGCGATTAATTGACTTGTAGACTTGGTACATCATCCCTCCGAAGACTGAAAAACCAAACAACAGCATAAAGGCCGGAAACTTGATTTGAAGGAATTGGTCGAGCTCGTATCCCAGCCATCCAAATAAAGCAATGGCAGCCAGAAGCTGAAAAGCCAGGCTACTATACTTCAGGTAGCTGTTATATGGTTTTAACTTCGGGTTGTGGGATGGCTCGGTTGAGGCCATTGCTGTCTCCTATTTTAATGTCTTTTACTACCGCGCCCATCTTACACGTACCGTTAAAGACGGCACCGGGCTCCACTACCATTTTTCCGGTAATGATATCACCGTTGATCACGGCTGTGGCTTTGAGCACCAGCAATTCTGACACTTCAATTCTTCCTCTTACTTCTCCTTCAATATCTGCGTTTTGTGCAATGATATTTCCTTGCACATGCGATGAGTTACCCAGGGCAACTTTTGATTTCGACTTTACATTACCCGTAACCTTTCCTTCAATACGGATGTTACCATAGGTTTCAATATTTCCTTCGAGGAAAGTTCCTTTGCCGATGGTGTTGCTGGAGTTGCTAATCTCTTCGGCTACACGTTTTTGTTCTTTTGAAGTTAGCATGACGGTTCTGGTTTAAAAAGTTACAAATTCTTCAGGGTTCAGCGAGTTGCCATTGTACCACAGTTCAAAATGAAGGTGCGGTCCGTTGGTGAGTTCACCACTATTGCCAACTATGGAAATGATTTCACCTCCACTAACAAAGGTACCAACTTTTTTCAGAAGTTGGGCATTGTGCTTATAGGCAGAGATCAGGTTGCCGCGGTGCTGCACCATAATAACATACCCAGAGTCTTGTGTCCACGAAGAGAAGATCACCGTTCCATCGGCAATGCATTTCACCGGCTCGTTTGCCTTGGCCACCACATCAACGCCCAGATGTCCTTTCTTGGCATCGTACACATCGGAAATAAAACCGGTAATTGGTGAATAGAAAAAAGTCTCCTGCAATTCGCGATACTTTGCCGTGGCCAATGTAATTACCGCTAAATCCGATTTCTCAAATTCCTTTCGAAAGCTCGAGTCCGATGCTGAGGCCTTTAGGTTAGTGGGTTTATTTAAAATCTGTTGTTCGCCACGCAGAATTTCTGCCGGGTCACTAAAATTGGCAGTATCGCCACTAAGTACACGCTGAAAGTTGGCTATGAACTGATCCTTTCGGTCTACTTCAAGGGCCAGCGAATCTACCTTTTGTGCGAGACTAAACAACTGCTGATTCAATACCATTTGTTCATGTTCAGGATCGAACCATTTGGCCAGGATCGTCTTGGACATAACAAGGCTCAGCATAAAAAAGCCCGTGAAAAAAATCACTGAAAAAAGAATAACTTTCGAATAGCTAAAGCCCATGCTGGTCTTCTCTTCGAAGTTCTCTTCATTGCGGATGATCAACTGATACCGGGTCGTCAGCCAGTTCGACAATGTTTTTTTGGGTTTCAAATTATTCCGCTTTTTTGCACAAAATTAGATATTCCGCTCTATTAAAATATGGAATATAGGATTTTTGCGTTTTACCATCACAAATAATAGTCGATTGAAGACCATTCTCCCATTCGTTACCCTGTTCATCCTTATCATCCTGATTACGGCATGTTCTTCCGAAAACAATTCGTTTACCAGCAAAGCGTATCACAATACTACCGCACACTATAACGGATACTTCTACGCACGCGAAGAACTTCGAAAAATTGAAAATACAATCTGGCAAAGTCTGGATGACGACTATAATAAAATTCTACGACTCTATCCGGCACTCGATTCATCACTTGCCAAAGGATATGAGAAAGAAATTCAGGAAGCTGTAAAGATGGCCTCTATTGCTATTCAACGACATCCGAACAGCAAGTGGGCCGATGATTGCTACATTCTGGTAGGAAATGCACGACTGTACAGTTTGGACTGGGGCAACGCCATTCAAACGTACAAGTTTGTAAACACAAAAAGCAAAGATCCGGATGCCCGGCACAAAGCCATCATTCAACTCGTTCGCACATTTACAGAGCACAAGGAATTCAACAACGCCCAGGCTGCGATCGATTTTGTGCAGAAGGAAGAACTAAGCAAAGTGAATAGAAAAAGCTTGTTGCTGGAGAAAGCCTACTTCTACCAGGTACAAGGCGACTACGACAACATGGTGCGCAACCTTAGCGAAGCATACCCTTACCTGCGCAAGAAAGACCGCCCCGGAAGAATCTATTTTATCACAGGGCAGGTGTACCAGAAACTTGGCTTTGAAGCAGAAGCATATAACTACTACAAAAAATGTCTTGCCACTAATCCTGAATATGAAGTTGATTTCTATGCCCGACTTTACCTGGCCCAGGTAGCGGAAATCTCGCGAAGCCGGAGTTTAAATGCAGCCCGAAAGTCGTTTAAGAAATTATTGAAGGACAGTAAGAATAAAGACTTCAAAGACAAGATATATTATGAGATGGGTGTGTTTGAACTCAAACAAAAAAATGTTACCGAAGCCATTGCCAACCTCAATCGGTCCATTCGCGAGGGCAACAATAAAAACATTGACGGTGAAGCTTACCTTCGGTTAGGCGAAATTTACTATGATACGTTACGCAACTACGAACGCTCACAAGCCTACTACGACAGTGCCATTGGCGTGCTTCCGAAAGACTACGAAGGCTACGCCAAGATCAAAGCACGCCAGGAAGTATTAAATGAATTCGTAAAACATCTCAACACCATTAAGTGGCAGGATAGCCTGCTGCTGATGGCCGGCATGGACTCGCTTGCGCTGCGTGCCCGCATTGATTCATCGCTGCAGGCCAGGGAAAAAGCCGATGCCAAAAAAAATACAAAACAAAAAAAGAAATCTAAGACCATTCAAATCGATTCGCAGCCCGGCAATGTGTTTTCTTCTGGTGAAGATGATCTATCCGGATCATCGGTGTGGTACTTTGGAAACCCATCAGCAATGGCTGCAGGGCAAACAGAATTTAAACGCATCTGGGGTGAAGTGGTACTAGAAGATAACTGGCGCAGATCCATGCGGTCATCAGCCACCATTGCCCGGAAACCAGATGCCATCAACTCAGGTCAAAACAAAAACACGACTGCTCCCGAAGAAACCACAGCACCTGTTGATCCGGTAGCGGCAGAATTCGATCGCATCAGCAAAGAACTGCCCCGTACGCCAGAGCAAAAAGAGGAGGCCTTAAAAAAAATTGAAGATGCATACTTTGCCTTGGGCGACATCTATCATTTTAAACTCGAAGAAGATGATAACGCTGTTTCTACCTATCACAAATTATTAGACCGCTTCCCCAAAACAGAATATGAACCGGAAGTACTCTACAAACTTTACCTGATAACAAAGGACACAGACCCCGCGAGAGCCGAGCAATATGCCACTCAATTGAAAACAAAATTCCCGGAATCCACTTTTACCAAAATTTTGATCAACCCCAACTTTCTGGCTGAAAGCAGCCAGGCGATGGAAAAACAAAAAGAATTGTATCGCACCGCTTATGAGGATTTCCAGAATGGCAACTATGCTTCCGCCCATCAGGTTGTAACCCAGGCCTTGAACCTTGGCAGCACTTCGTTTACACCAAACCTTACCTTGCTCAGCATTCTCATTGCCGGCAAAACTGAAACCGTAAGTCAATACCAATACCTGCTGGATGACTTCATCAAAAAAAATCCGGATACGGAAGTAGGCGACTACGCTAAAAAATTATTGGAAGCCTCACGCCAGTTTGAGCTAAACCAGGAAAAGAAAAAGGGTATTCAATACATCCGCTCACTTGAAGAGCCTCACTACTTTGTGATCGTTCATCGAAAAGAAGAAAAGTTATCCGATGCCGCGTCCATTGCCCTAGAGAAATTCAACGAGGCCAACTTCAACGACCTGCACCTGCGCACCAGCAGCCTGGAGCTAAACGATGAGTATGCCCTCACGCTTGTTGCGGAACTTCCGAGGGTTACCGTGGCCCTGGGTTTTATTCAAACATTCAACACCAAAGTGAGTTCGCTTGCCGAATTGCGAAACCATAAATTCGATACCTTTGTCATTACCAAAGACAATTTCGATATATTTTACCGAACAAAAGGTCTTGATGAATACCTCCAATTCTTTGAAAAAAACTACCCAAAAGAAAATCAATAGCATCCTGCTGAGCCAGAATCCCTGGTTCAAAAAAATCACCAAAACGATCTGGATACTTTTTCTTTGTTTCATTTTAGGTTTTCCTGCTTACATCTATTCGGTGAAGTATGATCTCTTTGGCTTATTTGGCGGCATGCCAAGTCTGAAAGCCATTGAAAATCCGGAGAATGACCTCTCCTCAGAATTGATTTCAGCCGATGGGGTTTCTCTGGGGTCATACTTTCGCTTTAACCGAAGCCAGGTAACCTACAATCAGCTTTCACCACACCTGGTAAAAACCCTGTTGATCTCGGAAGATCATCGCTTTTACGATCACTCCGGCCTCGACTTCAAATCGTATGTGCGTGTGCTCTGGGGTATTGTTACCTTCAATTCATCGGGCAAGGGGGGGGGTAGTACCATTACGCAACAGCTTGCCAAAAATTTGTTCAGCACGCGAGGCGATGAACTCGATGGCACATTAACAAAAATCGGAGGTCCGGTAAAGATTCTGATTAGTAAAACCAAGGAGTGGATCATCTCCATTCAGCTTGAAAAGAACTATACCAAAGAAGAGATCATCACCATGTATCTCAACACGGTTGCCTTCAGCAGCAATGCCTACGGCATCAAGGTTGCTAGCGAAACCTACTTCAACAAGCAGCCCGATAGTCTTAACATTCAGGAAGCCGCTGTCATTGTTGGCATGTGTCAGAACCCGGCCTTATTTGATCCGCATCGCTTCCCCAACAACTCCTTGAGGAAACGTAATGAAGTACTGTATAAACTCTTCGACCATCAATACATCACACGCGATGTGTACGACTCCATCCGTGCGTTACCCATTGAACTTCGATTCTCTGTTCAGAATCATAATGCCGGCATTGCCACCTATTTCAGAACAGTGCTTCGTAATGACCTGATGGCTTGGTGCAAAGAACACGGATATGATCTGTGGGAATCGGGATTAAAAATTTACACCACCATTGACAGTCGCATGCAAAAGTATGCCGAAGATGCCCTGGCCGAACACATGGCCGTTTTACAACAGTCATTCGATAAAGAATGGAAGACCCGAGGGCGAAATCCATGGGTTGATCCAGACACCGGTGTTGAAATCAAAAACTTTTTACAAAAGAAAATCAAACGCACCGAAACGTATCGCAACCTGGTGGCCCGTTATGGAGCCGATTCCGATTCAATCGACATCATGCTTAAGGTTAAAAAGCCTATGACCGTCTTTACCTGGAAGGGCGAACGCGATACCTTGTTCAGCTCCATGGATTCGTTGAATTACTACAACCGCTTTTTGCAGGCTGGTGCTATGTCAATGGATCCGCAGACCGGAGCCATTAAAGCGTGGGTGGGTGGTGTCAATCACAAGTTCTTTAAGTACGATCACGTCAAGCAAGCTTCACGTCAGCCGGGCTCTACCTTTAAACCGTTTGTGTACGGTACAGCCATTGAAGCGGGCTATTCACCTTGCCAGGAACTCTACGATATTTCGCCAACAATTAAAGTACCCGGAGGTACCTGGACACCTGACAACGCATCAGGCCCATTGAAAGGTACCGGAGAAAAAATGACCATTCGCCAAGCCATGGCACGCTCTATTAATTCCATCAGTGCGCAATTGATCCAGCGTGTTACACCACAAAATGTAGTGGACTTCGCGCATCGTTTGGGTGTTAACAGCAAACTCGATGCTGTGCCTTCACTTTGCCTGGGCGTAAGTGATGTTACTTTGTTCGAGATGGTAGGGGCTTACTGCAGTTTTGTAAACCTGGGCATTTCTATCGAGCCCTACTACATCACGCGCATCGAAGATAAAAACGGAAACGTAATTCAAAACTTCGTGCCTAAGACAAAACAATCCATGGACGAACAGTCTGCATACAAAATGGTTTACATGCTTCGTGGTGGTGTTGAAGAAGAAGGTGGTACATCACTGGGGCTACCGCATCAGCTAAAAGTTGATAATGAAATAGGTGGCAAAACCGGAACTACCGATAACGCCTCCGATGGCTGGTACATGGGCGTAACACACAATTTGGTTACCGGTGTTTGGGTTGGTGGTGATGAGCGAAACATCCACTTCCCTTCGTGGGATTTTGGTTCAGGTTCAAAGACAGCTCGTCCCATCTGGTCGAAGTTCATGACAAAAGTATACCAGGATCCGAATACTACTTATGGAAAAGGTTACTTCAAAAGACCTAAGTCCGGACTGGATATGTCGCTTGATTGCAGCCGCTACGCGTCTGCATCGGATACAACAGCAGCTCCTGATCAGGAAATCTGGCAGCGAGAAAATTAAACATTCTTCCGACTATGAATAACCGGCTTACCGATGTCGTTCAACGATTGCCGGAACTTCCAGGAGTTTATCGCTTCTACAACGAAGCCGATGAGTTGGTTTATGTCGGTAAAGCTAAGAACTTAAAGAAGCGCGTCAGTAGTTACTTTTCTAAAAGTTCAGGAGTAAACCGGAAGACACTTCGATTAGTATCGGAAATAAGAAAGATTGATTTCACCGTATCGAACTCTGAGTTTGATGCCTTGTTACTCGAAAACAATTTCATCAAGCAAAATCAGCCGAAATACAACATCTTACTGAAGGATGATAAGACCTTTCCCTACCTCTGTATTCTAAAGGAACCGTTTCCTCGAATCATTTATACCCGAAAGTACTTACCCAAACAAGGTGAGTACTTTGGTCCTTACTCCAGTGTAGTGGCGATGAAAAACGTACTGGAACTGGTTCGAAAACTTTACTCAATCCGCACCTGCAGTTTGTTGCTCAGCCAATCAAACATTGAACAAAAAAAATTTAAAGTTTGCCTGGAGTACCACATTGGCAATTGCAAAGGTCCATGCGAAGGATTCCAGGAAGAAAGCTCATACGTGGAAGAAATCAGCCAGGCCAGAAACGTACTAAAAGGAAATCTTACCATAGTCTACCAGCACTTCAATGAACAAATGAAACTGGCTGCTCAAAATCTGGAGTATGAGCGAGCACAGTTATACAAGGAAAAACTTGACACGCTCGACCGCTTTCAAACTAAATCCCTCGTGGTGAATCGCGATCTGACTGACATTGATGTCTTCACCATCAGCAGCATAGAGGAGTATGCTTACGTAAACTACCTACAGATTAAAGAAGGCGCTATTGTTTTTTCTAAGACAGTAGAACTTAAAAAGAAACTAGACGAACCTGACGATGAACTGCTGAGTTTTGCCGCCCAGGAATTACGCGAACAAGTCAATAGCAGTAACAAAATAATCTTTAGCAACATTGAGATTACCGTGCTGGAAGATGGACTCGAAAATATCATTCCTAAAATTGGTGATAAGCGAAAGCTTGTAGGGCTCTCCATCAAAAATGCATTGGAACTAAAAAAAGAACGAGAGCTTCTTCGCGAAGGGAAAAAATCAAAACAAAAAGAAGTACTCAGCATTCTCCAACAAGACATGAAGTTACCCACCCTCCCTTCGGTAATTGAATGCTTCGATAACTCAAACATCCAGGGAACTATCCCTGTGGCATCGATGGTTCGTTTTGTTGATGGTAAAGCGGATAAACGTGGGTACCGGCACTTCAATATTAAAACGGTTGAAGGCCCAAACGATTTTGCTTCGATGAAAGAAATTGTCGGGCGCAGATACAAACGCATATTGGAAGAAGCTGAAAAACTTCCAGATTTGATCCTGGTGGATGGCGGAAAAGGCCAGCTTAGCAGTGCTGTCGAAGCACTCAAAGAATTAAATCTCTACGGCAAAGTTCCAATAGCAGGTATCGCAAAAAAACTAGAAGAGATCTACTACCCTGAAGATCCATTCCCGTTGCACATCAACAAAAAATCGCCCGGACTCTTATTGATTCAGCAAATCCGGGACGAAGCGCACCGCTTTGCCATTACGTTCCATCGGCAAAAACGAAGTAAGGCACAGATCTCAACATCACTGGAAGGGCTTGAGGGTATCGGCAAGAAAACAGCTGAAAAACTCCTTCAGCATTTCAAATCAATCAAAAAAATCAAGGAGGCGCCTATTGAGGAAATCGCCAAGATAACCGGTCGCAAAAAAGCGGAAATCATAAAAGGTTGAAGCAAAAAAAGGAGATGTCTCCATCTCCTTTTTCAAACTCATATTCAAAGGCAAACTAAAACTCCCAAAGATTGTGTTCTTTTTCCATTAGCTTCATCTCTTCCCACTCACGAGCCCAAACACCTTCGTAATAAGGTCTACCATTAGCACGATAAGTGTCATCGATGGTTTCGTCATCCGGGTTCTGAATCTTGTAGATGCTACCATGAAGCAATCTCAGCAAAAATGCATCTGCAAAATTCTTGTTCTGCGCTGTATTCTGCCAGTTAAACCAAACAGCTTTCGGAACATTGTTTCTGAAAAGCTTTTCAAGATCCTTATACTTGAACCACCCAATGGATTGATCAAGTGTTGTTGTAGTCTTGGCTCCCGGAACAATCAACTGAATAGCTTGAATATCATAATAGAGTCTTGATCTTCTTCTATCGAAAATCATATCTTCCATCAATTTCATTGTACTGATATCGCTAACTAAGTACTCCAAACCACTACCCTGTGTAGTTGCAGCCCAAGAGTCTGTGGCTTCAGCCGAAGGTGTTACGCCCCGCGAATCAGCAACAGCCCGGAAATTCTTACCGTTGTAGGTTACGATGTCTTCAGTATAATAGTCAGATGCAGGATCCCACGCTGGATACTCGGCCGCTTGCTCGGCAACCAATGACTGAAGAAAATCTTCCTTCGACATTTTTGTCGTCAATGAATCGCTGGTGTAGACATCAGTAAGCTCACCGGATTTTACAGCCTCCACAATCAATTTGCTGATTTCGCCATTACGGGCAAAAAATCCTTTGTTCTGCTTTTCACGCAGGTCTACATTTCGCCATACGCGCACTTTGTAGTGCTGCTCGTACAGTGGAATAGGATCCAGCGAGTTCGGATTGTACTGAACTTCGATATCCTGAACCTCCTGGGCAATTGCGCCTACTGTGGCTGCAGAAAACAACGCGATAAAAAATGTCCTTTTCATTGTTATTAATTAACTGGAACGAAAATCACTCCGTTTGATCCCTTAATATTCACCTTCTCTTCTTCGTCCTTAAAGTTTCTGCGGCTTACGTCCGTAATGTTAATTACGACTTTATCGCCAGGTCTTGCCTGACCAACCCATGAACGAAGATCAGGGTTTTCATTGGTGGCATTTACTTTAACAACACCGGTGGTACCACGACCTAACGTTACCTCAGCACGCTTGATTCTGTAGCGGGCGTCTTTTGGTACTTCTTCTTTGAAGTTAGCATCTGGCTCGGCAACAATGCGAAGACTTGCTAATTGCGCAGCGCGAATACCCTGTCTTAAGTCTACCTCAGTAGATCCAACATACGCTTTGTAGCGTGGATCTGGCACGTTCTTAACATCGAAAGGCTGGCTTCCAATGCTTACACCACCGCTGCTTACCGCAATGGAAATTTTACGCTGCTTCGGGATAATCGTAACCTTACCTGGCTTATCGCCTTTAATAACTTCCGCACCACCGCCTGCATTGAATGAAGGATTATAGGACGTACCTAAGGAAGGCACATCAATAGTTACATTATTACCACAGTTCATGTAAAGAGTGGGAGCGTTACCTGTAGTAGCTTTGATGAGGGGCTGGGCTACGAAATATTCTATATCTGCGGGGAATGTCTGGCCTTTAACTTTGATCTCAGCTTTAAATGTTTTCCTAGCTAGTCCATGTGCATCATACCCGCCACCTTGAGCAGTAAACTCAACTTTACCCATTTCAACTCCACTGATTGGATCCTTCACTACTGAGAGTTTAGTCCCATCCTTGAAGAATTCAGATGTCAGAGCTGTTGATGAACCCGTTAGGAACATTTCAGCTTCATACTTAGCGCCAGCCGCTATGGTATTTGATTTCGCGCGAACCATCGGGATAAACTGATCGAACGTGATACGACTTGCACCAGCCATCTCCGCCAATTTATCAAGGGCGCGGGTTTCATACTCCAGCACTTCAGTTTGCATCTGCGTTACAGAGGCATACGCTGCAACCGGAGGTGTGTTCTCAAAAGTGAACGTCAGGAAGTCCTTATTCGCGTGCTTCTTGTTTCCTTTGAAAGCTTCAAGCTGATCAGGCGATTTTGCAAGCGGCTCATACTTTTCACCTGTCAGTTGCTCAAGTGTTTTACGAAATTCTTCTAATTTCTTAACAAACTCCACACCCGTTCCGTTGGTCTTATCGATCATCATCGTTGCAACCTTAGAGCTGTGGTCATTTATAAATTTCTCATCAATACCCGGAGCCCCTGAAGTCTTCAACATATTTTGCTTCAGATTATCGATATAGTCAATAGTACTTTTCGTAATATCTCTAACCTTTTTTGAATTGTTCACAGCTTCCTGAACTTTTGGATCAGGGCTGCTTGAACCATCTGCAATAATTTTATTCAACAATAAGGTATTCTTGTCGTTTGATGCCTTTATCAAACTTTCAAGTGTGCCATTAATGATCGCAAACTTTTCAAGTACTGCGTTACTTACCTGGAGGGCCAGAAGCGCGGTGAGTACCAAGTACATCATACCGATCATCTTCTGCCTGGGGGTTTCCTTACCACCTGCCATTCTTTGGTTGTTTTAAAATGAAACGTTAAAAACCCTGTAATCGTATTTTAGTTTTGTCCGCCACCTTTCATGGCAGTCAGCATGCTACCGTAAAC
>Ga0315910_10004663_pt1 | contig 11424 bp, 9 predicted proteins | sample EdamamesoilMG_FD_204470 | JGI IMG/M metagenome (GOLD analysis project Ga0315910, IMG submission 204470) | Garden soil microbial communities collected in Santa Monica, California, United States - Edamame soil | ecosystem: Environmental > Terrestrial > Soil > Garden | place: USA: California...
TCGCGCGCGCGCGCACGGTGCCGTTGCGCAATACCGGCAGCGCGATCAGCCCGATGAACGCGTTCCTGATCCTGCAGGGCATGCAGACGCTGGCGCTGCGCATGGAGCGCCATTGCACTAACGCGCTCGCCGTCGCGCACTACCTGAAGGATCATCCGCGGGTTGCGTGGGTGAAGTACGCCGGGCTCGATGACTCGCCGTACTATGCGCTGGCGCAGAAGTACACCGGGGGCCGGCCCTCGGCGCTACTGACGTTTGGCATCAAAGGCGGATTCGACGCTGGCGTGAAGTTCTACGATGCGCTGGAACTGTTTACGCGACTTGTCAACATCGGCGACGTCAAATCGCTGGCGGCTCACCCGGCCTCGACCACGCACCGGCAGTTGAGCGGAGAAGAGCAGGCGCTGGCCGGCGTATCGCCGGACATGATCCGGCTCTGTGTCGGTATCGAGCACATCGACGACATCCTCGCCGACCTGGACCAGGCGCTGGCCGCGGCGAAGTAATGGGCAAATCAGTGATTACTATGCATTCCTGGTAATGCGGCCTCGAACAAGAGCAGAAGAACCCATGCCCGAACAACCGATAACAATACGCGTCGCCAACGATAACGACGCGGCACCGCTGGCTATCGTTGCGGAAGACACTTTTCGCGACTCGTTTGCCCGTTTCAACACGGAATCCGACATGAACGCGCATTGCACGAAGAAATTCGGTGCTGCGCAGCAGCTTGCCGAGATCCAGGACCCCAGGATGTTGACGATACTGGTGGAAGCGGGCACCAGCCTGATTGCCTTCGGCCAGCTTCGCGAGGGGACTGCTCCCGATTGTGTGGAGGGTCGCAATCCGAGGGAGATTCTTCGCCTGTACGTCGATCGTTCGAAGCATGGGAAAGGCATCGCGCAATCCCTGATGTCGGCGCTTATAGACCGCGCCGTGCAAGCGGGCGCGGACAGCGTTTGGCTGGGCGTGTGGGAAAGCAACCCGCGCGCGATCGCGTTCTACAACAAATCGGGATTCCGGGCTGTCGGCGAGCACACGTTCTGGCTCGGCAGCGAAAAGCAGCGCGATGTCATCATGGAGTACCGCCCGGCAGCGGGAGAGAAGCTCAGCGTTTCTTGATCAGCGTCTCAGAGGGCAGGCAGCCGAACTTGTTGCGATAGAGCGCGGCGAAATTGCTGAGGTGATGGAAGCCGAGGCCAAACGCGATGTCGGTCACGCTGGTGCTGCCGGGGTCGCCCTGCAGCAACTCGGCGCGTGCTCGTTCCAACTGCCGATCGCGCAGGAAGGCCATCGGCCCGACGCCCTTCCAGTTCTTGAACCCACGGTACAGCGTGCGCAGGCTCACGCCGGATGCGGCGACGAGGTCAGCAACACTGATTTCGCGGCCGATATTGTCGAGGATGAAGTGTTCCGCGCGGGCAACGAATTCGGGTTCATCGTCACGCGGCACTTCCGCCGCGGCGCCTTCGCCCAAACGATTCATCAAGAGCGCAAGCAGTAGCTGCTCGGTGCGTTGCGCCGTCTTGGGTTGATAGATCGGTGACGGCGATTCCTTGAACTCGGTGACGACGTAATAGATGTAGCGTTGCAGCGATGTTCCCAGTAGCGAAGGCAGACGCACCGGTACATCTTCATCCAGCAGCGCGAGCGGCAATTCGCTTTCGGCGCAATTCTCTTCTGCCAGCGTGCGTTCGAATCGGATGAAAAACTGGCGGCTGTGCGGGCTCTGGCGGATGAAGCCGGCGGAGTTGTTGCTCGCAATGCAGCCGTGCGATTCGGGGATGGCGAAGTAGTCCTTGCCGTTCGGACTCATCCAGCTCGTGCCCTTGAGCTGCATCCAGAATATGAAGGAGTGGGTTTTTTCCGGATCGACGCCGAGCTTGATGTCGATGCCGCCGTCTCCATTCAGCAGGCTGATGAAACTGCTTTTCAGGCGAGCCTGCCGAAAGTGGAACCTCTGTTTCTCTCCCGCGCTGGCCTTGATGAACGCCGGGCGCAGATTTGCGGTGATGACGGATTGCAGTTCCTGCGCATCCCCGGTCCTCACCGAAACCAGGCTGTCACTCATGTGTTGCATGGTTCGTCACCGCCGCACCGTGTTCGCCGCACTCATTATATACACCGTCCCGCTTCGCTCATTGCGTCAGCCAGGAAGCCTGGTTCGAGAGCAGCTGGTCAAGCTCGTCTTCGGTCAACCCAAGCCGGGACTTGAGGACGGCGATGTTCTCCGCCGGTGAGCCGAGCACATCCCAGTCAGTGCCGAACAGGATCCGGTCGAAACCGATTTCGCGGAGCCTGGCGGCAATGCCGGGCAAAGCTTCATCCTTCACTTGCGCCAGCTCTGGAAGGCCGGGTGCGATGACGGCGGAAGTTTCGAAGTACACGCGCGAACGGTCAAGCCTGCCGTCCGCGATGGCGTCGAGGAACGCCTGGATCGCGCCATCGGTTACGGAATCGAACCCGCCCCAACCGACGAGGTGTGCGAGCTGAACCGTGACCTTCGGTGCCGGCACCAGCACTTCATCGATGAAGGTCTTAACCGTCTCTGCCCCATACTCCGGCGAGCGGTTGCGCAGGTGGATGACGACTGGAAGCCCGTGTTCGTTCAGTACTGCGAAAATCGCTTTGAGTTTGGCGATGTGTTCGGCGTTTCCGAGATCCACGGCGGAATTGGCGAAGTGCAGTTTCATTCCATGCAGCGCGCCGAGCTCCACCTGGTATCGGACTTCGTCGAGCGCGTAATCAGAAAGCGGATTCACGCTGAAGAATCCTACTAACCGGTCCGGAAATTTCCCAACCTGTTCGGCGACGAAGGCGTTCTCCTTGCGCGCGAACTCGGCACGGTTGAACTCCGAATCCGCCATTTCAGGCATGCCGTAGAAGTATGCAAGCGACAGCACGAGGCCTTTCTCGAGCCCGGCGGCATCGAGTGCCGCGACGGCTTCTTCGGCTGAATTGACGGAAGGCGGCATGGGCAGGTCGGGAGGACAGGCATCCGGCATCTTTTTGCAGATCGCTGCCCACAGCGCCGTATTGTCGCTGGAGCGCAAGTGCATGTGATGGTCGGCGCCCCGGAGGTCAGCAGCCGTCACATCGCCTGATAGCAGAAATGCCATGGCCAACAAGGGCGCGAGGGCCGGTTTCCCAAGGTATGCCATCGTTCGATGCTCCCTCTGGCCTGGCTCGTGACAGCCGCAACGTGATGACCGCACTCATTAAAGGATCCGCCGCCCTTTCATCGTCGACCGTTGTTCCCCTATCGGCGACCCAGGCGACAAACTGGTCGTCAGTACACCGTATGCCGATGATAATCTGATTCCCGTTCCAGCGCTCTATCCCGCACATCGACGAGATAGCGTTGCGCAACAAACTCATCGTGACCTGCTGGACCTCGAGCCGTATGCAGTTACAAACACAGGCCTCGGGATACAGGTCGATCTCGGTGTCGCGTTGAGTGCTTAATTGAAGCAATGAAGCGAGAAATGAAGCGCAAATTTAGTTCTTGACCCGTCCGTGCTCTTCGATGAGCTTGTCGTTGACCGTGTCGGGTTTCTTGTCGCGCGTGCGCTTGCGCGTTTCCTTGTAGATCCGCTCGATGGCTTTCAGGTGATGTTCGAACCCGTCGCTGTCCGGACCCTCTTCGAGCAATCGCTGGTAGGCATCCATCCTTCCGCCGGTATCCTTCATCGCATCCCGGGTGATGGTCGCGAGCTCCTGGTCGAACTTCCAGTACTCCATCTGGTTGCGCAGCCGCACGGTCTCGTGTTCAAACGACGCCAGTTGCTCCGCTATCGCGGCGCCGGCCGCCGAGTCAGCACCGGCATTGGCAGACGCGTACGCCATGCTTCCGGCCAGGGACGTGCGGATGATGATGGCGTCCTCGGCGAGCTGGACCAGGTTCACCGCGGCTATTTCCTCCTCATGTGTCGCTGCGACTTCCGCCATGCGCTGCATGATCGCCGCATCCTGCGCCTGCGCCACGCGCATGTAGCGCGCCGCCTTCGTGAGCGTTTCGTCCTGATTCACGATGCGGTTCAGCGGCGTCAGGAAATCGTCGATGTCGACGACCCGCAACCTTCCGGCCGGGGTTCCGCCTTCCGCAGATGGATCCCGCGCTTGCATGTAGTCGAGGAGTTCGGGTGTTGCGCCAGCGGAAATCATCACCGCCAGATTGAACTGGCGATACTGTTCGGCAGGCGTCAGCGCATCGATGTCGGACAGCGGCGCGTCGGCCTGGACATTCGCGAAAGCACTGCAGAACATCAAGAGCATCAGCGCGCATGCATGGTGCACGCGAATTCCGCGCGTCAGAACGTTGTGCATCAGAGCTGCCCTATCAAAACTTCCCAATCAAAATTTCATGGGTTGCCACGAACCTTCTCCGGCCTTGCCGGCATCGACACCGGCCTTGAACTTGCGCACGCTCGCCGCTTTGCCCGCCTGTGAAACCCTGACGACGCCGTCGGGCAATCCATTGCTGAACTCGCCCTCATAGTAGGTGGGATATGCCTGACGTGGTGAATGTACGATCATGGCACCGATGCCCGAGGCCAGTCCGCCCATCGTGTCGCCCAGGTACTCCACCGTGTTTCCTTCTTCATCGCGCACCAGACCGTATCCACGCGCGCTGGCTTTCCCGTTCGCACAAGCGCCGTACCACCGTCCTTCGCCACGCACGGCGGGATGCGTAAACGAGCATTGGTCCGTTACCGTGGTGCTCAGCGAGCGCACGCGCGATTGGTAGAGAGCGCCAGTCTTGTCGCGGAACTCCGCGTACCCGCGCGCGGTGATCTGCTCCTTGGATTCCATCCACTCCAGCTGCACGTCGATCTGGCGGTCGAGTTCGGGCGCCATCAGCACCATGTACTTCTCGGTGATGTTCGCGGACTTGGTGCGCGTGCGCAGACTGGAGCTGATGGCCCAGACGGAACTGAGCACGAGCACCCCGCTGATATTCTGCAGGGCGGAAGCGATCACCGTGCCCGACACTGACGTGCCGTAAACCGATCCCGCGAGCATGGCCACCGCCAGCGCGGTGGTAACGTTCTGGATCCGTGCCAACCTGCGGCGTTCTTCCAGCATGTTGAATTCGGCGCTGATCATCTGGCGGATCTTCTGACCGTAGTCGCCTTCGTACGTGCCGTCGTAGAGGCTCTGCGATTGTCCGGAAAGGAAGGTCTTCTCGGCTTCGATCAGCGCGTTCGCGAGCTGCATGCGCGCGCGGAACGTTTCGTCATCGAGCCCGGCGAGAAAGGCCCTCGCGAGTTCGGGGTCAAAGCGGTGCAGCGCGGCCTGTCGATCGAAGAAGAGCGCGCGCTCGTGATCGGTTGCCGCAAGCACGCGCTTGACGCGAGCGGCGGCACCTTTGACGAATACTTCTGCAAAGGGATCGACGGAAGAGTCCTCCGCGAGGGCAGCGACGGTGATCGGATCCATCTGCATTTTTTCGAGCGGATAGATTTCCACCGCCAGCACGTCGCTGCGCGATTCACCAATGGTTTTCTGCGGCACGGTTTGGTCCGCGGGATTCCGCGTGTTGATGTAATGGATGAAATCGAGCGGCCGCATGTGCCACTCGGCCGTGTACTGCAGCATGCCATTGAACTGCGCCCGCGAATCCCCCGTGGACAAGGTCCATGCGTTCTGCAGCAACGGCTCACTGGAAAGCAGCAACCCTTCGGTGGCCGGGCTCAGCCAGCGGTTGGCGTGCACCACAAACAATGGCGTGATGATGTCACCGAAGGTCAGCGGTTCGGATTCCATAATCTTGCTGACATCGGGAAATGAATACACACCGAAGTCGATGGTGAGCACGCTTGGTACCTGTTCCGAAGCGAGCATCGGCCGGCTGGAAAGTCCGGTATCGCGGTCCCACACGATCATGTGCGGCGACAACAACACGCTGTGTTCGGGCAATTCCTTCTGCAATTCGTGGTATAGGCTCATCACGAAGTAGTTGGTCTTCGCGATCACCGCCTGGGCAACGCGGGTGGTATCGGTGCGCACTTTCACCTCGATCGGCACCGTGCCGCCGATCGCCTGGTTGGCGAAGGCCTGGTAGAAAGGATGTTCGGCATCCGCGTTGATGATGGCGGGATAGCGGATCACCACCAGCGCTTCGGGGCGCGACTCGATGGTTTGCACCTGCTCCGCGGGCGGCGGCGACGCGGTGGTTTTGTAAACCGACGTCTTGGTGCCCCTTGCGGTGCCGGCACAGGCCGACAAAAGAACAATGCAGGCTGCCAGCAGCACGCGCTGCCACACCCCGCGCCGTCGGCTGATGCTGCTTGAGATCATGGAGGCAGAGATTCTACGGATGGTTCCATTGGAATCCAACCGTGCACGCCGGTTCCCCGGATCGGTGTGGCATGATGTGCCCCTCTCCTGTCGCGGAGCGTTTCATGCCCCTTTTCCACATCATTTTCCTTGCCATCGTGCAGGGCCTTACGGAATTCCTTCCGGTGTCGAGTGCGGCCCACCTGATCCTCGGCGGAAAGGTCATGGGGTGGGAAGACCAGGGCCTGGTCTTCGATCTGGCTCTCCACATCGGCACCCTGCTCGCCGTATTGCTGTACTTCCGTAACGATCTTTGGGGCATGGTCGAGTCCTGCGTCCGCCCGTCGAGCGATGAGACCAGTCGCCGGAACCGCTTCATGGTGTACTGCCTCGCAGTGGCCAGCATTCCGGTGCTCATCGTCGGAGCGCTGGGGCACGACCTGGTGGAAGTCTGGCTGCGCGATTTGCGAGTCATCGGCATCACGACGATCGTGTTCGGCATCGTGATGTGGTGGGCGGACCGGGTCGGCGCGAAATCGAAAACGCTGGCGGACATGGATATGAAAAGCGCTTTCAAGATCGGCCTTGCGCAGACCATTGCGCTGATACCCGGCGTATCGCGCTCCGGTATCACCCTCACTGCGGGCCGCTTCCTGGGTTTCGACGTGGATGCCGCCGCGAGGTTTTCCTTCCTGCTTTCGATTCCTGTCATCGGCGGCGCAGGGGCTTTTGCTTTCATGAGCGTGGCCGAGGGGCGTGCGCCCATCGCGTGGGGTGACTTCGGACTGGCCGTGTTATTTGCTGCGCTGGCCGGCTGGGCGTGCATTGCGGTGTTTCTCAAGCTGCTTCGGACGATAGGTCTCGTGCCTTTCGTGATCTATCGCCTCGCGCTGGGTGTCGTTCTGCTGTGGTTTGCCTTCTGAAAGACTGAACCGGCCCACAACCGGCATGCCGCACCAATTCGATACTCGCTCGTTTTTTCCGTGCACAATTGTGGTGCGGCGTTGTATGATGCCTGCACCGTGTTTGTGCGCTCAGAGCTGGCAGGCGTTTCGACGTTTTTATGGGTAGTTTCGAAATTCCGTTAACAACTGCCCCAGAGAAGCTAAAAGCCGCCAATTGCTTCGATCTCCGAAAATGGAATTGATGCATCGCAACAGCGAGCTTGGCACAGAATCTGCTTTGGATTAATGACCCATTTTGGATCTCCACGAGGAAGCAAGGAAAATGAGCGCAGAGAAATTACTGAAAACCCTAAAAGAAGAGAGTTTCGAGTACGTAGACCTCCGTTTTTGTGACACCCGCGGCAAAGAGCAGCACGTGAGCTTGCCGGTCAGCATCTGCGATGAGGACATGTTCGAAGAAGGCAAGATGTTCGACGGCTCTTCGATCGCCGGCTGGAAAGGCATTAACGAGTCCGACATGGTGCTCATGCCCGAAGCGGCTACGGCCGTGGCCGACCCCTTCGCGGAACACAAGACCATGATCGTCCGCTGCGACGTGCTCGAGCCGCACACCATGGAAGGCTACAGCCGTTGCCCGCGCTCCCTGGCCAAGCGCGCCGAGGCTTACCTGGCCTCCAGCGGCATCGCCGATACCGCCTTCTTCGGTCCCGAGCCCGAGTTCTTCATTTTCGACGATGTCCGGTTCAAGAACGGACTCAACGGCTGTTCCTATGAGATTGACTCCGAGGAAGGCGCGTGGAATTCCTCGAGCGAATACGAAGGCGGAAACACGGGTCATCGTCCCGGCGTGAAGGGTGGTTACTTCCCGGTTCCTCCGGTTGATGCCCTGCAGGACGTGCGGTCGGAAATGTGCAACACGCTGACCAAGATGGGTCTCGAGGTGGAAGTGCACCACCACGAAGTGGGCACGGCGGGCCAGTGTGAAATCGGCACCAGGTTCTCCACGCTCACGCGCAAGGCCGACGAAGTGCTGATCCTGAAGTACGTGGTGCAGAACGTTGCCCACGCGAGAGGCCACACGGCGACCTTCATGCCGAAGCCGCTGGTGGGTGACAACGGTTCGGGCATGCACGTCCACCAGTCCATCGCCAAGGGCGGCAAGAATTTGTTCACCGGCGACGGATACGGCGGCCTGTCCGACACCGCCCTCCACTACATCGGCGGCATCTTCAAGCACGCCAAGGCGATCAACGCGTTTGCCAACTCCACCACCAACAGCTACAAGCGCCTGGTGCCGGGATTCGAAGCGCCGGTCATGCTGGCGTATTCGGCGCGCAACCGCTCGGCTTCCTGCCGCATTCCCTTCGTGAGCAATCCCAAGGGACGCCGCATCGAAGTGCGGTTCCCCGATCCCGCCGGCAACAGCTACCTGATCTTCGCCGCCATGCTCATGGCCGGCCTGGATGGCATCCGCAACAAGATCGACCCGGGTTCGGCGATGGACAAGGACCTGTACGACCTGGAACCGGAAGAAGCCAAGCAGATTCCGCAGGTCTGCTCGAGCCTCGACCAGGCCCTGGACGCGCTCGACGGCGACCGGGAATTTCTCAAGGCGGGCGGGGTCTTCAGTGACGACCTGATCGATGCCTACATTGCGCTGAAAATGCAAGAAGTTACCCGCTTCCGCATGAGTACTCATCCGGTCGAATTCGACATGTACTATTCTCTGTAAACCACTCTGCCCCACATCGCCAGATCAATCTATGGGTCAGTGATGTGGGGCAGTTTGAACACAGGGCCAGGGCAGGAGCTGCTGGCGGGAGGATGAACATGAACCAAGGACTGGGCATTGCACTGGCAGCGTTGATGCTGCTGACTTCGGGCGCGGCGAGCGCCCAGGTTTACAAGATCGTGGACAAAGACGGAAACGTCACCTACACCGACCAGGCGCCACCGGACGGCGCGGAGCCGATGGAGTTGCCGGAGCTTTCGGTCGTCGACACGGATTACGAAGAGGCGGAAGCGGCCGAAACCGGGGAAGGCGCCGCAACCGGCGAGGAAACTGAAGAACTCACGCCGCGCGATCTGCGGCGCATGTACCGCGACTTCCGGATCCTGACACCCGCCAACGAGGAAACCTTCTGGGGCACCGCCAATGCCGTGGTCATCAGCTGGGGGACCGAAGCGCCATTGCAACCAGGCATGAAAACACGTTTGTTCATCGACGGCGCGCCGCAAGCGGAATCGCAGGCCACCACCGTCGCGCTGACGCTCGATCGCGGCGAACATTCTGTCTTTGCCGAGTTGCGCGATGCGCGCGGCAGGCGCCTCGTCACCACGCCAACCATCACCTTCTTCATCAAGCAGGCTGCCGTCGGGGTCCAACCCCGTCCCACGCCGCACAACGGTCATTGACAGTCCCGCTGCGCCACTTGTCCGACTCGCCTCAGCAGGTCGCGCTCCTTGATCTGATGGACACCGCCATCATCCGGCTGGATGAGCGGGGTCGAATCCAGTTGATGAATACCGCGGCGGAGCATGCGCTCTGCCTCGGCCGCGAACGCGCCATCGAGCGCACGCCGGCCGAAGTTGCATTCATCCCGCCGGAACTGCGCGCGGCACTCGAACAGCCGGGTGAAGACGGCGCCCGCGTGCGACTGCACGAGCTGAAACTGGCGGGTGGGCAGTATGACTGCACCATCCTCGCTGACGCGCAGGGCCGCGTACTGCTCGAACTGCATGACCTTGAATGGGAACACAAACGCCTGCGGCTGCAACAACGCGAAGTCCAGACCGGCCTGCTGCAACTGCTCAGCAGGAACCTGGGGCATGAGATCCGCAATCCGCTGGGTGGTATCCGCGGCGCGTCGCAGATGCTCGCCAGCGAACTTGCCTCGCCGGAAATGGCCACGCTGGCGAAACTCATCATGCGCGAAGTGGACCGCATCGATGAGCTGATCCAGAGTTTCGGGCAACCGCACCTGGCGCAACTCGAAGTCGACATTTATCCGCTGATCGATGAGGTGCTGGGCCTCGTGCACGCGGAATTCGGCGCGCAGGCAGTCATCGATCGCGACTACGACCCCAGCATTCCGTCCATCCAGGGCGACGCCGCCGCCATTCGACAAGTCGTGCTGAACCTGATGCGCAATGCATTCCAGGCGGGATCGAAGCGCATCATCGTCCGCACGCGCGTCGAGTTCGGCGGAGCCCTGCTGCAGGCCGCGAGTTCGAGCCTGCTGCGCGTCGACATCATCGACGATGGCGAGGGCGTCCCGGAATCCTTGCGCAATCTCCTGTTCCTGCCGATGGTCACCGGCAAGCGCCACGGCACCGGGCTCGGTCTTGCGTTGTCGCAACAGATCGCCGCGGCACACGGTGGCCTGCTCGGCTACGAACCGCTGCCCACAGGTGGCAGTTGTTTCAGCATTTACCTGCCGCTCGAGAAGTCGCGCGCGAACCACAACGGAAACGAGCACGCGTGAACCTCCGGCCGGAAATCTGGGTAGTGGAAGACGACGAAGCGATCCGCTTCGTGCTCCAGCGCGCCCTGCGGCGAAGCGGTTACGAAGTGGAATGTTTCGGCAGTGTCGGGGCAGTGAGCGAGGCGCTGGAGAAAGGCAAGCCGCGCGCGATCATCACTGACATCCGGCTGCCCGATGCCGATGGACTGTCAGTGGTGGACATCCTCCACCGGCTGAACCTGGATGTACCCGTGATCGCGATGACCGCGTACTCCGATCTCGACCAGGCCGTCAACGCGTTCCAGAAAGGCGTGTTCGATTACCTGCCGAAACCGTTCGATCTCGACCAGGTGATTTCCGTGGTCGCACGCGCGGTGGCGCCCGGCATCGCAGCGACGAACAGCAATCGCGAAGCGGAAGGAAGCCAATTGCTCGGGGAATCCGCCGCGATGCAGGAGGTGTTCCGCACCATCGGCCGTTTGTCGCGTTCCGTCATCAGCGTGCTCATCACCGGTGAAACGGGCAGCGGCAAGGAAGTCGTGGCGCGCATGTTGCACCTCCACAGCCCGCGAGCGGATGGACCGTTCGTTGCGCTCAACACCGCTGCCGTTCCCGCGGAGCTGCTCGAGTCAGAGTTGTTCGGGCATGAGCGCGGATCGTTCACCGGCGCGCATCAACGCCGCGAAGGCCGGTTCGAAGAGGCCTCCGGCGGAACGCTGTTCCTCGATGAAATCGGAGACATGCCGCTGGCGTTGCAGACGCGGCTGTTACGCGTG
>Ga0315910_10004664_pt1 | contig 11424 bp, 6 predicted proteins | sample EdamamesoilMG_FD_204470 | JGI IMG/M metagenome (GOLD analysis project Ga0315910, IMG submission 204470) | Garden soil microbial communities collected in Santa Monica, California, United States - Edamame soil | ecosystem: Environmental > Terrestrial > Soil > Garden | place: USA: California...
TTGCTCGCGGAAGCAGCCCTGCTGATGACGGCGACGCGCGTCCGGATCGCGCGTAGCGCACCTTTGCTCGGCAGGTTCACGCGCGCCGTACGGCCCAAAGCCGAGGTGCGATCGAACGCGCGCCAGCCCGGATCCTCGCATCCCCCGAGCGCCCCTCCGCCCTGACGGGACAGCGACAAGTGCCATTTTGCCACGTCGCTGCTCCACGCCCGTGGAAATCGTCCCCACGAGCGTTGCGTAGTGCCCCTTCACAACTGGCGAGGCGGCGTCAGAAGCCGTGGACAACGCCGCACTTTCTCGTAGCAAAAGATCTCGATTGTGGCGCTAACGAGGGTAAATATTCGCGGGGCCTGGGTGACGAGTGGACCCGACGCGCCGTTAGGCCCGGAGGGGGCAGTGAAGCAAACACCTGCGGAGAAACGTGAGGGGGCGGAGTTTGAAAGGGGTTCAGGCGAGCGCCCTCGCGTGACAGTCGCTGCAACGGGACGAGAGAGCGGTCATGGCCGCACGAGCATGACGAGCAAGCGGGTCTTGGTAGCGGGGCGCCCGGGCGCTTTGTCCCGCGAGTTATCGGCGAGCGGTCACGTGGTGGATCACGCGGCGCTCGGGCAACGCTCCTGGTCGGCATTGCCGAGCGGAGCCTGGGATGCTTGCGTGCTGGACGCCGATCGATTGTGTCACGAAGGTTACGAGCTGGTGCGCCTGGCGCGCGAGCGCCTGCCGAGCCTGGCGCTGCTGGTCGCGGCGCATGACGAGCACGAGGGCTCGTTGGCGGCACTCGTCAGCGGCGCCGACGACTGGCTCGGCGAGAACGACCCCACACGCCCCGCCGCCGAGGTGCTGGCGCGCGCCGTCGCCGCACGGCGAGAGCGGGCTCGCTCGCGCACGCTCTCGCCCGTGTGCCGGGTGGTGGTGCTCGATTGGGACCAGCTCGAATCACCGCTGGTCCGTGGCTCGCTCGACCAGAACCATTTCTCCGTGCTGCGCGTCAAGGACGGCCGCGGCGCGCTCGAGGCCATTCGCCAGCGCCAGACCCACGTGTTGCTCACGCCGCCTGCCACCGCACTGGAGGGCGTGGGGGTCGTGGAAGCAGCGCTGCGCTTCGACCCCCGCCTGCGCATCGTCGTCGCCAGCGATCACCTCGACCTCGAGGGCACGGCCTCGGCGATCGGGCGCGGGGCGCTCGACTATCTGCTGCGCCCGGTCGGGCCAGCGCAGGCGCTGGGTGCGGTGACCCAGGCCTGGTCGGCCTACGCCAACACCCTGCCGAGTGGGGAGTCGCGGGAGCGGCCGCTGGAGGTGCTGCTGCTCGAGTCGCACCCCGTTCAGGCACACCTCGTGGAGGAGATGCTCTCGCAAGAGAGCCGCTTCGCGACGACCACGGTCCGGGACCTGGGCCAGGCCCGGCGCCAGCTCAGCGAGCGCACGTTCGACGCGATCTTGTATCGGCCGGATGCGAGCCGCAGCGAGACGCTCCGATTCTTGCACGAGCTGCGCAGCATCGGGCCACACCCCGCCATCATCCTGCTGACGAAGAACCTGGACTCGGACCTCCACGATCAGGTGTTGCGCATGGGCGCGCAGGACATCATTTCGGGGCAGCGGCTGGGCCGCGAGGCGCTGGGCGCGCGGGTGCGCAATGCGGTGGCGCGCAACCAGTACCGGCTGGCGCACGAGCGCTTCGTGCGTGACCTGCAGACCCGCGAGGCGAGCCAGCGCGAGGTCGTGCGGCGCAGCGTCGACGGCATGCTGATCCTGGACGCCAGCGGCTGCGTGGTATTCTCGAACCCCGCCGCCGACCGCATGTTCGCGCGCTCCGGCAGCCCGCTGCTCGGGCAGCCGTGCCCTCACCCGCTCGGTGCGGGCGGGCACCGCGAGATCCAGATCCGGGAGGGCGAGAGCCCCTGGGTGGCCGACGTCACCGAGGTGCCGATCGACTGGAACGGCGCCCCTGCCCGCCTGATCTCGCTGCGCGACGTGACCGAACGGCGCCAGGCTCAGGAGCTGCGCGACCGCTTGACCCACACCGAACGCCTGGCGGCGATCGGGCAGCTCGCCGCCGGCGTCACCCACGAGATAAACAACCCCGCCGCCTACGTGGTCGCGAACCTGACCAGCATGCTGGACCTGGTCGCGGAGCTCGGGCGCGAGCTCGGTCCGGAAGCGGCGGCGCAAGGCAAGCTGCGCGAGCTAGGCGACATGTTGCGCGAGAACCTCGACGGCATGGCGCGTATCCGGTCCATCGCCAGCGACCTGCGCACGTTCGCCCGCATCGGCAGCAACGAGGTCAGCCTGGTGGACCTCAACGACTGCGTCGTTTCGGCGTGCAAGATCGCCAAGAGCGAGATCCGGCAGCGCGCACACCTGGTGCAGGAGCTGGGTGAGGTGCCGCGCATCCCCGGCTCGCCCGGCAAGCTGGCGCAGGTCGTGCTCAACCTACTGATCAACGCCGCGCAGGCGATCCCCGAGGGCAACGTGGAGTCGCACTGCATCACGGTGCGCAGCGGCATCCGCGGGGACGAGGTCTGGCTGCAGGTCGAAGACACGGGCCGCGGCATTCCCGCGGACATCCGCGACAAGATCTTCGACCCATTCTTCACCACCAAACCCCGCGCCCAGGGCACGGGGCTGGGGCTGGCGCTGTGTGCCGATATCGTGGGCCAGCACCTGGGCACGATCAGCGCGTCGCCCGGGCCGCGCGGTGGCACGCGTTTCGAGGTGCGTTTCCCCCGGGACACCGAGCTGATGCTGAGCAGCCCACCGCCAGCGCTGCCGTCGCGTATGGTGCAGAGGCCGCGCCACAGGCCCCAGCTGCGCCTGCTGCTGATCGACGACGAGCCGTTGGTCCTGCGTTCGCTGCGGCGCATGCTGGCAGAACATCACGTCGACGTGGCGCAGAGCGGCAGGGAGGCCTTGAGCCGCCTGAAGCAGGAGCAGAACTACGACCTGATCTTCTGCGACCTGATGATGCCGGACATGGACGGCACGGTTCTGTACGCCGAGATCGAGCAGAACATGCCCAGCGTGCTCGAGCGCATGGTCTTCTGCAGCGGCGGAGCGTTCACGGCGCGCACGAAACAGTTCGTCGAGCAGTCGACGCGGCCATTCGTCGAAAAACCGATGACTCGCGAGGCCTTCGAGCGGGTGGTCGCCGAGTGGTACGACCCGAAGCGCTTCGATGCGGCTGCCGATTCGCCCCTGGCGACCGCTTGCGCCGCGCGCTAGAACGCGGGGGCGTGGCACTCGAGGAACGCAAAACGCTCTGCAACCGCGACTGCCCGGACACCTGCGGTATCGTGGCCAGCGTCCGGGAAGGCCGCGTGGTCAAGCTGCGCGGGGACCGCGACCACCCGGTGACGCGCGGGTTTCTGTGTTACCGGACCAACCAGTTCCTCGAGCGCCAGTACTCGCCCGAGCGCCTGACGTCGCCGCTGCTCAGGAAATCGGGCGAGCTGTCGCCGGTCGGCTGGGACGAAGCGCTCGACCATGTCGCGAGCGGCCTGCGGCGCATCATCGACGAGTCGGGTCCGGCCGCAGTGTTCCACTACCGCAGTGGGGGGTCGCTCGGGCTGCTCAAGGTGCTCTCGGACTACTTCTTCGAGCGGCTCGGCCCGGTGACGGTCAAACGCGGAGATATCTGCAGCGGCGCCGGCGAAGCGGCCCAGGAGCTCGACTTCGGGGTGAGCGACAGCAGCGATCTCTCGACGCTGGCCCACTCGCGCCACATCCTTTTGTGGGGAAAGAACGTCCACGTCTCCAGCCCGCACCTGATCCCGATGCTCGACGCGGCCCGGGCGCGCGGCGCCGAGGTCGTGTTGATAGACCCGGTGGCTCACGCCGGCGCCGCTCGCTTCGACGCCTACCACCAGCTGGCCCCGGGCGGCGATTTCGCACTGGCCATGGCCGTGGCCGCGTTGCTGTTCGAGCGCGGCCATGTCGATCCGCGGGCTGGCGACTACTGCGATGGGCTCGAGGAGTTTCGCGCGCTGGCGCTGTCGCGGGGCGTCGCGAGCTGGTGCCGCGAGGCGGACGCGAGCCTCGCGCTGGCGGAAGATCTGGCGTTGCGTCTCGGTCCGGGCAAGCCGTGTTGCATCCTGGTCGGCTGGGGCATGGGGCGGCGCAGCAACGGCGGCGCCATCGTGCGCGCGCTGGATGCGCTCGGGGCGATCAGCGGCAACCTGGGCATCCCGGGTGGCGGGGTCTCGTTTTATTTCCGGCGGCGGCGCGCCTTCGACACCTCCTTCGTGCGGGGCACGGCGGTGGCGCCGCGCAGCGTGCTGGAGCCGCTCTTTGGCCAGGCGCTGCTGGAGGCGCGGGATCCACCGATCCGCGCGCTCTGGGTGACGGCGGGCAACCCGGTGGCGATGCTGCCGGACAGCGCGCGGAGCGCGCGTGCGCTGGCCGCCCTGGAGCTGTCGGTGGTGGTGGACTCGTTCTTGACGGACACGGCACGCCTGGCGAGCGTGGTGCTGCCGACGACGACACTGCTCGAGGACGACGACTTGCTCGGTTCTTATGGCCACCACCTGATCGGCGTGAGCCAGCCGGTGGTGGCGCCGCCGCCCGGCGTGAAGACGGACCTCGAGATCATCCAGGGCCTCGCCGCCCGGCTCGGTCTCGAGGCGGAGCTCGCCGGCAGCGCACGCGACTGGAAGCGGCGCTTGCTCGCGCCGGCGAGCGCCGCCGGCGTGCAGCTGGAAGACCTGGAGCAGGGCCCGCTGCAGAATCCGCTGGCCGAGCGCGTGTTGTTCGAAGGTCGTCGCTTCTTCACCGCCAGCGGGCGCGTGAATCTGCTGCGCACGGCGCCAGCGCCGCGCCCGGCCGTGGATCCCGCGTATCCGCTGGAGCTGCTCGCCCTGTCCACGCGCGACGCGCAGTCGGCGCAGTGGGCCCGCGCGGCACCGAGTCCGCTCTGGGCGAGCGTGCATCCCGAGGCGGCGTCCGGCATCGAGGACGGCGCCGTCGCACGCCTGGTGTCCGCGCTCGGGGCGCTGCAGGTGCGGGTGCGGCACGACGCGCGCCAGCGCCGCGACGTGGTGCTGCTGCCCAAGGGTGGCCATCATCATCTGGCCGCCAGTGCCAACAGCTTGCTGGAGGCTCGCCTGACCGACATCGGCGAGGGCGGAGCGTTGTACGAGCAGCGCGTGCGGTTGGAGCGCGTCTCGGAAGCGTAGGCTGGGGAAACGCGCCCGCCCTGACGCGGCTCGTTCGGTTCAGCGGTTCGAACGGCGCAGGGCGATCACTTCGGGGTGGTGGCCGAGCCGCTCCAGCACCTGCGCCACGTGGCTCGCGTCCCGGCAGTCCAGGCTGAGCCGCAGCTGCGTGTCGCCCCTGCGCGTGCTGTGCGCCTCGACGCTCGCGATGTACGCGCCCTGGTTGGCGACCAGCTTGAGCAGATCGCCGAGCACGCCGGGCCGGTCGCTGACCGTGACCTCGATGTCGACGTTGTGTTTCTCGTGCCCCAGGGTTCCCCAGCGCACCTCCACGAGCCGCTCGGGCTCGTGTTCCTGGATGTGTTTGACCTGGGTGCAGCCGCGCCGATGGATGACCAGGCCGCGGCCGCGCGTCACGAAGCCGACGACATCGTCGCCCGGCACGGGGTTGCAGCAACGGGCACGCTGCCCCTGGATGTCGTCGACGGTGTCCAGCGAGATGCCGCGCGGCGGGGGCACCTGGCGCGGGGCGGCGGGCGGCGGCGCCGGCGTCTCGCGCGCCTTCTGGCGGCCCTCCAGCGAGAGCGCCGCCGAGGTGACCGTCGCCGAGCGGCGGTCGCCGTAGCCGACGGCGGCGAACAGCTCCTCGACGTCCGGATGACCGAGCTCCTCGGCGATCTGCTCGAGCGACACCGAGACGTTCAGGCGCCCGAGCTCCTTCTGGAGCAGCTCACGGCCCGCCAGGATGGCCTCGGGGCGGCCCTGCTCGCGGAACCAGTGGCGGACCTTCGACAGGGCAGCCGCCGTCTTGAGGTAACCGAGCGCGGGGTTCATCCAGTCCCGGCTGGGACGCGCCTGCTTGTGGGTCAGGATCTCGACGCGATCGCCGGTGCGCAGCTGGTAGTCGAGCGGCACCAGCTGATCGTTGACGCGCGCACCGCGGCAACGGTGCCCGACCTCGGTGTGGATGCGGTACGCGAAGTCGACCGGTGTCGAGCCGAGCGTCAGGTCGATGACGTCTCCCTGGGGGGTGAACACGAACACCTGATCTTCGAAGATGTCGGTCTTGAGCGAGTCGACCAGCTGATGCGGGTCCACCACTTCGCGCTCCCAGTCGAGCAGCTGCCGCAGCAGCATGAAGCGGTCCCTCCGCGGCGACGCGCCGAGCTTCTTGCCCTCCTTGTAGGCCCAGTGGGCCGCGACGCCGAGCTCCGCCAGGCGGTGCATCTCGCGCGTTCGGATCTGCACCTCCACCACGCGGCCCTCGGGGCCGACCACCGCCGTGTGCAACGACTGATAACCGTTGCCCTTGGGCATGGCGATGTAGTCGTCGAACTCGTGCGGGACGGGCGTCCACATCGAATGCACCAGGCCCAGCACCGCGTAGCAGTCCTGGACACGCTCCGTGATCACGCGCAGCGCGCTGATGTCGTGCACCTGCTCGAAGCTGACCCGCTTGCGCTGCATCTTCTTCTGGATGCTGAAAACGTGCTTCGGCCGGCCCGAGACCTCTGCAGCGACCTGCTCCTCGGCCAGCTTGTCGCGCAGGAGCTTCACGGCCCGTGCGATGAACGCCTCGCGCCGCTCCTGCGTTTCAGCCAGGGCCCGCGTCAGCTCGGCGTAGGCCTCGGGCGACAGCAAGCGGAACGAAGCGTCTTCGAGCTGCCACTTGAACTGCCAGATGCCGAGGCGGTTGGCGAGCGGAGCGTGCACCGCCAGCGTCTCTCGCGCCAGGCGCTGCGCCTCCTCGGGGGACAGGCGGTCGAGCCGCAACATGCGCTCTCGGCGCAGCGCCAGCACGATCAACACGACGCGAATGTCGCGGGCCATCGCCAGGAACATCTTGCGCAGCGTCTCGACGCGCTCGTCTTCCAGCCGGTCCCAGCGCACCTGGCTGAGCCGGCTCGCGCCCTCCACCAGCGTGGCGACCTCGGGCCCCAGCGTCTCGGCGATGGCCACCGGAGCAAACGCACCCGGCACGGCCACGAGCAGCGTGGCGGCCAGGGTTGCGGGATCGAGCCGCATCTCGGCCAGGGCGAGCGCCGCCCGCAGACCCACCTCCAGGTCACTGGCCTCGCCGGGCGCCGCCCGGGCGAGCAACGCCGCCACCCGGTCCATCAACACGTCGACGGACAGGCCCGAGCTGCCCGGCACGGGGAAGTGCCGGGCCGCCAGCGCACGCAGCTGGGCGAGCGCCGCCAGGTCGACACCGGCGCGGCTCGGCAACGGGCGGGTCCGCTCGACGTCCGGCGCGACGACGGCGCCCACTCCGGCAACTGGACCTCCGCCGATGGCATCGCCGCCGACGGCACCGCCGCCGACGGCATCGCCGCTCCCGGCGGACTCTGCAGCCGTCGACTCAGTCCGTGGAGGGAGGGACATACTCGCCGATCAAGGCGCGAATGATGTCGCTGCTGGTCACGATGCCCACGAGCTCACCGTCGCTCGCGGTGACCAGGAGCGAGTGGAAACCACCCGAAATGAAGAGCTGCGCGGCGTGCCGCACCAGCGCCGTGGGACGCACGGTTTCGATGTTCCGGGTCATCACGTCGGCGATGCGGATGCCGGTTTTCCCGCGCTTCGAGGCCTGCGGAGGCGCCGCCAGCTTGAGGATGTCCGAGGGGCTCACCACGCCGACCAGCTTGCTGCCGCCGCTCAGGATCGGGATGTGGCTGATTCGCCCCTGACGGAACACATCGAGCGCCACGGCCAGATCTTCCTCTGCCTCGGCCGTGATCAGCTCCCCCGTCGTCATGATCAACGAGACGGGCTGCTCGAGCGGAGAGGCGTCCAGGGGCTCGGGATCTTGCATGCGCGAACCCTACTTATTGCGCGGGTGGACTCGCTCGGCAAGACCCCGAGCTCGAGGGCCGGCACGGAAACGAATTGGCAATCGATTTGACAGAAATCCGGGTGTGAAATAGTGGGCGGGTGATGTGGTGGCGCGCGGGTCGTATTCGCGCCGCTCGGGCGGATGCCGCTCCCGTGCGCGCGCGCTCGCTGCGCCCGAATTTCGCGCTCAGCGTCTTCGCCCCCGGTTTACGCATCGTTAGCGTGCTGGCCGGGATCGGTGTCACGAGCACGGCGCAGGCGTCGGACCCGCTCGGCAGCAACGGCGAGCCAATCCTCACCAGCGCGTATTCGATCGACCTGTACCAGGGTGCGGTCTCGGCCGGAAACCGTGTGATGGGGCTCGGCGGCGCTTATGTCGCGCTGGCCGAAGACGTCGACGGCGATCTGCAGAACCCGGCGGCCCCCGCGGTGCGGCCGTTCTTCTCGATAGACCACTTCGACTACTGGCTCGGACTCGGCCTGACCTTCCCTGCCGGCCTATCGAAGATCGACTTCTTCAACAGCGGATCGGTGACCGGTTCCCGTGGCACTTCCGAGATCCCCATCTTCGTGACACCCGCGCTGAACCTGCAGTGGGGCACGTTTGGCGTGGGTGCCACGCTGGAGCTGTCGACCTACGGTTTCCAGAGCGGCGGCGACCCCGCCGACCCGGCGGCGGATCCCGGGGCCTCGGTGGAGGCGGTGCTGCAAACCTTTCATTTCCAGGCCGCCAATGCCTTCTTCGACGGGCAGCTGGTCGCCGGGGTCGGCTTGCGTTACCTGGTCATGACACTGGATGCCTCCGTGGCCGACGGCGACGCCCAGACCCTGTTCGATACCAGCGGCTCGGGCATCGAGATGGGCGTGGTGTTCCGACCCAACCTGCGTCCGTACCGGCTGGGCGCCGCGTTTCGCACGGCCATCGATACCCAGCCGAGCTTCTCGCGCAACCTGCTGCCGAACAGTGACGGCGACATCGTCGTGGTGAACGGGAGCAACACGCTCTACCTCCCCGAACGCGTCAGCCTGCCCTGGGACGTCAACCTGGGCGCTGCCGTCCAGCTCGGCAAACGGCCGTTGAACCCCATACCGCGCACGGTCCAGCAGGTGGCCGAACGCGAAGCGCTCGCTTTCCGTCTGCGCCAGCTCGACCGCCAGCAGGAGCGCGAGCGGCGCCTGGCCGCGGCGCAGACCCCCAGCGAACGCGCCGAGGTGGAGCGCGAGCTCGGCCGCGAGGAGCGGCTCGATGCGGAGCGGTTGCAACGCGCCTACGAAGACGCGCGGCGTGCGCTCGCCGACAGCTTCGCCGAGGTGGGCCGCACGTACCTGCTCTTGACGGGTTCCCTGCTCATCTCCGGCCGCGTGCGCGACGCCGTGGGCGTGGAGTCCTTCCTCGACCAGGTGGTGAACCGCTCGGGGGACGACGTCGTTTTCTCGCCGCGGCTGGGCGCGGAGGGAGAAATCTGGGAAAACCGCCTCAAGGCGCGCGGCGGGATGTATCTCGAGCCGACGCGCTTCGCGACGAGCGACCCGCGGCTGCACGCGACGCTCGGCATGACGCTGCGCCTGTTCCGCTGGAACGTGTTCGGTTTGTGGCCCGACGATTATATGTGGCAGATCGGTGGAAGCGTGGACGTCGCGCGTAACTATTTGACCTGGGGCCTGAGCCTGGCGGGCTGGTACCCGCGCTACCACCGCAGCGAGACGCCCTGAGCTGCTCGACAGATCACCCCCATTATCGAGCGGGCTGCCGAGCCCCCTCCCCCGCTGAAGCGGGGACCCCACCCCCAATGATCGAGCTCACGCTCGCTCATCGAATACCTCGTCTCCTCTAGCTCTGGAAGAGGGCGCAGACGTCAGGGTACTTCGCAGAGGAAGGCAAAGGCTTCGTCGCAGTTGCGATCGTCCCACTCGCCTGGGTCGCGGTTCTCGCTGCCGAGCACCGACAGCACGGCGCAGTCCTCGCCGTTCTGATCATTGGGCTCGACGCTCGCCCAGTTCTGGTAGGCTCCCGCCACGGGCTCGCCGTCGTCGTCAGCAGAGTTGCCTTCCCAGAACTCGAAGCCGTCCGGCGAGGCACCGTTGCCGACCCACAGCCACTCGTCCTCGTCTTCGGCATCGCTGGCGCCGATCTGTGTGATCAGCTCGTCGTCGTCATCGGCCAGGCCGAGCTCGGTGATGTGCAGCACCAGGGCGTCGTTCTCGGTTTCGTCTTCGATCCAGACCAAGCGCATGTTCTGCGCCTCGCAGCGCGCGAGCGCGATGCCGCGGTCTTCCGGCTCGGGGCAGAACATGTAAGCACGCTGGGCTAGCGCAAAACCCGCGCAGCCGTCCGGGCACGTCTGCTCGGGATCGACCAGGCCGTCGCAATCGTTGTCGACCCCGTCGCAGACCTCGGCGCTCGGCTCGACGCAGGCCACCGGTGCCGCGTCCTCACCCGCATCCAGGCCAGCGTCCGACGGTGCCCCCGCATCGACGCGGCTGCCAGCCACCCCCGCCTCACCACCACGACCTGCGCCACCCGAGCCAGCTCGACCGCCGCTGCCGGCGCCGCCGACCGAGCTGCCGCCGACCGAGCCATCGCCAGCCGAACCACCGCCGGCCGCAGCGCCGCCCGCCGCCGACCCGGACGCGCCGCCTGGCGTCAATGGCTCATACAAGACGCTGCTGTCCGGCGCCTCGCACGCGAGCCAGACGCCCGCGCCGACGGTCAGAGCGCCGAACAGAGTGGAACGCCGGCGACGGGATCGGTACGCCATGCTCGCGACTACTCTACGTCCCAAAACACGGCGCATCAAGGCGACGTGACGCGAAGCCGTCGCGTCGCCAAAAGTTGCACGTTCAAAGGATTTCTCTGCGACTTTGCGCGTTACCCCGCGTGCTCGCTGCGTGAGCTTATCTGCTCGAGTATCGAGCTGACACAGGTGTCGCGCGGGACGCAGCGCCTGGCGCAATGTTCCACCGCGGCGGCTCCACCCCGTCCTGAGCGCCCGAGCGCCGCTCGAGGGCACTCCCGAGCGCCGCATCGGTAACCGCGTATCGTAACCCGGTGCGTCGTGAAGGATGGAAACCACGATTCGACGAACCGGGTGAGCGTTCCCGAAGTCTGAGTTATGGTCCGCCCCCACTGTCTCGACCATTGAGGACGCATGAACACGATTGATTCGGCAGACACCGCCTGGGTCTTGGTCTCCACGGCGCTGGTGATGATCATGACGCCCGGCCTCGCGCTGTTCTACGGGGGCATGGTGCGCGGGAAGAACGTGCTCTCCACGTTCATGCACAGCTTCTTTGCGCTGGGCTTGATGACGCTGCAGTGGGTCGTCGTCGGGTACTCACTGGCGTTCGGACCCGACGTGGGCGGCGGCATGCTGGGCGGCCTCGACCACGTGCTGCTGCGCGGGGTCGGCCTCGAACCGGCGCCGCTCGCCGCCTCGAT
>Ga0315910_10004665_pt1 | contig 11422 bp, 11 predicted proteins | sample EdamamesoilMG_FD_204470 | JGI IMG/M metagenome (GOLD analysis project Ga0315910, IMG submission 204470) | Garden soil microbial communities collected in Santa Monica, California, United States - Edamame soil | ecosystem: Environmental > Terrestrial > Soil > Garden | place: USA: California...
GCTCACCGAGAGCGCCGCGGTGGCGAGCATGCAGGATGCACAGGCGTTGATGTCGCGGCTGCGTAAACTCGGTTGCGGCGTGGCGCTCGACGACTTCGGCACTGGGCTGTCGTCGCTTTCGTACCTGCGCTCCATGCCGGTGTCGATGCTCAAGATCGACGGCAGTTTCGTGCGCGACATCCTGAAGGACGAACGGGCGGAGTCGATGGTGCGCGCCATCGCGCAGCTCGCACGCGCCATGAACATCACCACCGTGGCCGAGTACGTCGAGACCGAGGAGATCCGCACGCGCGTGCGCATGCTCGGCGTCGATTACGGCCAGGGATTCGCCATCGCGAAGCCCGTCCCCGTAGGCGAGGTGCTGGACGTGCTGCCGGTGCTCAGCGCCGCCACGCCGGGCACCTTCCTGCTCGACGAATCCACCGCCAACGCCGGATAAGCCTACTCATTGATTTGAGTTAGGATTCACGCCCATGAAGCTCCTGGCTCTAGGCGTTCTTCTCGGGCTGCTGATCTCCCTCGGCGCCTTCCTTGGAATGCGCGGCGACGAGCCGCCGACGTCCGTGCGAACGGAACGGCCGGCCGAGAAGAAGCCGACGCTCTCCGTGGCGGAAACCGCGCAGGTCGCCGAAGTCCTCGATCGCGTGCAGCGCGAGTACGTCGACACCGTCTCGCACCCCGATCTCATCGACGATGCGCTGCGCGGGCTGGTGGGCGGTCTCGATCCCTACTCTTCTTATCTGGACGCCGAGGAATATGCCGACCTGCGCGTGAGCACGGCGGGAAGTTACGCGGGCATCGGCATCGAGGTGTCGACTGCCGATCGCGCGCTGCGCGTCGTGCGGCCGTTTCGCGATTCACCGGCCGCCACCGCGGGCATCCGCAGCGGCGACATGATCTCCGCCATCGACGGAACGCCAGTGGGTACCGATCTCGACGCCGCCATGGCGCGCATGCGCGGGCCGCGCGGCTCCACGGTCAAGCTCGCGGTCATGCGCACCGGCCAGACCCTGCCGCGCGAGTTCACCGTCGAGCGTGCGCAGGTCGACGTGCACAGCGTCGCTATGATCCGGCTCGACGACGCCTATCTATACGCGCGCATCACGAGTTTCAGTGACACCACCGCCGAAGATTTCGCGTCCAGCATCGCGCGCCTGCGTCGTGACATGAAGTCGAAGCCGCGCGGAGTCGTGCTCGACCTGCGCAACAACCCGGGTGGTGTGCTCGAGTCGGCCGTGGAAGTGGCCGACCAGATGCTCGAGGACGGCGTCATCGTTACTGCCGATGGCCGCACGCCCGCCGCGCGTTTCACCATGGAAGCGACGCCGGGTGAAGTGCTGCCCGGTGTGCCGGTCGTGATCCTCGTGAATGGGTCCACGGCGTCGGCGGCGGAAATCCTGGCAGGCGCGCTGCAGGATCATCACCGCGCCGTCCTGCTGGGGCGACGGACCTTCGGCAAAGGTTCCGTGCAGACGGTGATGCCGCTCGCGCAGGGTCGCGCCATCAAGCTCACGACCTCGCGCTACTTCACGCCCTCGGGCCGCTCGATCCAGGGCCACGGAATCGATCCCGACCACGACTTCGAGCGCATCGATGGCGTTCCGCTCGATCTCGACGATGCGCGTACTCGCCAGACGCTGGCCAACCTGGATCCGGGCGTACATGCCGCACTCGAACTGCTCAAGGGTCGCAAGCCCACTTCCGGGATGACGGCCAGCGCGGGGAGCGCACCCTGGAAATGATCCGAGCGGAGAGTTACTGACCCATGGAGTTGTTCGCCTGGATTCCAGCGTTGTTTCACTGGTTCGTCGACGTCATCCTGCATCTCGATGCCCACCTCGTCGAACTGCTGCGCGACTACGGCGTTTGGGTCTACGCCATCCTGTTCGCTATTGTCTTTGCCGAAACCGGCTTCGTGGTGACGCCGTTCCTGCCGGGCGATTCGCTGCTGTTCGCCGCCGGCGCGCTGGCCGCCGTGGATTCGAGCGGCACGCTGTCGGCGCCGCTGGTCTCGCTGACACTCATCATCGCTGCCATCGGCGGCAACACCACTAACTACCACATCGGCAAGTGGATAGGGCCGCCGGCATTCACGGGGAAGATCCGTTTCCTCAAGGTGGAATACCTGCAGCGCACCGAGGCCTTCTTCCAGAAACACGGATCGATGACGATCGTGCTGTCCCGCTTCGTGCCCATCATCCGCACCTGCGCGCCGTTCGTGGCCGGAGTTGCCCGCATGCCTTACGCGCGCTTCCAGGCGTACAACGTGTTCGGGGGAGTCACCTGGGTATTGCTGCTGGTCTGGGCGGGATACTTCTTCGGCAACATTCCGATCATCAAGGACAACTTCGGCGTGGTGACCATCGGGATCATCGTCCTCTCGCTGCTGCCGCTGGCGTGGGTGGCGCTCAAGAAGTGAGCGCCGGGTACCGCAGCTTCGCCCATCGCGTCGAGATCGGCGTGCCGGTCGAACGTGTATGGCGGGCTTTCACCGACAGCAGGACGCTCGAGCGCTGGACCACGACGGGCGCCACCGTCACACCGCGCGAAAAGGGCCGCATGCACGTGCTGTTCGGCGAAGGCGTGGAGCTCGACGCGCACATCGACGTCCTCGTGACCCCGCAGCGCATGCGCCTGATCCTCCTGCCCACCCGCGGCATGCCCGCGTCCGACGCCGTCATCGTCGAGGATTTCCTGTTCGAGCGCGGTCAGACCAACACAGTGGTGCGACTGCTGAGCAGCGGAGTACCCTCGCGCCAGGATTGGGTGTCGTACTATCTGGCCAAGCGCCGCCACTGGGAGCTGGCGCTTGCCCGACTCAAGGTGTTCCTCGAGAAGGGCCTGGACCAGGAACAGCCGAAACCGAGGTATTGAGCATGGCGGGTTTCATTCTGCGCGGTCTCGTCGCCGCGTTGGGCCTCTGGGCCGCGACCGAGATGTTGAGCGGCTTCACCATCAATTCGGCGACCACGCTGATCATCGCCGGGCTGTTGTTAGGCCTGGTGAACGCCATCGTCCGGCCGTTCGCGCTGTTGCTCTCGCTGCCGGCGCTCATCTTCACGCTCGGCCTGTTCCTGCTCGTGGTCAATGCCGCGATGCTCGGCCTGGTGGCGGCGTTGTTGCCAGGCTTCAACATCGACGGCTTCTGGACGGCCGTCTGGGGTGCGCTCATCGTGAGCCTCGTGAGCTGGATCGGCTCGTGGTTCATCGGCCCGCGCGGCCGCGTGGAAATAATTCGCCACAAGGGTCCGTAAATGGGGTCAGACCCCATTTCCTAGCAAAAGGGGCCAGACCTCCTCACCCCGCCGTCGAAGGATCTTTCTGCTGATCCTCATCGAGCCGCTTCAAACCCTTCTGCGGCCAGCTCACCAGCGCCACACCCGCGAACATGATGGCCATGCCGATGAGCTGATTCGCGGACAGCAATTCATCGAGAAACCACCATCCCAGGATCGCGGCGATCGCCGGATTCACGTAGCTGTACGTGCCCGCCATCGCCGGTGTCGTATTTCGCGCGAGCCAGGAAAAGGCCGTGTACGCGATGCAGGAGCTGGCGACCGTGAGATAGGCCATCGCGGCCAGCCCCTTCGGCGACCACACCCACTCGTCCGCCTCGCCGAGCGAGAGGCCCACACCGGTCATCATCACCCCGCCTAACAACATTTGCATCGCTGAGAAAGCCAGCAGGTCGAGCTTCGAATGCACGTTCCGGATGTAGACGGTGGTCGCGGACCACACGAACACGCCGAGGAGAATCAGCAGCTGCATACCGAAATGACTGGTGTCGAGACCGCCGCCAGGCCAGACGATGAGGACCGCACCGCCGAACCCGATGAAGAGTCCGACGGTCGTGCGCCTGTCGAGCGCATGCGCGCGCCGTCCCTGCGTCGCGAGCAGCGCGATCCACAACGCTGCCGACGCGTTGAGGATCGCGGTCTGGTTCGACGCCACGTATTGCATCGCCCAGTTCGTGAGGCCATTCGGAATCACCACGCTGCCCGCCGCGACGATCAGCAGGTGACGCCACTCCGTCGCGTCGAGCGGAAATTTACGACCGAGGGCCAGCGCCGTGGCGCCGAGCAGGATGCCGGCACAGATGAAGCGGATGCCGCCGAACAGTATCGGCGGCATGATGTGCACGCCGACACTGGCGACTACGTAGGTCGAACCCCAGATGAGGTACACCGCGGCGAAGCAGAGAAGCAGCTTCGCGCGGCGGGAAGAATCGGCATCGGGGGACATGCCCGCATCTTTGCAGAGCGGGGCTCATCCACGCCATGTTCCTTTCGGGTTAGGCCTCTTTCGACTTGCCCTTGCCCACGGCGTACATCCAGTAACCGACGACACCAAGCACCAGCAGCCCGACCCACTCGCCGGCCGAACCGCCGATCTGCATGCTCGCGGGCAGCGCAAGCACCTCGGGGTTGTCGGTCTTGTAGATGGCGGCTCCGATCAGGATGCCGAGCAATGCCTCGCCGGTGATGAGGCCCGCCGCAAACAAGGTGCCACCACGATTGCGCTTCTCGACTTCATCCTCCGACAGCCCCTTGCCAAAGCTGCGCGTGACGAGATAGTTGAGGAGACCGCCGAGGAAAATGGGAACCATGGTCTCGAGGGGAAGGTAGATGCCGATCGCCGCGGCCAGCACCGGCACACGGAATTTTGCGCCGCGAGACTTCAGATACTGATCGAGCAGGATGACGAGCACACCGATGACTGCGCCGATCGCGATCATGTTCCAGGGCAGGTGACCACCGAACAAACCCTTGGCCACCGACGCCATAAGGTTCGCCTGCGCGGCTTCCAGCGACAGCGGGTGTTCCGCGGTGCGCGGTCCAATGCCATAGCTGTGCGCGAGCATGTTCAGTACCGGCGCCATGATGGCCGCGCAGGAGATCGAACCGATGGCCAGCATGACCTGTTGGCGCCACGGTGTAGCACCGACGAGGTAGCCAGCCTTGAGGTCCTGCAGGTTGTCGCCGGCGACGCAGGCGGCGCAACACACCACCGCGCCAATCATGACAGCCGCCACAGGGCCAATCGTCGACTCCTTGCCGAGGAACGCGAGCAACACTAGCGCCGCGAACAGGATCGTGGCGATCGTGATGCCCGAGACCGGGTTGTTGGACGAACCCACGAGGCCCGCCATGTACGCCGACACCGAGCAGAAAAGGAACCCGGCGACGACCATGATCACCGACATTGCAGCGCCCACCCCGACGCTGCCGACGATGCTGTAGTACAGCGCGGCGAGCGGAATCGTGAACACAACGATGCCGATCAGCACCCACTTCATGGGTAGGTCGCGATCCGTATGCGCCACCATAGCTTCGGTGCCAGCGCGGGCAGCGGCCAAGCCGCTCTTCACACCCGAGATGATGGAGTGACGCAAGCTGACCAACGCCCACAGGCCGCCAACGAGCATCGCACCCACCCCAAGGTAACGAATCTGCTTGCTGCGAAGGATCTGTGCGGCCTGTTCGGCGCAGTCTGCGCTCGAGAGTCCGGAGCATGCCGCCGTGATCGTAGCGGCGAGTTCCGGATTGTCGGCAAGGAAATAGGTGTGGAACAGCGGGATGGCGATGTTGTACGACAGGATGCTGCCGGACACCACGACAATGCCGATGTTGAGGCCGACGATGTACCCGACGCCTAACAAAGCAGGGGAAATGTTGGTGCCCAAGTAGCCGAGATACTTGCCGATGAATCCGCTTGCCAGCGCACTGTCGGGAATCACGCGGAAACCGCTGGCCGCGATGACCTTGCCCACGGCCCCCACCAGCGCAGAAATACCGAGGATCTTGATGCCCTGGGAGGGATTCTCGCCGGCGCGCAATACTTCTGCCGCCGCCTTGCCTTCGGGAAAGGACATTTGCTGGTCGACGATGAGTGCGCGCCGCAGCGGCACCGAGAACAACACGCCTAACAACCCGCCGAGGCCGGCGATGGCGAATACCCACCAGTACTTGAAGTCCGGCCAGTAACCCATGAGCACCAGCGCCGGCACCGTGAAGATGACGCCGGAGGCGATCGAGGTGCCGGCGGATGCGCCCGTCTGCACGATGTTGTTCTCGAGGATGCCGCCGCCGCCGAGCGCGCGCAGCACGGCCATCGACACCACTGCCGCCGGGATGGCGGAAGCGATGGTCATGCCGGCGAAGAGCCCGAGATAGGTGTTCGCGGCCGCGAGGATGACCGCAAGAACAATAGCCAAAATGATGGCGCGTGCAGTCAGCTGCGGCGCCGGTGCCACATTCATGTTCATCTAACTATCTCCTTCTCAGTCCCAGCCGCAGGACTGGCCCTTGTTCTGTTCTTTTAGCCATCCTTCGAGCGGACGGAAGTAATCGATGATGGCGGACGCGTCCATTTCGCGCGTGCCCGTCAGTTCGTACAGCGTTTCCGGCCACGGCTTGCTCGAGCCCTGCGCCAGCATCGCGCCGTACTTCTTGCCGGCCTCGGTGCTGCCGAAGATCGAGCATTCGTTCAACGGGCCCTTGAAGCCCGACGCATCGCACAGCGCCTTGTGGAACTGGAACTGCAGGATGAACGAGAGGAAGTAACGCGTGTACGGCGTGTTGCCGGGGATGTGGTACTTCGCGCCCGGATCGAAATCCTCCTCGGTGCGCGCCACGGGAGCGGAGACACCCTGGTACTTCTCGCGAAGTTCCCACCAGGCCTTGTTGTAGTCCGACGGCTTGATGCGGCCGTCGAACACGCCCCAGCGCCATTCGTCGATGAGCTTGCCGAAAGGCAGGAACGCGATCTTGTCGAGCGCCATCTTCATCTGCTGGTTGATGACGGCTTCCTTCGAGGGAACCACGTCGCCGACCAGGCCGATCTTGCGTAGATAGGCCGGCGTGACCGACAGATTGATGGCATCGCCGATGGCTTCATGGAAGCCGTCATGCGCGCCATCCTGGAACAGCATCGGCTGGTCCTTGTACCAGATGTAGTAATAGACGTGACCGAGCTCATGGTAGACCGTGAAGAGGTCTTCCTCGACCGGCTTGATGCACATCTTGATGCGCACGTCGTCCTTGTCGTCCATGTCCCAGGCGCTGGCGTGGCAGACCACTTCGCGGTCGCGCGGACGCGTGAGCATCGAGCGGTCCCAGAACGTCTGCGGCAGCGCCGGGAAGCCGATGGACGTGTAGAAGCTTTCGGCCGACTTCGTCATCTTCACCGCGTCCCACTTGTTCTTCTGCAACAGGCGGTCGGCGGATTCGATGCTCGCGGCCGGATAAGGCTTCAGCAGGTCGTCGTAGATGCGATTCCACTGCTGCGCCCACATGTTGCCTAACAACTGCGCCGGGATCGGCTTGCCGTCGGCCACCTTGTCCTTGCCGTAGCGCTGTTGCAGGCGCTTGCGCGCGTAGCAGTGCAGGTCCTTGTAGAGCGGCTCGACCTGGCTGTAGAGGCGCGCGGCTTCCTTCTCGAAATCCTTCGCCGGCATGTCGTAGCGCGAACGCCAGAGCACGCCGAGATCGTCGTACCCGAGTTCGCGCGCGCCTTCATTGGCAAGCTCGACGAAGCGCTGGTACTTGGGACGCATCGGCTTCGAGATGGTGTGCCAGCCCACCCAGGCGTCGGTGAGATCCTGGTAATTGCGACTGGTCGCGATGGTGTCCGCGAGTTCGTCGTAGATCTTGCAGTCGGTCTTCTTTCCGTCCTTGTTCGTGCCCGGCGGGCAGTACTTGCCTTCACCGTACATCGCATCGAGTTCGGTGCTGAGCCCGGCGAGCTCCGTGCGCTTGGCCGCATCGGCCGGCGCGGGGGCGCTCACGCCCAGCTTGAGCAGCATCAGCGATCGCGCGGTCGACGGATCGAGCTGCGCCTTGTCCCAGGCCTTCGCTTCACCCGCCTTGCGGCTGAAGTACTCGAGGTACTTCTCGGTGACCATCGCGTTGAGGTATTGCGTGTCGGCGGTGATGTACGTCTGCTGCGTCCATCCCGCGGCGTTGCCTTCGCGGGCGAGACCGACGAGGTCCTTGTTCACCTCGGCAACGAACGCCTTGGCCGCGGTTTCGTCTTCGGGCTTCGGCGGCGGCTTCGGGCCCGGCGGGCCGTTGCAGGAGGCGAGCAGGCTGGCACCTGCCAGCGTGAGCGCGACGATCGAGGCATTCCGGAAGTAGTTTGACGTGCTCATTTTCTGTCTCCGATCCAGCCGCGCAGCGGGCGGGCGAGAAGCATGATCAATACGCCGGCGCCACCACCGATCAACGTCATGATCCAGAATTGTTGCGGCAGCTCACTCGCGGTGAGCGAGGCGGTGTGGCCGCCGACCAGCCCCGCGACCGTGTTGCCGATCGCGGCGCCGAGAAACCAGGTGCCCATCATGCGGCTCACGAAACGCGGCGGCGAAAGCTTGGTGACGTTCGAGAGACCGACGGGCGAGAGACACAACTCGCCGAACGTGTGAATGAGGTAGGCCATGAGCAGCCAGGTCGGGCCCACCTTGCCGCCGGTCGAGACCACGAGCTTCGCGGCGCCGACCATCACGAGGAAGCCGAGTCCCAGCAGGATGAGGCCGAAACCCATCTTGAACGGCGCGGAAGGATCCAGGTTGCGAGCGCCGAGCGACACCCAGATCCACGCGAAGAAGGGCGCGAACAGGATGATGCCGATCGGATTGATGGCCTGGTAATAGGCCGCGGGGTGCATGCCTTCGTTGTAGAGATTCCCGAAGAGCGAACGGTCGGTGTAGTCGAGCGCGAAGATGTTGAACGTGGTTGCCTGCTGTTCGAAGCCTCCCCAGAAGAGAGCCGCGCACAGGAAGAAAATGATGATGACGCCGACCCGCTTCTTCTCGATCGTGGTCAACCCGCCGAACACCAGCACGTAACCGAAGAATGCGACGGCCAGCGCCACTTCGAAGATGAACAGGCCGTGCGCCAGCGTTTCTTCCGAAGGCACGTTCTTGCCCATGAACAGTGTGGCGGCGCCGGCCAGCACGAGCGCGAAGACACCACCCACGAGAGTCCAGGTGCGCTTGCGTTGTTCAGGAGGAACGTCCGGCGCGAGGCCGGCATTACCGAGATATTTCTCGGTCATCTTGAACTGCACCAGGCCGATCAACATCGCGAATCCGCAGATCGCAAAGCCGAGACGCCAGTTGATGTCCTCGCCGAGGCCTGCCGCGATGATCGGTCCGAGCGCGGCGCCCAGGTTGATGCCCATGTAGAAAATGGAGAAGCCGGCGTCGCGTCGAGCGCCCGGCTGACCTTCGTACAGCGCGCCGACCACGCTCGACACATTGGGCTTCAGCAGTCCGATACCGACCACCGTGAAGGCCAGGCCGCCGTAGAAAACCGCGGGTGTCGCGGGAATGGCGCAGATGAAGTTGCCAATCGCAATGAGGACGCCACCCGCGAAAACCGCGTTGCGTTGACCGATGAGCTGGTCGGCGATCCATCCGCCGGGCACGGTGACGAGATAGGCGCAACCGGCAAACAGCGCGTAGACCGCGCCCGCCGTTTCGTTGTCGATGCCATAGCCTGGATTCGCGGCGGTGGTCGAAGCCGCCAGGAACAGGACCAGCATCGTGCGCAGGCCGTAATAGGTGAAACGCTCGAAGAACTCGGTCATGAAGAGCGTGGCGAGTCCACGCGGATGACCGAAGAAGCTGCGGCTGTAGTCGGGCGACACGGGAGGCGTCGCGGTCGGATCATTCATTGTTATTGCCCCGAAAACTGATGGGCGCTGTAGCGCCGCGATGGCGCCGAGTCTGACTCATGCGCACCAGCGCCAGCAAGGCGGGATCCCCGGGAAAACCGCGTGCCGCCGCGGTTTCAGTTCGCCTTGGCTTCTTCTTTTTCTTCGGCTTCGGCCGACTCGCGGCGCATCTTCTGCATGACCCGTGCCATCACCAGCCCGCTCTCGTAGAGCAGGTACATCGGGATGGCCATGATGCATTGTGAAATCGCGTCGGGCGGCGTGAGGATCGCGGCGACCACGAAGATGCCGATGATCACGTAGCCGCGATGTTTGGACATGCTCTCGACCTGGACCATGCCGGTGAGCACCAGCAGCACCACGGCCACCGGCACTTCGAACGCGATGCCGAAGGCGAAGAACATCGTCAGCACGAAGTCGAGATAACTCGTCATGTCGGGGATGTATTTCACGCCCTCGGGCGCCGTGCCGACGAGATACGTGAACATCAGCGGAAACACGACGAAGTACGCGAACACGACGCCGACGTAGAACAGCAGCACCGACGACACGAGCAGCGGCACCGCGAAACGCTTCTCGCGCCGGTACAACCCGGGCGCGACGAACGCCCAGATCTGGTAGATGACCACGGGCATCGCGAGGAACAAGCCGACGAAGAACGCCACCTTGAAAGGCGTCATGAACGGCGACACCACGCTCGTGGCGATGAGCGTGGTTCCTTCGGGTAGTTTGGCCAGCAGCGGCTCCGCGATCAGCGTGAACAGCTCGTTGGCGAAGACCGCGCAGGGAATGAACGTGATGAGCAGCGCCAGCATCGCCTTCATGAGCCGGTCGCGCAGCTCGAGCAGATGGGACATCAACGTGCCTTCTGCCAGGTCCTCCCGCTTCTTGTCGTCGCTCATGGCGCGGGGCGCGAGGGATCGTCGCGCGTCAATTCCGGATCGGGTGCCGGCTCCGCGGCCGCATCAGGCGCCGGCTCGGTGGCCGCTTCGGCGCGATGCGATGAATGCATGTGGTGATCGGGCGGGTAGAACTCTTCTTCGGGCTGCGACTCGGGCACAGGTTCGGCCGGCATGGTCGCGGGCATGTTGGTCGGTGCCTGGGTCGATGCCTGGGCCGGATCCTTCGGCTTCGCGTCCATCGACGTATCGATGCCCGGATCGATGTTCATCTTCGATTCGATGTTGTGCGCTTCCTCGTCCAGCTGATCGCGGAACTGGCGCGCCATCGCACGCGCGCGACCGACCCATCGGCCCACCTGCTGGGCGAGCTTGGGCAGCCTCTCCGGGCCCAGCACGATGAGTGCGAGCGCGAAGATCAGCAGGAGTTCGGAAAATCCAACCTCGAACATGGAGCCGGTCGGCGCGCCGAAGGCTTAGACCTTTTGCTCGCTCTTTTCCGTGGTCTGGGATTTCGAGTCCGAAAACTCGGCGTCGGCCTTGAGCTGCTTGACCGATTCCTCTGCATCACCCTCATTCATCGACTTCTTGAAGCCGCGAACCGCGGAACCGAGATCCGAGCCGATCGTCTTCAGTTTCTTCGCCCCGAAAATCAGCAGGACGACGATGAGGATGACGACGAGTTCTTTGAAACCAATTGGGCCCATGAGCCGCTCCTAGAGGGGGGTCAGGTCGCCCCGCAAATGCCATAGATAAGTGCCGGAATGATAAGTCAACAGAGCCGCCAAACCTAAGAAAGTTCGGCGGGGGCGAGACTCGCATCACGCGCCGGGCGCCACCGTTAACTC
>Ga0315910_10004666_pt1 | contig 11421 bp, 10 predicted proteins | sample EdamamesoilMG_FD_204470 | JGI IMG/M metagenome (GOLD analysis project Ga0315910, IMG submission 204470) | Garden soil microbial communities collected in Santa Monica, California, United States - Edamame soil | ecosystem: Environmental > Terrestrial > Soil > Garden | place: USA: California...
TCCCTGATCATGATTTCTCCTCGGTGTGTTCTTGAGAACCCTAACGGGTTCTATATAGCAGCGGGTCCACCAAAACGTCAGCGGGTGGTTGCTTTGGTGCGCCGGGAAAATACAACATCGTTCTTGTAGATAGAACGACCGGGATCAACCCCCGCAAACGCTGCTAACGGCCCGCGCGTGCTCCGCTGGCCGGCGCGCGATAGCCCTTCGTGGCGCCGGGCGAAGGCGCGGCGCGTAGCGCCTTCACTGGCTTGGACCAGGCGGCGAACTGCGGCGCATCGGGGTCGCCGCCGAGGACGCGGCAAAGGTTGCGCGCGTGGCGGAACAGCACCGGCAGGATGCTTTGCACGCCGATCCCTTCGATGCGGTACCTCGGCCCCGAAACGCTGAGGGCGCCGATGAATGTCTGGTCCGGCCCGAGCACCGGGCAAGCCACGGCGGCGGTTTCCGGGTCGCGCTCGCCGAACGACGCGGCGTACATGTTCTTGCGGATCTGGTCGTAACGCTCGCCGGTCAGCCCGCTGAAGGCGAGGATCACGTGACCGGCGGCCCCTACGGTGAGCGGCAGCCGGTCGCCGACATGGATCGAATCGCGCACCGCACGCGGCGATTCGATCCGGTGCAGGCACAGGCGCTGGGCTTCGTCGCGCACATAGAAGGAAGCGCCCTCGTGCAGCTCCTCCACGATCTGCCTGAGCGTCTGCGGCACGATGTCGGCCGTGCCGAAGTTTTTCTGATACAGGGCCCCGAGCAACAGCAACTTCGAGCCCAGGCGGTAGGTGCCGTCCTCTGAGCGCAGCAGATATCGGGCCCTCTCCAGGGATTTCGCCAGGCGAATCACCGTGCTCTTATAGAGGCCGGTCCGCTTGGCAATCTCGGCCAGCGTGAGCTTGCGGTCGTTGTCGGTAAACGCGTCGAGGATCGTGAGCGCACGATCGACGGCGGCGACTCCGGCGGCGGCAGGCACTGGCCTGGGTCGTTCTTTGACCGTGGTTTTCAGAGGGGACGAGTGTATACCAGCGCCGCCGGCTCGTCCGTTCTCCGGCGGGCCGCGCGGCGCGCTGCAACGCCCGCCACGACGGGCGCCGCCACCGGGCGGCGGCTTTCTCGGAGCCGTTACGACCCCTTGCGAGCGTTTCGTGAAATGGAATAGTGTTATGTTGGGTAATACGAAGGTCGCGGGGAGGAAGGTTGCAAGCATCCGGCCAGCTGCGGAGGTACGACCATCGCTTTGCCGGTGCGGCCGTCCCTCCGCGGTCGTACGCCGAATGAGCCAGGCCCTGTCCGGGATCCGCGTGCTTGACCTGAGCAATGTGCTCGCCGGTCCGCTGTGCGCCTACGAACTTGCGCTGCTCGGCGCGGAAGTCATCAAGGTCGAGGTGCCGAAGACCGGCGACCTCGCGCGCCAGCTCGGCGCCGATCCCGACCTCAACGCCCGCCACATGGGGGCGTCATTCCTGGCGCAGAACGGCGGCAAGAAATCGATCACGCTGAACCTCAAGTCCGAGGCCGGCAAAGAGGTTTTGCGCCGCCTGGTGCGCACTGCCGACGTATTGGTGGAGAACTTCCGCCCCGGCGTCATGGACCGGCTCGGCCTCGGCTACCGCGAGCTGCGCGAGTTCAATCAATCGCTGGTCTACTGCGCGATCTCCGGTTTCGGCCAGAATGGCCCGATGAAAGACGCGCCCGCCTACGACCAGATCATCCAGGGCCTGTCGGGCATGATGAGCGTCACGGGAAACGAGGACTCCGGCCCGTTGCGCGCCGGCTATCCCGTGGCCGACACCATTGGCGGCCTTACGGCCGCGTTCGCGATTGCCGCGGCGCTGCTGCGGCGCGAGCGCACGGGTAAAGGCGGGATCATCGACGTGGCGATGCTCGACTCCGCGATCGTTTCTCTCGGCTGGGTGGTGTCGAACCACCTCATTGCCGGCGTCACGCCGCGCGCGGTGGGCAACGACAACTTCACGGCCGCGCCTTCGGGCACCTTCCGAACCCAGGACGGGCTGTTGAACATTGCCGCCAACAAACAGGAGCAGTTCGAGGCCCTCGTCCAAGCGGTCGGACGCGAGGACCTGATGGCCGACGCGCGCTTTGCCGGGCGCGAATGCCGCAAGCGCAACCGGGCCGAGCTCACTCGCGAGCTCGAGACCGCGCTCGCGGAAAAGTCCGCGGCGGAATGGGAAGCGGCGCTGAATCGCGTCGGCGTGCCGGCGGGCCGGGTACTGACCGTGCCCGAAGCGCTGGAGCTCGCGCAAATCAAGCAACGCGAGTTCCTCCAGGCCTTCGACAACGTGCCGGGTGTGGACCGCGGCATCACGCTCGTGCGCTGCGGCTTCAAGCTGTCGGGCGGCGATCCGGCCGTGTCGGCGCCGCCGCCTCAGCTCGGCGAGCATACGGTGGAGATACTGCACGCGATCGGCTATAGCAACGCGGAGATCGGTCGTCTTCAGCAGGCCGGCGCCGTCTAAGCTAAAGGAGAAGCGAGATGAACCAGCCACGCGATTTGAAGGCAATTCCCGGGGTGGAGGCGAGCGACCTGGTCTCCCATCAGCTGGTGAAGTACCTCGAGGCCCGGGGCGTCGAGCACGTCTTCGGCCTGTGCGGCCATACCAACATTGCGGTGCTCGCGGAGCTGGCGAAAAGCTCGATCCGATTCATCAACACGCGCCATGAGCAGGTCGCGGCGCACATGGCCGACGGCTACGCGCGCGCGAAACGCCAGACCGCGGTGGTGCTCAGCCACCTCGGGCCCGGACTGACCAACGCCGCGACCGGGGTGGCCAACGCCGCGCTGGATTCGATCCCGATGGTGGTGATCGCGGGCGACGTTCCGAGTCACTACTACGGCAAGCATCCGCACCAGGAAGTCAACCTGCACGCCGACGCTTCGCAATACGAAATCTACCGACCGTTCGTCAAGCGCGCCTGGCGCGTCGAGCGCCCGGATCTGTTCCCCGAGATCATCGACAAGGCATTCCAGCTCGCCGCGAGCGGCCGGCCTGGAGCGGTGCTGGTCTCGGTGCCGATGGATATTTTCTCGAAGCCGGTCGATCCCGGCTTGTTCCAGCGCCTCGCGCATCACACCAAGGCGCTGCACAAGCCGTCGATCGACGACCAGACCGCCACCGGCATGGTGGAAGCGCTCGCCAGCGCGTCGCGTCCGGTGATCTATGCCGGCGGCGGCGTGCTGCTCGCCGATGCCGCCGACGAGCTGCGTGAGCTGGCCGCGCATTTCTCGATCCCCGTCGCGCACAGCCTGATGGGCAAGGGGGCGTTGCCGGATGACCATCCGCTGACCCTGGGGATGACGGGGTTCTGGGGCACGGAGTTCATCAACCGCAAGTGCCGCGAAGCCGACTGCGTGCTCGCGCTCGGGACCCGCTTCGCCGAAGCCGACTGCAGCTCTTGGGATGCGCGGTTCACCTTCCAGATTCCGCCGGCGCGGCTGATCCAGATCGACATCGACCCGGCGGAGATCGGCCGCAACTTTCCGGTCGAGCTCGGCGCGGTCGCCGACCTGAAGCAGGCGCTGCGCGTGCTGCTGCGCGTCGCGAAGCAGGTCCACCCCGCGGGTCGCCGCAACGACGCGTTGGTGAAGGAGATCGCCGCGTATCGCAAAGCCTTCGCGCAAAGCAACGAGGCGCATATCCGCAATGCCGCCTACCCGATGCGGCCGGAGCGCATCCTCGCTGAAGTGCGCGAGGTACTGCCGCGCGACGCGCTGATCACCACCGACGTGGGCTGGAACAAGAATGGCGTCGGCCAGCAATTCCCGGTCTATACGCCCGGGAGCATCCTGACTCCCGGCGGTTTGGCGACGATGGGTTTCGGCGCCCCTGCCGCGCTCGGCGCAAAGCTTGCCTGCCCCGATCGCACCGTCGTTGCGCTGGTGGGCGACGGTGGCTTCGGCCAGAACCCGGCGATGCTCGCCACCGCGGTGGAATCCGACATTCCGGTGGTGTGGATCGTGATGAACAACTACGCCTTCGGCACGATCGCCGGCCTCGAGATGGCGCATTACGGCACCGCGTTCGGCTGCGTGTTCCAGAAGGACGGCAAGCCCTACTCGCCGGACTTCGCGGCGATCGCGCGCGCCTATGGCGCCGATGGGGTGCAGATCCGAGCGACGCACGAATTCAAGCCGGCACTGGAGCGCGCGATCGCCGCGCGCCGGCCGTGCGTGATCGACGTCGCCATGCTGAACGAGCCGGTGCCCACCGGCGGGCACTGGAACATCAACGACATTTACTCGCCGCATCGCCAGGCTTCTCACGTGGCGATCGGCTATGAAGGGCGTGCGGACAAGTAGCAGCCGTCGGCAGTAGAAGTACAGGGAGAGGAGGAGGAAGAAAATGCTGAACGAGCCGGCAGCTTTGCCGCTGCCTGAACCGGTGCGCGCAGCCGACGAAGGCGCGGCACTGCAGGAGGAGTTCGAGCGCGCCCAGCGCGTCGCGAGCGGCCACATCGGCGCGCAGGACCTCGACTGGCTAAGCAAGGGCTTCGCCGCCTTTCTTGCCAACGGCGGCGCGCTGCCCCTGGAACGTTGCCTGCGGCTGCCCTGGAAGGACGGCGCGCTGCGCCGCGCGTGCCGCGATTACTGGCTGCGCAGAGCATGGAAGCTGGCCGGCGGCGAGCTCTCGCCATGGCGACGCTCCGAGGTGCTCGCCTTGGCTGTGCGCAGCTTTGCCGGCCGGCAATGGGTGCGCTGGCGCAGCCTGCAGGCGGTTCCCGCCGAAGCCGATGACGTGGAAGCGGCGCTCTACCACGCGTTTCGCGCGTGCGAGCGCATTCCGTCCACCGCGATGCAGCTGCACAACATCGCTCACCATCGCCGGCATACCTGAAGTGACGGATTCAGAGGCGCTGACCAAGGACTGGTGGCGCACCGCGATCATCGAGATGCGCCCCGGGGTGATCCGCTTCGGCGGCTATCCGATCGAAGATCTGATCGGGCGCATCAGCTTCGTGCAGATGATCTGGCTGATGACGCGCGGCGAGCTGCCGAGCCGCGCGCAGGGCGAACTGCTCGAGGCGGCGCTCACCGCAGGGGTCGACCACGGGCCGCAGGCGCCGAGCATCGCGATCGCGCGCATGGCGGCGACCTGCGGAGTCGGTCTCAACAACGCCATCGCGTCCGCGCTCAACGTCCTGGGCGACGTTCACGGCGGCGCCGGCGAGCAGACGGTCGAGCTTTTCCAGGCGATCGCCGAGCGCCAGGCGCGCGGCGAAACCGAGGCCGCGGCGGTCGGTGCGGCGCTTGACGAGTTCACTGCACGGCGCGGCAAGTTCATCCCCGGATACGGCCACCGTTTTCATCCCATCGATCCGCGCGCGCCGCGCCTGCTCGAGCTGGTCGATGCAGCGGCGAGCGCCGGCGTCGTCGACGGCCGCTTCGCGCGCATCGGCCGCGCGGTCGAAGCGGCGCTCGCCGTGCGCAAGGGGGGCAAGCGCATTCCGATGAATATCGACGGGGCAACCGCGGTCATCTATGCCGAGCTTGGCTTCCCGGCGCCGCTCGCGCGGGGACTGTTCTGCCTGTCGCGCGCGGTCGGCATTCTCGCCCACGCCTGGGAGCAGACGCAGCAAGGCGGACGCAACAAGGGTCCGATCCCGCGCCAGTTCATTCCGACGTACGACGGGCCGGGCGCGCGGCGCTTTCCGGAGTGCTAAGCTAAGAAATCCTGAATCTCGACGTCATCTGCATCGGACGCTGCTCGGTCGATCTTTACGGGCAGCAGATCGGCTCGCGCCTCGAGGACATTTCCACGTTCGCCAAGTCGGTCGGCGGCTCGCCGGCCAACATGGCGATCGGCACCTCGCGCCTGGGACTGAAGGCCGGCCTCGTCACCCGCGTGGGCGACGAGCAGATGGGGCGCTTCGTGCTCGAGCAGATGCGGCGCGAAGGCGTCGCGTTGCACGGCATCCGCACCGATCCGCAGCGCCTCACCGCGCTGGTGCTGCTCGCGGTCGAGGACGAAGGCGTTTCGCCGACCATCTTTTATCGCACCGATTGCGCCGACATGGCGCTGTCCGAGGAAGACATCGACGAGGCCTTCATCGCCTCGGCGGGCGCCGTGGTGGTGACCGGCACCCACTTCTCGCGGCCGAACAGCGATGCCGCCCAGCGCAAGGCGATCCGCATCGCCAAGGTCAACGGCCGCAAGGTCGCCTTCGACATCGATTACCGCCCGACCCTGTGGGGCCTCACCGGCCATGCGGCGGGGTTCGAGCGCTACGTCAAGTCGGATTCGGTTTCGCAGAAACTCAAGAGCGTCCTGGTCGATTGCGACCTCATCGTCGGCACGGAGGAGGAGATCATGATTGCCGCCGGCGCCGACGGCGTGCTCGAGGCGCTGCAGGCGATCCGCGCGCTGTCGAGCGCGATCATCGTCCTCAAGCGCGGGCCGATGGGATGCATCGTTTACGAAGGAGAAATCAGCGGCCTGGAGAACGGCATCGTCGGCCGGGGATTTCCCATCGAGGTGTACAACGTCCTTGGCGCCGGCGATGCGTTCATGTCCGGCTTCTTGCGCGGCTGGCTCAAGGGCGAGCCCCTAGCGACCGCGGCCACCTGGGCCAACGCCTGCGGCGCGTTTGCGGTGTCGCGCCTGCTGTGCTCGCCGGAGTATCCGACCTGGGCCGAGCTCAGCCACTTCCTCGAGCATGGCAGCGAGCATCGCGCGCTGCGCAAGGACCCGGCGATCAATCACGTTCATTGGGCAACCACGCGCCGCAGCCAGCCCGACTCGCTCATGGCGCTGGCGATCGATCATCGCGCGCAGCTCGAGGCCGTCGCCGACCGGCACGGCGCACCGCGCAGCCGGCTGGAGCAGTTCAAGCTTCTTGCAGTAGAGGCAACGACCAGGGTGTCCCGCGGCCAACCGGGCTTCGGCATGCTGCTCGACTCCACCTATGGACAGAAGGCGCTGTACAAGGCGGCAAAGGCCGGGCTCTGGCTCGCGCGGCCGGTGGAGAAGCCCGGCTCCCGCCCGCTCGACCTCGAGGTGTTCAATCTCGCCGAATGGCCGGTTACGCACACGGTGAAATGCCTGTGCTTCTACCACCCGGACGACAATGAAGAACTCAAAGCGCGGCAGGAGCGCGAGCTGCGGCGTGTGAACGACGCGGCGCGCGGCGCCGGCCGCGAGCTGCTGATCGAAATCATCGCCGGCAAGCACGGGCCGCTCGCCGATGGCACGGTGGCCGCGGTCCTCGCCCGCTTGTACGCGCTCGGCATCAAGCCCGACTGGTGGAAGCTCGAGGCGCAGACCAGTTCGGCAGCGTGGCGCGCGATAGAAAAGACAGTCGAAATGTATGACCCCTATTGTCGCGGCATCGTGATGCTGGGCCTGGAAGCGCCGCAGAGCGAGCTCGCGGCTGCTTTTCGCATCGCCTCGAGTACGAAAATGGTCAAGGGCTTCGCCGTGGGCCGGACGATCTTCGCCGACGCCGCGGAGCGCTGGCTGTCGGGCAAGATGACGGACGCGGAAGCCGTCGCCGACCTCGCGGCCAGGTTCGAGAGCCTCGTTTCGGTATGGAAGGAGACCCAACATGTCCAAACTGCACGTAAAACCGCGCGCTGAGCGCGGCCAGGTCATCCACATCACGCCGCAGAGTGCCGGATGGCGCCACGTCGGCTTCGACGTCCACAAGCTTGCCCCGGGGGAGAGCGTCGCGGCGAAGACCGGCGAGCGCGAGGTCTGCCTGGTGCTGGTCTCGGGCAAGGCGCGGATCGCCGCGGGCGGCAAGGACTTCGGCACCGTCGGCGAGCGCATGACCCCGTTCGAAGGCAAGCCGCACTCGGTCTACGTACCCGGCGGCAGCGACTGGCGCGCCGAGGCGGCGAGCGAGCTGACCTTGGCCGTGTGCTCCGCGCCGTCGACCGGCGGCAAGCTCCCGGCGCGCCATATTGCGCCGCGGGACACCGGCCAGGAGACGCGGGGCAAGGGTACGAACGTGCGTTATGTCACCAACATCCTTCCGGAAACGGCGCCGGCGGACTCTCTGCTGGTGGTCGAAGTGATCACCCCGGGCGGACACACCTCGAGCTACCCGCCGCACAAGCACGACCAGGACAACCTGCCGATGGAGTCTCTGCTCGAGGAGACGTACTACCACCGCCTCAACCCGCCGCAGGGCTTCGCCTTCCAGCGCGTCTATACCGACGACCGCACGCTCGACGAAGCGATCGTAGTCGAGGACGGCAGCGTGGTAATGGTGCCGCGGGGCTATCACCCCACCGCCGCCATCCACGGCTACGACCTGTATTACCTGAATGTCATGGCCGGTCCGCGCCGCACATGGAAATTTCACAATGCCCGAGAGCACGAGTGGCTGGTGAAGACCTGACAATCCACCTTCATGAACACCATGTCGCCCGCTGAGGCGAACCGTCTCGCGCTCGGCGGGGCCGGGGATGCGCTCGTCATGATGGTCGACGACGACCCGCTGCTGATCGAGCTGACGGAGGCGTTCCTTACGGCCGCGGGCTATCGGCGATTGCTGTCGACCGCCGATGCCGCGGGCGCCGTGGCCATGCTGCTGCGCGAGCTGCCGGATGTCCTGCTGCTCGACCTCAACATGCCGCAGGTGAGCGGCTTCGACGTGCTCGCCGCCATGCGCGCCGATCCGGTGCTGAAGCACATCCCGGTGATCGTGCTCACCTCGGCGGACGACGCCAAGACCAAGCTGAAGGCGCTGGACCTGGGCGCGAGCGATTTCCTGCGCAAGCCGGTCGACCCGAGCGAGCTCGCCCTGCGGCTGCGCAACACGCTCGCCGCCAAGGCGCACCGCGAGGCGCTGCGCAAGACGTTCGTGCGCTACGTGTCGCCGCGCCTGGCCGAGGGCATCATCAACGATGCCGCCGCGCCGTTCGCGGCCCAGGCGCAGCGCGCCGACGTCGTGGCGCTGTTCGCGGACCTGCGCAGCTTCACGCGCATCACCGAGACCCTCGACGTCGAGCTGGTGGTCGACATGCTCAATGAGTATTTCTCGGTGCTCACCGAGGCGGCCTACCGCCACGACGGCACCATCTTCAACATGGCGGGCGACTGCCTGCTGGTGGGGTTCAACGTGCCGTTCGCGCAGCCCGACGCGGCAGAGCGCGCCTGGCGCACCGCCGAGGAAATGCTGGCGCGCGTGGGCGCCGTGGCGGCGGGCTGGTCGGCGCGCCACGGCATCGAAACCGGCGTCGGCATCGGCGTGTGCCGCGGCCCGGCGGTGATCGGCAACGTCGGCTCGGCGCACTACATGAGCTACACCATGATCGGCAACGCGGTGAACGCGGCGGCGCGCCTGATGCAGATGGCGCAGATGGGCGAGGCGCTGGTGTCCGGCGAGTTCTACTTTTCGGTGCGCGATCTGATTCCGGCGGGGTGCGTGCAGGGGTTCGGCCCGGTCGCCTTGCGCGGCAAATCGGAGCCGGTCGCGGTCTATTCCATCCGGCCCCAGCCAGGCCCGACCGCGTAGCGAGCGCAGGCCGATGGTCGCGGGCACGGTGGGCACGCCGCGTGCTTGCCATTGATCCCATGGAAGCGAAGAAACTGGATCGGGACGGCAACACGTTCGCGCTCATTTTCTCTACGGGCGAAGACCCGGTCGCCGGCCTGACGCGCTTCGCCGAGGAGCAACGCATCGGCGCCGCCAGCTTTACCGCGATCGGCGCCTTCAGCGAAGCCGATCTCGGCTACTTCGACTGGGAAAAAAAGGACTACGAGCGTATTCCGGTCAGGGAACAAGTCGAGGTGCTTTCGCTGATGGGCGACATCGCGCTCGATGGCGACCGGCGCAAAATCCACGCGCATGTCGTGCTCGGGCGGCGCGACGGAGCGGCCTGCGGCGGGCATTTGCTGTCGGCGCGCGTGCGGCCGACGCTCGAGGTGATCGTCGAGGCCGCGCCTGCGCACTTGCGGCGCGTGCACGACCCCGTGAGCGGCCTCGCGCTGATCAAGGCCTAGCCGCGCCCGGGGCGGGTCATTCCGGCTGGATGCCGGCCTCCTTGACGATGCGGCCCCACTTGTCGACTTCGATGCGGATCACCTCGGCGAATGCCTCCGGCGTGCCGCCTTGGATCTCGATCCCGGCGCCCATCAGGCGCGAGCGCACATCGTCCATTTTCAAGGCCGCATTGATGGAGGAATTGAGCCTGGCGACCACGTCCTTCGGCGTGCCGGCGGGCGCCAGGATGCCGCCCCAGGTGCTGGCGTCGTAGCCCGGGAGCGTCTCGGCGATTGTCGGCAGCTCGGGCAGCGCGCTCGAGCGCTTCACCGTGGTGACGGCGATGCCGCGCACTGCGCCGGATTTCACGTGGCCGCGGATCGCGGTGACCGTGTCGAAGATCATCGCCGTGCGGCCGGCGAGGAGGTCCGGGTGCGCCGCCGAGCTGCCCTTATAAGGCACGTGCTGCATCCGGGTCTTGGTCATGCTCATGAAGAGCTCGGCGGCCATGTGCAGCGAGCTGCCCGGCCCGCTCGAAGCGTAGATCGCCTTGTCGGGATTCGCTTTGATCCAGCCTACCAGCTCGGGAACCGTTTTTGCGCCCACGGACGGGTGCACCGCCAGCAGCAGCGGCACGACGTGCGTGTACACCACCGGCTCGAAGTCCTTGATCGGGTCGAACGGCATCTGCTTGAAAAGCCACTTGTTGGTCGCATGGCTGGAAGCGACGATCACCAGGTTGTAGCCATCGGGCGGGCTCTTGGCGACGAAGTCGGTGCCGAGATTGTTTGATGCCCCCGGCTTGTTTTCGACGACCACCGCCTGGGCGAGAGAGGTCGTCATCTTCTCGGCCAGCGAGCGCGCGATCAGGTCGATGGCACCACCCGGCGTGGCCGGAACGACGATGCGCACCGTGCGCGAGGGATAGGTTTGCGCCTCCGCGTTGAACGTGAAAGCCGCCATTACTGCCAACAAGAACAACCGCATGTCGATCTCCCTTTAGTGTCCGAGTACCTGGCTGAGGAATAGCTTCGCGCGCTCGGTCTTGGGCGCGCTGAAAAATTCCGCCGGCGGCGCGGCTTCGACCACCCGGCCGCCGTCCATGAAGACCACGCGGTCGGCGACGGTGCGGGCGAATCCCATCTCGTGCGTCACCACCATCATGGTCATGCCCTCGCGCGCAAGCTCGACCATCACGTCGAGCACTTCCTTGATCATCTCCGGGTCGAGCGCCGAGGTCGGCTCGTCGAACAGCATCAGCTTCGGTTTCATGCATAACGCCCTGGCGATCGCGACGCGCTGCTGCTGGCCGCCCGACAGATGGGACGGGTATTTGCCGGCCTGCTCCGGGATGCGTACGCGCGCGAGGAAGTGCATCGCGGTCTCCTCGGCTTCCTTGCGCGGCACGCGCTGCACCCAGATCGGCGCCAGCGTCAGGTTCTCGAGCACCGTGAGGTGCGGGAACAGGTTGAAGCTCTGGAA